>Ga0306926_10007653_pt1 | contig 11739 bp, 8 predicted proteins | sample flu12Cox44000178_FD_203759 | JGI IMG/M metagenome (GOLD analysis project Ga0306926, IMG submission 203759) | Lab enrichment of tropical soil microbial communities from Luquillo Experimental Forest, Puerto Rico - flux8day.12C.oxic.44.000.178 (v2)... | ecosystem: Environmental > Terrestrial > Soil...
GTACTCCCGATCAAATACGCCCTCGGTCGCATCGCAAACCGCCGCAACGCCGCTCGGTCACGCTTCGCCAGGAAAAAGCCGCTCGGCTCGGCCGCGTGACCCGCCGCGGCCTTCACCGGATGGTTACTGCCAGTCACGCTAAGCGCCCATACCGCCGCGAGCGCGAATTTGTGGCGAACCATGATTTTCAGCATCGAAGCACCTCCATGTTGTTTGTATAGCCACGCAGGATTTTACCGTGACAAAGACGCGCGCAAGGCTGGCTTATTCCGCGCCTATCAAAGTGCAGCGTGGTGCTCATTCACATCGAACTGACGGCATCTAGCTGAGTGAGCGGCTCCCGACCTCCTCCTGTGCTTCTAAATTAAGAGTTTGTCGACGGCAGGGGCAACAGCGTAAGGCCATAGGCGTCGAGCAGGCCGGGAAGCGAGTTGCCGATCAGAAAGAGGTATTCGCGCTCGCGCAAGGTGGTGAGTGGGTCGAGCCGCTGGAGCTCGGCATCGACAAAACCGGGGTGGCACATCACCACGCTCCCGTCCGGCAGCCCCCGAAGAAACTTGGGAAAGATCCGGGCATAGTCCGCGTTCTTCGCGAAGCCGTAGGTCCCGGCAAAGGCCGGATTGACGCGCACGCCATGCCGGTTGGCGAGGCGGCGGAAGCCGCTGCTCAACATATCGAGCGCAATTGCCTTTCCGTCGGCCACGCGCTTGTGCAACGGGCCGATCCGCCCGCATTGCCGCACCCAAACGTTTGGTGCGACATCCTTCACCACACTGAGCAACGCTTCGCGAACCTGTGGAAATAAGTGCACGTGCTGATGGCCATCGATGAAATCGGGCAAGCGACCAAACGCGGCAACGAACTCCTGTAGTTGGCTCGAGATTTCGCTCTCCACCATTTCGCGCCGGAGCAGATGCAGGAAAGAGTGCCGAACGGTCTCTCGCTTTGAGAGGAAATTTCCATCAGACACCGGTTGAAAGTTGCGGCTCAGCGGCTGGTACGGCGCGGTCAGCGTAACATGCAGCCCGATCGCGACGCGGGTTTCTCTGGCATTGAGAATGTTGAGAGAAACTACCTCGGAGCGGTACAAGCTCGGAGCGACTACCATTACGGAGGTGGCATTGATACGCCCACGCACGACCAGATCACGGATTGCGACATTGACCGCAGGCGACATGCCGTAATCATCGGCGCACAACCAGATATGGCGACGCGTGCCATTACGCCTACCATCAATGACATTCCCGTATTTCATCGCGGCCTGTCTACTACAGATCTAAGCCGAATCCTGCACAGGAGCTGAAACACTCTTCGAGATCGATGGCTTAGCTTGGCGTTCATAGCATGATATCTTGTGCAGCGCAGTCGGAACCACGAATGGGTTTGGACTGCCTCGAATGAGCTGCAGATTGGGCCACAGATGATGCAAGCGTGGCATGCGACTTCATTTAGCACGCCGCGGTCCTGATTCATTCCGCCGTCGCAATTGACATCCACTTCGCCAATTTGGTGCACAGCATCGAATCGATTGTCCTGCAGCTTAACCTCGAAGCGCGCTGATACAGCGGGCGGAGAATGTATCGAGCGGCGTGTGAGGGTCCCTCAGCGTGCCGATCGCGTGCGTACCAGCGGAAGTCGGCAGAATAGGCCCACCACCGCAAGTAGATGCAGAATCGTTCTCCACACAGCGATCTGATTCTTGAGGCTAAGGGCGGACGAACGCCCCGCGGCGCGCTCCTGGATGCGCACGTGGCAATGCTCGTAAGTTGCGCCCCGGGCGATCAGCTTGACCAGCGCTTCCGCCTGATAGGCAAAGCTGTTGGTCGTGATTTCGATGCCGCGCAGCAACTCGTTACGCTGTAGGACGGCGCCGTTGTAGTAGCCTACGTTGAGCCAGAACATCCAATTGAGCAGGGTGGTGAAGCCTTTGGAGGCAAATGCACGTAACCAGCTGCGTGCACCAGGATTGGTCACAATCGGAATGATCATGTCGGCTTCGCCGGCATGGGAGACGATTTCCGTGATGCTTTGCGCGGGGAAGCCGTCGTCACCCGGAAGCATCATGACGTAGGTCGCAGTTGCGGCGCGCGCGCCGCGCTTGTAGGAGCCACCGAACCCGAGATTAGACGGGTTGTCGAGAACTCGGATGCGGGGATCGGCGGCCGCCAATGCCTGCATCCGCTCCAAGGTACGATCGGTGCTGGCGTCGTTGACGAGGACGATTTCGTAATCGCCCCGGCTGCCCATCGCCTCACGGACCGAGCCGACCGTCGGCCCGACGTTATCCTCCTCGTTGAAGCAAGGAATGACAAAGCAGAATGTCGGAACAGTGGTCATGCGGCTTTGGATGACAAGCGCTGGTTTGGCGGAGTCTATTCGCCATTATGCCGGCGCCGCGTGCAATATCATCGTGCCGCTTGCCGGTGCCTTTGAACAGGCCACAGCCTACTCCGATTATCATTGAGATTTTATTGCGGCCCGGCATGAATAATCGATGCGAGTGAGGAACGGACGTTTTCCAACTCGATCGAAATATTCGTCGATCGCCCGCCGTGCCCCCTGGTAATGTCCATAATCGTCGAGAAGCAAGACTCCGTGCGCAGAGAGACGGGGGTACAGATGCTCGATCTCGTGTTTGGTCGAAGAATACCAATCCGTATCGAGACGCAACAGCGATATCCTGTCAGGAACTGTTGCTGGAATAGTGTCCTCCACCGGTCCCTTGACGAAGACCACCTTATCCATCGGATATCCTGTGCCGGCGATCACATCCCGCACCTCTTCGATTGGAGCATAGGACCATTTTACACCTCTGCGTTGGACTTCGAGCCAATCATTGGCGGCCTTGTTCCCGGAAGCATCGACATCAACCTCAGGGTCGGGCTCCGTCATACCTTCGAATGTATCGTAAAGGAACAAGTTGCGGTCAGTCACGCCGAGCGCGAGCAGAACATGAGCCGACAGTTTCATGCTGCCGCCTCGCCATACGCCGCATTCAACGATATCTCCCGGAATTTTGTTTTCAACCAGGTATTGGACTGACTTGTAGAGAGCATACAGCCTTTCCCAGGAGGTCATGGTATATTGACGGCATTGCTCGTATAACGCGCGGAATTCAGGCTCCAGATTTGACAGTCCAAGACGGATTTGATCCTGAACCATGGCTGCCTGATAGTCATAGTTTCGCTCGAGCTTGAGCTGGTAATCCGTGATGATGGCTTTCAGATCCGATATGTAGGCTTTGTCTTTTGCTCCCGAATGCTGGAGTTCCTCTATCGAACGCCTTTGTTGCTCTATCAGGTCCTGATACCCTCCTATCGAAGCCCTGTATTCTTCCATGTGGTGCTTAAAGTACCCCATCTGGTGCCTAAAGTGCTCCGTCTGTTGCTTAAAGTGCTCCGTCTGTTGCTTAAAGTGCTCCATCTCGTGCTTATACACGTTCCTCTCGTTCATGAGCTTTAAGAGGTTTCGAGATTTTAAAATCTCAAGTCCAAAGGAGCGCAGCACAGGACCGAGAAGTCGTTTGCCCGCGGCGATTGCTAGAGGCAAACATGTTCCTCGCGCAAATTCATATGCCCTCCGCCGGACTGGCAACGCCATATCGACGAGGGGCGCCAATATCTGAGTAACAGCCGATCTCATGCCGTTAACTACAGCCGATCTCATGCCGTCAATTACTGATCTCGCGTGGGCGAATCTTAGCTTGATCCATGCGCCGGTTGTACTAATCAATGCACGAATTCGGCTCGATATTCGCCTCGCATCGTGGAATGCCGTCCAATGATATTCCCATTGGAAGTGCTTGATGTGCGACGGCAACGCCGGGGTATGCGACATCACGTCGTCCACGAACGACCGCAGCTGGGAGTTTGCGTCGTCGATATTTGGCGGCAGATCGCGGTCGTGCAGCGTCAGCGGAAACTTGAGAAAGTGCTGCTGATAAGGAGTGACCCAGGTCACCATCCGCTCCGCGATAGCCTTCTTGTCAACAGGACCGGGAATGATTTGGTCCTCGGCGACACTCCTGTCCCGGAGTTCAAGCATGGTGAATTCATCGGAATCTCCGATGACGCAAATATCGGCCTGCGGGCAGTACTCCCAGATGAGCCCGAAATCCCAGTATGAGTTAGGCTCCACCAGGTACCGTTGCGGCCGCAGCCCGACAATGGAGACGGGCATCTGATAGCCAATCAACGTGGTGTCATCGACGGACCAGTAGAATTGGTCCGCGTAGCGCATATGGAAGGATGTCTGGTTGACGGTCTTGCCCCGGATGACCGTGTGGCGATGCTGGAGGACGAGCCGGGCAAGTTCCCGGTGCGATATGCTCAATGTTGAGGTCGCGTCATCGAGGTGGTTACGCAGCTCGGGAATGACCTCCTCGGCGATCGTACAGTAGCTTGGGGCGGCGACGATCTTCTGTCCCCGGAAAAGATGACCGATAACGGTACGTAGACTTCCATCCGCAAGAATGAAATCGGCGTTAAGGAAAATTTGCCAATGCTCGGTCATTGCCGGACCGAGGTCACTGAACCCTCGATGCAGTGCATAGGTCAGCGTCATTCCGTATTTGTCTTTGGACACGATCAGGTCGTCGAGTCTCATAAGGCGAACGGGGCAAAGTTCCTTTATGCGGCCGATCACCGGATGGCGATTGAACTTGGAGAAGAAGCGCCGCTCCGTCAGGATAACAAGCTCGCAAGGGACCTCGGAAACAACATAGGGGAGGTTGCCTGCCGCCAGCAGTGCAGGCAGCGTCAACGTGAGCAGCACGTCGACATAGCGCTCGCCCCAGCTGTAGGTGATGATGCGGGTGGGGCATTTCACGGTCACAGGCCTTGCGGCGAGCGAGGCGCTGCTTGTGGTCATTTTCCTGCGCGCTCCTCACCCGCCCCGCCGCTAAGCGGCACGGCACCGTTTCCCCGCGAGCCGTAGGGCAGCAACCGCCGAAGCTGTCCGCCCTGCGGGTGGGCTCGTCGGACAATGCAGGAACATCGGACCATCCTCTTGTCCTTCAACTGAGCTTGGACAAAGCTCCACGTACGATCCGCTGCAAGCCCGGCTCCACGGCCTGCGTCTGGAGGGTGTTGTCAGGCGCGAGTGCATCGAGCATCGCGACTGCCTCGCGTAATGTGACGCGTGCGAGCGACGCATCGGCAGCGGAGGCCACCTTGTAAAGACTCACAACGAGATCGCGCTGCCAGCCGACATTGTCCGAGTCGGCGGCCGCAAGCCTTCGTGCAACCCAAAGGCCCTCGTTGTAGGCGGCGAGTGCTGCGGCGCGTTGCTCGAGCGCCAGCTTCGCGTCGCCCAATCTCTCAAGACTAACGCTCACATCGCGTTGCCAGACCGCCCTACCCGGGTCCGCGGCGGCCAGCGTGCGCGCAATTTTAAGGCTCTCCTCATAGGCAGCCAGTGCGCCTGCGCGGTCGCCGGTGGCCAGCCGTGCATCGCCCACCGTGAGCAGGATAACGCTCAAGTCGCGCTGCCAGACGGCAACGCCGGGGTCAGCGGCGCCCAGTGTGCGTGCAATCTTAAGGCTCTCCTTGGAGGAAGCCATCGCTCCGACGAAATCGCCCATCGCCAATCGTGCGTTGGCCGATCTTGCGAGGGTCACACCCAGATCGCGCTGGTAGACGGCATCGCCCGGGTCCGGGGCGGCAAGGGTACGCGCAATCCCCAGGCTCTCCTCATAGGCAGCCAGGGCTCCGGCGCTATCCTCCAAGGAGAGCCGTGCGTCGCCGACCCTGGTCAAGGTCACACTCAGATCGCGCTGCGAGGCGACATTGCCCGGGTCGGCAGCGGCAAGGGTGCGCGCAATCCCTAGGCTCTTCTCATAAGCAGTCAGCGCCCCGGCGCGCTCACCCGCAAACAAGAGTGCATCGCCTACCCTGGTCAAGGTCACAGTCGAATCCCGCTGCTCGGGCCGCACGTCATTGATGGCTTCCTGGTGCCACTCAATGTTGCCCGAGTGGAGGGCAAGGTACTTCCGCACGAAGGATTTCGGTCGATCAACCTCGGTTGGGATTACTCTTGCAACTCGCCCGCTTCGGTCACAAGAGCCTACCGCCGCAGTTTTTGGACTGCGGACGCCAAGAGACCTCGGGGCGGCCGAATTCTTTCTCCACAGCAGGTCAGAGGCTGCTGTCAGTTTTCGCCCTAGTCTCGCCGATATGCGGTCTCGGGGAGCATGAATCGTTCCCATGAGTTCCGCGATGCGAACGCGAAGATCGTGGATCATCCGCATGCATTCCACTACGTCGGCGGTATTCCTTACCGCCGTGGGCCGATAGATCAGCCGCTCGATGGCCTCTTCGACGTCGATACGCTTCGCAAGCATCATGGCGTAGTGCTGGGCCAGATCGACAGCGCAATCCATCAATCCATGAAGCTCGAAGTTGATCATGCTCTTGATTAATTTGTCGACTGTTGGCGCGAACGAGCTACCTGGGAAAGTCGCGAACTGGGGGCTGTTCGATTCGGCCACGAAGTCGCGACAGAACAAGAAATCAAAGGTTCCGAGCTGCCCGACATCCAGCAGGGGTGAATCTCGCATGATGTCCGACTCCGGCCAGGGCCGCAGTTTGCGCGCAGCGACGTAACTCGAACGAGGACTCCGTACCGCGTTGAGATCGAATACGAGCAGTCGATGCTCGGAGAGCATTTCGCAGATTTCGACGAATGGGGTGCGCGAATAGATCGGCGAAACGCCCAAATTGGTCTCCGTGGTCACGCAAAGTACGTTCGACCTCGCGAGGTACTCGCGAGCGCCGCGGATCACCGGGGGCTCGAAGCCTTCGCAGTCGATCTTGATGTAATCGGCCGCTGGAATCTCGCCCGCCGCGAACAACGTGTCGAGACGGCGAACCTTGACGAGGCGATTGCCCAGCGCGATGCCATTCGGGCCGCTCCCGGAGACTGCTTTTGAATTGAAAAAGGAGCTCTCATAAGTATTTGAGCGGACCGTGAACTGACGCTCCCCATCTTCGTCGCCCAACGCGATCGCCCGGTAAAATTGGTTCGGTCTCTTGGTCTTTTCGAGTTCGTCGATGACTTCGCTGATCGGATCAAAACCATAGATGTGCGCATACCCTCCCAGGTAGTTCCATCGTTGGTGCGGACCACCCTGTACCCCGATGTCGACGACGACAAACGGCTCATGCAAAAGACCGTGCTCAGTCACCCATTGGGTGAATGATGGAGTTGGATTATGAAACAGGTCCACGTCGACACTCGTCGGTTCGGAGGAATCCATGGCTTAAGGCGGCTTTAGAGCAGGACCAGCCGGACATCATAGCGAGGGAGAGCGGCCGAGCAGCATTCCTAGCCGACGGCTGACGCGGCGTCCCACCTCGCTAAGCAGATCCCGCCCCGGCACGCTGCTCAGAAGCAATCTTCCAATTTCTGGACTCTTGTTCAACTCGCTCGCGGGTGGCACCGGTTCTGGACTCTTGTTCAACTCGCTCGCGGGTGAGGCCGGCATTCCATACCGAACCTGGTCCAGTTGATATTTCGTCGTGGCAAGCTCGTGCTGCAAGCTGTCGATCTGGCCTTTGTATGCGGCGATCCAATTGTTCAATCCTGTGATCTGGGTGAGGTATTCCATCGCGAGTACGCTGTCCTTGGTGAGATATTTCACCCTTTTGGCGTCGAGCACCTCGCCATCGATCACCATGGCATAGCGGCTGCGGGCCTCGTCCGGCACCATGTTCTCGTAGATCTCCTGGAACGGCACGCAGAACTGCTTGTCATACATCTTGCGTTGCACGGCCACCAGCAAGTGTGTGGTCTTAGAGCTCAGAGTCAAGTAGTCCAATAGGATCGGATCCCAGGGGATGAAACTCGCAAGCTGCCAGTCGGGTCCGACCCAGAGGCCTAATGTCTCATAAGAGTTATAGCGCGCCAGGGCCTCGAAGAAATTTGGCTGGTAGTTGAAGAAGCCGTGCTCAAGGTGCACGGTGAACGGCACGGCATGCACGAATAGTCCGCCGGGGCGCGCAAACTCATGCATCGCCTTGAACACGTTGTATTGGTTCATGACGTGCTCTGACGTGCCATGGTTGGTGACAAGCCCATACTTGCCCTTGTGCGCAGCTGGGACTTCGTCGAAATTGAGATCCATCACGACGGAGCCGACTCTGCCGTCCACGTCGACGCAGCCATATTTGATGCCAAGCGCTTCGTACAGCAGCCGGGCCGGCTGCTGACTTGCGTTGGTCGTATTGAGCAGGGCCGGGTTAACTTCGGTTCGTCCGAATGCTTTGCAGAGCCCGATCACGAGGTTCTTCTGCGGACACCAGAAGTCCTGGGAGCCGAGTTCCATAACCTCGGCGATGCCTTCAAGCGCTCCCTGCAACTTTAGCTGCCTGTAAAGCTCGATAACGGGCGGTCCAAGTCCCATAGATCCAACCCAACGCTACGAACGCTGTTCCTCTGCTGCACTTGTTTTGAGATACGCAAAAAAACCTCTTATCTTATATCCTGGGTGCCGCAAGGAAAAAAGCAGGGCCCGAGGGAGCGAGCCGAAGATGCAGGGCCGCAGCAGCGCGCCCCTGCCGCACGAATCATGTCGGAACAAATCGGCGCTGTCGGGTCCCAACGGAGTCTCGTGTTGGTGCCCTTTCGGGGGCGCAGGCATCTAAGTCACCTTTTTCCGCTCCCGGGTGGCGGCGCAGACGGCCAAGACCATAGAGCAAGGAAGATGGACGCCGGTAAGTTTTGTCGCCGCGGAACGCGCTCCGGCTGACCTGCCGGGTGCACGTCGTTCGCCGCGGTGCATGAGTCGCCCGCCATCCAAAACGACTTAGCCGGGAAGGGGGCAGGGAGGTCCGGCGGCACCCGGAGGGGATGCCGCCTGGGAGAATGTCTAGGCCCTGCGAAGCGTCAGCCGGGACGCAAGAAACCCCGAAGGCGGGCCGATCTTGGAAAGCATTGCGCATTTTCATGCTGTTGCTGTCTGTCAAATCTTCGAGGCGGCAACCCGGATTGTGAAATGGCCCGGTGTGAAAGGAAATCTGCGCATCGATCTGCCGCTCGAACAGAGGGCCGGTCAGCATTAGGTCGGAGCGAAACAGGCGTAGCGCGCCGCCGACCGGAAAGATGCTGCTCGCCAGCTCCTTCCATTGCTGCTCTGTGCGGATGTTCTGACCGCGATCGAGCGACATGGAATAGGCCGAGATTCCAGATTGCCAGATGAGGTAGCAGGGCTCGTAGAAGATGAAGCGGCCATTGTCCTTCAACGCACGACACGTAAATTCCAAAATTTTCTTAGCGTCATCATCGTCGACGCGGTGCAACACGCCGTTCGTCAGAACAAGATCCGCTTCATAGGTGAGCGGATCGCGCGTCCAATCCTCCACGCTCCCGGAAAGGAATTTTGCTCCGCCGCGAGTCTTGAACTTAGCCCTTGCGGCTTGGATGTAGATATCGCTGATATCAAGCCCCACATACTCTACCCCCCAGGATGTCGGCAGGGCCACACCCCACATCGACAAGTTTTTGGCCGTCGCGCAGGCAAAGAAAGTCATCGATAAACCACCGCCTGTTTGCTTCGATACCCAAAATATGTGCGAAGAGGCGATACACCCAGAATAGACCTCAAGCCCGAATTGATCTGCATTGCGGCACCGAAAGATTTTGAAGAGGGATTCCAAGTGCGCGTCGCCGAAGAAGCGATTACGCCTCAAATCGTCTCAATCGTCATGGCGACGTGGGTAACTTCTTTCCGGCAGCATCGTCCTCTCGATCTAACGGCGAGGGATCGTGTTTCGGGCCTCTGCCCCCTTGCCGCTCGTCGCTCGTCTCCGCGCAAGCAGTGCAGGACGGTCGATCCTGATCCTGCCGATCGAGTTCGGCCGTTGCTTGAAGATAGCGGACGCCGCGGGCGGAACGCCCCACCTGTTCCGCGCTGATCTGCTGTTGACTGGAGTCCTGTTTGAACGGCAGCTTGACGCTCGGATTTCTTTTCACAACGGACCATTTCACAACTCGCGTTGCCGCCTCGACGATTTGGCAGACAGCAATCGCGTAGCCATGCGCAACGCATTCCAGGACCGTCCCGCCTTCGGAGTTTTCGGTCCGCACTCCTGACTCCCCTCTGGACATTGGCGCGACAAGTGTTCAAAAGAAGGGGAGACCGGCGTCACTGACAGCGCGAGGTAGGGGCTCGGCCTGATGATCAAGGTCGGCATTTGTGGATTTGGCTACTGGGGGCCGAACCTGCTGCGGAACTTTGCCACCAACCCGGGCTTTTGCCCGGTGGCGGTCGCCGAGCGGCGCGAGCCCTATCGCACCAACGCTGCAACGCTTGCTCCCAATTTGCGTCTATACGAGGAGGCAGCCGATCTCATCGACGATCCGGAGATTGAAGCAGTTGCGATCGCGACGCCGGTCAGCAACCATTTCGAACTGGCGCGGCGCGCGCTTGCGCGCTTCAAGCATGTGCTGGTCGAAAAGCCGATGTGCGCCAGCGTTGCGGAGGGTGAAGAGCTCATCGCGCTCGCCGAGCGCACGCGCCGCACCCTGATGGTGAATCACACCTATCTCTTCCATGGGGCGGTGCAAAAGTTGCGCGAGCTCAAGAACAGCGGCGCCCTTGGCATCGTCTCGTATTTCGATTCCGTGCGCATCAATCTCGGGCTGTTCCAGCCGGACATGAACGTGCTCTGGGATCTTGCCCCACATGATTTTTCCATTATGAATTATCTGTTCGACGAGGAGCCAATTCAACTTGAAGCCACTGGGTACTGTCACCTCAACCCACATCTGCCGGACATTGCCTATATCACGATGCACTTTCCCTCGCGGATGATCGCGCATTTTCACTTGAGCTGGATGTCGCCCGTGAAAGTGCGGCGCATTGCCGTCGGCGGGACCAACCAGATGGCGGTGTGGGACGATTTGAACCAGGACGAGAAGCTCAAAATCTACGATAGCGGAATCGAGATTCGACCCGAAGACCAGCGCCGCACACTGGTGCCCAGCTACCGGATCGGTGATGTGCTTTCGCCGCGCATCCGCGGCCATGAGCCGCTCGCCGCCGTGGTCGAGCATTTTCGCTGCGTGATCACTGGCGAGGAAGCCTCGTTGCTCAGCGGCCGGCACGGGTTGCAGATCGTGCGACTGCTTGAGCAGACGCAGGTCGCCTTGGATGCGAGCCTCGCTAAGCTCAATTGCGGCCGTGAGGCCTTGAGCCTGCATCGGGCATCGCGATGAAACGCCGTTCGTTGGTCACCGGAGGCGCCGGTTTCCTCGGCTCGCATCTGGTCGAGCGACTGATTGCGGATGGCGACACGGTGACCGTGCTCGATGATTTCTCCACTGGGCGGCGCGAGAATCTCGCCGAGGTCGCGGGCTCCCCGCGGTTGCGCATTGTCGAGGGCTCGATCCTCGATCGCGCCGCCGTCGAGCTTGCAATGCGCGGCTGCGACCGCGTGTTTCACCTTGCGGTTCAGTGCGTTCGGCGTTCGCTCAGCCGGCCGATCGAGAACCATCACATAAATGCAAGCGGCACGCTCTTCGTGTTAGAGCAGGCGCGCCGGCAGCGAATCGCACGGTTCCTTTATTGCTCGTCGTCGGAGGTCTATGGCAATTGCGGCGGCGAGCGGCTCGCAGAGGAGACGACGGTGTGCGCACCGACCACCGTCTACGGCGCCGCCAAGCTCGCGGGCGAATACTACGCGCAGGCCTACCGGCGCACCTACGGGCTGCCGATCACGATCGTGCGGCCATTCAACTCCT
>Ga0306926_10007654_pt1 | contig 11739 bp, 7 predicted proteins | sample flu12Cox44000178_FD_203759 | JGI IMG/M metagenome (GOLD analysis project Ga0306926, IMG submission 203759) | Lab enrichment of tropical soil microbial communities from Luquillo Experimental Forest, Puerto Rico - flux8day.12C.oxic.44.000.178 (v2)... | ecosystem: Environmental > Terrestrial > Soil...
GCCTGAGGGTCGACCCAGACCGGTACTTCGATGACGCCGAGGCGCGCCTGGCCCCCGGCGCCGAGACCGTGATCATCCTGGCCAACCCGGTGCAGCCCCACAGTGAGGGCGAGATCGTTCTGGCCAGCGCCGACCCCCTCGATCATCCAACTATCCGGATGAACTACTACGGTGACCCCTACGACATGCAGGTTATGGTCGCCGTCCTGCAGCGAGCGCTCGAGATCGCCAAGACCTGGCCCGCGCACCGGCAGCTCGGCCCGCTGCTGGTACCACCGGACCTGGCCGCCCAACACGGACACCTCCCAGGCGACACCCCGAGCGAGGCACTGCTCGAAGACCTTGCCCGCCACTATTCGTTCACCGTGTACCACCTGGCCGGCACCTGCCGCATCGGAAGCGTGGTAGATCCCCGCTTGCGGGTGACCGGGGTGGCGGGCCTGCGGGTAGCCGATGCCAGCGTCATGCCGAATCTCACCAGCGGCAATACCAACGCCGCCTCGATCATGATCGGCGAGAAGGCGGCCGAGATGATCGCCGCCGACCACGGCGTCCACCTGAAAGAATTCGCAGGGCGACCGCGATAAGCGCCTGCCGACTGCCTAATGCGCAGTCCTGGAACCTCCCGGCTACGCCGAACTCCGGCTCCTCCAAGCCGAGGATGCACAAGCCGTGGTGCTGGTTGTAGTCCTCATAGTCTGCTCGGCGTCCTTCAAGGGGCCACGACGGCGTTTCCTAGCTCTCATGCCCTCGCACGGCTATGTCCCCGTCCTCCGTCCCCACGTGGGTCGAGGCCGTGGTAACGGCCAGGACCGGGTGATGAGCAGGCGTCCCGGCCGTAGAGAGCGACGACGAGGTACGTCGCCTCCGGGTAGGCGCGGGCAATTCCGCAGACTCGCGCGCCGGGAACGCGATGTGGATGCTGTCAGTCGGCGGACGCGCCTCTGCTGGGCGAAACGGCGACCTACCGGGGAGCTGCTGATGACCGCGCCGCATGCCGGGCAACCTCAGGTCCTGCCTCGCCGGGCTTGCGGCGAACCAACGCAGATACTACTGCTCGGCCTGTAGTCGGCAAGCCGGGTCACCCATCATGCACCTCTAAAAACGAATTCTGAACCGATCGGAAGTCCAATCAACGCCGAGGCCGAAAATCTCGTCAGCTGGCTCTTGACAACTGCCGGGACCCGATGCTTCATAGAGATAGCTGGTGCGAGGCCTGCGCGGCAGCAGGGGGTGGTGGCATAAGTTTCCTTACAGCTCATTGGGCAATGCATGAGTCGTTCGCGTGCGCGATCGGCGATAATTAGTACGAGCACGTTGTAAAATTATGCTGGCCGTGGTGTGCCCACCTGACCGCATTACCCGATCACGGAAGACTGCTCGTCCGCTAAATGCCGTTCAGGTTAGCCACATAAACGTTCCAATATGACAGTGTCGCTGTCACCTCAACTGCTGGAGATGCTCCGCGACGACTTTCTGCAGGCACGTTATTTCCGGCATGCCACCCCCAGCCCGCGGAACAGCGGTTCTCATTAGGGAGTGGGCACAGGTGGTGGCAATGCCCCAATCCGAGGTCATTTCGGTACCTTCGCCGGATCAGCTAATCAGAGGCGTTGGCGTAGTCCACCTGTCTCTCCTCGGTGGTTTCAGCATCCGCGCTAATGGTGTGGAGCGACCCCTAGCGGCAGGCTCACGTCGTTTGCTTGCGCTGCTCGCCTTGACAGGCCAGCGGATGCGCAGGCCAGTGATAGCAGGGATGCTGTGGCCCGAGGCGACTGATGGGCGTGCTAGCGCCTGCCTGCGATCGGCGGTGGCCCGCGTTGGTCACGCAATTGTTGACGTGCTCTGCGTAAGTCCGACTGAGCTTTCGTTGAGCACATCCGTGCGAGTTGACCTGAGGGACGCTGCAGTCGACGCCCGACGACTCCTGGCCGGAGGCGGGCCCCTTCGCCACGCCGACCTTTGCGGGGAAAGTACCGAGCTGCTCTCGCTTGAGTTGTTGCCAGGATGGTACGACGACTGGGTACTCATCGAAGCCGAGGCGTGGCGGCAGTTGCGCCTGCACGCGCTTGAGGCATTGAGCATGCGGCTTAGTTCGGTAGCCTGCCATGCTGAGGCGATCCTTACAGCACTGACCGCCGTATCTGCAGATCCGCTGCGTGAAAGCGCACGATCTGTGGTTATCCAGGCTTACCTCGCCGAAGGCAACCACTCCGAGGCATACCGTGAGTTCAAAAGATACCGGAATCTCTTGCTTGACTCGCTTGGTGTAGAGCCGACTCAGCGGCTTTGGGCACTGGTGGGTGCCGAGCCGCGGCCGTCACGGCATAGTCACGGCCACATGCGACAGTTCGGCGGTGATGCCATACGAGCCGGTCGGCGTCCTGATCCTCCGGGTCTGGCTTGAGCAAGGCTCAGCGACGCCGTTCCGGGCCACAATCCGGATGACCCAGGATGTGGGTTCTGCACCTCCTACCAGTGTGTCCCTTGCTGTGCCCAGCGAGGTCATCGATACGGTCCGGAGGTTCCTTGACCAGGTGACTGGCGAGCACGGCGTACGCGAGTGACCGCATCGTTCGGCACGTCACGCGGTAGTCACGCACTAGTCACGGCCAAAGAGGCAGAGTTACGGCTTGTCCGCGGCGCCCTCCGGTTGGATGAACGGGGCGTCACCGTCCACGCCTCGTCTCGAGCGCCTATAAGAGGGTCCTTGGATGGCCGCTAAGCTGATGACCAGCTCTGCTCCTCTGGTGAGCTGCATCATGCCGACGCGAAACCGCCGGGCGTTTGTTGGTCAGGCCATCTGGTATTTCCTGCGCCAGGACTACCCCCGTAAAGAACTGATCATCGTAGATGATGGCGAAGACGCGGTCGCTGATCTCATCCCGGATGACGAGCGCATCCACTACAGCCATAATGCGATCCGCCTGTCGCTGGGCAGCAAGCGGAACCTGGCATGCGAGACGAGCCGAGGCGAGCTCATCGCGCATTGGGACGACGACGATTGGATGGCACCACGGCGGTTGAGCAGTCAAGTCAGCCAGCTACTGACCGCTGACGCAGACGCTTGTGGTGCGCGGGCCTTGTTGCACTATCGCCTCGAGGCTGGCCAGGCCTGGCACTATGACCCCGCTCCAGGCGATCCGCCGTGGCTGGCCGGCGGAACATTGCTCTACCGGCGCCCGACGTGGGCGGCCAATCGTTTCGCCGATATTAACGTGGGTGAGGATAAGGTCTTCATCTCGAAGATCAAACCTGACAGGTTGCAGGCACTGGCCGATACATCCTGGTACATTGCCGTGCTTCACTCAAGGAACACAGCGCCAAAGAATCTTGCCGACACCCGCTGGGAACGCCGGCCTCTGAGCGACGTCGACCGGCTGCTAACCGAGGATCGCGGATTCTACGTGGCACTTCGCGGTGGCCGCGTCTCACGTCAGACACCGCGCTCTCGCTCAACCGGACAAGCGGTAACTGTATGCGCGCCCTTCATGGTCTACGACGGCTACGGGAGCATGGCCGAATATCTCGTGCTCGGCATGGCGCGCGCTGGCGGAATGGTCAGCGTCACACCGCTCACGTATGATCCGTCGGGGCTCACCGCGGAGCTCAGAGCCATCGTGCAGCGCTCAGCACCCGAGTCGGCGGCACCCGTGCTTTTCTTGGGCTGGCCCGGCACCGCGCTTGAGCGCTTCACGGGCACTGGCGACCTGTTCATCAACACAATGTGGGAAACCAGCAGCCTCCCGGCCTGGTGGATTGAACCGCTCAACCGCGCCCGAGCCCTCATTGTCCCGACTCACTTCGTCGCCCGCGTCTGCCGCGACAGCGGCGTGAACGTGCCAATCGAGGTCATACCCGAAGGCGTCGATCCCGAGGTCTACCACTACCAGGAGCGTCCGGAGCGTGCGGGCCTGACGACGCTGATCGTGGGCACGGTCATTGGCCGCAAGCACACCAGGGAGGGCATCGCCGCGTGGAAGCAGGCCTTCGACAGTGACCCAGATGCGAGGCTGATCATCAAGTCCCGCTTCAACTACGGGAACTATACGCCTGATGACCCGCGGATCAGTTTCGTGGACACCACGGAGCCGACGCGCGGTATTTCACACTGGTACCAGGCTGCCGACGTCCTGATGGCACTGGGTAACGAAGGCTTCGGCCTGCCATTGGCCGAGGGTATGGCGACCGGCTTGCCTGTCATTGCGCTGAACTCCGAGGGCCAGTCCGACATCTGCCGCGAAGCAGCCGACCTCCTCCTGCCAGTCGCGCCCGGGGCCTGGGAGTCGTACGAGGAAGCACCCTGGGGGCCGTGCGGGAAACGGGGAGTGCCCAGCGTGCCCGCGGTTGCCTCCCGGCTGAGGTGGGTCGCGGACCACCGCGCGGAGGCACAAGCGATGGGACGCGCCGCCTCCGGCTGGGTCCTGCAGCACAGGAACGTATGGGACAAGGGACCAGCGGTGCTCCACTTCATGGAGCAGCAGGTCCAGCCACCGCGTCCGTTGCGTCGGCTTCCCACGTTCTGGACTCCCAGCCTGGGTTCCGCCTGCGGCGTTGCTGAGTACACCGCATGCCTGGCAAGCGCCCTCGTCTCGGTGCGCGCAACGAACCGTGCCCCCGACCCTCGAGGAGTCCGCGTGCTGCACGTCCAGCATGAGGATGGCATCTTCGATGACATCGAACTGGCCCGGTACCTGCAGGAAGCGCGGCGTCGGCAGATACCGGTCGCCGTCACTGAGCATTCCGTCGGACCGCTTGCGCATGCCTGGGAGCGCGACTGCGATGTCTTGATCTCTATGACCGAGCGAGGCGCCGACCAGCTTCGCCGCCGCTGGCCCGGTCGTCGCGTCGAGTACATCCCGCACGGCTGCCCGACATGGTTCCCGCAGCGGAAAGCAACGACCGGCCAGACGATCGGAGCGTTCGGCTTCCTCCAGCCCTACAAGGGGTTCTGGCACCTACTTGATGTGCTCCGGGCGCTGCCTGACAGTGACTTGTTGCTGTTCAGCCTCGCTAAGTCGCCCGATCTCGAGCGGCGCTGGGCCGAGGCGGCGCGCGGACTTCCTGTGCGCCGTATACCTGAGTTCCTTCCTAGCAGCGAGATCGCGCGTCGGCTGGCCGCCGAGGCCGACATCCTTATCTTCTGGTACGAGGATGCCCCGATCGCAGCGGCCAGCGGAGCGATCAGAGTGGGCTTGGCAACCGGGGTGCCAGTACTCGCTTCGCCGACGAAATGGTTCAGCGACCTTGCCGACGTGACCTACCAGCCGGACAACCTCATCGACGGTGCACGGCATCTGCTGCGGGATATGCCGCTGAGGGAGCGGCTGAGCGCGGCGGCGCGGACTTATTGCGAGCACAATAGCTGGCCTCGTACCGCCGAGCGCCATCTCGCCCTCTGGCAAACGCTGGAAAGTACCTAAGAGGAGAATGCCATGTCGGTCACCCCCTCCTACCCAGGCGTATACATCGAAGAACTGCCGAGCCCGGTACACCCGATCACGGGCGTTACCACATCGGTCGCAGCCTTTGTCGACGTATTCGCCTCGGGGCCAGTCAACAAGGCAATACAGATCAGCAGTGTCGCCGATTTCGCCCGCGTGTTCGGCGGCTACAGTGCGGACAGCGAGTCCAGTTACGCGATCCCGCAGTTCTTCCTCAACGGCGGGCAGAGCGCGTGGGTAGTGCGAGTCGTCCCGCCAATGGCTAACGGCAACTTGCCCGCGCCTGCTCACGGCTCACTGCTGGCCGGATCGCCGCCGCACGAAGTCCTTGCAGTCACGGCAGCAAGCCCGGGCGCCTGGGGAACCGGCATCCAAGTGGTCGCCGGCGACGTGCCGAAGAGCGAGCTCTTTAATCTCTATGTGCAACAAGTAAAACAGGTAAATAGCCAGACCCAGGTCCTTGCTACGGAGACTTTCCGCGGCTTGAGTCTTGACAAGACGCAACCGACATGGGCCCCGGCTGTCGTTAACGATCCAGTTACCGGCTCAGCCCTGGTCAGCGTCGAGGATACAGCTCTCGGGTATGCCCCGTTCGGTTATCCGATCCCGGTAAATGGCGGCCCGCCGGCTAATGTGCCGTTCCAGTCTCTTGAGGCGGGTGACCCGGTGCCGGCGCTGGTCACAATTGATCAGGAGCAGCTCGTCAACCTGTTGATCGATCAGCTGAACAAGACGGACGGGATCTACTCGCTCGACCGCATCGATCCGTTCATCTTCAACATTCTATGCCTGCCGGCCATTAAGTACCTCAACCAGGCTAATACGCAAACCGTCATTGACACTGCCGGAACATATGCCGGGGGCAAGCGCGCGATGCTGATCGTGGACCCTCCCACCGCCTTGCAGACAGCGGATCAGATGAGCACATGGATGAATGACCCTGAATACCCGATCGCACGCATCGACAGCGCAGCAGTCTACTTCCCCTCGCTCCAGCTAACTGATCCCCTGACCGGACTTGCGCGGACCGTAGGGCCGAGCGGGACGGTGGCCGGTATCTGGGCCAGGACCGACGCGTCACGTGGTGTCTGGAAAGCCCCAGCGGGGACCGAGGCAACGATCCTGGGAGTGTCCCTCGCAAGCATTCTGACCGACCCGGAGAATGGCGAGCTCAATCCGCAGGGAATCAACGTGCTGCGGAATTTCCCCGGGTTCGGCAGCGTCAGCTGGGGAGCCCGGACAACTGCCGGCACCGATCAGCTGGGCAGCCAATGGAAGTACATACCGGTCCGCAGGACCGCCTTCTACATTGAGGAAAGCCTGTTCGAAGCGCTGAAATGGGTGGTCTTCGAGCCGAACGACGAGCCGTTGTGGGCCGAGATCCGCCTCAACGTGGGCGCGTTCATGCAGACGCTTTTCCTGAAGCAGGCGTTCCAGGGGAAGACGCCCGATGAGGCGTACTTCGTAAAGTGCGACAGCGAGACGACGACACAGGCCGACATCGATAACGGGATCGTCAATATCCTGGTCGGTTTCGCGCCGCTGCGGCCGGCCGAATTCGTGGTGATCCAGATTCAGCAGCTGGCCGGCCAGGCGCAGTCGTAGCCTCGCCGACAGCATTCCAAGGGATGAGCAAATGGCAGAGTTCACGGTAAACGCACAGCGATTTGATCCGTACAAGAATTTCAAGTTCCGGGTGAAGTGGGACGGTCAGTACGTGGCCGGCATCAGCAAGGTGAGCGGACTCAAGCGGACCACGGAGGTGGTCGAGCACCGCGAAGGCGGTGATCCCAGCACCAGCCGTAAGTCACCGGGGCGGACCAAATACGACGCGATCACGCTCGAACGCGGCGTCACGCACGATCCCGCGTTCGAGGCTTGGGCGGCGACGGTCTGGCAGATAGGGGCGGGACTTGGCTCCGAGGTCTCGCTGGCCTCCTTCCGCAAGGAAATCCTGCTCGACTTCTTCAACGAGGCGGGCCAGAAGGTCATCAGCTACAAGATCCACCGCTGCTGGGTCTCGGAATACCAGGCGCTGCCCGATCTGGACGCCAACGCGAACGCGGTGGCGATCCAGCACATCAAGCTGGAGAACGAAGGCTGGGACCGCGACGTCTCGGTGACCGAGCCGACCGAGCCCACCTTCACCTCGACGCACGCATAATCGCGGCCACCCATGCAGGACAGCAAGACGATGCGCCCGCTGGCCGGGGAACTGCTGCTGGCGGCCTGGGAAGAGGGCACGGCCGAGCACGACCTGGGCCGCGCCCTGACGATGCTTGTGACCGCGCTGCCCGATGCGGACCGCAAGCAGCTCGCCGCCCTGCCCATCGCGGAGCGCAACCTGCTATTGCTGCGCCTGCACGAGCTGACCTTCGGACCCTTGCTCAGCGTGTTCGGCGTCTGCCCGAAGTGCGGGATGCAGTTCGAGTTCGCCGTGTCCGCCGTGGAGCTGACCGCGCACGTGGAAGGCCAGTCCCCGGCCGCCCAGGTGACCTGGCACGAAGACGGGCGACAATACCGGTTGCGTGCGGTCAACACTGACGACTTGCTCGCCACCGTGGGGGTACGGGAAACGGGCGCCGCGCAAGAACTGCTGCTGGCCCGCTGCCTAGAAGTATCACCGGCGGCCGGACGGGGGACAGCGCCGACCGCGGTGCTGCGGCGGTTCGAGCAGCTGAATGCGGCGAGCGAGCTGAGCTCCTCGATCGACTGCCCGGGGTGTTCCAGCCGAGAGTTCCTCGATCTCGACCTGGCCTGCTTCCTGTGGATGGAGGTCCGCAACTCCGCCCGGAAACTTCTCGGCGAGATCCACCAGCTCGCGTCCGCCTACGGCTGGAGCGAGCGGGCCATCGCCGAGATGGCCGCGGGCCGCAGGGCCGCCTACCTGGAGATGCTGAGCCGATGAGCACCGTGCTTGAGCGGATGATCCAGCGGACCCGCGGTCCGCTCTCCTCGCTCGAGCCTGTGGCCACACCGGCGTTCGTCGCCGTCCCGCTAAATGAGCCGGGGTGGGCTGGCCCGGTCGGTGATGCCCATCCCCTGGCCGGCCTGGCCGACCTGGACAGCGTTGCCGGCGCTCCGGCCGGCCTTAGCGGCCCGCTGGGCGAGGTGGTCATGGAGGAGGTCAGCGAGGCCGCTCCCCGGCCGGAGCCGGACCTGGATCAGTCACTGGGAGGGCGACCCGCCCAGCGGGCGGTGCCGCGGCCAGGACGGCCGCGCGCGCGAGCCCGGGGCCATGAACACGGCGATAACCTGGCCGATTCCAGCCCGGGGCCGATCCCGGGCGGGCCTGCCGGGCGTGTCCCAATGACGCCGACTCCAATGATGTCTGCTCCAGTGGCACCGGCTGCAGTGACGCCGGGCCCAGGCCTGCCCTCGGGCCCTGATCGGACGTCGGGCCGACGGTCAACGTCGCGAGGGCAGCCCGCTGCGAACCCGCACCCGGATGAGGATCATCGCAAACCTGGGCCAGACCCGGTCGCGAACGCCGACGAGCAACCTCACGACGTGCGCGAACGCGGAAACCGCACGATGCGCGCGATGCCTGTCGTGAGGCCTGCCGAGGAAAATGACGCCGGGACCGGACAGGCAGCCGCCGAGGAGCCGGGAGCGTTCCGGCCGACCGTGGCTAGTCCGGCGGAGGCGGTCGAGCCTGGTCCGGTACCGGTCCGGCCGCGGCCTGCTCAGGTGCCGGGTCAATGGCCGACCTCGCCGTCGCCGTCGACGCGACCTGGCCAGTCCGCCGAGCCCGTGCCGGAATCGGGGCCCGAGATTACCATCTCGATCGGTCACATCGAGGTGCGCTCCGCTCCGGCGCCGGAGAAGCCGCGCAGTCGGCCGCCGTTCCGGCCCCAGGTTAGCCTGACCGATTTCCTGAGCCGGGACCGGCGGCCATGAGCGACTACTCGGCCGTCGCCGGCGTGAGCGCGGTGCTGTGCTCGCTACTGTCTACCGCCCTGGCCAGCGGCGGCCCGACGACGATCCTCGGGCCCACGCCCGGGATCACGGCCGTCTCACCTGACCTGATCACGACCGGCGCGAACGAGCAGCCGCGGGTGAACCTGTTCATGTACTACGCCAGCGTCAATCCGGCGCTGCGCAACCTGGACCTGCCCTCGTCGAACGGGCAGGGCGCGCGGCTCAGCAACCCGCCGCTCGCGCTCGACCTGCACTACCTGGTCACTGCGTACGGGAGCACCCAGTTCGACCCGGAGATCCTGCTGGCGTGGGCGTTGTCGGTGTTCCACGAGATGCCCGTCGTTCCGAGCCAGACAATCCAGGCCACGCTCACCGCGCTGGGCGAGCAGCCGCAGGCGAACGCGGAGGCCACGCTCATCGCAGGCGGCACGCTGGCCGACCAGGTCGAGCACATCCGGATCACGCCGGAGGTACTGACCGCACAGGAGATATGGCAGCTGTGGACCGCGTTCCAGGCGGCCTACCGGCCGACCGCCGCGCTGCAGGTGTCCGTCGTAGTCATCCAGGACGCGCAGCCGGTTACCTCGAACCTGCCGGTGCAGCGCCAGGTCGTCACCGCGCTGCCGACGCAGACGCCGGTCATCATCGGCCTCTTGCCCCTCATGATCCCCGCGGGCCAGGTCCTGAGCATCAGCGGGAACAACTTCCTCGGTAGCAGCCCGGCCGGCACCGCGCTGTCCTTCGACTCCGGCGCGGGCATCCCGGCCGATATGGTGCGGAGCAATCTGATCCAGGTCACGCTGCCCGCCACGTTGACGGCTGGCACCCACACCGTGCGGGTCCAGCGGATGGTCACCTTCGCCCCGTCGAGCGCGGCGCATCAGGGCTTCAGCTCAAGCCCGGTGCCGTTTCAGCTGATCCCGGTAATCCAGGCCCCGGTGCCCCAGGCCACACCCGGCTCACCGCTCACCCTCACGATCACGCCCGCCGTGGGCCGCACACAGCAGGCGACCCTCTACATCGGCGGCACCGCCATCCCGATCCCCCAACCCCCCGCTAGCGCGCCCGCGTCGTCGACCACCGTCACGTGCCCCATACCGGCGGGGTTCCCGGCCGGCACCTACCCCGTCCGGATCGAGATCGACGGCGCCCAGAGCGTGCTCACGGCGACCGCGGGCGGGCCATTCATCCCGCAGGTGCAGGTGGGCACGTGAACGCCCGGGCGGATGCCGACGCCGGATCCGAGTCGCTGCCGGGCGCGCTCGACCGCGTGTACCAGGCGCTGGCCCGCGCCGAGCAGGCGGCTCCCGCCACGTCCAGCCCGGCTGGCTCGGGTGGGCCGCCGGTGACCTCCGGCGAGCCGTGGCACGCGCTCGAGCGCCTGTGCGTGCTCTTCGGGCTCAGCGCGTTCGAGAGGGATCTGCTCGTCCTATGCGCCGGCCATAGCCTGGAGAGCCGGTTCGCGGCCGGCTGCGCCAGCGCCCAGGGCGATCCGCGCAGTACCTGGCCCACCTTCGGGCTGGCCCTGACGATCCTGGACGAACCGCACTGGAGCGCCGTCAGCGCCGACGGGCCGCTGCGCTACTGGCAACTGGTCGACCTCGACCACGGCAGCCTGCTACACGCCCCGCTGCGCCTTGACGAGCGGATCCTGGCCCTCCTGCTCGGCGTGCCCGCCGCGGACGAGCGCCTGACCGCGCTGGCCCGCCCGATCCCGGTCGGCCCGGCACCGCCGGACGCCGGCGCCGGGGCCGGTTCACCGCAGCAGGCCGCCGTCCGGGCCGGCGTGCGGCACTGGACCCGGGCGGGCCCGCCGCCCGAGCCGCTGCTGCTGATCGGCAGGGACCGGTCGATCCGCCAGGCCGCCTTCGTCGGCATGTGCCAACGCTGCGGCCTGGCGCCGTACTCCCTCGACGCAAATGACATCCCGGCCGCGCCCGGCGAGCGCGAGCAGCTCGCACGCCTGTGGACCAGAGAGGCCGCCCTGATCGGCGCCGCGCTGTGCGTGCCGACCGATGACTGCGACAGCGTCCGGCACGTGTCCGCGTGGCTCGAGGCCACCCAGGCACGGGTGGCGGTCGGGGTACGGCCAGGCACGCCGGCAGAGCGGCTGGACGGCCTGCGGCTGCACATCCCGGCGATGACGGCCCAAGAGCGGCGGGAGACCTGGGCCCGGGATCTCGGGCCCTTGGCCGAGCAGATGGACGGGTACCTGGACCGGATCGCCGAGTACTTCCACTTCGACGAGCCGGCCATACGCTTGTCCGCCGCCGCCGTACGCGAAGCCTGCGCCAGCGGCGATGGCACCGATCCGGGCCGGCTCGGCTGGCGGATCTGCCGCGAGCATGCCCGCCGCGCCCTGGACACGCTTGCA
>Ga0306926_10007655_pt1 | contig 11739 bp, 10 predicted proteins | sample flu12Cox44000178_FD_203759 | JGI IMG/M metagenome (GOLD analysis project Ga0306926, IMG submission 203759) | Lab enrichment of tropical soil microbial communities from Luquillo Experimental Forest, Puerto Rico - flux8day.12C.oxic.44.000.178 (v2)... | ecosystem: Environmental > Terrestrial >...
ATGAACAAATGTCCGAGCCAAAATGGGTTATGGCATTTGGCGCCTGTGCCGCGAGCGGCGGTTTCTATGACAACTACGCTACGGTCCAGGGCATCGATCGGATTATTCCCGTCGACGTTTATGTGCCTGGCTGCCCACCGCGACCTGAAGCCGTGCTTGATGGGCTGATGCAGTTGCAAAACCGGATTGCGGCGCAAAAGCAGCCGCTCTGATCGGACGAATCAATTAGAGCCGCAGAATAACGACCGCCTGAATCGTCCGAAGGCATTTCTGACACTGCAATGATCCGGTAATATTTTGATCTTATGGCTGCCCAGGACGAGCCCGCTTTCAAATCTAGCCACGGCGACTTTTACCACCAGGGAATAATCACGAAATTGTTTCCGTCGAACAACACCGGTGTCGTGCGGACGCAAAACGGTCGCGAATTGACTTTTTCATACAACCTCGTGATTCTTTGCGGTGAAGCGAAATCACCGCTCGAGCTCATAGTCGGCGAACAGGTCGGGTACGATTTGGGCTGGACATCTAGTGGGCTGCGGATTACAAAAATCAAAACCTATCCGAAATTGCTGCCCGACAGCAGTGAATAAAGTTCAGAACGGTAACGCGGTAAGCGCAAGAATCTGCCGCCCTAAAATCTCTCCGACGAAAACTCCCAGCAGCGCAATATAGAACAACCCGGTAGCGGCCATAGTGTGCGGTATTAGCAGCGTCCGCCAAATCATCCAGGCCAACAGCAGCGGCGCCGCTTGGCCGACAATGACGCGAATGGCCAGTAAAGTCGAATGTTGTTGCCACAGTCGTTCCATGGCGCTCAGGGTTTGAGGAGTGCCAAACCAGTAAAGCAGCAACGCAGACAAGGCTGACAACGCGCATTGCGCGATCAATGAGGCGACAAAGAATTTGTAAATACGGATAAAAGGATCGAGGCTTTGCCCCGTGTCAATGAGATACCAGTGGCCGATGAGCATCCCGACGGTGACGCTGCCAAGCAGCAGGGCAGTTACAAAAAACATCGACGGATAGACCAGCGTCTCAACGGAAAGGAAAGGGGCATGATAATAACGGTGGGCGCTCAGCATCAACCCCCCGGCTCCGGTCAATACAGAAGCGGCAAAGCTGCGGGCGCGAAATACCGGCAACTCTGTCCAAAGGGAAGCCAAATAGCAGGAAAAAGAAATCACAAAAATGAGGTGAAAGATGATTTCCAGACGTGATCCCCATAGCCGACCTTGGACTCCACCCTGTAAAAAAAGAGAACCTTCGCCCCAAATTCCGAGTAGTGCAATGACGTAGAGCACGCCTGCGGTCGACTTGTAGAAGGCTCGTTCAATTTCGTGAAAAGGTGTCGCCGCGAGGGCCAAAAGGCCGCCTAACGCGATCTGATACAGAAAAAGCAGAAAGCTGCTGGAGAAGCCTTGCATGAACCAGTTAAAAATTTGCCAAAGGCTTGGTCGCGACGTGCATGCAAACAGCGCCACTTAAAAATTTCCGCAGGCGCACCTGATCAAAACCGGCAGTCTGAAGAAATTGGCTAATCGTTTCGGGCGAATGAAATTGCCGAACCGAATCGGAAAGATATTGGTAGGCCTTTCGATCGCGCGACACAAATCCGCCAATGCGCGGCATTAGAGTGTAAAAATAAATCGAGTAAAGCTGAGCGAACCAGCTCGCCGAAGGCGGAAACATGTCGACGGAGACAAATTTTCCGCCGGGTTTGAGGACGCGAAGTGACTCGGTAAACAAAAGACGCAGGTCGGAGACGTTGCGCAGCACAAATGCGGCCATAGCAGCGTCAAAAACGGCATTCTTGAACGGAGCGAACATTGCGCTTCCCATGACAAAAGCCGCCGTGCTGCCGTGCGCGGCTTTGACGCGCTTGTCTTGCGCTAGGCGGAGCATGGCGAAAGAAAAATCCAAGCCGATAAAGCGCCCATCGCCACACGTCTGTTTTGCAGCATTCAAAGCGAGATCGCCGGTTCCCGTTCCAATATCCAGAATGCAAGGATTTGGGATGGTTACGGCAGCCCGAATCGCCTGAGTTCTCCAGTAGCCGTCGAGACGAAAACTGATCAAACGATTCAGCAGGTCATAACGGCCCGCGATGCGATCGAACATACTCCGAACGGATCGGTCGCGCGAATGATTGATAGCGGACATTGAAAGGGAGCGAACGAGCGATTTGCTCCGACGGCGGTGCGGTTAGAAGTCTCGGTCGATGATCAACTGCACGAGAGTCTTGAGGCCATTGCGATACATAGAAGGAGGCAGTTTCTTGACCGACTTCAAGGCTTCCCGCGCGTAGCGCTTTGAAAGCGACTTAGCCTCTTGGATGGCGGGACCGCTTTTGATGGCGCTGAGCGCAGTATCGATTTGCTCCTCGGAAGGCTTGCTGTTTTCGAACGCTGCACGCACCGCCGGTTCCTGATTATTGACCGCCAGAATAATCGGCAAGGCGGGATTGCCGTCGCGTAAATCCATGCCAACCGGCTTGCCGAGGAGATCCACGTGACCGACGATATCGAGGACATCATCAACCATCTGGAATGCAATGCCCATGTTGAGCCCATACCGCTCGGCCTCTTCGACGATGGGGGTGGGCGCTCCGGCGAGATAAGCGCCGACTTTGGCTCCGGTTTGAAACAGCGAAGCAGTCTTGCGCTTGACGATCTCCAGGTAGTCCTCCAGAGTCACGGCGCGGTTGCGGTTGAAATGTCCCTGGAGAATTTCTCCCTCCGTGAGAAGGGTGCACGCGTCCGCGGTCCACTGGACTACGGTCTCGTCGAATTTGCCGGCAAACTCGAAAGCTTTGATAAACAGGAAATCTCCGGCGACCAATGTCGATTTGAGACCGAACTTTTTGTACGCAGATTCTTTGCCACGACGGGTCTCGGCGCCATCGATGATATCGTCGTGCAATAAAGTCGCTGTATGAATGAGCTCGATGGCTGTGGCGATATCGACAATATCTTGTGTGCGTTGGCCGCCCAGTGCCGAGTAAGCCAGTAATGCAACCATCGGGCGAACGCGCTTGCCGCCGCTCAGAATGAGATGCGCCGAAATTTCGGTGAGTTCTCTCTCTCGAGAACGAATGGCGCGCGCGAGATTCTCCTCAACCCGTTGGAGCGCTTCGCTCACGCAGCCGAAGGGATCTTTGCTGCCGTGCAGCAGAGGGATTCTTCGCTCGCGGCCTGAAGGTACGTCCGCGGGCAAACGATTTGATTTGGTTTTTTGAATCAGAGAGACTCCGCGCGCAGGCCAGAAAGCTTGGAGGAAAAATGGCATAGATCCCCCGATTGGTCAAGCCGAATCGATCGATGCTGTGAGGTGCATTGGCAGCGCGAATCGGCCGCACGAAAGCGCGCGCGCAAACGAGAAACCGAAGCGATGACAACGACGTTTTTTCTTGACAAAAACGAGCGAGCCCGACTATATAAGCCCCAAAAGCCACATTCGAATTTCGGTAATCACGGTAGAACGCTTGTGCACTAAAGGAGGCGAGCAAGATGGAGTTTACTCAGTTTATGTTGCGGTGGGTGCATTTTTTAGCGGGTATTACTTGGATCGGCATTCTTTATTACTTCAATTTTGTTCAGACGCCTTTTTTCGCCGAAACCGAGGCGGGCGTGAGAACAGCGGCTATACAAAAACTCGTGCCGCGAGCCTTGTGGTGGTTTCGTTGGGGCGCCATGTTCACTTTTCTCGCCGGCATCTCGATCTACCTTATGAGAATGAGCGAAATGGGCGCGGGGCTTTTTTACTCTTCGCCCTATGGTGTGACGATTACGGTGGGCGGTTTGCTAGGCACACTCATGTTCCTTAACGTCTGGCTCGTGATCTGGCCCAATCAGCAGATCGTCATTGCGTCGGCGAATCAAGTGGCATCCGGCGGACAGGCGCTCCCGGCAGCGGCCGGGGCAGGCCGACGGGGCGCTCTGGCGTCAAGAACCAATACGGTTTTTTCCATTCCGATGTTGCTGTACATGGGTGCGGCCAGTCATTTTCCGCAGATGGTGAACCAGTCAAGCTCGCGGGGTCTGTTCTGGTTGATCGTTATCATCATCGTTGCCGCGTTGGAAGCCAATGCGCTGGTTGGCACACAAGGTCCCACGAAAGTGCCGCTTGATTCAGTAAAGGGCGCCCTGTGGGTGGGCTTTTTATTGGCTGGAATTTTATTCTTGCTGACGATCGGCTTAACTTGATCGACCTCTACCGAGGTAGGTCGCCAAATAAGGTATATCATCCTTTAAAAAGGGGAACTGCGGCATCACTTTCGTGGGGCGCTTGGGCTTATAATTCGGCGGGTAGGATGTACTTAGCACCCGGGCTTCGATCAATTCCTTTGATGATCCTTTGATCGCAGGGCCGATCGGTCCGTCTTTGGACGGATCGTTGTTGTGGCAGGCGACGCAATTTGCCACATATACGGCCCTGCCTCTTTGCCAATCGGCACCCTTCGATGAGTCGTTCGATTCTTTTGAGCACGCGGCCACAGTCAAACCAGCGAGGATCGCGAGCCAAGTTAGAAGCTTCATCGGTCAACTTGCCGCCACCACAATCCCGCTTTACCAACGCAACGCCGTGGTTTGCGGTGGCTCCCAAATGAGTGGGCTCTTTAGGTTCACCGCAATCCCGAAATCATCTCTCGTGACCGGCCAGAAGATTGCGTTCAGAATTTAAGCTGACAAGGCTTAATTGTGCGGAATGTTCGCGGTCAATAGAGAAACTCAGCGTCGTGTGTTATGTATGATCAGTTGGTGCGAAAGGGGGGAATCGAACCCCCACGGGTGTTATCCCACAGGATCCTGAATCCTGCGCGTCTACCAATTCCGCCACTTTCGCGAGAATGCTTCATCAACTCCGTTTTTTATGTAACTTGGGTTCGGCGCCTTGTCAAGTTTAGCTACGGATAACGAATGTATGAATAGGATTTTAGTCATCGAACCATCGCAGATGTTGCGTCATGCCTTTGCTGTCGCTCTTTCACCTGACTATCGAGTTGAAACTGTCGCTAGCTTTCCCGATGCAGCTGCCGTGGCCGAGGCTGATCTGGTTATTGTCGACGCGGCGGCGCTGCAGAAAACCGGCATGCTCGGCGGAAAGGAGTTAGAAGCGGTTCACGGTTGGCCAACAGCGGTCATCTGGATCGATAGCGAGCAAGTCGCAGATCCAAGCGCATTGATCCAATGTCTGCGGTTGAAATGGCCGCTCGATCGAGATGGGTTAAGAAAAGCGGTCGCTAATTGCTTGCAAAAAATTTTCCAACCGAGCGCAGAAACCGCCAAGGTAAAGAAAGTCACAGCGCCCGTGCCGCAGAAGGTGCCAGACTCTGAACATGCTTCCATTACGGCGGACCGCGGCGAAAGAAAATTGATCGAGTTGGTGGACATTGTTGAATAAAGAAACTGCTTAACATCGACAATCCGTTATATGTCATTGCCGAAAACCTACAGTCACAAAGACGTCGAGGCGAAATGGTATAGCCGCTGGATGAATCGCGGGCTCTTTGCCCCTGCTGGTGCTGGGCGACCTTTTTCGATCGTGATTCCGCCGCCGAATGTCACCGGCTCGCTTCATATGGGCCATGCCCTGAATAACACGCTGCAGGATATTTTGTGCCGGTACAAACGCATGGACGGTTTTCGGGTGCTTTGGGTGCCAGGCACGGATCACGCCGGTATCGCCACGCAAAATGTCGTGGAGCGGCAGTTGGCGCAGAAAAAAATCAGCCGCGCGGCGCTCGGGCGAGAGAAGTTCATCGAAACCGTCTGGCAGTGGAAACGTGAAGCAGGCAATACGATTCTGCATCAACTCAAAGCGCTCGGCGTTTCCTGCGACTGGAACCACGAACGATTTACCATGGACGAAGGTCTTTCGCGCGCGGTCCGGGAAGCATTTGTCAAACTCTGGGAGGACGGGCTTCTCTATCGCGCTCAACGTTTGATCAATTGGTGCCCGCGTTGTAAAACGGCGCTCGCCGACATCGAAGTCGTACACGTAGACGCAGACGGAAAACTCTGGCACATCCGCTACCCGTTGGCTGATGATGCAGCTCAGTACCTCGTCGTCGCGACCACTCGCCCTGAAACGATGCTCGGCGACACCGCAGTCGCCGTTCATCCGGAAGACGAACGCTATCAGAATTGGATTGGCAAGAATATTCGTTTGCCGATCACCGGAAGAATTGTTCCAGTCATTGCCGATCCGTATGTGGATCGCGCTTTTGGTACTGGAACGCTGAAGATTACGCCGGGGCACGATTTCAATGATTTCGAAATCGGAGAACGATGCGGCCTGGACAAGATCAGTATCTTTGATGCTGATGCGCGCATCGACGCAACCGCATTCCTGTCGCGGGGCGAAACCGGCGATTGGATCGCACGGTATCGTGGCAAGGAACGTTTTGAAGCGCGGAAGCTCGTCGTTACTGAACTCGAACAAGCGGGATTGCTCGAAAAAGCCGATGCCCACAAACTCTCGGTGGGGCGCTGCTACCGCTGCCAGACTATCATCGAACCGTATCTGACGCCGCAGTGGTTTGTCGATATCAAGCCATTGGCGACACCGGCGATGGCCGTGGTTCAAGAAGGCAAAATCCGGATTATTCCTGAAGGCTGGAGCAATTCGTACTTCGCTTGGATGGAAAATATCAAAGACTGGTGCGTGTCCCGGCAGATCTGGTGGGGGCATCAAATCCCGGCGTGGTACTGCGTGAGCTGCGATGGCGCGAATCTGATCAAAGGTGCGGACGGCGATTATCGGTTGAGCAAGGATGCCAAGCCGATCGTCGCGCGGCAAGCGCCGTTGCAATGTCCAACTTGTGGCGGCAGCGAGCTCATTCAAGATGCCGACGTTCTGGACACGTGGTTTTCTTCCGGTCTATGGCCGTTCTCGACATTGGGTTGGCCTGAGCAAACCGAGGATTTGAAAAACTTTTATCCGACGTCAGTCCTAGTGACCGGTTTCGACATTCTCTTTTTTTGGGTCGCGCGCATGATCATGATGGGGCTCAAGTTCATGGGAGATGTGCCCTTTCGTGACGTTTATATTCACGCGCTGGTGCGCGACGAGCTGGGACAGAAAATGTCCAAGTCTAAAGGCAATGTTATCGATCCCCTCGATGTGATGAACCAATACGGGACCGATGCGTTTCGCTTCACGTTGGCGGCAATGGCCGCCATGGGACGCGATATAAAACTCGCCGCCGATCGGATTGCTGGTTATCAGAATTTTGTGAACAAGCTTTGGAACGCTGCTCGATTCGTGCAGATGAATGCGTCGAATTCGAATGCTCCGGGGCGAGCGCTCGATGCGCTACAGGATCACGAACTGGGGTTTGCGGAACGCTGGATCCGTTCACGGCTAGCGTTCACGATATCTGAAGCGCGGGCTGCCATCGACAGTTACCGCTTCAATGACTACGCCAATACCCTGTATCAGTTCACTTGGCACGAGTTCTGTGATTGGTACATCGAGATGAGCAAGCTCGCGCTCAACAGCGCGGACGGCGCCATTGCGGCGCGCAGCCGTAAGCTCTTACAGGAGATCCTCGAGCAAATCCTTGTGCTGCTTCATCCAGTCATGCCGTTTGTCACAGAAGAGATCTGGCAAACCTTCGGCAGCGAACGTGAAAGTGTCATGGTGCAGCCTTTTCCCGTTCCGCAAGAGAGTTGGTCCGATACGCAGGTTGAAAAGCAAATGGCCTTTTTGATGGACACGGTGAGGGCGATAAGAAATCTTCGCACGGAGATGAATTGTCCGCCGGGCAAAGAAGTCAAGGTGATCTTTTACGGGGCGACTGAAGATCTGGCATTTCTCAATGAGCAGGAACCCTATCTCCATTCACTAGCACGGGTGAGTGAAGCGGAGTTCCGTTGCAGCGGTGAACGTCCCAAGGGAGCGGCCACTGCGGTGATCGGCAGCACTGAAATTTATTTGCCCCTCGACGACCTGATCGATCTCAACGAGGAGCGCGCGCGTTTGGCCAAGGAAGTGGGCAAAATCGAAGATGAACTGGGGCGCGTGCAGAAAAAACTCGGCAATGCTGATTTTGTCGCTAAGGCGAAGAGCGACGTGGTGCACAAGGAGCGTGAAAAAGCTACTCAGTTCGAAGAGAAGATTCGCGCTCTGAGGGCGAGCCTCGACAAATTGCAAGAAATCCAAGCGGGAAGGAGTTAACCGATGGATATTCTAGTGAGCCCGCAAATCGAGCGGTTGATTCGCGACGCGTTGGACGAAGATATCGGCGCCGGCGATCTGGCGACCATGGCGACGATTTCGGCCGCAGCCCGGGGCACGGGATTGTTTCGGGCAAAAAAAGCCGGCGTGGTGGCGGGTTTGGTTTTGCTCGACCGAATTTTTTATTTCATCGATCCGAAAGTCGAGGTGCACTTGCTCGCCAAGGACGGCGCGGAAGTGACGCCAGGGACGGTTGTGGCGGAAGCCGTCGGGCCAGTGCGGGCGTTGCTGCTCACTGAACGGACGGCGCTCAATTTTTTGCAACGGCTATCCGGGAATGCGACGCTCACGCGCAAATATGTCGAAGCGGTGAGAGATTTTCCCTGCAAAGTGCTCGACACGAGGAAAACCACGCCGGGCCTCCGCACGCTAGAAAAATATGCGGTGCGTATGGGCGGCGGCATGAATCATCGCATCGGTCTTTACGACGCGGCGTTGGTAAAGGATAACCACATCGAAGCCACAGGCTCCATCGCCGAGGCCGTGAAGGCCGTGCGCCGACATGCGCCGTTCATGGCCAAAGTGGAAGTGGAAGCGAGCAATCTGCAACAGGTGCGCGAGGGCCTGGACGCTGGCGCGGATGTGATCATGCTCGATAACATGACGCTGGCACAGATGGCGGAAGCCGTAAAGCTCGTGAACAAGCGCGCCTGGATCGAAGCCTCTGGCGGCATTACCCTCGAAACCATTCGACAGGTGGCCGAAACCGGCGTTGATTTTATCTCCTCCGGAGCGCTGACCCATTCGGCGCCAGTTGTCGACTTCAACATGAAGATCACGATGAATGCGGCTTGAAAAAAATCGATTTTTGCTGCACCGCTTTGAGCCTTCTCGACCTTAACCGAGTTTCACAACGGCTAAAAATAAAACGCCTGGGCGGCAAATTTCATTATTTTGCCGAGCTCGGGTCGACAAACGTCCATGCGTGGGCACTGGCGGAACAGGGCGCCGCTGAGGGGGAAGTGATCATTGCCGAAATGCAAACGCAAGGGCGGGGTCGTTTAGGCCGGCGCTGGGAATCACCCCCGGCCGTTAATCTTTACTTCTCTGTCATACTTAGGCCTCGTCTGACCACCGCCGACGCACCGCAGATTACGCTCATGGCTGGCGTTGCGCTGGCGGAAACCGTCGATGCCTTTATTGAGCAACGTCCGGTGATTAAATGGCCGAACGATATTTTGGTCGATGGCAGGAAATTGGCCGGTGTGTTGAGCGAAGCGGCCTGCAATTCGGAACACATTGACCATGTGATTTTGGGCATTGGTCTTAACCTCAATTACCGCGCCGTTTCGATGCCGCCCGAGATTCGTGAGCGGGCGACTTCCGTGGCCGATTTGACGGGGAACAACGTTGATCGCGAAAGCGTTCTGGTACGATTGATTCATAACCTCGACCGGTGTTATGGAGAGCTTGAAGATTACGGCTTCGAAACACTGCAGCCGCGGTGGGACGCGTATTTCGGGTTGCGCGGCCGGCGCGTACGGATCGAAAACCAAGAACAGGTTCTTGTCGGTCGCGCTCAGGGCATCGATCGAACTGGCGCGCTGATGATTGAAGACGACCGAGGCGAACTGCAAAATGTTTATGCTGGAGACGTGATTCCGCTGGAGAGTTGAAGCTGAGATCCCATGCTTCTCGCCATCGACATCGGCAACACCAACATCGTTCTTGGACTCTATCAGGGAAAAAAGCTGATTACGCACTGGCGGCTCGCCACGCAGGCGGAACGCACCGCGGACGAATACGGTGTCATCATATCGCAATTGATCGACTACTCAGGTCACCGAAGCCAGCAAATCTCCGCCATCGTGGTATCGTGTGTGGTGCCTCCAATGGTCACGACCATGGAGGAGCTCGGCGGAAAATTTTTTAGCATCGATCCGTTAATCGTCGGGCCCGGCGTGAAGACCGGCATGCCGATCCTGTACGAGAATCCCAAGGACGTTGGCGCCGACCGGATCGTCAACGGTATCGCGGCGTACGAAAAATATCGCGATGCCTGTATCATTGTCGATTTCGGTACCGCAACGACCATCGATCTTATTTCGAAAAAAGGCGAATACATCGGCGGCGCCATTGCGCCCGGTTTGTCGATTTCTCTTGAGGCGTTGATTCAGCGGGCGTCGAAACTTCCGCGCATCGAGATCGTCAAGCCTAAAGACGTCGTCGGTCGAAATACGATCAGCTCGATTCAGGCCGGTATTTTTTATGGTTACGTCGGACTGGTGGACGGGATTGTGCAGCGCATTCAAAAGCAACACGGCGTCAGGGGAAAGGTGGTGGCGACCGGAGGATTGGCGCCGCTGGTTGCGTCAGAATGTTCGAGCATCGATGAGGTGGATGAATTCTTAACTCTCGAGGGCTTGAGGATTATTCACGAAAGAAACGCGCTCCAGGAAGTTAGGGCCCGAGCGCAGACATAGAGATTCGAGGAAGGGAACGATCGTCATGGCTGTAGCGGAGCTAGATAAAGTTCGTAACGTCGGCATCCTGGGGCAAGGCGGTTCAGGAAAGACATCCTTGGGTGAGGCAATGTTGTTCGCGGCCGGCGCGACGCAGCGACTCGGAAGAGTTCAAGACGGTACGGCGGTGCTCGATTACGAACCGGAAGAGATCAAGCACAAAGTGTCGATCTCGACTGCGTTTCATTCGTTGAGCTGGAAAAAACACTCCGTAACCTTGATCGATATGCCGGGGTACGCGGCGTTTTTCGCCGATTCCATCAACTGCATGCGCGCCTGTAGCGGCGCGGTGTTCGTCCTGAATCCCCTGGTCGGACTGCGTGTCGAGTCTGAGCGTCTGTGGTCGCGCGCCAACGACGAGCGGATCGGCCGGCTTCTTTTTGTTACCAAAATGGATCACGAGCCCGCCAACGTCGAGGAACGTCTCACTTCGATCATCGAGGGATTGGAAGCGAAGGGCGTTTACCTGCAAATGCCGATTGGCGCCGAAGCGAATTTTAAAGGCGTCGTCGATCTGGTGGCGATGAAAGCCTACGTCTATGAAGCGGACAGCGGAAAATTTTCCGAAACGGACATTGCCGCGGATTTAAAGAGCGCCGCGGAATCATGGCGGCAAAAAATGGTCGAAGACGTTTGCGAGACCGATGACGAGCTGCTGGAGAAATTTCTCGATGGAACAGAGCCGAGCGAGGAAGAATTAAAGAAAGCGATTCGGGAAGCAACACGAGAGCGAAAGATCTTTCCGGTTCTTTTCGGATCACCCCTGCGTCAGATCGGGATACCGCAGCTTCTCGATGCGATTATTGATTATTTGCCGTCGCCCATCGAATTGGGCGAAGCGGAGGGGAAGAATCCGACCAATGGTGAATCGATCAAACGGCCGGCCGATCCAAACGCGCCGTTCTCGGCGTATGTGTTCAAGACCGTGATTGATCCGTTTGCGGGGAAGCTTTCGATCATGCGCGTGATGTCGGGGAAAATCGCTCAGGACTTGCCTTGCTACGTTCCCAACCGGCAGCTGCGGGAAAAAACGGGT
>Ga0306926_10007656_pt1 | contig 11738 bp, 8 predicted proteins | sample flu12Cox44000178_FD_203759 | JGI IMG/M metagenome (GOLD analysis project Ga0306926, IMG submission 203759) | Lab enrichment of tropical soil microbial communities from Luquillo Experimental Forest, Puerto Rico - flux8day.12C.oxic.44.000.178 (v2)... | ecosystem: Environmental > Terrestrial > Soil...
TTACTCGCTCCGCGCGAGATGACAATGACACAAGTCGTGCTCTGGGAAACCGCGACCGCACAATAGCCTATAATGTTTGCGCGATGATAGCCCGCTCCTGGAGGGTTCTATGAGCGCTGAATTTGCCATTGGCCAGCACATTGGCGACTACGAGATCCTGTCGATGCTTGGCGTAGGCGGGATGGGTAAGGTCTACAAGGTGCGCAACGTCATTTCCGATCGCATGGAGGCCATGAAGATCCTCCTGCCGGATCTGTCTTCGAATCAGGGCCTCGCGGACCGATTTCTGCGGGAAATCCGCCTGCTGGCTGCTCTAAATCACCCGAATATTGCGGCGTTGCGAACCGCGCTCACACACGAAAATCAGTTGGTGATGGTCATGGAGTTTGTGGAGGGCGAAACGCTGGCGAACCGGCTGGCGCGCGCACCCTTGTCCACAGCCGAGGTGGTTAATTACGCCGATCAGGTACTTTCGGCGCTGAGCTACGCGCATAAGCAGAGCATAATTCACCGCGATATTAAGCCGGCGAACATGATGCTGACCCCGGGGGGCATGGTGAAGTTGATGGACTTCGGCATTGCCCGCTCGTCCACCGACGGCTCGCTCACGTCGACGGGCACGACGCTCGGTTCTCTGAACTACATGCCGCCGGAGCAGGTGCGCGGTGAAGCAGCCGACGCGCGTAGTCGTTCGGCGTGTCGCTGTATGAAATGTTGACCGGCAAACTGCCCTTCCGCGGTGACTCGCAATATTCGCTGATGACCGCGCACCTCAATCAAGAACCGCCGGCTCCGATCACGCTTCGCAGCGATCTTCCGCCGGGGTTGAACGAAATCATCCTGATTTCAATCGCCAAGGACCCGGCGAACCGGTTTCAGTCCGCTGATGCGTTTCGGGTTGCACTGAAAAGCGTGCCTGTTTCCGCGCTACCCGCCGCAGGAACAACGGTAAGGCCAACGCCGAGACCTTCGACCGGCGCGACAACCCTGATGGATACGCCGACGCCGGCGCGAGTCGCAACGGTGCCTACGCCTGCCCCCGCGCCCGGCCGAACACCGACTCCGGTACCGACAATCCCCATGCCTGCTCCGCCCCCTGGCGCGGTTCCTCCACCGTCGGTGGCCGCCGCGGCATCGCGAAGAAGTTTGTGGCTTGCAATTGGCGCACTGATTGGTGTGGGTGTATTGATCGCCGGGGGCGTGTATATTCCCCGCCGTGTGGCTACGCATGCTGACCCAAGCAAGGCGGTGTTTCAAACGAATTCTCCGAGCCCCGCTGCGGGTGGGCCGACAGGGAGTTCCGATGCCGCGCCGCCGGCTGTGCCACCGACTCCCTCAGCCCCCGTTGTTTCGCTGCAAAGCGATAAGGGCAGCATCACGGTCGATGCGAACGGGAATGTGTCTATGCAAAGCCCGCAAGGAAGCCTGCAGGTCGATGGAAAGACCGGGGCGGAGAAAATGAGCGACGGCTCCGGAGCCTCGATGGCGGTAGCTGGAAAATCGAAGGGAGGGCCTGTCTCCGTGGGCAAAGCCTTACCCGCGGGGGCGGCCGGAGCAGAGGCAGATGCTGCGCCATCGGTAACCGTGGGACCTTCACCCGAGGAAATAGGTAAGATGGAGGATGAGGCCGACAAGCTAAACATCCGCGCGTCAACCGTGTCGCACAGCCTAGACACCCTGCGGCAACAGCAAAATGCTGCGGGCTATAGCCTTCGTGCCGACATGGCTGCGGCTCAGGAACGGATGCAAGTATATCTGGCCAAGGGAAACACGGCGCTAGCGGCAAAGGACCTGGCAAGCGCCCAGAAGTACTTCAATCTAGCGGACGGAGAAATCAGCAAGCTGGAAAAGTTCCTGGGTCACTAACGCGGGCAGGTCGGCGGGGCGCCTGCCCACACTGCTGCGCTGAAACCAGGCGAGGGGGACCAACGGCCACACTTCGTCTGGGCTGCCCGCCGTCTTCCCTCTTTCCGCTACTCCGGCAAGTCTCATTCAAGATCTCTGGCCAGACACCAGCGGTGACTTCGCCGAGGTGGGCTTTCCGCAGGAGATCGTCATCGTTCGGGACGGCCCGATGCCGCCGCCGATGCTCAGGGGAATTTCCTGTTTCGTGATGGCAGGGCGCCGAAACGCTGCACTTCGGTCGAGAACGCATTCTCAACACGTAGAAAGCGGCCGTGGCCTAGGGCGCGGGCCAGTCCCAGTTGGGGCAGGTCTTAGCAAACCGGAAACCGTGATTTGCATCACAGCGAATAGCGGGAATAAGATTACTTAATAGGTTCGTTTTTCCGGCCAGACGCACCCGCCGGTTCTCTACAAAAAGTTTCAATGCCTTCTCTTCTCAAACACCAACGCAGGAGGAAACACTTATGGGTAGCCTCGCGCTTAACCCTCCGGTCCCTAAAGAGCCCGGGGAGTACATCAAGGACGTATTAAATTTAGCCCGAACCAAGAATCCGGCAGAACCAGAATTTCTCCAGGCAGCACAGGAAGTCCTCGAAACCCTCGGTCCCGCCCTCAAGAAGCATCCCGAATATCAGAAAGCCCGGCTACTAGAAAGGTTTATTGAGCCGGAGCGTGTGCTCATGTTTCGTGTGCCGTGGGTGGATGATGCGGGGCAGGTGCGAGTGAACCGTGGATTCCGCATCGAGATGAACAGTGCCATCGGCCCGTACAAGGGTGGCTTGCGTTTTCATCCCTCGGTGAACCTGGGCATTCTGAAATTCCTGGCCTTCGAGCAGGTTTTGAAGAATTCGCTAACTACCCTGCCAATGGGCGGCGGCAAGGGCGGTTCGGATTTCGACCCCAAGGGCAAGAGCGACAACGAGGTAATGCGCTTCTGCCAGAGCTTCATGACCGAGCTCTATCGCCACATCGGCGCGGACACTGACGTGCCCGCGGGCGACATCGGTGTGGGCGGCCGTGAAATTGGCTTCTTGTTCGGGCAGTATAAGCGGCTGGCGAATCGTTTCACCGGCGTGCTAACGGGCAAGGGTCTGAACTGGGGTGGCTCGCTGATTCGTCCGGAAGCCACGGGATATGGCTGCGTGTATTTTGCTGAAGAAATGCTGAAGACCCGGAACGAAGAGTTCGACGGCAAGATCTGCTTAGTGAGCGGCAGTGGCAACGTTTCACAGTACACGATCGAAAAGCTCCTCGACTTCGGCGCGAAGGTAATTGCGATGTCCGATTCGAATGGTGTGATTCACGATCCCGAGGGCATCAACCGCGAAAAGCTTGCGTGGACGCTGGAATTGAAGAATGTCCGTCGCGGACGCATTAAGGAGTATGCGGACAAATTCAAGGCGGCCAAGTACATCCCGATCGATCCCAGGATGGACTACAACCCCATTTGGACGATCAAAGCCGACTGCGCATTCCCGAGCGCCACGCAGAACGAAATCAACGCGAAGGATGCGGCGACTCTGGTGATGAATGGATGCAAGCTGGTTGCCGAAGGCGCGAATATGCCGAGCACGCTCGACGCGACCAAACTGTTCCTCGAGGCGAAAGTCCTTTATGGGCCGGCAAAGGCCGCCAACGCCGGCGGCGTGGCCACCAGCGGACTCGAAATGAGCCAGAACAGCATGCGGCTGAGCTGGACCCGCGAGGAAGTAGACGATCGTCTCCACAAGATCATGGTCGCGATTCACCGCAATGCGTACGAAACTGCGGAAGGGTACGGCCAGCCTGGAAACCTGGTGTTTGGCGCGAACATTGCCGGCTTTGTGAAGGTCGCCGACGCGATGCTCGACCAAGGACTCGTCTAAGTCATCACGTAAGGACTACCCTTCGGCGGGGTGGTGCGATGCCACTCCGCCTTTTTGTTTACGATTTCAGTCTTCAGTTCTACATGGTAAGTTCGGAAGAAGCTTATCGTCATCGAGAACTAAGCGACACACTGCACTGAAAAAACAATGACGCAGCAGCGAGAAGCCAACCTGCCGGTTCCCGACGCAGAGATGCAGTTCGAAGGTTTCGACCACCTGATGCCGTTCCGCGTGCAGGATATCCTGCTGGTGTCGAGCCTGTACGACTCCTTCATCCTGCGCGAGGACGGACGACTGAATGAACTGTTGGTCAGCGAGTCGTTGGACCTCCATCTCCAGCAAATACCGAGGATCACGCACGTTTCGAGTTGCTCCGAGGCGCTCGGGCTGGCGCGTTCCGAGCCACGCGTCAAGCTGATCGTTACAAACCTAGCTGTCGGCGATATGAACGCTGCTCAACTCGCGCAGGAAATCAAGCGAGCCGGATTGCAGGTGCCGGTTGTGGTATTGGCCTACGACTACCGGGAAGTGAAGAAATTCGTTGCTCGCAATCCGGTCACAGATATCGCGCGGATTTTCTTGTGGCAAGGCACGGCGCGCGTGCTAATTGCGATTGTGAAGTACATCGAGGACCGGCAAAACGTCGAGCATGATACGTCGATCATGGGAGTGCCGGTGGTGCTGCTGGTTGAGGACAACGTCCGCTATTACTCCGCGTTTCTTCCCATGATCTACACGGAATTGATCTCGCAGACGCGCCGGGTCATTGAGGAAGGCGTAAACCTGGCGCACAAGCTGGTGCGCATGCGGGCACGACCGAAGATTCTGCTGACATCGAGCTTCGAGGAAGCCGCTGCTCTGGCAGAAAAGTACAAGGACTATCTGCTTGGCATGGTTTCCGACGTGGAATTCCCGCACCGGGGCGTGCTGAGCCGCGACGCGGGCTTCGAACTGGCGCGGTACGTGCGCGCTCTCGTACCGGACCTGCCCGTGGTGCTGCAAACCAGCCGGACCGAATTTCGGCAGCAGGCCTATGCCGAGGGTTACTCCTTTCTGCGGAAGCGCTCGCCCACGTTTTTGCGAGACCTGAGGAAACTGCTCACGCAGCAGTTCGCCTTCGGCGACTTCGTCTTCCGCACGCCCGATAAAACAGAAGTGGCCCGGGCTACTGACCTGAATTCGCTCGAAGAACTGTTGCACACCGTACCGGTGGAAAGCATCGCATACCACGGCCAGCGCAACCATTTCTCGCACTGGCTCATGGCGAGGACGGAATTCGCGCTTTCGCAGAAGTTGCGCCCTCGCAAGGTTTCTGATTTTCCGACGGTCGAGGACTTGCGGCGCAATCTGATTGACTCGATCGGGGAATACCGGCGGGAGCAGAGCGAAATACTGATTGGCGACTTCAAGCCTGCCGCGTTTCAGGTCGGCGGGTCTTATTTCCTGCGCATCGGCGCCGGATCTCTCGGGGGAAAGGCGCGCGGACTGGCGTTCATTCGTCATCTTCTGTATAAACGGCGGCTCTTGCGGCGATTTCCGAACGTGAGAGTGTTCGTTCCACCCGCCGTGGTCATCGCGACCGATGCGTTTGATCGGTTTCTCGCCGAAAACAGCCTGCTTGATTTTGCGATTCACGCGACGGACGACGCAGAAATCCAACAGCGGTTTCTCGACGCCAATCTTCCCGCAGCCCTCACGGAGGATCTGCGGGACTTTCTCGCGGAAGCGCGTTACCCACTGGCGGTGCGTTCCTCGAGCCTGCTGGAGGACTCGCAGTACCAACCGTTCACGGGGGTGTACGAAACCTACATGCTCGGGAACCATCAAGAGGACGAGTCCCAGCGCCTGAACCAGCTCATGGACGCGATCCGGCTCGTGTACGCTTCGACGTTCAGCCACCACGCGAAAGCCTACGTTAAAGCGACTCCATTTCGGCTCGAAGAAGAAAAAATGGCGGTGATCCTGCAACAGGTGGTGGGCTCGTTCTTCGGTCCGCGCTTCTACCCGGATTTTTCCGGCGTGGTGCGTTCGCGGAACTTCTATCCAGTTCCTCCCATGAACTCCGAGGACGGAATCGCAGCCGTGGCTCTCGGCTTGGGGCGCGTAGTCGTGGATGGCGGAAAGTGCCTTTCGTTTTGCCCGCGCTACCCCTCTCACTTGGTGCAATTCTCGTCAGTTGAGGACTTTCTTTCCGAATCGCAAACCCAATTCTGGGCCCTTTCGCTAAATCATGCCTCAGAAGAAGCCTCTCCTCGCGGGTTGCGGGAGGTTCCATTCACACTGGACATAGCGGAGGCCGACGGAACCCTAGAAGCGGTGGGCTCAACGTATTCGGCCGACAACGACACGATCACGGACGGATTAGGCCGACCCGGGGCGCGCGTAGTCACGTTTGCCCCGCTTCTGAAATACGGCTCATTCCCGTTGGCACCTCTTCTCGAGCAAGTAGTGAAAGACGGCGAGGAGGCATTCGGCCAGCCGGTGGAAATCGAATTTGCTGTGCGCCTGCCGCGGGAAACGGGCGAGCCCGCTCAGTTCGGATTCTTGCAGATTCGGCCGCTGGTGCTCTCGCATGAAGGCGAGGAATTGCGCCTTGAAGACGTGGATGTAAAAAGGCTCATCGCGCAGAGCAACAAAGTGCTGGGGAACGGGCGAATCGGAAATCTCCAAGATGTAGTGGTGGTTGACTCGCAGCGCTTCGAACGCAGCCAGAGCCAGGAGGTTGCGCGGCAGGTCTCCTATTTCAACGCCAAACTGATGCAGGAAAACCGTCCTTACCTTCTGGTTGGAGTCGGAAGATGGGGCTCTAACGAACCCTGGCTTGGTATTCCCGTGGAATGGGACGAGATAGCTGGCGCGCGGGTCATCCTGGAAGCGGGCTTCCGCGATCTTCGGGTTACGCCATCCCAAGGAAGTCATTTTTTTCAGAATCTCTCGGCATTTCAGGTTGGGTACTTCACGGTCAACCCGGACCTGGGCGAGGGCTCAGTGGATTGGGAATGGCTGGCTGCGCAACCAGCGTTAGAAGAGCGCGGCTGCGTGCGGCACCTGAAATTCGTTCAGCCTGTGACCGTGCTGATGAATGGACACAAGAGCCAGGGAATGATCCTGAAGCCAGAGATAAGTGTGGGCGCGTGAGCCAAGGCCGACGAGGCGGTAAAGAGGCGCACGCGGTCGTCAGTTGGCGCACAAAACGTGGGTGGAAATGCGCTACCCTACGCAAAAGGCAAAGCCCGGAAAAAATGGCGACCTCACCGTAACTCGTTTTCTTTCAATCATCACCATAGGAGAAAACAGAAGGTCGCCGTTTTGGACCTGGCAGTGCACTCTCGCCTAAGGAGGGAGTCCGGCCTCCGCGCCATGAGGCCGCAGGGGTGCCTTATGATCTTTACAAACCTCGTCCTTGCCGCAATTCTCGCCCTGGTCATCGCTGCGGTTGTCTTTGGGCTTTCGATGGCGGTCTACACCTACCGCCGCTATCGGGGCGAACGCCTGGTGATTTGTCCCGAGACGCTCCAGCCTGCCGCGGTGCATGTCAATGCCGTGAATGCGGCAAAGCGAGCGGCGATCGGCAACGATCAAATTCGATTGCATCAGTGCTCGCGATGGCCCGGACGGCAGAATTGCGGGCAAGGCTGCCTGGCCCAGGTCGAAGCTGATCCCGGTGGCTGTCTCGTCTGGAGCATCGTGAGCGAGTGGTACAACGGAAAGTCTTGCGCGTATTGCCAGAAGCCTTTCGTCGAACTGCACTGGCACGATCGCCATCCGGCGCTGCTTGCGCCCGACCGCTCGGCCAAACAGTGGAACGAAATTCCAGCGGAAAAACTGCCCGAGGTTTTCGAAACTCATCTGGCCATTTGCTGGAATTGCTACATCGCGGAGACCTTTCGCCGAGAACATCCGGACCTGGTATTGAACCGCTCGTGGGACCGTGGTGCTGGCGGCGAGTACGCACCGAAAGAAGAGGCGGTTCCGGAAGAGCAGAAGCGAGCGAATCACGCCTAAGGTCCGGTACTCGTCGTCAGACTCTTGCATCGCTACTGCTGAGCCGCGCTCCGTTTTTTGCCCGCCCCCGTCCATTCCTTTTTCGCCCCGCGAAAGTGGTAAAGTTTCTTGGACCATGGAGCGGGGCATGCCCACATCAGAAAAAATCGGCACACACCAAAAGGCGCTTTCACTGAATCTTGACTTGTCGATATTCGGCTCGTTCGCTGAAATAGGAGCGGGTCAGGAAGTTGCACGCTGGTTTCTGCGCGTAGGCGGTGCGTCAGGTACAGTTGCCAAAACGATTTCCGCCTACGACAAGGAAGTGAGCGACGACCTGTACGGTTCGGGATCGCGCTATGTCTCTGAGCCGCGGCTGCAGGCCATGCTAGTAAACGAGTGGGCGCAACTGCTGGTACAGTTGCACGCCAGCCGCGGAGCAACAACGAAATTCTTCACTTTCGTCGACACGATTTCGGCGCGAAATTATGCGGGAACTAACGAGTGCCACGGGTGGGTTGGTCTGCGCTTTATTCAGGAGCCCAATGGACCGCCGAGCCAGGTAATTTTGCATATAAATCTCCTGGACCTCACTAACCCTCAGCAGCAGGAAGCGGTTGGCATCCTTGGCGTTAACCTGGTCTACGCCGCGTTTTTTCACCTCGGTTCGTCGGAAGAATTTCTGGCAAGTGTCTTTGAGGAATTGAGCCTCGCTCGGATGGAAATTGACCTGGTTGAACTGGATGGCCCGGCCTTTGCGGCGTGGGACCGCCGGGTCCTTCACGCCTTCCTGGTCTCGGGAGGTTTTGCCGAGGCCGTGGTTTTTCCAGCCGACAATCGGCTGGCGCCTGCAGACGAAATTCTCTACAAGAAGGCATTGGTGCTGGCGCCGGGCCGTTTCGACACCGTCGGCCAAATGCACGCGGAGTTAATTTCAGGCACATTGGAACAGTTACCGCCAGAAGAGTTGGGAGAGAGCAAAGGAGGGTTGGGGCTGTTCTGCTTGTCGATCTCACCGACTAGATCGGACCAAAACCCGACAACTGCAAGAGAAATCGTGAAGCACGTCGACGACTTGCAGAAACTGGGGTACGGCGTGATGGTGTTTCGCGCTCGAGAGCTTTACGCTATGAGCGCGTTCGCCAACCGTTATACAAAATCGCGCATTCACTTCGCTATCGGTCTCACGTTGCTCGTACGGGTTTTGCAGGACAACTACTTGAACCTACCCGGAAGTCTGCTTGAAGGCATTGCGCGGCTCTTCCAGCAAAACGTGCGCCTCACAGCTTATCCGATGGCCTTGGCGGATTTACAAGGGCAGGCCACGATGGCAGGACTTACGGGATGGACCTGGAAAGAAAATGCGGGGATGGTCTTTGCCGAGGACTTGCATCCGCCCGAGCCTATGAATTTCCTCTTCCGCTACCTACTGGCGAGCCAGTTCATTCTGCCCGCGAAGCCGAACAGATAACGCGGACTCGGGCACACTCTCACACGCGCTAAGTCGAAATCTGAGGAACGACCGGGGCGAGCATCAGTGACAGAATTCGCAGACACGGCCAACGGTGCCCATGCCAAGCAACTCAATCTGTGGAGACAGGTAGTCGGGCTGGGGCGTTTCTTCGCTCATCAGCGCGGTGCTAAGGTACTTCTTGTTGTCATCGCAGAACACCGTGACCACGCATGACTCCGGGCCAATTTTGGCTTGCGCCTTCACAGCTGCCAGAAGGTTGCATCCGGAGGATATGCCAACCGCGAGACCAAGCGTCGTCGCCAGTTTTTGAGCCATGAGAATGGCGTCGCCGTCGGAAATCGCGATAACTTCGTTGAGGTCTTTCAGTTGCACGATCTCCGGAATGAATTCATCAGAAATCCCTGGAATGCGGTGATTGCCCACCTTGCATCCCGTCGTCAGGGTGGGCGATTCCGCCGGCTCCACCGGGTGAATACGGACGGAGGCATCGCGTGCGCGAAGATACTTGCCAACACCCATCACGGTTCCGCCCGTGCCGACGCCGGCAACAAACGCCTGGGGCCGCATGCCCACCGACAGAAGCTGGGACCAGATCTCGGGGCCGGTCGTTTCTTCATGAGCCTCGGTATTCGCCGGATTCGAAAACTGGCGTGGGAGAAAAACATCGTTGCGCGAAGCAGCAAAGTCCTCGCACATGCGAATGCTGCCCAGAAAGCCGCCGTCCCCCTTGCTGACGGAGACCACTTCGGCGCCGTAGCTACGGATCAGGTGGACGCGTTCCTGGCTCATCCAGTCGGGCATGAAGATTTTCACGGGGTGGCCAAGCATCCGCCCAATCGCGGCAAAAGAGATTCCCGTGTTGCCGCTCGTGGCTTCGGCGATAATGTGGCCGGGGGCGATTTTGCCCTCCGCATACGCTTTTTCGAGGATGCGGACGGCCATGCGGTCCTTGATGCTGCCTGTCAGATTCAGATATTCGGACTTAGCGAAAATAATGCGGTGGCTTCCGTGGTAGCGGAAATGGATCGAGATGAGCGGAGTATTGCCCACGAGCCGCGTGAGAGCTTTGAATTTCGAGGCGGGTACATCGATTGTGGTGGCCATAATGGCTAATTAGTGGCACGTTTAGGCGAATTCGGCAAGGGCAAAGCGCACAGCAAGCGGCGACCAACTGTGGGCCGCGACCGAGTCTCAATTAGTGGGCCGGCTTTGCCGATTCGGTCAAAGAAGAAACCGCGAGTAGGTACCAGGCATCGTGCGGCAACCATTGTTCCTGCCAGCGCCAATCGTTGTCGGCACCGGTCTGTTTGTAGGTCAGGTTGTAGTCGATGTTGTCTTCATCGCGGAAACCACTGGTAATGCCATTCGAAATGCCACCAGGAGCGTTAGTGAATTCCCAGGAGTCGAAGAAAAGGTACTGCGGATTGTTATGACCGACACCGTTAAGCATGCAGGAATCAAAGGGGTTGAGACCAAGAATCCAGTTGAGCTGGTTGGCACTGAAACTCGCGAGTTTATTCTGGAACTCCGGATCATCCGGAAAATTGCGTGTGGCAAGGTTGGCGGCAGCGGCAAGCGAAGCCAGCCGAGCATTCTCGCCCTGCCACCATGGGGCGGCGTCGCTGTTGTGCGGAAAGAAAAATGACGTACGGCGGCTTCCGGTTTTGTCTTGTGTGAACTGGCGAGCGTACCCGAAGGGATTGGCTACCTCGCCTGTGATCGTGAGTTGAAAGAGCAGCGATTTCTTGACGGCGTCCAGGGCCTTGGACTTCAACTCTGGGGTTGCGATTTCCGCATAGTACAGCAGACTGACAACCGGTAGTCCCGCGTCCGAAGCGTGGAAGAAAGGACGGTCGCCATCGTCGGCCCGCCAATAATTTACGAAGTAGCCGCTGGTGGTGAGGCGCGCGATCAGACTCGCGGCGCGTTTGTCTGCCGCTGCCTTGTAGATGTCTTTCTTTGTAGCCCGGTATAACTCGGTGGCCGCCGTCAAAGCGCAATAATCATCGACAATGTTTTCCTTTCCATCGTTCACGAGCCTGAGGTTGTTCTTCTCAAGATAGTCGAAAGCGTCCTCGGCGGCTTTGCGGTAATCGGCGCTGCTGAACTCACCGGAGAAAGGGTAGGTGCTGGCAATCGCCAAAGCTGCTACCGCCACCCCACCGCCAGAGCGGTAGCTGACTTCATACTCCAGATCGTTATTGGCCTGCTCGACCATGTCGCGCGGCGACTTGTCGCTCGATTGGTAGATGCCGAACTTTTTCATTTCGCCTGCGATCTTGCGTTCCTCCGGCACCTGTTTTACTCCGCCAGTAGAGACCGAACGATAGAAAGAGCCCGCCGGAACCTTCACGCGCGCCAGATAATCTGCGCCATACATGGCTTCGTCGAGCATGCGGTCCTTGTAGCGAAGGAATTCGGGCACGCCGCGGGCGTTGAGCTGCTCTTGAGATTTGAGCAGACTGTAGACCACCAAAGGAATTTGCTGCGGATTGAAGTATGTCGAGAAG
>Ga0306926_10007658_pt1 | contig 11736 bp, 9 predicted proteins | sample flu12Cox44000178_FD_203759 | JGI IMG/M metagenome (GOLD analysis project Ga0306926, IMG submission 203759) | Lab enrichment of tropical soil microbial communities from Luquillo Experimental Forest, Puerto Rico - flux8day.12C.oxic.44.000.178 (v2)... | ecosystem: Environmental > Terrestrial > Soil...
TAGACCGCACCTGCACGCCGCGATCCTGCGGATCGCCGACGCGTGGGCCACGCCCCTTCAGGAAAAGGTCCTGCGCGCAGAATTTGAACAACTGGAACGCATCAGCATCGATTTCGCCGTCATGGAACGAGCCAGGGATGCGCTGGTGCTCGAGGCGCCCTTCCGCTGGGACGATGTTGGAAGCTGGTTGGCGCTGGATCGGATGAATCCCCAGGACGCGGAAGGGAACACGGTCCTGGCCCGTCATTGCGGGCTCAAAACCAAGAATTGTATTATCGTCGGCGAATCGGACCGGCTCGTGGCCACCGTGGGAGTGGACAACCTGCTCATCATTCAAGATGGGAACGCCATCCTGGTCGCCGACCGCCGCGACGAGGGAACGATCAAACAACTCGTGGAACTTCTGAAACAAAAAGGCCTGGAGAACTACCTGTGACGCGCGGGCCAAGGTTGCTCGGAATTGATTACGGCAGCGTCCGCATCGGTCTGGCCATCTCCGATGCGAACCGGCAAATTGCCTCACCCCTCGCAACTTACCGGCGGACGAGCAAGCAATACGATTCAAGGTACTTCCGCCAACTGGTCGAGACGGAAGAAATCAGCGAGCTGATTGTCGGTTTGCCGATCCACCTGAGCGGGCGCATCGGCAAAAAGGCAGAGGAAGCCCGCGCTCTCGGGAAATGGCTGCACGAAGTGACGGGATTGCCGGTGATTTTCTGGGACGAGCGTTTCACCAGCGCAGAGGCGGAAGATCATTTACTCGCGGCGGGATTGACAAGCAAACGCCGCAAAGAACGCCGTGACCGGGTGGCAGCCCAAATTCTCCTTCAATCGTATTTGGATGCCGGCTGTCCCGGAGAGCAACCGATTGCACCGCTTTCCGAGCCGGAAGCGTAAGACGAGCCCGAAGAGTAAGCGAGGAATAAGCCCGACTCACGAGCCGGAAGCGGAAGAACCGAACGCGACAATGATCGCATCGTCTATATGTTATCAATGACCAAGTTTTTCGGTTAGAAATTCGCCGCCCCTCAATGCGGGGCAACGGAAGTTCGATGATCACGGTACGTAGGTTGGTGAAAGATCATGGTCCGCTACGGGTATTGAACGGGGTCTCCCTGACGGTCCTGCGGGGCGAAGTGGCTGCCGTCATTGGGCCGTCTGGAGGCGGCAAGAGCACCTTGCTGCGCTGCATCAACGGGCTTGAAACGTTTACGGAAGGGGAAGTGCGGGTCGATCAATTGCAACTCAAACCCGGACTGTCGGGGGGAGAAAACGGCAATCATTTGTGCCAACTCCGCCGGAAGGTTGGCATGGTCTTCCAGCAATTCCACTTATTTCCCCACATGACCGTGCTCGATAATGTCCTGTCCGGGCCGCGCTATGTCTTGGGAATGAAGCGTGCCGAGGCGGAACCCGCCGCCCGCCGGCTGCTGGCCCAGGTAGGGCTCGCGGAAAAAGCCGATGCTCGGCCCGAACAATTATCCGGCGGGCAACAGCAGCGCGTCGCCATCGCCCGGGCGCTGGCGGTGAAACCGGAAGTAATCCTGTTCGATGAACCGACCAGCGCGCTCGACCCCCGCATGGCCGCCGATGTTTTGAAGGTGATCGCGGACCTCGCCTGCGCCGGCCAGACCATGCTGGTGGTCACCCACGCCATGCATTTTGCGCGCCAGGTGGCCCACACCGTTCACGTAATGCACGAAGGAAAAATAGCTGAGTCCGGCCCGCCGAAACAAATATTTGAAGAACCGCATTTGGACGTGACACGCGCCTTTCTCTCCCAGGCGCTGCAATAGCCTGAGGTCAGAAATCAGAGGTCACCTGAATTCTGATGTCTGACTTCTGACCTCCGAAATCTGACGTCTCACCTCTGAGGCTCTTTATGGCGAAACGACTAATAAAAGTCGGCCACAGCCCCGATCCGGATGATGCCTTCATGTTTTATGCCCTGGCTCATCACAAACTCGACACCGGCGACCTCGAATTCCGCCACGAACTCCAGGACATCGAAACGCTGAACCGCCGTGCCCTGCAGGGCGAACTCGAGGTGACCGCGGTAAGCATTCACGCCTATGCCCTGTTGACCGATAAATACACGCTCTTGCCTAGCGGCTGCAGCATGGGCGATCGTTATGGGCCGATGGTCGTGGCCCGCCGTCCGCTGTCGGTTGCAGACCTGGTAAAAGCACGCATCGCCGTCCCGGGCACTTTGACCACCGCTTTTTTGGGACTGCGCCTTCTTTTGTCAGCTCCCTTCACCTATGAAGTGGTGCCGTTCGATCAGATTCTCGGTGCGGTGGCGGCGGGGCGTTTCGATGCCGGCCTGATCATCCATGAAGGCCAATTGACGTTTCAAAACCAGGGCTTGCACTGCGTTGTCGATTTGGGCGTCTGGTGGCAGGAACAGACAGGCCTGCCGCTACCCCTCGGAGGCAACGTCGTCCGCCGTAACCTCGGCCGCGATACCATCCGCCAGATCAGCGGCTTGCTAAAAGAGAGCATTCAGTATGGTTTGGCGCATCGCTCGGAGGCTCTTGCGTACGCCTTGCAATACGCCCGCGACATGAACCAGGCGCTCGCGGATCAATTTGTCGGCATGTATGTCAACGAGTGGACCCTCGATTACGGGCCCCGCGGCCGCCAGGCCGTTCGCCGGCTCCTCGAGGAAGCGCATCGCGCCGGCGTGATTCCCAATCCCGTATCGGTCGAATTTGTCGAGTAGGCTCGTATCTCACACGAATGCACGCCCGCGGCTTTCCACGCAAGCTATTCGCGCGCAACAACTTAACCCCCCTTTTGCTACCGTATCTCACGCCACCGTGAGATACGGTGCCGCACCACTTCGTCAAAGCCCTTCCCTCCGCGCTACGAACTGCGGCGCAATCGGTTCGTGCAAAGACCCTCCAATGCCTAATGACAAACAGCGAATAACCAGGACCAGGGATGGCGTCATTGCACATTGCACGCACCGCTGCAATGCGTGCAATGCCCGCATTGCACGCATTGCACGCAACGACTGCAACAACTGCAACGACCACAATATCCGTCACCAGTAGTGACTAGCGACCAATGACTAATGACCATCGACTGTCATTCCATGGCACAACAAAAAAGAAAACCGGTCGATGTACACAACACTCCCGCCTGGCAAGCAAGCAAGCGGACAGAAGAGTAATGACAAACGACAAATGACCAATGTCCACAAATGTTCCAATTTTTCGGTCGTCCTGCTAACACCTCCACGTCCCTTCGAATTCTTGACCTGCTTGCAAAGCCACAGATAGATGGCCAATCCGTCTTCGGCGCTTGTGCTTTGTCGCGACATTCTGTCAACTCACGGCATCTTATGGATGTCACTCTCACCTCATTTTTTCTCTTTGCAAAGCACGGCCCTAACGATCACCATACGTACTTGCCACTGCTTCGCGATCAAGCTGAATTATGGAAAAAATCCGCTAAAATGCCTAAACGCCAAGATTCTTGCGGGCACTAATCTATAGATAAAGCATTACGCCGCGCTTCCGGGAGGATTCACCCATGAGGGAATCATCAGGGACCAAGCCCTCCGGATCCGCGTGCGCGCAGATGGATCAAGCCGCCATCGGCAATCTCAGCGACGGCCAATTGCTCGATCGCTTTATCGTTAGCCGCGATAAATCCGCCTTCGAGGAATTGCTGCGCCGTCATGGGCCACTGGTACTGGGTGTTTGCCGGCGGATTCTTGCCGACTGGAACGATGCCGACGATGCCTTCCAGACCACCTTCCTGGTGCTCCTGCAAAAAGCTCGAGCGATCCGCCGCCGCGAATCGGTCGGATGCTGGCTGTACGGCGTGGCTTGCCGCATTGCCCTCAAGGCGAACACAAGAGCCGCCCGGCGCCGGCTGCACGAAAAAAAGAGCTGTACCATGTCGACCGTCGATTCCAGCGAAGAACTGATCTGGCGGGACCTGCGGCCCGTGCTCGACCAAGAAATCGCCGGCCTTCCCGAAAAATGCCGCGCTGCGGTGGTGCTATGCTACCTGCAAGGCTTGCCTTATAGCGAAGCGGCACATCTGCTCGGATGTTCGAAGGCAACCATATCGCTCCGCCTGACCAGGGCACGCGAAATGTTACGCGAGCGCCTGTCCCGGCGCGAGGTGGTCCTTTCGGTCGGTTTGTTCCTCGGTCTGATGGGGAAAATGCGGGCCGATGCGGCTGTTCCCGGCCCCTTACAAGAAGCCGCCACCCGTGCCGCAGTCTTGTGGGCCGAAGGTCAACCATCCCTTGCAGCAGACACCGAGAATCCCTCAACAGGCACCGGCAACGCCGCCAACCTTTCTTCGGCCGCCGTTTCCTCTTCGCGATTCGCCGCAAGAATGACCTCGCTCCGCTGGGCGAAAAGCAAAATCTTCGCGTTTGCTATCCTGCTAATTACCGTGGTCGGCGGATCAGCCCTCGCCACGTATTGGTTTTCCAAAGGTTCCCTTTGGGGAAATACCGCAACCACCGGCAAAGGCGGGAAAAAGACTCTCCCCGACCGGCTGGACGGGCTTCCCCCGAAACCGTAAGCGGCACACCTTGTGCCGGGAGGTTCACCCATGGCAATCTTGAATGTAGCGCGCAAGTTTTTCCAGCGTTCGGCGCTGCGCCCTGGCCGGCGCCCAAAAACGGCATTGACCCTCGAGGTTCTGGAGAGCCGGGTCTGCCTCAGCCTTCTCATCTCCAGTAACCGAACCTCGGAGGTCCTCAGCTACGATGAGCAAACTGGCGACTACCAGGGCGTCTTCGCTTCCGGCGGCGGCTTGGTTCACCCCGGCGGACTTGCCATCGGCTCGGACGGCAATCTCTACGTCGCCAGCAACGGCACCGATAATGTCTTGCGATTTGACGGCGCCAGCGGCAAGTTTATCGACGTCTTTACCAAGGGTGGCGACCTGTCCAAACCCTCCGGCATCGTCTTCGGCCCCGATGGCAACCTCTACGTCAGCAGCCACTCCAATGACAGCGTCCAGCGCTTCGATGGTCAGACGGGAGAGTACATCGATAGCTTCGTCGCTTCCGGCAGCGGCGGCCTCAGCGGGCCCAGCGAAGGCCTGAATTTCGGCCCCGATGGCAACCTTTATGTCAACAGCACCGGCACCAATGATGTCCGCCGCTTTGACGGCCAGACCGGAAAATTTATTGATGTGTTTACCAAGGGCGGCGACCTGATGCACCCCAGTTATCTTCTCTTTGGACCGGACGGAAATCTCTATGTCGGCAGCCATATCATCAGCAGGATCATGCGTTACGATGGCACGACGGGCGCTTTCATCGATGCCTTCGTTCCCGAGTCGTCGGGTGGACTGCGCAACCCAACGGTATTCCAATTTGGTCCCGATGGCAATCTCTATGTCAACAGCCGCGGCAGCCAGAACGTCCTGCGCTTTGACGGCGCCACCGGCGACTTCATCAACATATTTATCCCAAGCGGCGGCGAACTCAATGCCCCTTCCGGCATGCTCTTCACCGGCGGGGCGGGACCACGACAACCTGCCGGACAGTTTCGCGCTCATGCGGTGGCAATTGGCCAGAGTCGGAATCTCATCGACGCCGGCGAATTCGCCGTGCTTGATAAATTCTCGTTTTTTTCGGCGTCAAACCTGGTACCGGAACAGAGTGCGGAACCACGAGCGCCGTTTTCGTATGTTGGAATGAGCCCGGTGTTGCGCCCGGAACCGGGACAGCAGCTGTCTTCCCGGCAACTCGTTGAAACGCATTGCAGCGACCCAGTTGAGCCGATGAGCAGTACTATTATTCGCGACCTTTTGTTTGCATCATCTCCGGAACTTTATGAATAGGAGTTACAACATGTTTCCAACGTGGCGCCACATGAGATTGAATACGAAAACGCGCCGCGCTGCACGGGCCATGCCCGTGCACCGGCAGCAAGGGCGAAGATTGACATTAGAAGTCCTGGAAGAACGGACTCTTCCGAGCTTTCAGCCGGCCGTTAACTACGCCATCGGCCCGCCCTCTGCGCCGATCTCGGTCGCGTCCGGGGACCTTCGTGGCAACGGCATCCTCGACCTAGTCACGGATAACATCAATACCCACACGGTCAGCGTGCTGCTCGGTAACGGCGACGGCACCTTCCAGGCGCCCGTCGAATACCACATCGATGGCAACTCCTGGCAAGACCTCGCGTTGGGCGATGTGAACGGCAACGGCAAACTGGACATCGTCGTGGCCGGCTCCACCACGAGCGTGCTGCTGGGTAATGGCAATGGCACCTTCCAGCCCGCCATCACCACCCGCTTCGGTGCCGCTCTCGGCCAGCTCGCCGACTTCAAGCTCGCGGATGTCAACGGCGATGGTAACTTGGACATTGTCGCGGTAAATAGCTTCGGTTCCCAGGCGGTCCTGAGTGTGGCGCTGGGCAATGGCGATGGGACCTTCCGCTACCCGTATTCCTTTAACGCCCCGGCTTTCATTCCCAACTCGATCGCCGTGGGGGACTTCAACAGCGACGGCATCCCCGACGTCGCCATCGCCAGCCGTGAAACGTTTTTTGACCCGGAAACCGGCGAGCACTTCACCAGCGGCGCAGTCACCATCTTCCCCGGCACCGGCGGCGGGCTCTTCGGATCTCCCACTGTCATCAGTACCATCCCGGGAGCCGGCAGCATTGCCGTCGGGGACTTCAACGGGGACGGCATCGCCGACCTGCTCACCGTCAATACGGCATTCGGCAATTACTCCAGTATCAGCGTCATGCTGGGCAACGGCGACGGTACGTTCCGGCCGCCCATCACTACGCCAGCCCCACAAATAGGTCTCGGCCCCGCGGTAGTGGCGGACTTCAATGGCGATGGTATCCTGGACGTTGCCGCCGTGAGCGCGACCACCAATACCGTGAATGTGTTCCTGGGCAATGGCGACGGCACTTTCCAGGCCCCTCTCTCCTTCGCCGTGGACCGTAACCCGACCGGCCTGACCGTGGGCGACTTCAACCGCGACGGCTTCCCGGATCTGGCCACCGCCAACTTCCACACCCCCGGCGACGTCTCCGTGCTCATCAATGACACGATCTGGGGAACCGGACCGAGCAGCTCTTGGCGAAATTTGGCCGCGGCCGCCTTGTCTGATTTGGTTCCACCGGCAGTAACCGAGCCGGTCGTTGCGGCGCATTCGCCTTGGACTTCCCCAACGCAGACGCTAGATTCCTCCGGAACGGCGACAGTTCCGCTCCGTCAGAGCTTTGATCCGCCAAGGAATGAAATCCAGAACCAACCTTGGGAATTTTTTGCTGAGGGATTGTGCTGTTCCTGGCAGTTTCCAGACCTTGAAATATAAAGACCTTCGCGATTTGACTCATTCTCCAAGGGACAGGTCATGAGGCGTCCGGCATTCACCCTCGTTGAATTGCTGGTGGTCATCGCCATTGTGGCCGTTCTTCTCGCCTTGCTCTTACCTGCCGTGCAAAAAGTGCGGGCCGCTGCCAACCGGGCGCATTGCGCTAACAATCTCAAGCAGTTGGCCCTGGCCGCCCACCAGTACCACGATGCCCACCATTCCTTTCCGCCTGGTTTCTTTCGGGCCCCCGGTCACATGCGCGAAGTGACGGTTTTCACGTTATTTGTTTCGCTCCTCCCCAACATCGAGCAGGACAATTTGGCAAGGCGTTGGGACTATCAACGCTATGGCAATAACCGAGGCCCCTATCCGACTGCCCCCGCTGCCCAGGTCATTGCCGTTTATATCTGCCCGGCCGATGCGTTGCCTCGACCTGCAATTTTCCGGAATGAACCGAGCGATCCGCCCGATCACTGGGGCCTTACCAGTTATGGAGGAAACGCCGGTATACGCTCCACCGGGTGGCCGACCAGCGACGGCGTTTTTTATGAAGGAAGCGCCGTTCGACTGGCAGATATCACCGACGGCGCCTGCAACACCCTTCTTTTCGGGGAACGCGACCATTTTGACCCGAACTACGATCGCCTGTGCCCGCGGGATCCGATCGGCAGCAACGGTTGGTGGGCTTACCCCGGAACGTCGGATGTAACGCTCAGCGCCGCCGTTGCCATCAATTTCCTGGTGCCGGCATCGGCCCTGGATTGCACCAAAGTCAAGGCCGATCGCTTGAGCGCCTTTGGCAGCCGCCATCCGGGAGGAGCTAACTTCGCCCTGGCGGATGGTTCGGTGCGTTTCTTGTCGACCGCGACGTCGGTGACGGTCCTTCGCTACTTGAGCACCCGCGCCGGTGGGGAAGTGATTGAGGATTATTAACATTGAAAAAAGGAGACTGCGAATCTTAATCCTAATCTATATCTTGTTCTTAATCCTCTTCCTGCTCCTAGTCTTCATGATAATCTTTCTCTTCTTCTCCCGTGCTGAGCGAGAGGTCTCAATAAAAGTCTGGACTTTTTACCCCTTGACGGCCCGATTGATTTAAGGCACCTTGAATATAAGGATGTGCCATAACATCCTTCCCGCCGATTTAAATCCCACCTGGAAGAGGAACGGAGCGCCATGCTCGAATTCATTACCGGAAAAGCAGCGGATTGCAGCAATATTTCCCGCAGGCAATTTATTCGCATCGGCAGCCTCTCCACCCTGGGCCTGTCGCTGCCTGGCTTTTTGCGTTTGCAAAACCTGGCCGCAGCTGCCGGATCCAAGCCAAAAGCCAACATTAATTGCATCTTGCTGTGGATGCAGGGCGGACCCAGCCATCACGACACTTTTGATCCGAAGCCCGATGCCCCGGCCGAAGTTCGCGGCGAATTCAAAACCATCCCGACAACCTTGCCGGGAGTGCACTTCACCGAGCATTTGCCGTTGCTCGCCCGGCAAACCGACAAGTTCAGCATCATTCGCGGTCACGATCCCAAGAACGGCAGTCACGGGTTTGCCGACCATTTGATGCTGAGCGGCCATCGGCCCAACCCGGCAATGATTTTTCCCTGCTACGGCTCGGTCGTGGCCCGGGAACGCGGCTACCAGGGCAGCATGTTTCCATTCGTCCAGCTCGGCAAGTACGTCGATCGCACCTTTAACGGCGGCGTGGCGGGATTTTTGGGCGACCAGTACAACCCGTTCGAAGTGCACGATGACCCGAGCGCGCCGAACTTCAAGGTCCGCGATTTGAGCCTGGCGGGCGGCGCGGCAAGGCAACGCCTGGAACGGCGCTATGCAATGCTGGCGGAGATGGACCGGATGCAGAAAAAGGTCGAGGAAGCTTCCCGCGCGGAACAGGCGCGGGATGCCTTTTATGAACGAGCTCACAGTTTGATAACTTCCCCGGCCAGCAAGCGCGCCTTTGATCTGAATCTCGAGCCGGACCGCGTTCGGGAAAAGTACGGACGCAATTCCCTTGGCCAGGCCTGTTTGTTGGCCCGGCGTCTGATCGAAGCCGGCGTGCATTTTGTAACCGTGAGCGACGGCGGGTGGGACACCCACCAGAACAATTTCAAGAGCCTCAAGGACCGCTTGCTGCCGCGTCTGGACCGCGGCTATTCGGCTTTGTTGCAGGACTTGCAAGAGCGCGGCTTGCTGGACACTACGCTGGTGGTGTGGTTCGGCGATTTTGGCCGCACGCCCAAGATCAATCCCTCCGCCGGCCGGGATCACTGGGCCACGGCGGGTGTCGCCTGCATGGGCGGCGGCGGCATCAAGCGGGGCGAAGTGGTCGGCGCCACCAATGCCCTGGGCGAATTTGTCATCGATAACCCCGTGACCCCGCAGGACCTCGCTGCCACAATTTATCACGCGCTCGGCATTCCACTGAACACCTGGCTCCGCGCCCAGGACGGCCGGCCCATCGAATTGGTGCCAGAAGGCAAACCCGTCCGCCAATTAATCGCGTAAGGCGCTGCGCGTAAATTAACGCTCGATTGCCAGTCATGTGTCAGAGCCGCGACCGATAGGGAGCGGTCGAGCGAAACCGCTTATCAATCCGGCTTTTCGAACGGCATTCGACGGCTTACAATTTAAGCAACCCTTCGTCATCCCCACAGGAGATCCACTATGAAAACTCTGCGTTGCTTCTGCTTCGTCACCGGGGTCTGGCTTGCGACATTTGCCCCGGCCATCCCGGGACAGGAGCCGGCCAAGACGTCGAAAACCGCTCTGGATGACTACATCGCCAGGCCGGATCCAACGTTTTCGTGGAAACTGGTCAACACCATTCCCGGCGATGGCTACACGACGTTTGTTGTCGACATGAAATCGCAAACCTGGCGCAAAACACCGGAAGTCGATCGCCCGGTTTGGCAGCACTGGCTGGTGATCGTCAAGCCGGATGAGGTCAAGCACGACACCGCGTACTTGCGGATCGGCAGCAGCAATAACAACAACCCGGCCCCCGATAAACCGACTGCCCAGATCGTGACGCTTGCCAAGGCCACGCATTCGGTGGTTGCCGATCTGAGCATGGTTCCCAATCAGCCGCTTACCTTCAACAACGACGGCAAACAACGCTACGAGGATGACCTCATCGCCTATTGCTGGATCAAGTACATGCACACCGGCGATGCAACCTGGCTGCCCCGGCTGCCGATGGTGAAAAGCGCCATACGCGCCATGGACACCGTCACGGAACTACTCGGCAGCGACAAGGGCGGCAAGATGGCGATCAACAAATTTGTGGTGGCCGGTGGATCAAAACGCGGTTGGACCACCTGGCTCACCGGAGCCGTCGACAAGCGCGTCGTGGCCGTCATCCCCATTGTGATCGATGTGATCAATGTCCTGCCGTGCAAGATCAATCACTATTCCGCCTACGGTTTCTGGGCCCCGGCGGTGGGCGATTACACCCGCCACGGCATTCACGAAAGAATGGAGACCCCCCAATACAAGGAAATCCTCAAAATCGTCGACCCGTATTCGTATCGCGACCGCATGACCATGCCCAAGTTCATCGTCAATTCCTCGGGCGACCAATATTTTCCCCCGGATTCGTCGAAGTTTTACTACGACGGTCTCCCGGGAGTGAAATTTCTGCGTTACGTTCCGAACACCAACCATTCGCTGCAAAACTCGGATGCCGCCGACAGCATTCTGGCGTTCTACCAGGCGATTCTGAAAGGCTCAGCGCTGCCAAAATATTCCTGGAAGGTGGAGAAGGACGGCAGCATGCGCGTCGAAACCGCAACCAAGCCGACCGAAGTCAATCTCTGGCAGGCCACGAACCCGAAGGCGCGGGACTTTCGCCTGCTGTCCATCGGGCCCGCGTACCAAAAATCGAAGTTGACCGGCGATAAAGACGGTGTCTTCGTGGCCAAAGTAGACACACCCACCACGGGATGGACGGCATTTTTTGTGGAACTGGTTTTTCCCAGCGGCGAGCAGGTGCCTTACAAGTTTTCCACCCAGGTGCATGTCGTGCCGGACGTGTTGCCGCACAGTTTTGACGAGTTCTTGAAGAGCATCAGGAAATAAGCAACAGAGACGCGTTTTTGCATCGGATAACACAGTTCCGGCAGGGACGGAAATGCCCGCCCCGCCGCAAAATTACCGTGCGTGATTTTGTAGCCCACTAGCCCGCCGCGCCAGCAAGTGACCTGCCAGCCGCCCCGGCCATGCGTCCCGGCGGCCAGTCGCGCAGCGCTTTCCTCAACGATCGGCCCAGCTAGATAGCCGCCGCAGCAGGTGGCTTGCGCAGGTAGAGCCAAACGTGCCCCTGATGGATCGGAGGGCGCCGGAACTTGCGCGCGGTCTCGGTGACCTTTTCCATCTCCTTCTGTAACTCCTGAAACTCCTTCTGGTTCAAAACTTCC
>Ga0306926_10007659_pt1 | contig 11736 bp, 8 predicted proteins | sample flu12Cox44000178_FD_203759 | JGI IMG/M metagenome (GOLD analysis project Ga0306926, IMG submission 203759) | Lab enrichment of tropical soil microbial communities from Luquillo Experimental Forest, Puerto Rico - flux8day.12C.oxic.44.000.178 (v2)... | ecosystem: Environmental > Terrestrial > Soil...
AAAGTCAAGTTATCTCGGAGGATATTGCTCACCCTCGACAGCATGGCGCTAAGCACCGAGTTTTTCTCGTAGACGACAAGATCTGTGAACATGACCCCGAGCGCAGACTGGTCTTCGTACCAGCCAACCACATCGGTTTCCCTGGTTGATGCCATCAGCGCCGATATAGCGCCGGAAAACACCAGTCCGCCTTTCGCTCGGTTGTGCTCTCTTCCGGTCTCCAACAGCATCAGCAAGAATGGTTTTGCGGAACGCTCCGTTCTCTTTCTCTCGAGCGAGATTCTCCGCTTAAAAGCCTCTTCCCCGAGGAATTCCCGCTCTGCTTCCGCCAAAGAGTTCGGGGTCGTGCTGCGCGGACTCGAACCGTTATCTGACTGTTGCAGCGTCACCATACCCTCCATTTGCGCCTCATCGAGCTGGTAGTTAAAGGACTCAATGACCACTTGGCATTGGCTGTTTTAATTGCAATCATTTCTGGCACAAGGGATGAAATCAGAAGTTATCCGAACCCTGGAATTAGACTCGACGACTAGGTCACCTAGCCAGCAGTGGCTGGCTCAACTTGCCTGCCGCCATAGTAGTAAGCACTGGAAGCGGTTTCCTGGGACCCATTGACCAGCGCACCTAGCAGCTTAGGCTGCTCCAGCACTTCGAGGCTCTTCTGGAGTTGGCGTCTTGCAGTTGTTCCTGGCCGTGTCACCAGGAGTATCGCGTCTGCCAGGCGCATCCAGATGCTTGTGTCGGCAAGCGGCAACACCGGAGGGGAGTCAATTACAATCCAATCGAACCAGGAGCTCAAGTGATCCATCAACACTGGTAGCTTTTCTGACTGCAAAAAGGTCAATGGGTCGCTGGGAAGCTTGCCCGCAGGCAAAATGTAGAGACCCGCGCTCTCCAGTCTGCAGATGTTCATGGCCGGAGAAGTATCACCCTGTAACCACTCACTCAGACCGGGGACCCCGCCCACCCCAAACTTCTGCGCCAACGAAGGCCGCCGAAGGTCTCCTTCCAATAGCAGTATCTTCTGCTCGTGCTTCGTCGCCAGTGTGCAGGCCAGGTTCGCAGCAACAGTACTTTTTCCCTCTTCAGGCACACAGCTGGTGATCAGCAGGCGTCGGAGATTGCGTTTTTGCTGGGCATGTCTCAGTCGAACACCCAGATAGCGGAACTTCTCCGCCGCTAGGCTGTCGCCGTCTCGGCCAAATACCAACTGGCTTTGAGATGGTACCAGGACTTTTGCTAACGACAAGAGGTTGGATTGATCGCCCTTCCCTCCCGCGGGCTGCGACGCGCACGATGGCGGGTCTTGCGAAAGGTTGCGCTCAGCAGCCTCCAACAACTCCGTAGCGGTTGTGAACCTACCTGGATCAATTCCCTGCCGGTCACTCTCGGACTTATGCAAGGCGTCAAATATTTGGCTCATGCTCATTCGCTCGGGCTATCAGCGAAACTCCCGGCTCTCCGTCTCCTGAGGGCAGATTCTTTAGGCGAGTAAAATAATCAACTAGTGTCTCGGCAGCACGCCTCACATCGGCTTCGCCCAATTCCGCGGGTCTCCTGATTTCGGGAGAGCTGATCACGTCCAGACGTAGGTCTGCGGCGGCGGCATCAACGATCTCCGGGGGCACGCTCGGAAGTTGACGAGCGTATGCGGTGATGAGCGAGTTCTCGCAAATCGTGTTGATGAGCCGAGGTATTCCGTGCGAATGGCGGTAAATCCTTTGAACCGTCTCCCACGGAAACAGAGCGCACGCACTCGGCTCCGCCCCGGCTAGCTGCAGGCGCCGCTCTATGTAGCCTTCGGTTTCAATCGGATCCAATGGAGCCAGTTGCGCGCGGTGAGCGATTCTTTGCTTAAGCTGCCGGAGCTCGAAGGAGTCCAATTTTTCATCTAGCTCAGTTTGCCCAACAAGCAGAATTTGCAGCAGCTTGCCGTGCACGGTCTCAAGGTTTGTTAGCAGCCGAATCTCTTCAAGGATGTCCACTGAGAGATGGTGTGCTTCATCCACAATCAGAACAGTAGTTAGTTTTTCCGCCCTCCGCGCAACGACATACTTACTGAGATCGGAGAGAATTTCGCTTTTGTTTTTGCCCGCGACGGGAAGGCCGAAATCGCCTGCTACATATTGCAGGAACTCATAAGGCGACAATCTACCGTTAAATACGTAGGCGTAAGCAACGTCTGAGCTCTTCGTGAGCTGTTCCAGCAGGCATCTGAGCAATAGAGTCTTGCCTGTGCCCACATCTCCCGTGAGCACAGCAAAACCTTTGTGTCCGCGCACTCCGTGATAGAGCGCGGCCAGGGCCTCGTTGTGCCGGGGAGTCCCAAAAAAGAAGAACGGATCCGGAATGATCTCGAAGGGGCTGCGCTTGAAGTGATAGAAAGATTGATACATCAGCGTCAGAATTACCCTTTTAAATAACGCGAACACCAATGCAGCCGTCACCAACCCTAACCAAGGCCTTTTCTGTCCGGTGGTCTGGTTGCTGGGATCAGCGATGATGGGAATCTCTGAGATCACTGAAACCGGCAGTAGCTTCTTCAATTCAATTTCACTGTAGACGCGGTCGTCCAGCTTCTCGAAAGCACCCGCCACTCCTAGCCCCAACGCTAATCCGACCACCACTCCAATCCCGCAGAATTTCAGGCGGTTGGGGAAGCTCGGCTTAAGCGGCAGACCGGGAGGATCCAACACGCGAAATCGCTCACCTTGCTGGAGCAACTCCATGCTGGTGGCCATCGCCGACCCCTTCTCCTTCTTAAGAAGATCGTCATACGAAGCCTTAGATTGATCATAGCCACGAGTTAGGTCGGCTAGCTGCTGCTCACGTACGGGCTCTTGATTCAGTCGAGCTTGGTAGTCGTTGATCTTCGAATTGAGGGCGGCAATCGCCTGTTCCCGGTTTTTGATCTCGATCTGGTTGGCTTGCAATTGGCTCTTTAGTTGGAGCACCGCTGAGAGATCCTTACCACCGGCGGACTCCGTCGCAGACGCCTCCGCAGGGGAATCCGCCTGAGCACTCTCGTTCTTCGTTTTCGGCTCTGCCAGAAGCTGATCCCTTAACTTTTCCGTTCTGGCAATCTTATCCTTCAATGCGCGAACCTCTGGGTGTTGGTCTTTGAAGGTGGCGCTCATCTCGTTCAACTGTGTCCGCAGCTTCTCCAGTTGCTGATCGACGCCCGCTAGGGTGGTATAGTCCCCGTCCGGACTGTTCGAGGCTCCTTGCAACGCTCGGTATTGACTGAGTAGGGACTCTAAGTACCCATGCTGTTGCCTGCTAATGTTGAGGGCGTCTTCCTGAGTCTGTAATTGCATCTGCAGACCGTTTAGTACCTGCAGGTTACTTTCAAGTTGAGTTGGGAGTTCCCCAGGGTGCTGACCTTTGAAAGTCCGAATCTTGTCCTCTTGCTCGGCCAGGCTCTGTCTGGCTGTCTCCAGCTGATTTTCGAGAAACTTGGTCGTATCTTCAGACTGTCGCTGACGCACCTCCAGATTCTCATTAATGAATAGATTAGCTAGCCTACTGGTGACCTGTTGTGCAATCAACGGATCGCGCGCGGAATAGTAGATGTGAAAAGCACTCACACGATTCTGCGGATCCCGCACCAGCTCGACTTCAATGTCCTTTCGCATCTTCTCGACGGCCGCATCCGGCGTCAGGGGTGCATGCCCCTTCGTATACAGGTTCAACTCGTCACGAATGTGCAACAACCGTGATCGGCTGAGAATCTGCTCCGTCATGCTCTGCAGCCGCTGGTCAAAATTCTCGTCTACATTCGGCACCACATAGTCCTTTGGCATCGTGGGCTGTTCGACCAGGATGAGCGTGCCTGACTTGTAAATTGGGGGCAAAACCCAGCTGGCCCCCCAAACGGCCAGCCACCCCAGAAACAGAGGAATCAGAAATTGCAAGTGCCGGCGGCGCAATATCCCCAGCCACTGTTGAATGTCGAAGCTCTGGTTGTTCTGAGCAGTAGGTTGGGGCATGGTTTTCACTGAAGCGGTCGTGAGAATGTGTAGCTAATCGTAATAAACCCACGGCTTATACTGGGGAAATTGGACGTTGCCATTGTTTGTGAGTAGTTTTGTCGTACCCAGCTATATCCAAGGGTTGCACGAAGATGCTCTCCCATCATGTGCTCGAGGGAGGCTGTTCCCATCAGAGTATGCCCGCCGGAATTGGCGAGAATGAACATGGGATTCAGTGCGTGGTAGAGGGCATAGCTACCTCCTATTCCTGCGCTCCAGCTTCGGGCCATCTGCCACCTCGCCGAGGCATTCGCGCTGTTCAAATGGTAGGCCCCGTTCAGGCCTCCTGCAGCAGTGACGGTCCGAGCATAGCTGGCTGCCAAACTGGTTCGGCCGCCCTGCCAGCTTATGCTCGCCAATGTCAGCGGAGACCATGACGCGACAGCTGGGAATGGCCCCTGGATCGTGGTGATATGCTGCGGGCCGGCCGAAAGTGATACGGAGAGCGTCGGCTTCAGAAAGATCGATAGGAACAAAAAGATGGTCTGGGTTTGCGTGTGAGTATTGGCAACACTTTGTGTGCCTGATTGGTTGGTGTCGAAGACTTGGAATTGGTAATCCGCTCCGACACTAAACTTGTCACGAAGCCGCCGCGAATAGAAGGCCGATCCTGCCGCCGAGTTGGAGTCCGATAGGCTTTTGTCCTCCCCTGAGTTGGAGAATTGCAGGCTGGCAAACGTCCCGCCGCCCCCAATCATCGAACTTTCATCGAGTTGATACGTCAGTTGTGCATTGGCCGAATTGTCCTGTTGGTTTCCTACCGGAGGCACCACGGCCTGGGCCGGAGTCGGCGCCGAGCCTGAGACGACCGTGGCGGACAGCGGATTCGGCTGATTAAACACATTTGAAGTCTTCTGGAAGGATTCTTGCACGCTTACAGTCGTATTCGGACTCAGGCGGTACTGCAAATCAGCTGCGACAATCTGGCTACCTTGGTTTAGCGCACTCGTGCTTGGGTAGAACGTGAATCCGGGGCTGTAGTTGAGCATGTAATGCCCTCGGCTAGTGTTTTTGTCGAGCGCGATCGTAGGCCAGAGCGAAAAGGATCCGCCTGCGATGGGATTCGATGCCGCGCTTCCCCCGATATTGTTGGAATAGGCGCCACCAATCGTCAAACCGCCCCGCAGGTAATTTGACTCCGTTTCGGACGTAAAGCCAGTGGCATAAGCAATTCCATTCACTGGTGGAGGCGCTTGCGGGGGGGCTGTATCCTGTGGGCCAATGTCGGTTTCTCGAACACTGACGTCGTCCTGCGACAGCATAGCCGTCGGCAGAAGCAACAACAAGCCGAGGAACGCTATTGTAAAACTGGCCGCTCTAAGGGACGACAATCGTGTCATGGGGGTGAAGCAGTATGTTCTGTTCGAGATTCTTCCCTTTGATCACATTCTGGTAATTAAAGGGAATGCGGGACTCTCTACCGTCAGGATTCACCCGCAGTATGTAGATCGCCTTGTTCTTGGCGAAATCGCGACAGCCCCCGGCCAGGGCAATGGCATCGAGCACGGTCGTCGGGTCGGTAAGCGGGTAGGCTCCAGGCTTTGCCACTCGGCCCAGGATATTGAACTTCTCGCTGTTGATTTTTTCGACGATCACCGTCACTTCTGGTTCGGTGAGGTAGGCTTGCAACTTGCCCGTGATATCCGCTTCGAGTTTCAATGGAGTGAGACCGGCCGCCTGCACCTCTCCGACCAGAGGCAGCGATATTCTTCCATCTGATCGCACTGGAAGGGAGCGCGAGATATCCGGTTGTTTCCACACGTTGACCGCCAACACGTCTCCCTTCCCAATGACAAAGCTGTCATCGTGCGGTTTGGCTACTGACTCATCCGCCGATCGCGCGGCCGAAGCCACTTCAACGGGAACGGCTGCGCGAGTGCCGGATTGAGCCGAAGTTGGCGATTGTGCGCAAACCCAGGCGGCAAGCAGGACGCAGACCACGGCCTGCCCTACGCATCTCCGCCAAGCTGCAACGGCTGCAATTTCCACAATCCAACCACTGCCAGGGGCAATCATTCGCCTAATCGGGTTCGGCCGGCCTTCCGCTACCAGCTGAATCAAACTCCGTTACCTCTAGAGCCTCCGCCCGTGTGCCGCGGAGTGGAGGCGGAAGATTTCATCTGATACTGCTCAATTTTGTAAAGCAAAGTCCGATAGCTCACTTTTAGGAGGCGGGCTGCTGCCTTTCGATTCCACCCGGTTGTTCGCAGTGCCGCCGCAATAGCGTTTCTTTCAGCCTCTAACCTCACGTTCTGTAATAGCGACCTGAGCGACTCAGAACCTGCCGCATCCGCACCGAACTGATTTGACGACGAAAATGGACTGCCAGCACCCGGCAATGTTGGAGCATCTTCCTGCGTCCGTTCTCCGGACCCAATCCTGCTATCGGCATGTTCATCTTTATGTCCCGTCAAGAGATAACGCTTGACGAATGTTTCCATCTCCTGGAGGTTCCCGGGCCAAGCATGAGCTTGGCATGCCTCGAGCACGGCCGGCGGGAAATTACGGGCAGACAGACCGTAGTGCTTGGCATTCTGGCGCATGAAATGGTGCAACAGGATCGGAACCTCTTCTCGGCGCTCACGTAAGGGGGGAACATGAATCGTGTACGCACTCAGGCTGTAGTAGAGATCTTCGCGGAGCCTCTTGTCGGACACAGCTGGTTCGACGTTTATCGTGCTGGCCGCAAGTATGCGGACGTTGACTTGCACCGGTGTCCCGGTACCGGGTCGGAGAAATCGCTTACTTTGCACCACCTGAAGCAGCTTGGCCTGTAACCCCATCGGCATCTCAGTGATTTCATCTAAGACTAACGTACCTTTCTCGCAGGCCTCCAGCTTGCCTGCGGTGGCCATCGCTGCGCTGCCGCTGCGTTCGTACCCAAACAGCTCGTTCTCCAGCAAATCGCCAGGAAGTGCTGCACAATTCACAGCTGCGAACTCAAATCCCGACCTTACCGAAAGTTGGTGAATGAGGCGGGCGGTGGTTCGTTTCCCACTTCCTCTCTCACCCAAGATCAGAACAGGGAAATCGCTCGCAGCGAGCGCTGCTGCCTGGGCGCGAAGCTTGCGCATGACTTGGCTGGCGCCGACGAAAAAGGTATCGCCTCCCATTCGTTCGACATCGTCGCTTGTGATGTCCGCTTCCGCCTTGTTGCCATTCGCCGGAAGGTGGCGCCAGATGATCCCCTCTAGTTCTTCGTCATTCAGCGGTCTGAACAAGCAGTCTCTGGCGCCGAGTCGAATGGCTTCTTCTTTCTTTGCCGCATCATCTGGCTCGCAAATCAGAATGATTGGAAGTTGGGGGCGAAGTCGGCGAAGCCAGCGCAGGAAGTGCAATCCATCCGAGTCTCCCAAGGGGGCATCCAGTATGAGAAGGTCTGGGGTTATCCCCGCCTCCACTCGCTCTATCGCCCCCCATCCGCTGTTCGCACTGTCAATCTGCCAGGAATTTGTTTCCGCCATAGAGACGAGTGGTCCCAGCAGAGTAGATCCCTGGCTCACCACCAACAGCCGTGCTGTGGTGCTTGATTTGTGGTTCACCGTGTTATTTCGTGACCAATCAGAATGAGACCAGGAAGTGCGGAATCCTAGATGGGCTCGACGTCATATCCCTCAATCCGTACGCTCAGGGATTGATGAATCGCGTCGAGGGAGAGGATCAGCGTGCGGGTCCCGCTGCGCGCGACGAGGGTTCCTTCAACGCCGCTCAATGCGCCGTTTCGCACACGCACACGTTGACCGATCTTGAGAAAAGGGAAAACAGAATACGGGAACTGCTCCTCGACCACAGTTCGAACGGCATGGATCTGAGCGTCAGGGATTGGAATTCCAAGTCCCTGCGCCCCCACAAAACTAAGAGCACCATGGGTACGAAGTACTCGCACGCGTTCGTCATTTCTCGGGGCGATTCTTGCGAATACGTAACCGCTGAATAAGGGCAACTCGACCGTCTTCCGTCGATCACTCCAGCTATGGACTGATTTCACCAGAGGCAGAAAGTTGGTTATGGCTTTTTCGGAAAGCTGTTGTGAGACCACCTTCTCGTGCCTGGCACGTGTCTGCAACGCAAACCATTGTTGGTCATTGTCCTCGTCGCTGCCAACGGCGGCCAGGGTTGGTGCTTCCGAAAAGCCGACAATTTGATCCCTGGTATGCATAGCTTCGCCCTCTGAGTCACATTGCCGCTCAACCTTGCTGCAAGTTGACCCGCTACGATCTGATGATCCTCGGCCTGGGGGTTAAGCTGAGGCGAAACAAAAGGGGAGGTTTTCCGAGCGTCTATCACTCACTTCTGCGAGGCTCCCGATCCGCAGAATGCCAATCTCTCGCAACTGGCCTATTCACCGAAGTCGTGACCCAACGGTGTGCACTGCGAGCAATCCGAATGTAAGTGCAGATGCAAATTGCTGCAAGGGGTATACAGTCTCTGAGGAGTGTTCTCTTTCTATGACTGGGCCACACGTCTTCCGTCTTGGTACTGTGTACTCGGAGAAGACTTTCTCATAATCGGATCGCCCGCGATCAGTTATCTTATTTAAAATGAACATCTTATATCAGTGCCAATGAATTCTGCTCTTGAGGGTAACCCATGCCCGCGTATGTGCAGAGTTACCAACAGAAAATGTGTGCAGAATGGTGGCACTATCGTTGTATTGCGCCGTTAAGATTAATGAAGTACTGTGTAGCCATCCCCCCCCGGTAAGGTCACGTTGCTTGTATCACTTTGCTTGCAGCTATTCCTAAACCTAGCGGATATCCGTGCGGTTTTAGGCTACTCGAACGATGTGCCCACCTGATTTCTCAAGGATCGAAAAATGCGCCAGGACGGCTTGATTCGTGTACTCGTCTGCGACAATACACGTGTCTACACCCAGTTGCTTGCCGATGAACTCAAGCGTGACGGCACTTTGCAGGTTACGACTTCAGCATCGGGTGCCGAAACTCTAATCACGCGACCCAGCTTCAGTGATGTGGACGTTCTTGTCATCAGTTCAACTTTGGATGAGCAACCGGGTCGAGGCTTCGGCGTCCTTCGTAGCTTGCGAGCGTCGAACCCTAAGATTCGCGCGGTGATGCTGCTGGATTCGTCCAAAGGCGCGACCATACTGGAAGCCTTCCGGGCGGGTGCGCGAGGAGTCTTTTGCACGCGCCAATCCGTAGAGGCATTGAGCAAGTGCGTCCGCAGAGTCTTTGAAGGGCAAATTTGGGCCAACACCCCGCAAGTGGAGATTCTGCTGGAGGCCTTGGCTTCTTCCCACGATATCCGTGCCGTGGATGGACGCGGATTGAATCTCCTTTCAAAACGAGAGACGGAGGTTGTGCGCTGCGTGGCACAGGGGATGTCCAATCGTGAGATTGCGGAAAAATTGCACGTCAGCCAACATACCGTCAAAAATTCTCTTTTCCGGATCTTTGACAAACTGGGCGTTTCAAACCGAGTTGAACTTCTCTTCATGACTCTGAGCCAGGAACGCTACGCGCAGGCGGCGCTGCACTGCTTAATCGATGAGTGTGCGTATATGACCTTGCGGGAGGAAGCAACTTTGATTGCGTGTCAGAAGGCCGCTGACCAAGGAGTGCTGATAGCGCAAGTCGCTCTCGCCCAATTCTACGCGTCCCGCCACGCTAGCAGTAGCGATGCCCTGAACGCCTTCTTGTGGTATTCGATCGCGAGTGAACGGATAGCTCGCGCTTCCGCGGATGCGGCCAAAAGGCTAACGATGGATCAGATTCTGCAGGCTGAGCAAATGGTCGTCGACTGGCGAAGCAAGAACGGGAAGACCTCGCCCCAAACGACGACGAATGCCGGCCCTGTGCCTCTCGATGCGGACGAGACGATCTGTCGACCGCGCAGTTCCGCCAAATCTTCACAGACACCGCTGGGGGTACTGGCGTGACGGACATTAGCCCAGCTTCCACACCATTTCTTGAGAATTTTCGGAAAAAAACGACTGAATTTTTGTCTCACTTGTTTTTTCATCGGCGGTTTCCTGGTTCTAAGGAATTCGACATTGGGAGCATTTCCCAGGGATTTATAGGGGACGGGATTGACGGCAACGGCCTGCTACAGAAGCCGATAGAAGAGCTGCCGCGGCTGCGCCCCGTGCGCCGGTTGAAGCGGAAGGTGAACTCGTCGAGATAGGCGTCCAAATGCTCCAGGCTCACCGCGCCCGGTGGGTTCCTATCCGCCGCGCTTAAGCAGTGCGACCACATGATGAAGGCGCAGCATCAGCTCTGATGCAGTTTGGCTGTTCTCCTTGAGGAAGGTGACCGCGTGCCGGTACCCCTTTGCCCTCCGGGGGCAGGTATCCCAGCCAGCCGTCGGTATGAATCACACTGCCCCGCTCGATGGAATCCTCCACGAAGGGCATCAGGCTGTCCGCCGAAGCATCCGGAGTACGCCGTATGCGGATGCGATGGATGCCCGATCCGTCTTCCTCCGCCGCAACGGCAACTAATGCTTTGGTTTCCGTCTGGCGTCCGCGAACGCCTTCCCCCGGGCCGCGCAGATAGGTTTCATCCGCCTCGAGGCGCCCGCTAAGCGGGGCACGGCCGGGGCGGCACCATGGCGCGGCGCAGCTTGTGCAGCTTGTAACTCTTCAGCCCCATCGCCCGCTGGAAATTCATGTCGCTGGCACCGTTCTTTTGGCTGGTGACCCACCGCACCGCCCGAACCACGGCGTCAGAGGCGGGCGGCTGTCCTGCAAGACCGTTCCGGCATTCACCGAGCTCTGGTAGTCACAAACCGAGCATCGCACCAGACCGTCGGGTTTCGGCCAACTCCTCCGCCCTTGGCAGCGCGTGCAACTAAAGCCGTCAGGCCAGCGGAGTTGAAACGGATACTCCCGGCACGCTGCCTCGGTCGAAAAGCGGGCCTCGAGTTCCAGCAAATCTCGCGGATAATCCTCCAACACTGTCAGGTTGTGGTTGCGGGATTTCTCTCAGATGATAGGTTTTCCCGCCGCTCGAGCTCGTCGCTCCGGGCTGCGCGCTGGGTGCCGCGTGGCAGAATCATTGGGTGAATCAGGAGACCGACGTGGACTACCGCAAGAAGTTTCTTGTCGAACCCCGGACATAAGCTCGAACTGACGACCTCGAGCCCGGCTACACGGGCAGGCACACGGAAGACCGCCCACGCGATGGGATTGAAAAGTCACGGGGCGAGATGGCAGCGCAGCAGTATCTACTGTATGCGGAGAAAAAACATGCGCTGCTCATCGTTCTCCAAGGGATGGATGCCGCCGGCAAGGACGGCACCGTGAGTCACGTGACGAGCGCGATGAATCCGCGAGCACGATCGTAACGTCGTTCAAAGAGCCGGCAGCTCTCGATTTGGAGCATGACTTCCTCGGGCGGATGCATCCGCACGCTCTCGCCAAGGGCACTGTCACGATCTTCAATCGTTCACACTATGAAGACGTACTGGTGGTGCGGATCCATCATCTGGCACCGAAAGACGAGTGGTCAGAAAGGTTCCAACAGATTAAAGATTTTGAAGAGCTGCTCTATTGGCAGAACAGGACGCACATCATCAAGGTTTTTTCTGCACATCCGCAAGGAAGAGCCACTGAACAGTTCAAACAGAGGCTCGATGATCCGGCGCGCAACTGGAAGATCAGTGAAAGCGATTACCAAGAGCGTGAGTTGTGGAGCCGCTACGTGAAAGCCTATGAAGACGTCTTTGCCAAGACCAGCACCAAGCA
>Ga0306926_10007661_pt1 | contig 11735 bp, 10 predicted proteins | sample flu12Cox44000178_FD_203759 | JGI IMG/M metagenome (GOLD analysis project Ga0306926, IMG submission 203759) | Lab enrichment of tropical soil microbial communities from Luquillo Experimental Forest, Puerto Rico - flux8day.12C.oxic.44.000.178 (v2)... | ecosystem: Environmental > Terrestrial >...
AAATTCGATCCACACTGTATCGACGTGATCTTTCACGCATGCTGGTCCTCGCCCGAGGTAGCACAGCCAGGAAAGCCGCTGACCGAAGAAGAGGAGCATGTGCAGCAGGCGGCAAAAGACATCGATGTTGGCTATTACTACCTCAATCAAAAAAACTACCTTGCGGCGGAGTCGCGATTGAAGGAGGCTGTGGAACTGAAGCCGGACGCCGCGGCCGCCTACATCGGACTGGGACAGGCGCAGCAGAAATTAGGTAAGTTGGCCCGATGCGCGAGCCAGCTACGAGGTGTATCTCAAGCTCGAGCCTGACGGCCACGATGCGGACAAGGTGAAGAAGGCGGTGGCGGAACTCAAGTGACCAGCGGCTGGTGATTAATGATTAAGCTGTTGCTGCAGATCGCTGGCCGCCTTGGCGTAGATTTCACTTTTCGGGTTGAGTTTGGCCGCTAACTGCAGTTCGTCGAGTGCGGCCTCAAGGTCACCTTTATCGCGGAGATCGCGGCCCAACCGAAAATGACCTTCCGCGCCTGAAGGATCCAACTCGAGCGCTTTACGATATTCGACAATCGCGCCGTCGAGGTCACCTTTCGTGTCCAGGAGCAGACCCATTCGGTAGTGCGGTAGAACACTGGTCGGATCGAGACTGGCCGACTCGCGATACTCATCGATTGCGGCATCCAAGTCGCCCTTTTGTGTCAGCGCAAGGCCGAGGTTGATGTGCGCCTGAACAATACCAGGATTGAGGCGGACTGCTTCACGCAAGGCTTTGATTGCGGCATCGAACTCGCCGTTTTCGACGAGCACGCCGCCAAGTCCGTTGTAAGCTCCGGCGTAGGTCGGCCGAATGCGGACCGCTTGGCGATATTCCGTGACGGCACCATTTAGGTTCCCGCTGGCATAGCGCGTCTTTGCCAGGTTGTAATGAGCCTCGGCGAATCCCGGCCGCAAAACCGTCGCTTTGCCAAATTCCTTGATCGCTCCCTGAGAGTCACCTTTATCGTCCAGCAGATTTCCCAGCATCATGTGACTGTCAGCGTCGTTCGGATTCAGGCGAATCGCTTCGTGAAGCTCTACGATAGCTTCATCAGGCTGATTGTTTTCGCCGAGTACTACGCCTAAGTCTCGGTGTATCTCTGCAGAATTGGATTTCAGACTTAGCGCCTGGCGAAGCTCGTCGATAGCAGCGTCGAGTTGCCCCTTCCCCGCAAGCGCGAGTCCTAAGTTTTGGTGAGCCTGGTAATAGTCGGGGAGCAGGCGTAATGCTTCGTGAGACTCTGCGATCGCCTGGTCAAACTTCTGCTGATCGGTAAACGCAACACCTAACAGGTTGTGCGCAGCAGCGTAATCGGGATCGAGTACTAAGGCCGCGTTGGCCTGATCAACCACCTCAGCCCATTGGGCCGATTCGCAATTCGGATCGGCCTTCCAGCGACACTTCTGGCGAGCCGAAAAATAGATCGTCCGGCCGCGATTGAGGTGCTGCCGGGCAGTCGGATTTTTCGTGAGCAGGTTCGGATCCTGCGGCGATGGTTTGGCCGTTTGGGCTTGTGCCAGCGAGAAGAAGGCAGAGAGCACGACCAAAGAAACTGCCTTCGTTAGTGATTTCGCGAACGTCTGAGTTGGAGCGTGCGGTTGTTGCATGGGTATTCGGTTTGACTCTTCCATCCTACCGCCGACAGGAGGAGATTAGGCTTCAGGCACCCTCAAATCGGTTCTCCACGAACTTCAGAGCGGTAGCAGGACGGACTCCTGCCGGGTTTCAACCGCCCCGTACCCAGGCGGTCAGACGATCAAGGTGTCGGCTTGGCTCGTTTCGAGAGGAAGTCATTCTGGCAGGTCTTGCCGGTGGAAAGTAACTGGGCGAATTCGGAGCGTCCTCGAGCTTTGGCCAGCAAAGGATCGTGCTGCAGCCCTTCATAGGCGCAATAACCCTTGTCAATTGCGCTGGCTATGGCGCGTAATGCAACATCTTTCTGGCCACAATAGGCGAGCATAGAGCCGTGGCATATCGACGCTCCGGATCAGGTTCGACCATGATAGAGGCCACAAACTCCTTCGTGGCGCTCTCAAGCTCATGGGCATGACCGGGAACAAGACAGGCCTGTAGGAACCCACGGCCGAAGGCGACCCCCATCGGCATTTGGTTGACGCTTTCCTGTGCCTCGGTTCGCTTCCCCTGGGCGAGAAGGACGTAGGGCATGACTCTGGCGACCCATTCCGACGCGCGGTCTGTCTGGAGAAACTTCATCGCTTTCTCAGGCTGGTCCAGCCACACGTAGGGCCAGGCACAGAGCGCAGCCGACTATTTCCAGGATCGAGGGCGAGAGCCGTTTCACATTCCCGGACAGAACCGTTCAAAAGCCCGGCGTAACGCAGCACGTAACTGAGGGTGAAGCGCGCCTGAGAACTCTCCGGGAAGCGATTAACCAAGGCTAATGCCTCGGCGTAGGAATTGACGAGGTCGCCGCTTCGGTGCGGTTAGCGATGATCTGCGAGGCAGCGTTAATCAGGTTTGGATCAAGAATCAGGGCGCGCTCATATGCGGAATTTGAGCGTCGGAACATAGCTTCTCCACCGCCGCCATACTGGGCGTCAAAGTAGTAGCGAAGCCACGCCATCGTGGTTTTGGAGCTCCTTTTTGGGAGCAGAGTCGTTAGGAAGTGCAAGGCTATGCAGATACAGGTCATAAGCTGCTTTGTTCTTGGGGCGAGTTCGCGCCCCGCCGGGTGTCGAGGCCGCGCCGAGTGCGGGAACTAGCCGCTCACCGCGGAGGTAACTTGCTCGCGCATAGCCAGGCTGTCGGCGCTAGCGACTTGGATCTGGTCCCGCCAGACGGTGCGGTCGGTGGCAACGTCCACCGCTTCCAGAGTTATGTCCAGATGTCCGCTTCGGAAAGATAGTGACCAGTCATGATTGAGCTGACGCCCATGGCGCGTCCAGCCTGTTGAAGATCGACATCGGGGCCGTTGTATTTGTTGGTAGCGGCAAAGGGGCGAACGGAAAACGATTTTATGCGGCTCAGAGTGCTGGCAATTTCGTCGGGCAGGGCGAGTCGGAGAAAATCGATATCTTTGTCGGAGCCTGCGTTCTGAAACGGCAGCACCGCAATCGCGGTCTGGGCCGCTAGACCCTCTGGGGCAGGTACGTGATGCTGGGTCCGCCACCAAAACAGCCCGGCAAGCAACAGCGTGACAGCGCCTGCGCCAGCGAGGACCCCTCGTTTCCATCAAAAGGCACTGGTCTTGAACTTGCCTAAATCCGTTTGCACGCCGCTTGCCGCGCTGGAATCGCGCAGCACTCTCGTGAGATCGGCGCGCATTTCTGAGGCGTGCTGGTAACGTAGTTCGCGGTCCTACTCCAACGCCTTGTGGATAACGGCGTCCAATTGCGGTGGGACTTCCGGATTAACCTCAGACACCGGAGGGAGCGGTTAGTGCAAGATGGTGCCGCAGATTTCTTCCGAGGTCGCTCCCTCAAACGGCATCTTGCCACTCGCCATCTCGTAAACCAAGGCACCGAAAGAGAAAAGATCGGTGCGGCTGTCTAGGTCCTTGCCGCGTACCTGCTCGGGAGACATGTAAGCAACCGTGCCAAGCATGGCGCCGGGACTGGTCAGATGCTGGGCGTCCGATTCGGCGAGTACCGTCTCAGCATCGGCAGCTTTGGCGCTTAGTTTAGCGAGACCGAAATCGAGAATCTTGGCGTGGCCGCGCCGGATTATGAAGATATTGGCAGGTTTGATGTCGCGGTGAACGATGCCTTCAGCGTGAGCTGCGTCGAGCCCGTCGGCAATCTCGATTCCTAGCGAAAGAACCTTATCGGTTTCCATCGGACGGCCTGCGATCCGATGCTTCAGTGTCGTGCCGTCGAGAAATTCCATGGCGATGAAGGAGCGACCGTCGTGATTGCCGATTTCGTAGATGGTGTAGATGTTGGGGTGGTTGAGCGCGGAAGCGGCCCGCGCCTCACGGCGGAACCGCTCGAGCGCTTGCGGGTCGTCAGCCACCTCGTCGGGCAAAAACTTGAGAGCGACGAAGCGGCCGAGGTCTGTATCCTCCGCTTATAGACAACCCCCATGCCGCCTCCACCGAGCTTCTCGAGGATGCGATAGTGGGAAATAGTAGTGTCAATCATGCGCAAGACGACAAGCGACGGATGATGTTAGGGCGGAATGGGAAGGGGAGTCAATGGAACCGCAGGCACGATGAATGGATGCGCAAAAGGCTCGGCGAAGCGGCGCTATTTCACCACGATATTCACCAATCTTCCCTTCACCACCAGCACCTTCACAACTTCCTTGCCAGCGATGGCAGCTTGCACCTTGGGGTCAGCGAGAGCAATTTCGCGGATGTGGGTTTCGTCGGCGTCCGCAGGCACGGTAATGCGCGCGCGGATCTTGCCGTTGACCTGTACGGCCATCTCGACCACGTCGACTCTCGCCAGGGTTGGATCGTACTTGGGCCAGCGCTGCCGCAGCAGGCTTGAAGTTTCGCCCAGCGTCTCCCACAACTCGGCGGCCAGATAAGGCGCAAACGGAGCCAGGAGCAGCACGAGGTCGCGCTGCACGTCAGCCATCAGACAGGCCGGAGCAGGCGGCTCTATCCCTTGTTGCACGCTTTCTTCGTGGGCATAGAGCTCGTTTACCAATTCCATGATCGCGGCAATGGAGGTGTTGAAGTGCCAGCGCCCACCGAAGTCCTCGGTGATCTTGCAGATGGTCTGGTGGAGCTTGCGCTGGATTTTTCGCGAACCTGCTGATAAGGCCTCGGCAGATACCTCGGATCCTTCGACTGGGGCGCGCGCGCTGGGCGCACCCTCGCTCAGGATGACACCGTTAAAAGGCGTAGGCTTATTTCGCATGACGTAGCGATACACGCGCCCCAAAAAGCGGCTCACGCCCTCGACGCCGGCGTCCTGCCAGTCGAGATCACGATCGGGTGGAGCGGCAAAGAGCGTGTACATGCGCGTGGAGTCGGCTCCGTACTTCGCCACCATGTCGTCGGGCGAGACCACGTTGCCCAGGCTCTTCGACATCTTGCCGCCGCCCTTGATCACCATGCCTTGTGTGAACAGACGCTCGGTCGGCTCCGAGTTCTTGACCAGGCCGATATCGCGCATGAACTTCGTCCAGAAGCGGGAATAGATGAGATGAAGAACGGCGTGCTCGGCGCCGCCGATGTACTGGTCGATTTCGAACCAATAGGCCACGGCATTCACGTCGAAGGGCGCAATCGCGATCGACGAATCGGTGTAGCGGTAGAAATACCAGGACGAATCGACGAAGGTGTCCATCGTGTCGGTCTCACGGTGCGCGGGCCCCCCGCACTTGGGACAGGTCGTGTTGACAAACTCCGGTACTAGCGCCAAGGGCGAGCCGCCGGCGAGTGTGATCTTCACGTTGTCGGGCAACAAGACAGGCAGATCTTTCTCGGGCACCGGCACTGCGCCATCGTTCGCGCAGTAGACCATGGGGATCGGCGTGCCCCAATAACGCTGGCGGCTGATGCCCCAATCGCGCAGTTTGTATGTGACGGTCGCTTTGCCGAAGCCGTGCTCTTCGGCGTACTGGGACATCTTCGCAATCGCTTCCTCGCTGGGCAGACCGCTGAATTCGCCCGAGTTGATCAGCAGGCTGTTGGTTTCGGTGAACGGCAACACAGGATTGCTGGGCTCGCCGTTGGGCGCATCGCCTTCGCGCCGCGGCATGATGACGACGCGAATGTCGAGCCCGTACTTTTTTGCGAAGTCGTAATCGCGCTCGTCGTGCGCGGGGACCGACATGATTGCACCGGTGCCGTAGTCCATGAGCACATAGTTCGCCACCCAGATCGGAACCTTCTCACCGTTATACGGGTTGAGGGCGTAGCAATGGGTAAACACGCCGTGCTTTTCGATGGCGCCAACGTCACCCTTTTCTTTTGCCCTGCGCTGCTCGACCAGCAGCTCGTCAACTTTGTCGCGCAAAAGCCGATGACCGGCAACGAGGTCAGCCACGATGGGATGCTCGGGCGCCAACTGCAACGAGGTAGCGCCGTAAATGGTGTCGACGCGCGTAGTAAACACGGTGATCTTGTCGCCCGCCGGCCCAGCTTCGCCGTCGAGCTTGAATTCGACGAGTGTACCTTCGCTTCGGCCGATCCAGTGGCGCTGCTGCGAGAGGACGCGCTCCGGCCAGCCGGGCATTTTGTCGAGACCGTCAAGCAATTCGTCGGCATACTTAGTGATGCGCAGGAACCACTGCTCCAACTCGCGCTGCTCCACGAGAGTATTTTCGTGCCGCCAGCAACAGCCATTGGACAACACCTGCTCATTGGCGAGCACAGTGGCGCACTCGGGGCACCAGTTCACCTTCGCGTTCTTGCGATAGGCTAGTTCCTTCTCGAACAGCTTGAGGAAGAACCACTGGTTCCAGCGGTAGTACTCGGGCTGGCAGGTCGCGAGCTCCTTCGACCAGTCGTAGGCGAAGCCGAGGCGCTTCATCTGCGCCTTCATGGCGGCGATGTTGTGCATCGTCCACTCACGGGGCGGCGTGTCGTTCTTGATGGCGGCGTTTTCGGCAGGCAGGCCGAAGGCGTCCCAACCCATGGGATGAAGCACGTTGTAGCCCTGCATCCACATGTAGCGGGCGAGCGCGTCGCCGATGGAGTAGTTGCGCACGTGTCCCATGTGCAGCGCACCGGAGGGATACGGCAGCATCTCGAGGACGTAATACTTCTTGCGGGCGCTGGTGGCCGACTCGGCGCGATACAGGTGGGGATCGGCGGCCCACCGCTCGGACCACTTCAGCTCGATAGAGTGCGGATCGTAGCGTTCAGCACGCGATTCACCGACAACTTCAGCGCGGGTCGCGGAGGAGGATAGATTCGACGTTCGTACTTTGGAGTCGGCCATGTACGTGCCCTATAGGTGCAAAAAGGGATAATCTTTAATTTTACAACGGTAAGCGCGGCTGGTATTTCCCTCGCATCTTTTGCGTCCAGCCCGTGAGAATCTCACGATGCGGATATCGAATCGCCGATTTACGCGCTTCACGAACGCCTTCAGCAAGAAGCTAGAGAATCACGGTCACATGGTTGCGCCGCACTTCATGCACTACAATTTCGCTAGAGTCCACAAGACGCTTCGCATCACGCCAGCAAATGGCGGCTGGAATCACAGATCACGTTGGGTCATTGGAAGAGACAATACCGGCCAATACCGCTCGTGTTCTGACAAAGCGTGGCCCCCTATAATGGCGCGCATAATCCCGAAATTGAAAAGGCGGGGAAAGGGCTGGACGGCGCCGCCGTCCACTGCACCAAACGCAAAACTCGCGCTCGCCGGGAAAGCCGGGGCATGGCGTGGGGCAACGGGCAGCGAACGCCGCTAGAACATGCCGCCACAACAGCTCGTATATTTTAGAGGAGAGAACTTGCTCCGTTAGTGTGTTCTCTTGTCGAAGGAGCCGGGCGATGCGTAATCCTGCGTTGCGTTTGTTTGTCTTAGCGGTCCTAGTCACCATCCCCTTACTGGCACAGAACATCAAATCGCAGTCACAGCCAGACCAGAATGCCATCGTAATTACGTTCAAAGATGGCCACCAGCAGACGTTCGATCTCGGCGACGTTGCCAAAATTGAGTTCAAGACGAGCACGTCACAGGCTTCACAGCGCAGCGAGCGGGCCGTGTTCGCCGGTAAGTGGAAGGTCGGCACCGGAGTTGGGAGCGGCACGTTCTACATCACTCTCGCGTCTGACGGCACGGCCACGAAGACCATGGGATCGGCGCATGGCAAATGGGAAGTGGTTGGTGCGGAAGCGCGAATCTCGTGGGATGACGGCTGGCACGACGTGATTCGCCGAGCAGGGAACCACTATGAGAAGGTAGCGTATGAACCCGGCAGGTCGTTTAGCGATCCGCCGAGCAACGTTACCGAAGCGACGAACACCCAGCCACTGTGAGCCGTGGTGGGAACTTAGTTGCGTGGTCGCAGAAAACTGGAGCAACGCTTTTTCCGGCTGGCAGAGGGCACGGTAGCACCTGTTCCTGCACTGCGCGCGACCAACGACTTCAGAGCGTTAACATTGGTTAAGTCATCCAAAGGTTCGTCGATCGGTGTTTCTGCGATGAACGCCGCATGCCCGAGTCTTTTGTCATTCAGCAGCCAACGGAATGTCTTGAGCCCGATGCTTCCCTTCCCGACGTGTTGATGGCGGTCGAGGCGCGAGCCGCAGCCAGCCTTGGCGTCGTTGCAATGCCAGACGTGAACGTTCTGGAGACCGACTGTTTCGTCTAATTGATCGAGCGTGTCATCGAAGCCGGCCGCGGTGACGATGTCGTACCCGGCAACGTGGGTGTGACAAGTGTCGATGCAGGCGCCGCTGGGCACGAAGTTACGCAGCAGATATAGCAACTCGGCAAGCTGCTCGAAATTGCCTCCGAGCGAGAACTCCGAGCCGGCTGTGTTTTCAACCAGGATGCGCAGCTTGCCAGCTTCGAGATCGAGGTTGTCAGCTGCCTGCTCAATGGCTAGCGCGACGCGCTGAAGTCCTTCTTCGCGACTGCCGCCACGAAACGATCCTGGATGGAGGACGAGGTAATCGGCCTGTAATGACAGGGCGCGTTCAATTTCACCGCGAAAAGCCGCAATGGACTTCGAGTGGAACTCCGGATTGCCTCCCGCGAGATTCACCAAATAGTTCGCATGAATGGCCAGCGGCTTCAAATCGTATTTCGCACGCAGGCGAATCATCTCGGCGACGTGACCTCTTGCCAGCTCATAGGGTTTCCACTGACGCGGGCTCGACGAAAAGATCTGTAGCGCATTACAGCCAAGCCGATAGGCGCGCTCGGCTGCGCGGTGCACTCCTCCGGCCGTCGAGGTGTGGATGCCGATGTGACGCGCGGTCAGCTTGGGAGGCTTCTGGGGCGCGGCTAGAAGCTTAAGGACGTCTTTCTCGTTGAAACCGAGGTGGTGGGCCATGTTGATTGATTGTAAGGCAGCGAGACGTCACGTCCTGGACGAGCCGAGGGCCGTCTTGATCAGCGCCACCAGAAGAACGATGACCGGCGCGAGAATCAGGAGAACGCCGATCAATGCCGGCAACCCATGCACAGACCCGTTGAAGGAAACAGCCTAGGAGTCGAGACTTGTGCCGGCGTTGATGCCAGCATTGCCGTTCCGCTTCGACTATAGTGAAGTGAGCGCAAGAACCAGTAAAACTGCAGAGGTAATGAACAACTTTTGCACCCGCATGGCTCGCTATTGTGCCCAGAATGAGCCTGAAAAACCATTGTCATTGTCGGTCGCAGAGCGGGACGGTACACTAGCTATTTACAAAGAGGTTGGTCATGCTTGTCGTGATGAAGGCCAACGCATCGGAAGACGATGTGCGGGCCGTGTGCCACAAAATTGAGAGTTTCGGTTTGCGGGCCCATTCGATGCCTGGCGCACAGCGCACCGCCGTCGGCATCACCGGCAATCGTGGAGAGCTGGAGCCCGGTGTCTTTGAGGCGCTCGAGGGGGTACAGGAAGTTATCCGCGTCAGCAAGCCGTATAAGCTTGTCAGCCGCGAGCTCAAAGAAGATACGACGGTCATTCGCTTCCCTGATTCGGACGCAACGATCGGCGGCAGCGAAGTTGCCGTGATCGCAGGCCCCTGTGGCGTGGAATCTCGCGATCAGGCGTTCGCAGCAGCCGAGCGCGTCGCCAAGGCCGGAGCGCGCTTCTTTCGCGGCGGCGCATACAAGCCACGTACGTCTCCCTATGCGTTTCAGGGGCTCGGTGAGCTGGGGTTGCAGATTCTCGCCGAGGTTCGCGACCGGTTTGGATTGTTGATCGTGACCGAGGCCGTGGATCATGAATCGCTGGCGTTGGTCGACCAGTACGCGGACGTGATTCAGATCGGCGCACGCAACATGCAGAATTTCTCGCTGCTGAAGCGGGCAGGGCGTGCGCGCAAGCCGGTCTTGCTCAAGCGCGGAATGTCGGCGACGCTAGAGGAATTCCTAATGGCCGCCGAGTACATCATGAGCGAGGGCAACTATAGCGTCGTTCTGTGCGAGCGTGGTGTTCGAACATTCGCTGACCATACGCGCAACACTCTCGATCTTAGTTTGGTGCCGGCGGTGCAACGGCTGAGTCACCTGCCGATCATCGTTGATCCCAGCCATGGTACCGGCAAGCGCAACAAGGTCACGCCGCTGTCGCGCGCCGCGGTTGCAGTCGGCGCCGACGGCCTCATCATCGAAGTGCATCCTGACCCGGACAACGCGCTGAGTGACGGCAATCAGTCGCTGTATCCCGACCAGTTCGACAGCCTCATGGTCGAAGTTCGCCAGATCGCACGCGTGCTGGGTCGGTCGATAGCTGAATCAGCCGCCACACCTATAGAGCGGCGCCACGCCGGAGCAGCAGCGGATTGAGCGGGCTGGTCCAGAATTCCGGAAAAGCGACGCCGCGCGGACTAGAGTCCACGCGGCTTAATCATAGTGGGTCACGGTTCGGCACGGCTGAAGCCGCGCCCCTTCACAACCTCTCGTTGCCTCGCCGCGTCGTGATACTACTGACGGCCGCGTTAGCTGCGACGGCCGGCTTGACGGCTTGCCGTCAGGGGACGGACATCGATCCTTCCTACCACGAGTTCGCCTACGTCTCAAATGGCAAGAGCGATTCGGTAAGCGTGATCGACACCCTCGCGCTGCGTAATGTGAAGACAATCAAAGTGGGCAAGAACCCGACCGGACTTGCTGCTAATCCGGCTCGGAATGAGATTTACATCGCAAATACTGAGTCGAACAACGTCAGCGTCATCAATACCGAGAAGAACGAAGTTGTGGCGACAATCGGCGTACATCGCGCGCCGTTTTTCGTGTCGGTGTCGCCCGACGGCAAACGGGCTTACGTCGCGAACTCGGGATCCTCGAACCTCTCGGTAATCGATCTCGATAAGCGGGCGGCGATTGCGACGATACCTGTGGGAACCGCTCCGGGACTGGCCAAGGTCTCACCCGACGGAAGCGTGGTAGCGGTGAGCAATCGCGTCGCCAATACGGTATCGCTGATCGACACAAAGAAGCTCTCCCTGCGGAGCACTCTTTCGGTATGCGTACAGCCACAGGACCTGGTCATTCTTCCCGACAGCAGTAAGGTCTACGTGGCTTGCCCGGGGAGCAATCAGCTTGCGTCCATTGATCTCAAGACGGACCAGGTTGTTGCGCTGCTCGACGTTGGGAAGCTGCCCGTCCATATGGCGCTAAAAGCCGACGGCGGCGAGATCTTTGTCAGCAACTTCGACGGGAACACGTTCTCGATTGTCGAAGCGTACACCAACGAAGCGAGCGGGAGCTACCTGATCGGCCGGAATCCGGTGCGCGGGCTGGTGACAGCGGACAACTCCTTGCTTTATGTTAGCAACTTCGGATCGGACAATGTCAGCGTGTACGCCATCGACGAGGGACGCGTTATCGGGTCGGTGGGAGTAGGTAGCCGTCCCGACGGGCTGGCACTTACGCCGAACGAAGATCACCTGCTGGTGGTCGATACGAAGTCCGGCGATGTGGCGGTGATTCGCACGGTTAAGACACGTGAAAACTCGAAGATCAGCGCCGAGCGGGCACTGGTCACGATGATTCCTGTGGGCGATCAGCCCAACGACATCGTGATTAAAGCATTCAAGAGCGGTGGAAAGTAACCGCCGTCAGTGTGCCTCAGGGAGTGAGTATTCCAAGTCGTACGAATGTTTTCCCTCGGCGAT
>Ga0306926_10007662_pt1 | contig 11734 bp, 15 predicted proteins | sample flu12Cox44000178_FD_203759 | JGI IMG/M metagenome (GOLD analysis project Ga0306926, IMG submission 203759) | Lab enrichment of tropical soil microbial communities from Luquillo Experimental Forest, Puerto Rico - flux8day.12C.oxic.44.000.178 (v2)... | ecosystem: Environmental > Terrestrial >...
GCTTCTGGGCTCTTCCGCCCATCGCCTGACGCTGTCGTCATACGCAGATCCTGGCCAATGACCCTGAGAGTTTGCTGAATGCGCGCTGGAGCTGACCTGTCAAATCCTATGCGGGATCGGCCATGGCCGGGCCGGATGACCCAGGCTCGGCGCGCAAGTCACCACGCAGCGCAGCACAAAACCACGACACGGTTGGCTTGGTGCGGAGCAGGCTAGCGGGCGGCGGAGAGTGTCAACCGAGATTGACGGCGCCAGCACCGTTGCTGGCTTCGGTCCAGCGGACGATGGCCGCCGCGCGGGATTCCGCGCCCATCTTTGCGTAGATCCGGTTTACGTGGTTCTTGACCGTCTTCTCGGCGAGCACAAGCCGCGCGGCGATTTCGCCGTTGGAGTGCCCTGCTGCGATGAGTGACATGATTTCGGCCTCGCGCGAAGAAAGACCAAGCGGGCGAGCTATACGGGATGCCGCAGCGGTCCTCATTCAACCTCCGACCAGGGTATGCAGTTATGAGCTGCGACGCATGCTACCGAATGTGACCCCGTGCCGCGCAAGGTTAAGATGCCGTCTATCGTGCAACGATGCACACCTGATGCATAACACCGGCGATATCGAGACGTGAGCCGGACAGCGGCCGCTCAGCCCTGCAGATGCGAGCCGATGATCAGCCGCTTGGGTATCGAGCTGCCGGTGTTCAGCGCCCGGAACAGCCGGCCTGCCTGGACGGAGTCCCACTTCACCGCATCGCCCGCCGGTGTTGAGTAGTTGGAGTTGGCGATCGGGACCGTGGTGGTCTCCGGCTGGCGCAACGCGAAAGCCACGCTCATCAGGTTGTTGAGGTGGGTGCCGTCGTCCACGATGATCGAGTCGGCCGAGCCGAGCGCCGCCGGGACGGCGACGAACGGGTTGAACATGACGCCTGGGCTGGTCATCTTGCTCAAGAGTGCCTTGACGAACACCCGCTGATTCTGTTCCCGCTGCAGGTCCTGGCTGGCGAACTGGTGCCGGGTTCGGACGAAGCTAAGCGCCTGGCCCCCGCTGAGGGTATGGCAGCCCTTTGTCAGGTTTAGGCCTGACGCGCGGTCGTGCAGGGGGCTGCGGAAGCACATGTTGACGCCGCCGACTGAGTCGACGACATTCACCAGCCCGCCGAAGCCGATTCCCATGTAGTGCTCTACACGCAAGCCGGTTGCGTTCTGCACGGTCTGGGCGAGCAGTTTCGGCCCGCCGAACGAATAGGCCGCGTTGAGCTTGTTCCAGCCGTGCCCGGGAATCTGCACATAGGAATCGCGTGGGAGGCTGACTAGGACCGCCGGGCTGCCGTTCCCCGAGATATGCAGCAGCATGATCGTGTCGCTGCGCTGGCCGCTGATGTCGCGGCCGGTGTGATACTTGCGTTCCTGCTTGCGGGTCAGGCCCTGTCGGCTGTCGGAACCGGTGATCAGCCAGTTCGAACCCGAGCCCGCGGCCGGCTGGCCGGAGTACGACACCAGCACGTTGGACCGGTGCAGCCTGCCGTCAAGGTAGAAGTAGCCGCCGATGACCAGAATCAGGAGCACTACGACGAGCCCGGCCAGGAACGCCAGGGCCAGGCGCAGCCGCGGCCTGCGCGGCCGGCGGCCGCCCCCGCGAGTCACGGGACCGCGCCCGCGGGGGGTGCCCGGTGCCGAACGCGTCGGTGGCTGGTCCGGCCAGGGACTGCCCGGGGCGGAGGTGCCGGTGTAACCCATGTCGAGCGCGCCGTCGGCACGGCTGGCCCCGGAACCCGCCGGCAGCCGGGCGGTGGGATCGGTAGCCGCGCCGGACATGGCGCTGGCGCCGACGGCCGCCGCGTTTCCCCCGGCTGCCGCGCCTCCGGCGGGTGCCGCGTTCCCGGCGGGTGCCGCGTTCCCGGCGGGTGCCGCGTTCCCGGCGGGTGCTGCGTTCCCGGCGGGTGCTGCGTTCCCGGCGGGTGCTGCGTTCGCGGCGGGTGCCGCGTTCCCCCCGGCAGAGCCCGGCGCGCCGTCCTGCGGTGCCCGCGGCTTGTCGCCGCGGGTCCAGCCTGTTGGCCACTCGTTCACGCGGTGCCCTCCCACCAGATCGTGACCACGTCCCGCCCGGATGAGCCCAGGTCTCCGGGCCGTTCGCGACTACTACCCAGGTCGAGGAGCGCGGCTTCGACCTCACTGGTGCGATCGGGGGGCAGGCACAGCCTGCGCCTGGTGACATCGACCAGTTCATCGAAGTCGGCATAGTCGGCCTCGGCCGGACGGCTCCATTCAGTGTGCCCTGCTGACACGCCTGCTTCAGCCAGGATCGCCAGAAGGTCCGCCGCCGTGGGCCCGGTGGGCCGCCGCAGTCCGTGGAAGCGCAACCACAACGGGTTGAGCGAGGTCAGCGGGTGCGCCGCGGTCAACTCGATCACCACCCGGCACCGGGCATGGCTGGTCAGCGCGGTGAGGAACGGCAGCACCCCGGGGACGTTGTAGACCACGTGGTGGCAGGTCACCAGGTCGGCCGGGGCGACCTGCTGCGCGACGTCCGGCCAAGCACCGTGCACGGTGCGCAGATCCAGCCCCGCCGTGGCGGCCCGCACGGCGAGCATGGTGAGCATGTCCGGGTCGGTATCCACCGCGGTAACCATGGTCGCGAGCGGCGCCAGCGGCAGGCAGGCGGCCCCCGCGCCGGAACCGATGTCCAGGACCATGCCGGCCGGTGCGAGCGCCTCCCGTTCCCGCTCGTAAGACGCCCCGCCCGGTTCTCGCGTCAGCCGGTCCGCCCGCCGCGCGAACACCTGCCGCGGCAGCACCCAGGGCGAGTCGGTAACCCCGGCAGTGATGCTCTCGGGAATGGCCCATGCCGCGAGGTCCGCGCGCCACCTATCGAGAAGTCCTGCCAGCCAGGTCACGGCCACTGAATCTAGTAACCATGGCCGCGGAGAGCCAACGTGCCACTCGCTATTGCTGGCAAAAGCACCCCAGCCTCACGTCGGGGCCCGGAGGCTGGGGATGCTCGTCACACTCCGGGTTTGCGCGCTATCACGACGCACACGTAGTGCGCGGGGGGTTACCCGGGCATCTCCGCGAAACCCTGGGCTACTGCGCACGGCGCGCATAGCGGCACGTCCACCTCGCCGTCCCGGCCGACCGGGAGCCTGCGGGTGATTACCGCGCGATGGTCGCATACCCCAAGGTCCTTGGGGTGGGAGACGGAGCATGCGCATTCACAGGCACGCTGCGGCCAGCCAGTCATAGCGCGCCAGGTTTCCCCTACTGCCCGCACGGCCGGATCGCTGGTGAGCTTCTGGAACGCTTCGGCCGTCACTGCCGCGGTTCGTTCTGCCCATTCGGCGGCCACCGCCGCGGCGGCCTGCCAGGCAGCGAGGAGCTGCCGTCCTGGGCTATCTCCGGTGGTACTCACCACTGCATCGTCTCACCCAGGCAGGCAGGTGACCAGCAGAGCTTCCCGCTGTGCGAGAGGGGTAAAGTCGTGAGGCCCGGGCCACTATCCGTGGACCGGGCCTTCTGACCTGCGGTTTCAGTGGGGTGAGCGAGGGGATTCGAACCCCGACACCCAGGACCACAACAATGCTGCCCGGCAGCAGAAGCTGCGGAAACCCCTGGTGTTCAGGGATTCCTAGCTGGCCGGTTGGCATTCTCACACCCGCTGAGACCCACTTCAGACCCTCTCGGCTGCCCCAAACCGCGTTCGCGTGCCGCTCGAAGAGCTGGCCGAACGCCTCGCCGATCCGGATTGTCAGACGAACCCAGGGAGGGGGCGGTTCACATGCAGGTCAGGAGCGGACCAGCCGGGCAATCGCATCAGAGGCTTCGCGGACTTTTGCCTCCGCCGTTTCCCCGCCCTCGGTTATGGCGTCGGTGACGCAGTGATTCAGGTGTTCATCGAGCAGGCCGAGTGCCACCGACTGCAGCGCCCGGGTCACGGCCGCGACCTGGGTGAGGATGTCGATGCAGTACTTGTCGCCCTCGACCATCCGCTGCAGCCCGCGGACCTGCCCCTCGATGCGGCGCAGCCGCGCGAGGTAGCTGTCTTTGTTCTCGGTGTACCCGTGCACGGCGCCCCCTGCCCGCAAGCAAATGCGAAGTGATTACCATACCCCCGCACAGCATCGGTGGGATGCCCGGCAGCTGGCCACGGCGAGGGCTCGGCCAGTGAGTCCGGCTTTCCGGGCGTCAGGAGGCTTCCCCGCACGGGTCAGCGTGGGGGACGAAGCCCGTCCATCGTGATAGCCACCAGCCTGCGGACCGCGGCCTTGGATGGCAGGGTGCTGGCTGCGGTGAGGGCATGGAGGCAGTAGCTGGCGAGTACGCCGGACGCGACGTCATCGCGCAGGTCACCGGCTTTGGCACCGTCGGCCAGCAGGTTGCTGATGAAGTTGTATAGCTGTTGCTGAGCCCGGACGACGTGCTCACCGCTGTGCAGCAGCGCGGCGAGTTCGCTGCCGTGGTGGGCCTGCTGGCCGTGCTGGATAAGCGCGTAGGCCTGAAGCACGGCTTCGAGCCGCTCTGCCGCGCTGCCGGCGTGGTCGCCGACTGCGGCGAGTTGCTGGAGGTGGCCGCTGATCTGGCGTTCGTGCCAGGCGGCCAGGACAGCGTCGACGTCGGGGAAGTACTTGTACAGCGTGGCCCGCCCGATGCCCGTTTCCTCGGCGATCCGCGACATGGTGACCGATGCCAGCCCGTGCTCGGCCACCAGCGCCGCCGTGGCGTCGAGGGTCGCGTCGCGCACCGCGCGGCGGTGCTCATCGATTGTTTCGGTCCATAGCTTCGGCACGCGGCCAGCTTACAGGATGTCTGCGTCTAAAACATTACGACTTGACAGCGACAGATTGTCTCGATAAAACTGGTGACCGCCATCCAGGCCGCAGGCACCGCCAGCTCAGCGAGAGGACATCCCAGTGGCTGATCCGCCTTCCTACCCCCGTACCACCGACAGCGCCGGTGCCGAGACCGGCAACGGCACCTCTCCCAAACGGCCACGCCGGGCGGTGATCGCGGTCTGGGCCGCGGCGATCGCGTTGTTCCTGCTGATGCTGATCTTGCATCTCACCGGCGCCGTCGGCCCCGGCACCATGGGCTAGCTGGCCAGCCTTCCCTTGATGCCGTCCGGAACGCTGCACACGGAATACGGGAGTTCATCGATGATCGAGGCAACTGGCCTGAGCAAGCGCTACGGCGCCACTGTGGCCATTGACAACTTGTCCTTCAGCGTGCCGCCCGGTCAGGTGACGGGATTCCTCGGCCCGAACGGGGCCGGGAAGTCGACCACGATGCGGCTGATCCTCGGCCTGGACGCGCCGACCTCGGGGGCGGTGACGGTCAACGGGCGGCCCTACACCTCCTACCAGCGGCCGCTGTTCGAGGTTGGGGCGCTGCTGGAGGCCAAGACGTTCCACGGCGGGCGCAGCGCCTACAACCACCTGTTGTGCCTGGCGCTGAGCAACGGGGTCAGCCGCGGCCGGGTTGGCACGGTGCTTGACCTGGTCGGGCTGGGCGCCGCCGCCCGCAAGCGCGCGGGCGGTTTCTCCCTGGGCATGGCACAGCGCCTGGGCATTGCCGCCGCCCTGCTCGGTGATCCGCCGGTGCTGATGCTCGATGAGCCGGTCAACGGCCTCGATCCCGAGGGCGTGATCTGGATCCGCACCTTGCTGAAGGCACTCGCTGCCGAGGGCCGCACCGTCTTCCTGTCCAGTCACCTGATGAGCGAGATGTCACTGACCGCTGACCGGCTGATCATCATCGGGCGCGGCCGTCTGATCGCGCAGACGACAATGGCGGACTTCCTCAACGCCGGATCAGGCTGCTTCGTGCGGGTCCGCTCACCCCAGGCCGGCCCTCTTGCGGCAATGCTCACCGCCCGCGGTTTCACGGTCACCCGCCAGGACGGCGACACGCTCGGCGTCACCGGTACTACCAGCGAGGACATCGGTGAAATCGCCAGGCTGAACGGGATCACGCTCGCTGAACTCTCGGTGCACCAGGCCACCCTCGAAGACAGATACCTGGAACTCACCAGGGACGCAGCCGACTACCAGGCCGCCGAGGGCACGTTCGCCCCGGCCGGCAAGTGAGGCCCACCATGGCAGCCACCGCAACCCGCCCGGCCCAGGGCCATTCCCTGGCGCGCTTCGCTAACGTCACCCGCTCAGAACTGTGCAAGCTCCGCTCAGTCCGCTCCACCTACTGGGCGCTGACAGCCGCCGTGACGTTCAACGTCGTCACCGCGGCGCTGCTGGGCATCTTCCTGCCCCGTGCGCTCAGCGCCCACCAGCGGGAGGTCATCGACTCCACCCGGGTCAGCCTCGGCGGGATGCACTTGTCCCAGGTAGCCATCGGGCTGCTGGGCGTACTCGTCATCACCAGCGAATACACCACCGGCATGATCCGTGCCACCCTGGCCGCCGTTCCACAGCGCCGCGCGGTACTCGCCGCCAAGACCCTGGTGCTCACCGTGGTCGCCGTCATTACCGCGGCCGCCGCGAGTTTTGCCGCCTATCTCATCTTCCAGGCGTTCTTGCCCGCCGGCGACGCCATGGCCACCTCGCTGGCTGACCCCGGCGTGCTCCGCGCGGTCACCGGAGCCGGCCTCTACCTCGCGGTACTCGGGCTGTTCGGCCTCGGCCTCGGCGCGATCATCCGATCCAGCGCCGGCGCGGTTGCCGCCCTGTTCGGCGCGCTGTTCGTGCCCTCCATCCTGATATCCCTGCTGCCGCAGTCCTGGCAGAACACCGTCGGCCCCTACCTCCCGATGAACGCCGGTGAAACCGTCTACACCGTCAACCACCAAGCCCACACCCTCCAGCCCTGGACCGGGCTGGGCGTGTTCTGCCTCTACGCCGCGGCCGCCCTCGTGACCGGGTTCGTCCTGATCAACCACCGCGACGCCTAGCTCCGCCTCCCCCGCGAGACAAGAATGGAAAGGACCGCCATGCCAACCGCCGAAGCCCACGTCCGGACCGGCCAGCCGGGCCGGTACCTCGCCCAACTCTGCAAGCACGCCCGGCAAGTCCACCGCATGCGCCACCGGCCACCCGCCCACAACGGCAGCGACGGGCAGCCGCCCCCCCGCGTGCAGCACGTCGCATGGACCGATACCGACGGCGTCGTCAGCTTCGGCTGGGGCCAGTGCACCCTACAGGCCACCCCGAATTTGCTCACGCTCCGCGCGGAAGCCGCCAGCGAGGAAAACCTGCGCCGCGTCCAAGAAATCGTCGCATCAGACATCGAGAGGTTTGGCAAGCGCGAACACCTGCAGGTCACCTGGCAACGGCCCCACGCATCCGAGACCAAGCCCGGCCAAGCCAGCTAGCAACCGGCGGGCCGTTTGCCTTATGCGACGGGCCGATCCCAGCCGCCCAGCGTCGCGGACCGGAAATCCCAGCGTTCGGTAGCCGCCTACGCGCCTCACGTCACTGGCCGTGCGGAACCGGCGTTCGGGCCGGATGCACGGGCCTGGGCGGTCTCCACTGCGCACGAGCTCGCGCTCCATCAGCACTGCGCCCTATTTTTGCTGATAGGGGGCCGTGCTGCCGGTTCTGCCAGGGGCAGGCGGCTTCGGCGAGGGCCGCGGCGGAGTTGGGGCCAGGGCGGCGAGGGCCAGGGCGGCAACGGCGGATTCGAGGCGGCTGGGGCGGGGCATGGCGGCCGCGCGCAGCGGACGTGCCGACAGGACCGATAGCAGCAGCCAGGCGGCTGCCTCGGGGTCGATGCCCGCGCGGATGCCGCCCTCGGCCTGGGCGGACCGGACTAGGTCGGCGAGGTGGCTGGTGATCACACGGGCGGTGCGTCTGGCCGGTTCGCCGGAGGCGGGATCGGCGACGAGCACGGCCGCCTCCGCAAACAGAGCATAGGGCGAGCCGGGCGCGTGATGGCTGCGCTCAGTGGCTGGGTTGAGGATGTGGGCCAGCAGGGCGGCGGCTGGGCTGTGGTGGCCCGCTACGTCCTCCAGTTCGGCGTGGATGCCGCTGGCTAGGCGGTCGAGCACGGCAGCGAACAGGGCGTCTTTGGTGCCGAAGTTCTGGAAGATCACCGGCTCGCTTACCCCGACCCTTGCGGCCACGTCCGACATCTTGGCGGCGCGGTAGCCGGCCGCAGCGAACACCTCGGTGGCAGCGCCAAGGATCGATTCGCGCCGCTGGGCGGCAGTCAGCCGCCTGCGCCTGGCCGGCGCCGCTTGGCCTGCCTGGGTGGTCCTGTCCGGCATGGATATCCCCTTGACACGTAGCTTAGTCATGACTAAGTTAAGCACAACTTAGTCGCTACTAAGTATAGGCATGATGCTCAGCACCCACCGCACATGTTCCATGACCCCCGGGCCGGGTGCCCGGCGGGCCTCTCACGAAGGAGTAAGAGATGCACACCGAGACCGTCATGATCTACTTCGACGACCTGGACGCGATGGGCATCGTGCACAACGGGCGGTACGTCACCCTGCTCGAACGAGCGCTAGCCACCTACTGGGCCCGCGCCGGCTGGCCGTACGATCCTGGCCAGCCGCGTTTCGCCGAGGTGTTGTTCGTGGTCAGGGAGTTTGCGATCACCTATCACGTGCCGATCGCCCGCGTCGGCACCGTGCAGGTGCAACTGTGGCTCGATCATCTTGGCACCACCAGCGTTGTGTATGGGTTCCGGGTCCTGTCCGACGGGACGGTGGTACACGCCGAGGGGCGCCGGGTCCAGGTCCGGCTCGATCCGGCCACGCTGCGGCCCGCTGTCATCGGCCCCGAACTGCGCGAAGCGTGCCGCCCGCTGCTGGCCGGGGCGGAACCCGGTGCACGCGCGGCCGCATGACCTGCTACCGGCCCGGACTAAGCAAGGACAGGTGAGCCCGGCCGGGCGAGGGAACGGAGATGTTGACATGCAACTACGACAGGTGAACAGGCCCGGCGAAGCCGCTGCTTTCCGCGCCTCCCGCCACATCCACCGGGACCGCCACGACCGCACCAGCCACGATGCCGCCCGCCCGCCCGGACCGCGGGGCGCGGACGCCGCCCGTACCCTTGCGCGCCTTGTCACGGGGCGGCCGCTGGAGGCCTGCGCGTCCTTGTTCGCCCGCTACGGGGACACGGTGTACCTGCCGGTGCCGCCGTGGGAGGGCCTTTATATCTTCAGCCGTCCCGAGCAGGCCGAGCACGTGCTCGCGACCAACCAGGACAACTATGTCAAGCCGTTCACCTACCGGCCGCTGCGGATGATGCTGGGGAACGGGTTGCTGACGGCAGAAGACCCGTTGTGGCGACGCCACCGGCGGATCATCCAGCCGGCCTTCTCTACCCGGAACATAGCCTTGTTCGCCACCGACATGGACGCCGGAGCCCAGCGCGCGGTAGCCCGGTGGCGCGGCTCGCAAGCGGTCGACGCGGCTGCCGAGATGAGCGCGCTGACCCTCGACGTGGTCGGGCGGGTGCTGTTCGGCGCCGACCTGCTATCAGAAGCGCCGCCCCTGCGGCGGGCACTGGCCGCCGGGCAATGGCTGGCGCTGCTGGGAGCGTTCCTCCCAATCCCCTGGGGGCCAACCTCGACCCGGACGGTCCGGCGCGCGGCGCAGCTGCTCGGTGCCGGGGCCATCCAGGAACAGGTGGAACAGCTGATCGCGCGCCGCCTACAGCAGCCCACCGCTGGCGGGCAAGGAGACAAGGTGACCGCTGGTATGGAGCCGGATGGCCACGCCCCGCGCGACCTGCTGGGGTTGCTGGTCGCGGCCCGGGACTCCGACGGCAGCGCGCTGACCGAACAAGAAGTCCGCGACGAGATCAGCACGTTCCTGGTCGCCGGGCACGAAACCACCGCCATGGCGCTCACCTGGAGCCTGGCCCTGCTGTCGGCCTACCCACAGGCCCGGCGACGGCTCGAAGACGAAGTCGACGCGGTGCTCGGCGACGGCCCCGCCGACCCGGCCACGCTGCCCTGGACCACCGCAGTCGTCAGCGAGGCAATGCGGCTCTACCCCCCAGCCTGGACCCTCGAACGGACCGCGGTCGCCGACGACGACGTGTGCGGGACTCCGGTGCCTGCAGGCAGCATGGTCGCCGTGCTGCCCAACCTCATCCACCGCAACCCCGCCGTGTGGCCAAACCCGGCCGGGTTCGACCCGGGCCGCTTCTTGCCCGGCGCACCAGAACGGCACCGCTACGCCTGGCTCCCGTTCGGCGGCGGCAAACGCGGCTGCATCGGCGCCGGCTTCGCACGGCAGGAGACCGTACTGATGCTCGCCCGGCTAGCCCGCCACTACCGGCTGGACCTAGCCAACCCCGGCCTGCCACGCCCCCGCGGCTTCGTCACCCTCCGCCCCGCCGGACCGGTCACCATGCACCTCACCCCCCGCGACCAAACCGGACACCGGCACCGCGGCAGGCCAAGAACATAACTGGATGCGACGGCATGCAGAGGCACGAAGCTTGAGCCATTTCAGTGCGAGCCCGTTGACGGCGACGATGATGCTCGGCGCACAGTCGCTCCGGGTGTGTGGCGGCGGGCCGCACGCTGCTGGCCGTTTGTGTGGACCAAGTCAGCCGACGAACTGCTGGCCAAAGCCAGAAGGAAAGAAACTTCCCGAACGAAACACTAGATGCGTCTAATTAATTGAGGGAACGTTATTTGCCCGGAAGGATGACGACATGGAACAGGTGAACCTCGGCGCGATGCTAGCGCGATTCACTGAGCACTGGTCGCCCAAGAAGATCGCGCAGGTCAACGACTACGATGTCAGGATTGTGAAGGTCCGGGGCGAATTCACCTGGCACCAGCACCCCGACACCGACGAGTTCTTCTTGGTACTCAGCGGACAGCTCACCATTCAGATGCGGGATCGCGATGTGGTACTCGCGCCGGGGGAGCTCTTCGTCGTATCGCAAGGGATCGAGCATTGTCCGCGCGCCGAGACCGAAACCGCGCTGCTCCTCTTCGAGCCGAGCAGCGTCGTCAACACCGGAGACGCGGGCGGCGAGCTCACCGCCGAGGTCGAGCATCTCACCTGACACGGCTTCCGGGCTCTGGGCTCAGTTTTGGCCTCACTCATCCCCGCTGTTGAGCGGCAGGCACCGGGCACCCGGATAATGCGCGGCCAGATAGGCAGCCGCGATGACCGGAGCGGGCAAAACGTCAGCGACAGTGACTGCAAAGCCCGCCCCGGACAGCGCCGCCGCGATCCAGGCCCGGGTACAGGCGATGGTGTTGGTGATCAAAGCCAGTGGCAGCCCGGCCTCACGGAACCGCCGCAGCGCCGCGACCGCCCTCTCAAGCCGCTTCCACGACACGATCAGGACGGGCAGCCGCCACGCCGGGCTCCCCGCTGGTACCGCACAGAGCTGATGCCCGGCAGGCCTGCCTGACGGGTGCCGCACGGCGGTTGCCGCTCAAGGACGTCCTCGGGTCGCCCGCCAGGGTTTCGCGGCCGGCATGGGTCCGGTGCCCACCCGTGCTCAGCGCGCTGAGCGACCGGCGTCTTGGAGTGAGGCCAGCGCGGCCCTGATCCTGCTGGTTGCCTCGTCCGCGACCGGTTTGAGCGAGGGCTGGCCAGCCACCTCCATCATGACCTGGGGATTGAGCGCCTCGATGATGGTCTGGCCGCCTGCTGCCCGCACGACCACGTTGCACGGGAGCAACAGCCCGATCTTCCGGTCGGCATCCAGGGCGCGGTGCGCCAGCGGCGGGTTGCACGCGCCGAGGATGAGGTAGTCCTCCATGTCCTGGCCGAGCTTGTCGCGCAGCGTGGCCTGCACGTCGATCTCGGTCAGCA
>Ga0306926_10007663_pt1 | contig 11733 bp, 13 predicted proteins | sample flu12Cox44000178_FD_203759 | JGI IMG/M metagenome (GOLD analysis project Ga0306926, IMG submission 203759) | Lab enrichment of tropical soil microbial communities from Luquillo Experimental Forest, Puerto Rico - flux8day.12C.oxic.44.000.178 (v2)... | ecosystem: Environmental > Terrestrial >...
GGCCGACGATCCAGGGGCGCGGCGAGTTCGTCCGCCTCGCATTGGAGGAAGCCGGCGCCGACTACGTCGACGTGGCGCGTCGTCCCGGCCAGCGCGGCGTTCCCGCGATGATGAAATTCATCGAGGGTGGACGCAGCGCGCGTCCGCCGTTTGCGCCACCGTTCCTCAAGGCCGGCAAGCTCGTCATCGGCCAGACCGCCAACATCCTCTTCTACCTCGGCGGGCGGCTCGGCCTCGCGCCCCGCGACGAGGCCGGACGGCTGTGGGTGCATCAATTGCAGCTTACCATCACCGACCTCGTGGTGCTGATCCACGACACCCATCACCCGATCACCGGTTACCTCTATTACGAGCAGCAGCGCGCGGCGGCGAAGCTCGCCACGAAATATTTCTGGCGCTATCGCTTGCCGAAATTCCTGCGCTATTTCGAGCGCGTGCTCACCAACAGCGGCGGCCCCTATCTCATCGGCCGCAAGCTCACCTACGCGGACCTCTCGCTGTTTCAGATCGTCGAGGGCCTGCGGTACGCCTTCCCCAGAAGGATGAAGCGGTTCGAGCGCAAGGTGCCGCGCGTCGTCGCGCTGCACGGCCGCGTCGCCAAGCGGCCGCGGATTGCCGCCTATCTCGCCTCCAAGCGGCGCATCCCGTTCAGCCAATGGGGCATTTACCGCTATTTCAAGGAGCTGGACGGGTAGTCTTTATGCCGTCATTTGCGCGACGGTCACGGCCACGGAATGATCCGCCTCGATTGCACAAAGTCGTCATTGCCGGGCTTGATCCGGCAATCCATCGTTTTCGTAAGAAGGTGGATGCGCGGGTCATAAGCGCGTTCACGCGCGTCCATAGCCCGTCGAAGACGGGCGTGCACGCCCTTAACGACGCGCTTCTGCCCGCGCATGACCGGAGAAACGTGGGCGTATCACCCCACGGCGTTGAGCACCTTGCCGCCGGCGGTGACCGGCTTTGCCGCCACCAGCACGAAGGCGATGACGCAGGGCACTGTGCCCTTGTTCACCCAGTTGTGGATGGTGCCGCGCTGCACCAGCACGTCGCCGGCCTTGAGGTGCACGCTGGTGCCGTCGAGCTCCATGTCGATCTCGCCCGAGATCACGGTCGCGTAGTCGATCGAATCGGTGCGGTGGTTGCGTGGGCTAACGCCGGGGCCGAAGCTTACCACCCGGAACACGGTGCCGTTGGCAAGCGTGGTGCCGACTTTGCGGGTGGAGGTATCGGCGCTGCCGTCGTTGTCGACCGGAAAGCCTTCGCTCGTCCAGATCACGGCGGCCTCGGCGCCCGGCCGGGTCTGGGCTGCGTTCTTGACGCTTTCGTCGATCGACACGATCGCGCGGCCGCTCTTGTCGTGGCCGGTGACGACGCGGCGGATGGTGAGACTCATCGGACGTCCTCCCTCGGTGATCGCATGGCGAGGGATCATTCGCCGGAGGGCGGCCCGATTGCAATGGGTTGGGCGACGCGAGCGACTTCCAATGCCAATGAAATCTGCCTAAAACCGCCGGCAGATGAATCTTGCACGAACCGAAAATCGCCATGAACGCCCCCGCCGCCGTCACCCCGCCGTATAAGCACACCCCGCTGTTCCCGCTCGGTGGCGACACCATGCCCTACCGCAAGCTCACCGCCGACGGCGTGCGGGTGGAACGCGTGGGCAAGCACGACCTCGTCGTCGTCGAACGTGAGGCGCTGCGCGCGCTCGCTGAAGCGGCGTTCACCGACATCAACCACCTACTGCGGCCGGGGCACTTGAAGCAGCTGCGCGCGATCCTCGACGACCCGCAGGCGAGCGACAACGACAAGTTCGTCGCCTACGATTTCCTCAAGAACGCCAACATCGCGGCGGGCGGCGTGCTCCCCATGTGCCAGGATACCGGCACCGCCATCATCATGGGCAAGAAGGGCCGCCTCGTGTTCACCGACGGCGACGACGAGGCGGCGCTCGCCGAAGGCGCGCGCGATGCCTACCTCAAGCGCAATCTGCGCTACTCGCAGCTCGCGCCCATCTCCATGTTCGAGGAGAAAAACACCAAGTCGAACATGCCGGCGCAGGTCGAGATCTACGCCGAGGGCCACGGCGAGAACGACGGCGCCTACAAGCTCCTCTTCATCGCCAAGGGCGGCGGCTCCGCCAACAAATCGTTCCTATTCCAGGCGACGCCGGCGATCCTCACCCATGACCGCATGATCGCCTTTCTCAAGGAGAAGGTGCTCACGCTCGGCACCGCCGCGTGCCCACCCTACCACCTCGCCATCGTTATCGGCGGCACGTCGGCCGAATTGACGATGAAGACGGTCAAGCTCGCCTCCTGCCGCTATCTCGACGACCTTCCGACGCAAGGCTCCGAGGACGGTCACGCCTTCCGCGACCTCGCGATGGAACAAGAGGTGCATCAGCTCACGCAGTCGCTGGGCGTGGGCGCGCAGTTCGGCGGCAAATACTTCTGCCACGACGTGCGCGTGATCCGCCTTCCCCGCCACGGCGCCTCGCTGCCGATCGGGCTTGGCGTGTCATGCTCGGCCGACCGCCAGGCGCTCGGCAAGATCACGCGCGAAGGGGTCTATCTCGAAGAGCTCGAGCACAATCCGGCGAAATATCTGCCCGAGATCGATGCCGCCAAGCTCGGCGGTGACGTCGTGCATATCGACCTACGCCGGCCGATGAAGGACATCCTCGCGCAGCTCACCAAATATCCGATCAAGACGCGGCTCTCGCTCAGCGGGCCCATGATCGTCGCGCGTGATCTCGCGCACGCGAAATTGCGCGAACGCCTGGAGCGCGGGGAGGGGCTGCCCGACTATTTCAAGAACCACCCGGTCTATTACGCGGGTCCCGCGAAGACGCCGCAGGGCTACGCCTCCGGCGCGTTCGGCCCGACCACGGCGGGACGGATGGATGGCTTCGTGCACGACTTCCAGGCCGCCGGCGGCTCGATGGTCATGCTGGCCAAGGGCAACCGCTCGTCGGCGGTGCGCGAGGCCTGCAAGAAGCACGGTGGCTTCTATCTCGCCTCCATCGGCGGCGCAGCGGCAAACCTCGCCGAGCATTGCATCAAGAAGGTCGAGACCGTGGAATATCCCGAGCTCGGCATGGAGGCGATCTGGAGGATCGAGGTGCAAGATTTCCCCGCCTTCATCGTGATCGACGACAAGGGCAACGACTTCTTCCAGGAATTGAATTTGGGGTGAGGCTTTGCCAGTCCGCTCGTCCCCGCGAAAGCGGGGACCCAGTCGGCTGGATTTCCGCTTGCGCGGGAATGAGCAGATTTGGATGGCTCTCGTCACCTCCGCTCCCCTCATACTGGAACGCGCTGCAGCTCGGATGACGACGTGATCTGTTTATGCAAAGCTGGCGAGAGGTTCGTTAGTCAGGATCACGATCATGGCTTGCATCAAAGTCACCGACATGGCCTACGGCCGGCTCAAGGCCCCCGACCTCGATCTCATGGAGGAATTCCTCACCCGGTTCGGAATGGTGCGCGCCGATCGCACCAACACGGCGCTCTACATGCGCGGCACCGATCCTCCCCACCACATCCACGTCACCGAGAAGGGCGAGGCGAAATTCGTCGGCTTTGCCTATTACGCGGCGAGCGAGGACGATCTTGCGCGCGTCGCCCGCGTGCCCGGCGCCTCGGCCATCGAGGCGATCGATGAGCCCGGCGGCGGCAAGCGGGTACGGCTCACCGAGCCCAACGGCTACCAGATCGAGGTCGTCCACGGCATCGCCACGCTCGCGCCGATCGCGGCCAAGCGACAGAAACTCAACACCGGCGAAGATCCGTTGTTGCGCGCGGGCGAGCTGATGCGGCTGCCCAAGGGGCCTTCGCACGTCAAGCGGATCGGCCACGGCGTGCTGATGACGCCGAAATTCCGCGAGACCGTGGACTGGTTTCGCGAGACGCTCGGCTTCGTCTGCTCGGACGATGTCTACGCGGGTGAAAAGAACAACCTGATCGGCTCGTTCAATCGCTGCGACTCCGGCGATACTTACGTCGATCATCACGTGTTCTTCTGCCTCAACCATGCCAAGACCGGCCTCAACCACCTCTCGTTCGAGGTGTCCGACATCGACGACGTGGCGGTAGGTCACGATTACCTGGAGCAGTTCGGCAAATACGAGCACATGTGGGGGATCGGCCGGCACGTGCTGGGCAGTCAGGTCTACGACTACTGGGCCGATCCGTGGGGCCGCGTGCACGAGCACTGGGCCGACAGCGACCGCCTGAACCTGGCGAACGGCTCGAATCTGGTGCCGGCGGAAGAGGCGCTCACCTCGCAATGGGGCGAGGCGCCGCCCAAGAAATTCATCGATCACGCGAGCCCGTGACGCCGGCGTCGCCATGGGGCGGGCGAAACCGCGCTTGCGCGACAAGACGGTCATCGTCGACAATCCGACCGCAGGCACGAGAAAGCAGCATGACCATGCAACACGACGACAGCACCACCCGAGGCGCGGTCCTGGCGGCTGCCGCGGGCACGGCGGTGGCCGCGAGCGCTCCCGCGCGGGCGCAGCAACCGCGCGCCAAGGGTCCGCTCGTTTGGCTCGACATGGACCAGCAGGCGCTCGACGACGCCTACGATCAGATCGTCTACGCGCCCAATCGCGAGCAGGTCACCAAGCGCCGGATCGCCAACAGCGCGCGGGCGCGTGCCGCCATCGGCGCGCCCGCGCGCGTCGCCTACGGCGCGACCGAGATCGAGAAGCTCGACATCTACCGCACCAGCCAGGCGAACGCGCCGGTCAATATCTTCGTCCATGGCGGAGCCTGGCGCGCCAACCGCGCCGCCGACTACGCCTGTCTGGCCGAACCGTTCGTGCGGGCCGGGGCGCATTTCGTGATCCTCGACTTCACCAATGTCGACGACGCCGGCGGCAGCCTCTTCCCCATGGTCGAGCAGGTGCGCCGTGCCGTGGGCTGGGTCTACAAGAACGCCAGGAGCTTCGGCGGCGATGGCGAGCGGCTCCATCTGAGCTCGCACTCCTCGGGCTCCCATATCGGCGGCTGCGTGGTGACCCACGACTGGCCAAAGGAGGGCCTCCCGGTCGACATCCTCAAGGGCGCGATGCTGGGCAGCGGCATGTACGACCTCAAACCGGTGCGGCTCTCCAAGCGCTCGAAATACGTCAAGTTCACCGACGAGATGGAAGCAGCGCTGAGCGCGCAACGGCATATCGACAAGCTCAACACCCCGCTCATCCTGGCGCACGGCACTTATGAGACGCCGGAATTCCAGCGCCAGACCCGCGATTTCTACGCGGCGGTGAAGGCCGCCGGCAAACCGGTCGAGCTCATCGTCGGCGAGGGGTACAACCACTTCGAGATGCTGGAGACGCTGGCCAATCCTTACGGCGTGCTCGGCCGTGCGGTGTTGGCGCAGATGCGGCTCGCCGCGGCGGCGTAACGGGCGCTTTCGCGCATGCCATCACGCCACAATCGCGCCGGCGTTACGCGCCGTACCCTCATCGCCGCCACCGTCCTCGGCGCAGGAGGCCCAGCCTTGGCGCAACCGCCTCCGCAACCGCCACGGGTCAAGGGACCGCTGGTCTGGCTCGACATGGACCAGCAGGATCTCGACGACGCCTATGACCAGCTCGTCTACGCCCCCAATCGCGACCACATCCTCAAGCGCTGCGCCCGCAACAGCGAGCTCGCCCGCGAACGCCTCGGCGCGCCCAAGCGCTTCGCCTATGGGCCAACCGCGATCGAGGCCCTCGACGTCTTCACCACCAAGGCGGCGAACGCTCCCGTGAGCGTCTTCGTCCATGGCGGCGCCTGGCGCACGGGGCTCGCCACGAACTACGCCTATGCGGCCGAGATGTTCGTCGATGCCGGCGCGCATCACGTCGTGCTCGACTTCAACAACGTGCTCGAGACCGGCGGCGATCTGATGGTCATGGCCGATCAGGTGCGCCGCGCCGTCGCCTGGGTCTATCGCAACGCCAAGAGCTTCGGCGGCGACGGCGAGCGGCTCTATGTCTGTGGCCATTCCTCCGGCGGACATCTCGCTGGCGTGCTGTTGACCACGGATTGGCAAAAGGACTTCGGTCTGCCGCCGACCGTGATCAAGGGCGGCGTGTGCGGCAGCGGCATGTACGACCTCAAGCCGGTGCGGCTGTCCAAGCGTTCGAGCTACGTGAAATTCACCGACGAGATGGAGGAGAGGCTCAGCCCCCAGCGTCATCTCGACCGGCTGGTGGCGCCGGTCGTGCTGGTCTACGGCACCTTGGAGACGCCCGAGTTCCAGCGTCAGAGCCGCGATTTCGCCGCCGCGGTTAAGGCCGCCGGCAAGCCGGTGACGCTCGCCGTGATGGAAAGCTACAACCACTTCGAGGTGATGGAACAGCTCGGCAATCCCTACAGCCTGTTCGGTCGCGCGGCGCTGGAGCAGATGGGGCTCGCGCCGCGGTGAGGCCCGCGCCGGGACTGTTCGAAATCGCCGGCTACGTCATGATGGAGCGCGGCGGAGGAGTCGGTTGCTTCAATGCTGCGTGTCGCCGGCGCCGTTGCGGTGTCGTTTCACCGGCCTGGCGGCCGCGCGCTGGCTCTTGAACACTTCGGCGCAATGAAGCCATCGCTCCGCCATCCGGCTCCATGTCGCCTTGCTCGCGGGATCGCGCGTGAACTTGGCCATTCGTTCGCAGTCGGCGGCGTGCCTGAGAAATTCCTCGGGTGGATTCATCGACCGGTCCTCCTGGTGGTCAAGCTGCGCGGGACTTCGCCTCGCGGCGAAATTGCTCCGCATATTCGGAAAGCCGCAGCCAGCACAGGGCCAGTTCACGCCACGTCATCCGCTCCTTCTCGTCGACCGATTGCTCCGCGAAATGAGCGCATTCGCTCACTCGCTGCTGATACGCATCCTGGGGATCCATGGCGCTCGCTCTGACCTTCGCACCCCGCCCCTATGTCCACTCGTGGACATAGGCTCAACGGGAATCGGCCGGAAAGGTTCCTCGGCGGAACGAGAGGTCGGTCCGGCGCGCGCCAGCGGGCGGGAGCAGGGGCAAGTTCCACGCATCTGGCTTGCCCGGTGGAACAATGGGAAATTACGGGCGTGAGCCGAATGGGCTGGAGAGATCGAGCGATGGCCAAGGGAGACGCCGACGTTTCCCGCCGCATCCGTGCCGGCGTGCGCGAGCGCACGAGGGCCGACGCCGTGAACGGGGGCGCCGACCACGGCGCGAGCGCGCTGCCGCGCCGAGGCGCGGTTTACGTCGATGAGGCGATCTGGGAATGGCGGGGCATCAAATGGGCCCACCTGCTCGCCGACGATGTCGATGACCTTCATCGCTTCGCGGCCGCGCTCGGGGTTCATCGCACGTCGTATCAGGGGCCGCCCCGGACCTCGGTCCCCCACTACGATCTCACCTCATACGAACGGCGACGGGCCATCGCCCATGGCGCGATTGCCTGCGGCCGCGATGAGATCGTCGCTGTGGTGCGTCGGACGCGGTCGTCTTGCGCCGCGCGCGGAGCCGAAACCGGCTCCTAACGCACATTGCCCCACGGGTCGGATTTCTTTTTGTCCGGTATCCGATCGAGCGCGGCTCTGTATGCCTTCTCCGCCTCGGCCGCCTTCTGCTTCTGCTCGGCGGTCTGTTGCTCCGACCCGGAGTGCTTCCCGCCCTTTCCGCGCATTTGGGCATAAGCCGGCGCGGTCAATATCGCGATGCTCGCTAGCGCTATGACGACGGTTCTCATTCCAGTCCCCCAGAGCGGTCGCACCCCTCACAGCGGGGGATGGTAGGCGCGGTTGTGGCCGAAAATAGGACGCCGCGCGGGCGCGTGAGGACACGGCCATCCCCGCCGCCCCTTAGCTGCTCACTTGCTTATTTTGCTTACTTGTTTTGCTTACTTGGGGGCGCAGGCAACCACGACTTTGACGGCGACGCCTTGTCGCTGCGGCCGAAACGTCGCCCGACCCTCGTCCTCGAAGACGAACGTGCCTCCCGGGTTGATGGCGTAAGTCGTGAGGATTCGTTCGTTGGCCTCGCATGCGACCGTGCAGGCTTGGCGACACTCTCCGTCGACGAAGCGAATGACCGTTCCGCTCGGACCCGCCGGCCCGGCAGGCCCGGGCGGTCCTTGCTCGCCCTTTTCGCCCTGGGGGCCGGCGAGCTGCTGCTTCTCTTCGCAAGCCGCAAGCGCCAAGAGCGCCAACAGCACGGGAATCATCAACGCACGAACTTGCATGGGCGGCGCGCTCCCTCGCTATCCCGCGGGATATGGCGCTCAGGAGGTTAAGATAGCATTCCGGTGCGTGAAAGGGCTGCCTGCGCCAATTGCGTAGGCGAGAAACGCGGCCGAATGGGCCAGCGCCCGTGCGCGGGGCTCAACGCCAGAAGCCGCCGCCGAGGCCCTGTCGCCGCCGCTCCGCCTGGCGGCGCCGGCGGGAAATCCACTCGCGAACCCCGTATCCGAGCGCGAACCCGACGGTTAGAGCCATTGTGAGGTCAAGTATCAGGGTAGGCACGACCACCGCCTTGGAAACAATCATTGAATCGTATCTGCCTTAGTTAACGGAAAAATGGAACCGGGCGTTCCAATCGCATGGCAGCTCAAATCCCGGCGGCCTCGAGCACCGCCGCCTTGGTGCCGTCGCAGGGGCGGTGGAACCAAAATTCACGGTCGCCCTTCCGCTGCGGCTGTCAGGCGCTCCGCCAGCGAGCGCGCCACCGCGGGCGTCATCCGCACTTGAATGATTGGGCCCATGGGGCGGTGCCAGTCGTCGAGGAGATGCAAGGTGACTTCTATGCTTTCGTCTACGACTCGGGCCGTCGCCAGTTCCGCTGTTCCGAGGTCATGCGGTGAGGGCCCTCTGAATTCGGCGACCATGGTGGGCCCTCCGGGTTACGAGGCCCGGCCATGCCGGGTCATGTCAAACTCACCCAATCGCGCGATGGCGAGCCGCCAAGTGCGGCGGCCCCGCCTTTGCATGTCCATTACCAGCAGGGACGACACCAGCATCGAAACCGACCGCACACGCGAACAAATCCCGGCCGACAGTAAGGCCCCCATCCTCGGCACGCCGCCGGTTCGATCGGCGTGAAATTCTGTGCAGCACCGGCGATGTTATGCGCCCCGCGCGAGGTTTGCGCGTCGGCGGTAAGCGCCGCCGATCCTGCGAACAGCAACGCGATCGCAAGGGTGAGCGTGACTTTACGCATCAGTTTTCTCCTTGAGTTTTGTCGAGATGTGCCCCACTTGGCAGTGCCGAGGCCGCCCATTGTACCGACCTTGCTCTTTTGGTCCACGGCCGAATGACGGAGGATTGTCCGTCAAGCTTGAATTCGATCTCCGCTGCCGCTTCGAGCCAAAGTCACTGTCTAGCAGGCCCTGACGACGCCTTTGCGATTTGATCTCCGGCGCCGAAGCTGCGATGCGAACTCGCGCCAGCGCTCGGCCGGGAGGCGATACGCACGCGCCCTTCTACGCAGGCGCGAGCGCGGCCGATTCTCGGGCTCACACGTGCAGGCATTTTGCCAGCGCGGCAATGGTAATATCTTACGCTGCTTTTGCGAGATCAGACCACAACAATGAGTCGGATGGGCTGCTCGGGGCCCGGCCTCGGAGAAAAGCTAACGCAAAAAGAGAGAAGCCCCGGCCGTGGTAGGTCCGGGGCTCTCGTGCAGAGGCTTCACCACGATTCTGGCGGATCGTGATGTTGGAACGTAATGCAGGATGCGCGCTTCCCGCAACAGCCGCGAATGCGAAAACGATCCGGTGTGACATTTCTGCCAAAAGCGGGCGGTTGTTTTCAGTGCGTCCGTTCGAATTTCGCAGGGACCCGTTTTTGGAATATAAGATTTGCGCGCACCACCATTTTGTGGGGGACGTGATGGCCCGTCTAGTTTTTGCAATCATTGTTGTCGCGGTGCTCAGCGTGCCGTTCGTCGCGGCGTCCTACAACGAATCATCGGCTCAAGAGCGGGCAACCTGTTCGCAGGCACGGGCGCATTGCGGCACGCAGCGCGTCTGCCAAAGGCGATACGAGGCCTGCATGGAAACGGGCTGCTGGACGGTCACGCTGGTGCGAAGGTGCGGATACGAGAAGCGGTAAGGCGGAGGAGGCCGCCAACCGAGGCGCCCTTGCGCGCTAGCGCATGTTTCCCCAGGGGTCTGCTTTCTTGACCGGCTGTTCGCGCGTCGTCCGCTTGAGCATGTCTTTGTAGGCCTTCTCGATCTCTTCGCTCTCTTTCTTCTTCTGCTCCTCGGCCTTGTTCCCTGCCGCCTTCGAGGGATCTTCCTCGGCGAATGCCGGCGCTGCCAATGATGCGATGATCGCAGCGATCACAAGGGTTCTCATGTCGATCTCCCTCCCCGCAAGAGATTAGGGCTCTGCCCGTTGCGGGTGCTGTCAGGGGCGCTGACTCGGAACGTTGGTTGCCGGAAGCTGCGCGCGCACCTGGGCGCAACGATGGCCTACATGGCGAGAGCAAGACCTAGCACGATTTCATCGACACGACGGATGAATTCCATCCGCGATTTGGCGAACAATGCCAACTTTGGGGCCTGGTCGGGACGATGGACAAGGATCGTCAAGTCCCCACCTCAGACCGGTTAGTAATCGAGGCCCAGCTCGTGGTGGCGCCTTAAGGCGGCTTTCCGCCGGCGATAGGAAATAACCTCGCGAGCACCATATCCGGCAGCGAAGCCCGCGAGCGCGATGCGGAGAGCTATCCGCAAATCCAGCATCAAAGAGGTTAACGTCCGACCTGGGCGTTTGGTTTCAAAATCAAATCCGGCCACAGCGAAATTCAAGTCCAGCGCCCTCGAGCGGGTACTTGTCGCAGTTATTGGGGCTATGTCGCCACTAAAAGTAGAGGTGTGGCTCAAACGTCACAGACACAGGACCGACCGGGCGGTATAAGTGACAGACTCAACAACGGGGGGTTCAAATGAAAAAGCTATTTCTCGGAAGCGTAGCGCTGGTCGCGTTGGGCTTAGTGGCGCCGGCGGCATTCGCTGCCGAAAGGCCGGTGCCATATACGCCACCGCCGCCGCCGGTTCCGGTCTACACCTGGACCGGCTGCTATGTCGGTGGGAGCGCCGGTACGTCATACGGAACGAGCACCCACAGCACGGTTGCCAATTCCGTCCTTACCGCCGGCCCGTTTGGGGTCCCCGCACCGCTCCCGGCCGCTGTCGCGGCTGGAAGCAACATTGCCGACTCCTTCAACCTCACCGGCTTCATCGGCGGCTTCCAAGGCGGCTGCAACTATCAGGTCGGCGCATGGGTCTGGGGCGTGGAAGTCGACGGATCCGCGACCAACAAAGAGGGCCAGGCGCAGGAAGTGCCACTCGCGCCTTTCCTCGGCGTGGGCAGGCAAAACTGGGTTTCTCAGACCCAGGAGCGTTGGCTCGTGACCGCGCGCGCCAGGCTCGGCTGGACCTGGTGGGATAAGTCGATGATCTACGTGACCGGCGGCGGAGCGTGGGCCAAAATCGACACGTCCGAATTCCTCCTCGGTACCTTCATTGGTACCGGCCACCAGGAGAGCAATACGCGCGGCGGCTGGACCGTCGGCGGCGGCATCGAATACGCGCTCGGTTACGGCTGGTCGGTCAAGGGCGAATATCTCTATGTCGACTTCGACCACTACACCACGTTCAGCACCGCGCCCTTCGGCCTCGGAAACATCGCACCGCGCGATGTCAAGCTCAATGACCACATCTTCCGCGCCGGCATGAACTATAGGTTCTGGTGATTCATCAAGAG
>Ga0306926_10007665_pt1 | contig 11733 bp, 12 predicted proteins | sample flu12Cox44000178_FD_203759 | JGI IMG/M metagenome (GOLD analysis project Ga0306926, IMG submission 203759) | Lab enrichment of tropical soil microbial communities from Luquillo Experimental Forest, Puerto Rico - flux8day.12C.oxic.44.000.178 (v2)... | ecosystem: Environmental > Terrestrial >...
GCTGCGCCATCCAGCCGTCGTGCTCGGCCTCGGCCAGGCGCTCGATATCGCGATCGAACTGCGCCTCCAGCTCACCGTGAGACGCCGCGCGGAGCGTCCCATCCCCGTCCTTTCGCAGGACGAGTCCGATTAGCGCGAGGACCGCGGGGATGCGGCGGGCCGCAGCGCGATTGTCCTCCTTGTCGGCCTCCGCCAGCTTCGAATAAGGCTTGTCGAGGTGCGGCTGCATCGACCAGCCTTCCTCCCGCGCCAGCGCGCGCCACGTCTCGTGGATCGCGCCGGCGAGAACCTCCAGGTCCGCTGACGTCAGCTCTCCAGCCGTGGCTCGCATAAGGTCCATGAACTCCTGAACATCGCCACCCACGGAAAGTTGCATTTACCCCGCAAATTGGACCCTTGAGCGACCAGCGCGGCGTCTCTTCAAGCAGCCGCGTCCCGCGCGGGGACATGCACGCTCGTGGGGCACGCGTGCAGGTCTGGATCCTCAAAGGCGCCGAACCAATCGACTACACGCGGCGCCGGCGTAGGGCGGGGCCCATTTTCTGAAGCTGCAGTTTCAGAAACAATCACTACAAGCCCTATACCGAGGTGCCGTCGGGATCGGTCGACATATGCCGCCCAATGTTTTATTCGGGGATTGGCAGCGGCCCGGACCAGGAGGGTCCGGAGGGCGAGCTCGGTCACGCGCCCCTTGACTGTGCGGCCCATTCTGCTGATCCAGAATACTGCAACCGATTTCCGCCTAGTTTCCGGCGGAATCAGGCTCCGATTGGTGGTCGTGGGGCTCGGTCACTGAAGGGAGGAGAAAATGACAAGCGCAGCTGTTGCGCCCGTTCGACCCCCCAATCAAGGACACCGCGCCGCCATCGTCTTCGTCCATGGCTTCACCGGGAGCGGTATCCCCACGTGGAGTGATTTGTCGCCCCGAATCGCAGGCGATTTACGGCTCCCTTCCTGGGATAGCTGGACCGTCACCTTCGGCACGAGCTGGCTACCCGACATTTGCGGTATCTGGACCGCAGACGCCGATCTCGATGTTCTCGGAGAGCGGCTCGCGACCGACCTTAGCCAGGGGACTCTTCAACGCTACGAAGCCCTCGTGCTCATTGCCCACAGCATGGGTGGGCTCGTCGTTCAGAAGGCGCTGGTTGACAGTCCAAGAATTGCAGAGCGGACCCACGCCGTTGTTCTGTTCGGAACACCAAGCGCTGGCCTCGTCAGAGCTCGTGCACTCAAATTCTGGAAGCGCCAGCTCGCGGATATGGCAAAAGGTGGCCCCTTCATCGCTGGGCTGAGGGCCGATTGGACACGCAGGTTTGCGGCAGTGCCGTTTGCTTTCCTCGCCGTCGCGGGCGAGCGGGACCAGTTCGTCCCGCCCGAGTCGTCACTCGGGCCATTCTCCGCCGACCAGCATGCGGTTGTAGCGGGCAATCACGTAACGATGATTCACCCTCCACAAAGCGATCAAAATGTCGTGGATCTGATAGCCCAGCGGATCACCCAGAAAGGCGCAGCCGGCAACGTCGGCGATTCGGCGCTTCTTGCGATCGAGCTGGGCGAATTCCGGAGCCTCGTCGGCGAGTACCGGCCACGTGCTAAAGAACTCGATAGCCGCGCACTCGTTCGCTTGGCAATCGCCCTAGATGCTCTCGGCCGACGTGATGAAGCTTACGAACTGCTTGCCGATCACGGCGAACTCAACAGCGATGTTTTGGGCACCCTGGCCGGGCGGCTCAAGCGGAAATGGCTGTTCTCCGGCCGGCGCAAGGCTGACGCCGCAGCCGCCGAAGCTCACTACGCCAGGGGTTACGCCCTTTCCAAAGAACAGAACAGCTTCCGGCAGGCCTACTATCACGGCATCAATCTTGCCTTCCTGGCGTTCGTTTTCCGCGCAGACCGCGATGGCGCCCGCCGTTACGCGCGCGAGGTGCTCGACATCTGTCGTCAATGCCGAACGTCAGACGGAGCGGATGAGTGGCTGGATGCAACGGAGGGCGAAGCGCAGTTGACCCTCGGCAACGCCGAGGCGGCCTTCGCCGCCTACAAGCGGTTCGTCGCCGCGGGCAACGATCCTTGGAAGGTAGGTTCGACTTACCTCAATGCCCGCACGATCGCTGCCGATCTCGCGGACCGAAACCTTGCACGCGAGTTGGGCAAGATTTTCGAAGATCCACAACCGTGAGCCAGCCGAATGTGTCTGGTAAGCTCACTGGCGATTTCTCAAGCGACTCGAGCGACCCATCGGCGACCGAACCGGCGATGGTGCATCCCCGGCTGGCGCATGGATGAGAGGCCCTCATGACCCAGTCTCAGCGCCCGCTCTGCTTTGTGCTGATGCCGTTCGGCAGGAAGCCTGCGGTCGTTGGCGCCCTGATCGACTTCGACTCCGTTTACCGGGAGCTCATATCTCCGGCAATAGAGGAAGCGGGTCTCGAACCCTTGCGCGCCGATGAGGAGATGACCGGCGGCATCATCCACAAGCCGATGTTCGAGCGGCTCATCCTCTGCGAGTTCGCAGTGGCAGATCTCACGACGGCAAACGCTAATGTGTTTTATGAGCTTGGTGTGCGTCATGCCGTGCGCCCCTGGAGCACACTCCTCCTATTTGCCGCAGGGGGCACCCAACTGCCGTTCGATGTCGCGCCGCTTCGCGCGATCCCCTATCAGCTGGGTGCCCAGGGTACGCCGGTGGATCCCTCACCGATAAAGGCAGCGATCAAGCAGCGTCTTGTCGAAGCGCGCACTGCCGGCACCGATAGTCCGATCTTTCAGCTTGTCGAAGGATTTCCTGACATTCAGCGGCTCAAGACCGATGTGTTCCGTGATCGCGTCGCTTACTCGCAGCGCATCAAGGAGCGCTTGGCAACCGCGCGACGGCAGGGGATGGAGGCGATCCGCGCTATCGAAACGGAGTTCGGCGAGATCGCGTCCCAGGAATCCGGTGTCGTGATCGACCTCTTTCTGTCCTATCGGGCGGTCAGTGCCTGGGAAGCGATGATTGATTTGGTCGCTCGGATGACGCCACCGCTCGCTGCGACAGTAATGGTGCAGGAGCAGCTTGCACTGGCGCTGAACCGAGCCGGGCGTGGCGAAGACGCCGAGCGCGTTCTGACCGACCTGATCGAGAAGCGTGGGCCGAGCAGCGAGACATGCGGTATCCTCGGACGGGTCTACAAGGACCGATGGGAGGCGGCGGCAAAGGCCGGCGACCGGCCTCGGGCGCGTGGCTTTCTCGAGAAGGCGATCGACGCTTACCGGCGCGGCTTTGAGACTGATTGGCGGGATGCCTATCCCGGGGTCAATGCGGTGACACTGATGGAATTGAATGAGCCGCCCGATCCGCGCCGGGAGCAGCTAATTCCCGTCGTCCGCTACGCGGTAGACCGGCGCATCGCGGCTGGCAAGCCCGATTACTGGGATTATGCCACACGGCTTGAGCTCGCAGTCTTAGCCGAGGACGACGACGAGGCAGGGCGAGCGCTCGGTGACGCGCTGGCCGCGAGCCGCGAGCTCTGGGAGCGGGAGACGACTTCCCGCAACCTTAGATTGATTCGCGAGGCAAGGGAGCATCGCGGGCGGAGATCGGACTGGATCAAGGAGATCGAGACAGGGCTTTCGGGCTGATCGCGACTTCGGTCGAGGGTGCATATCCTCTAAACAATCGGGTCAGCAGATGAGAGACTATTACTAAGACGGCGGATGACGATATGGGTCCTGAACAGAGTAGTTCTGAAGTCGTATTTCGAGCATTTCTCAGCCATCGATACCAATCGCCGGAGATCAATGAGTATTTCTACCAATGGTTCGCCGCCGCCGAAGCGAACCCGCAATTCGCTGTCGACAAGTCGAAAAAGACCAGCGTTACGTGCCTTGAGCGCTTAATCCGGGGCGCAGACGGGTTCATCGGCATCTACCCCTTTCCCGATGGCCAAGAGGCGACAATCGACCGGTTAAAGAATGAGTCTCGTTACTTCCGGCTGGAGTAGAAGCGCACCGACACGCCGGCCCTGGCTTTTATCTCCTCTTAGCTGGATGTAGCCGTCGCAATGGGCGAAAACGACACTGGAAGGGTTGCGGCGTCGATCTGCGGCACACGTGTTCCGACATCAGCATGTAGGGATAGTCGACATCGCGATAGGCGGTGATCGTCTATGTCGCCCTCGTCGTCTGATTTCCTCCATCCGCTTGAGATCACAACTCAGCATTGATGATGCGTCGTCGGTATCGGCGGGCGATCTTGTGAATGATCCCGATGCGCTCGACCTCGTTCTCGTAAGTGGGCATCTGCAAGGATCGAAGCATGAAAGGGGGACTTCGAGGTTTTCCACGGGAAAACAATTCGACATTCGCGCCAGCAGCAAGCCCCATCCCTGCTTCTATACAGGTATTGACATTGTCATCAGTAATGTCCGCAAATACCACAAATGCATCACACACGCTATTCATAATTGCCGACTGCAAGTGTGGCTCATGTATCTCGTCGCCCACAATTGTAGGCATCCCGGTTATTCGCTCGATTAAGTGACGAATTGGCCCACCCGCGCGAGTAGCGTCGGAGTCGAGGTCCATTGCGCAGAAGACATACTGTGGCTTAGGAGGTGTGCACCACTCCTGCCATAGAGCCTCGATGGCGGATTCGATCGAGCTAGGGCATTCGGATGTGTTTGTTTCCAGTCGAAGCCATGCCTGATCTGATCCATCCTCACGATGAACGCGAGAATCAGCGACGATTACGCTGGGAAGGGAGAGCCCCGCTGCGACATCCATTTCCCGAAGGAAATATTTGTAAGGCTCCTGGTCTGCGGTCGCGCGTACTTCGCCACGAAAAGGCACGATAGAGACAAGGGCTCCACAGCTAGCGATAATTCGTTCGACTCTGTCGCCTGTTCCAAAGCCTTGCTGATCTCTCGCATCTCCAATAAGGCGGAAGCCCTGGTCCCTTAGAACACCACAAACCGCACGTGCGCTGGAACTCTCATTGTTGCGCCAGGAGCAGCTGACGTAAACGTCACGTGAAGTCGCGGGGTTTGGGAGCATCTCGCCAGGATAGAAGGCTCGGAAGATCGCCAGCGCCGTGTCGGTGTCGAGGCGGGTCCCCGGCGCGTCAATCCATGTCGTGCCCTTCATGAGTTCTTTAACATTTGCGTTGGGAAGTCGAAGCGCTACAACCCGAAATGCTTCATTGTTGGAGCGCTCATCCATAGCTGAATTGTACTCAGCCTTCACCCAACCACGTGAGACAGATTCTTCGGATTCTATTAGCAACACTCCACGACATCTTTCGATTGCTCTTTGCAAGTCTGTGGCCAGGAACGCCCCACCCCCCAGCTCGCGGGAATCAAGCCAAACGCTGAAGCCTGCTTTCTCGGTTAGCCAGTAGTCGATTTCCGAAACAAGGGCCCCGTCCTTGTGGGCATGGCTTAGAAAGACGTCGAAGTCGCGTCTGTTAATAGCTAATGACATCTCTCAGGACCCATGTAGACGACATTCTCCAAATTCCGAGCCACTATAACGCCATGGTTACACAACGCCACACTCACTCTCTTTGGCGGCTTGGGCAACGATAACCGCACATCGCTGCGTAGTCAGACTGCAGAACCGGTCATTGACTGCGCCGAGGCGGCGAAACGTGCTGATTTGCCTGAATCCAGGCGCACTCTACGTTGCTGGCAGCGACCCCCATAGGTGTGCCGCTATACTCAGGGTCGTATTTTGAAAGCGGCTATTGCTTACATGAAGGACGCGAAATGCTGGCACACCGAGACCGCGGGCGACATGAAGGTCATACCGATCAAATTGCGGGAGGGCGAACCCGACATTCCTGTGGAATTTAGCCACTTACAGTACTTGAGGTTCTGGGAGCATCGGACGAGTTGGTCAAATTCATCGTCCAAGCAATCGGTGGCTGATGAGGGTATCTAGGGCGACTTCTTGCACGTATGATGTGGAAAATGCAGCGGGCGGACCACATAAGTTATCTGGGTCTTTGGTCTATACCGCAGAAGGGTACCTGCCACTGCGCCTTACATGCGCGCCCGTGAGGCTTAGATTGGCATGAACCCTTCGAAATGCTGCTCCTTTACCTTGGTTTCGGCTACCCGTTTCCCAATTCTCTGCAAATCAGGGATACCGTCGACTGAATCAAGCGGCTGTACAACTTCGGGCTTGATGTCACCGCAGCCGAGTGCGTCGAGACCCTCCCGGGTGAGCTCGACATTGTAGCGCAAGTAGGTGAAGAGCTTCTGCGCGCGCTGTAGCGGCCCAGCACTGCCGATCAGGTCGCCGATCTCGAGGTCGATCGCGTCCCCGGCGCGGCAGTCGCCGAATACCCGGCAGAGTAGATCCTGCTCGTTCAGTGCGGCGAACATTAAGGCGGACGGGATTGCCGTCGCGTTGAACAGGAGGTTCATCTCGTCCGGGTCGAGACCGTGCCGTGCGTCGGGGCTCGTGCCGGTCCCCACCGAGACGATCAGCATACGGTCGGCCCCCGGTCGCCAACGCGCCTCGGGCTTTGCGATCCAGTACCGATCGAGCGTCGCCATCAGGAACATTTGAAAGGCAGGATTGTAGTACATTGTCAAATGGCCGTCGACGAAAACAAAATTCCTCTCTCCGGCGGGATTGGAGCCCGGTAGCACGATGACTTCGGGTGGGAAGTAAGTCGGGCGGCGGTACTGGCGCGCACGAGCTGCCAGAGCGGGAAGTTCAGGTTGCAGTCCTTGCGCGCCCGATCATTATATCTGGCATAGGGGTTGTTGGAGATCGGCCAGGGTGAGTCGGTGGTCGCATTGCGCATGACCAATAGCAGCAGCGTCCGCAGCTTTTCCGAGCCCAGCGTGGTATCGACCGCAAAGATCTGCTTGATCTGATTTGTTAGCGGCTCGCCTTCAAATTTGTAGCGCAGTCGCCGCATCAGGTTCGCCTTGACGAACCACTGGGGCCCCGCTTCCGTATAGAATGGGAGAATATCCTTGACCGCCACGCCGATCGAGAGCATGGCGGCGATGATCGCGGCCTGGCTGGTTCCGGCGATATAGTCGAAGTAATCGGCAAGACAGAAATCTGCTTTCCCGCTCTTCGCTTTAAGTAAGTCTTCGATTCGTTGCAGCACTTCGAGCGCGAGGATACATCGGAGGCCCCCACCGTCGATGGCAAGCAGCTTCTTCGGCCCTGCGCGCCCGATCCGCTCTATCAGGTTCATAGCCCACCCACTTTAGAACTATAACCTAACGATTGAAAAAGAGATGTGAGCTGCCTCACACCTGGCGCGAAAATTAACGCCTGGTCGCTGTCCCGACCGCGATCCCGGATCATCCGAGGATTGAAAGCGCGGCGCGTTGTTTTTCCGTCCCTGAGGATTGTGCAAATTCCGTTGTTCTCGCGAGCCAAATTCCGTTGTTCTGTGCTGTGGGTATTTGACCACACTGGGATGATTTATAACGGTTTTTGTCGTCTGTCGCGGCCGTGCAGAGTGGCCTGACGATGATTTTCGTTGTATTTCGAAACCGAGATAGGGCATTTGTGCACGCCTTGGCGGACGGGGTCACCCCGTCCGCTGCCTTTTCGGCGGTTGCGTCGGGCGCGCGGGGAACCATATCGGCGGTGTCATGTTCGCGGTAATCCGGACCGGCGGCAAGCAATACAAGGTCGCCCAGGACGATGTGATTTCGGTCGAGAAGCTCGCCGGCGAACCAGGCGCCGTGATCGAGCTCGGCGAGGTGCTGATGATCGGTGAGGGTGCCGAGGTCGCGGCGGGGACGCCGTTGATCGCCGGCGCCTCCGTCGCCGCCACGGTGGTGGAGCAGACCCGGGCGCCGAAGATCATCGTCTTCAAGAAAAAGCGGCGGCACAATTACCGGCGCAAGAAGGGGCATCGACAGCAGCAGACCGTGCTACGGATCGCCGAGATCCGAGGTCCCGGCAGCTGGGGTCATGAGGAAGGAGTGACGGATGGCGCATAAGAAAGCGGGCGGCTCCTCACGCAATGGGCGCGACAGCCGTGGCCGGCGGCTCGGCGTCAAGAAATTCGGCGGCGAGATCGTCGTTCCCGGTCACATCATCGTGCGCCAGCGCGGCACCAAGTTCCACCCGGGGACGCATGTCGGCATGGGCCGCGACCATACGCTGTTCGCGACATCGGCGGGTGCGGTCAAGTTCCATGCCGGGCGCGCCGGGCGTACTTACATCTCGATCGTGCCGCCGGCCGCGCAGCCGACGGTGGAGGCTGCAGAGTAGCAGCCCGAGGCGGCAGCCCGCGGCGGGGCAGTCCGAAGCCCCCATGCAGTTTCTCGACCAGTGCAAGATCTACCTGAAGAGCGGCGACGGCGGGCGCGGAGCCGCGAGCTTTCGCCGCGAGAAGTTCATCGAATTTGGTGGCCCTGACGGCGGCGACGGTGGCAAAGGCGGCGACATCGTCTTTGCCGCGGCGGACAATCTGAACACGCTGATCGACTACCGCTATCGGCAGCATTTCCGGGCACCGGCGGGCCGGCCGGGCGCCGGTCGCGAGCGCACCGGTGCCGATGGGGACGATCTCGTCTTGCCGATTCCGGTCGGGACCCAGATCATGGATGCCGAGAACCGGGATGTGCTCGCCGATCTCACTCGCTCCGGCGAGCGGCGGGTGTTCTTGAGGGGCGGTGATGGCGGCTTCGGCAACGCCCATTACAAGAGTTCGACCAATCGGGCGCCCCGGCGCGCCGATCCCGGCTGGCCCGGCCATCAGGCCTGGGTTTGGCTGCGCCTCAAGCTGATCGCCGATGTCGGTCTGGTCGGCCTGCCGAATGCCGGTAAGTCGACGTTCCTCGCCGCAGTCTCGCACGCGCGGCCCAAGATCGCCGACTACCCGTTCACGACGCTGAAGCCGCAGCTCGGCGTCGTGCGAATGCATGACGAGGAATTCGTATTGGCCGACCTCCCCGGTCTGATCGAGGGTGCGAGCGAGGGTGCCGGGATCGGCACCCGCTTTCTCGGTCATGTCGAGCGCTGCGTGGTGATCCTCCATCTGGTCGACGGCACCCTCGAGGATGTCGCGGGTGGCTATCGCGCGATCCGCCAGGAGCTTGCGCTCTATGGTCACTGCCTTGTCGACAAGCCCGAGATCGTCGGGCTCAACAAGACCGACGCGCTCGACCCCAGGACAGCGAGCGCCAGGTGCGCCGACCTGCGCCGCGCGGTCGCGCGCGGCACGCCGGTGCTCCCCGTGTCGGGCGCGATCGGGGCCGGTGTGCCGGAGGTGCTCGAAGCGGTGCGTACCGCGATCGCCGCCGCGCGCGGCAGGCGGCCCAAACTCGGGCCGTCGGCGTCGCCGCGCAATGATGCCGCTAGATCCGCGCAAGCCCCACCCCAGCTCCCGGGAGCACGCTGATCTTCGTCCTTTTCGCCCCGCGGCGCGGGTGCCCCTGCCGCGCTCTTGCCTAAACAGAGATCCGCCCGATATAACAGGACTGTGCGCAATTGTGAGTTAATGAATTAGTATGTCAGCAATGATGGATCCGATACCAAACCGGATCCGAGGGTTTTTCGGGCTTCCCTGCCGGTTCCCTGCCACGCCTTCGATTCTTGCCCGGCGTCGTATACAAGTCTATGATCCAACGCGATTTTTTGGTGTGTGTGGGGTCCCGAAAAAATTTTTTCCGGGTTTTCCCTGCGCGGCAGGGAAAGATAGAAGCGGCGCTACCCGGCCCGGTTTCACCCCTTTGGCACCAAGACGGCCACAGGCTCGGCAGCTATGGACCGATCCCGGCGCGCATCGTCGCGGCACAGCCGGCGCCGCTCGCCCGTAAGGCATGAGATCACCGCTTCTCAGCCCCCGCCCTCTCGCTGACGCGGGTCCATCCCTCTCCCGCGCGCGGGAGAGGGGAGGGTTGGGGGGCCTTGCGAGCGGCGAAGCTCCGACGCCGGCGGAGGCGCTCGCCGGAGCGCGCCGGCTCGTCGTCAAGATCGGCTCGGCGCTCCTGGCCGCAGATAGCGGCGAGATCAGGCGTGGCTGGCTCGCGGCCCTTGCCGACGACGTCGCACGCTGCCACGCCCGCGGCCAGGAAGTGATCCTCGTCTCCTCGGGGGCGATCGCGGTCGGCCGCCGTCACCTCGGCCTCGGCCGGCGGCGACTTCGACTCGAGGAAAATCAGGCGGCCGCCGCGACCGGTCAGATCCGTCTGGCGCACGCCTATCAGGAGGCGCTCGCCCGTCACGGCATCACCGTCGCGCAGATCCTGTTGACCCTCGACGACACCGAGGAGCGTCGGAGGCATTTGAACGCGCGCGCCACCTTTGCCCAGCTGTTGTCGCTCGGCGCCGTTCCGGTGGTCAACGAGAACGACACGGTCGCCACCGCCGAGATCCGCTTCGGCGACAACGACCGGCTCGCCGCCCGCGTCGCGCAGATGACGAGCGCCGACATGCTAGTGCTGCTCTCCGACATCGACGGGCTCTACACCGCCGATCCGCGCAAAAGCTCGGAGGCGCGGCACGTTCCGATCGTGCGCGAGATCGGGCCGGAGATAGAGGCGATGGCCGGCGAGGCCGCACCCGGCTTTAGCTCGGGCGGCATGGTCACAAAGCTCGCCGCCGCCCGCATCGCGATGGGCGCCGGCTGCCACATGCTGATCGCTCAAGGGAAAGGAGCTGGCTCCCCGCTCGCGGCGATCGAGGCGAGATGTCGCGCGACGTTGTTCCTGACGCGCGCCGAACCGCGATCGGCTCGCAAAGCATGGATCGCTGGCGCCGTTAACCCGTGCGGCATTCTCACCGTCGACGATGGTGCCGCTGGCGCGTTGCGCCGCGGCAAGAGCCTATTGCCGGCCGGCGTCGTCGCGGTCGAAGGGGTTTTCGAGCGCGGCGACGCAGTGATCATCCGCACCCGCTCCGGCAGCGAGACCGGGCGAGGCCTTTCGGCCTATTCGAGCGCCGACATCCGCCGCATCGCGGGCTACAAGAGTGGTGAAATTGCCGGTATCCTGGGCTACCGTGGGCGCGACGAGATTATTCATCGCGACGATCTGGTGGTGACCTAAAGCCGATGACAGCTGACACCTTGCTGCGCGAACGCACCCAGACTTCGGAGCCCGATCTGGCGGCGACGATGGCCGAGATCGGGCATCGTGCGCGCGGGGCAACGGCCGCTCTTGGCCTCGCCTCGGCCGAAGCCAAGGCCACGGCATTGCGCGATGCGGCGCGAGTGGTGCGGGACCGGGCCTCCGAGATCCTCGCCGCAAATGCGCACGATCTCGAAGAGGCCGAAGGCGAGGATCTGTCCTCGGCATTGCGTGATCGGCTCGCACTCGATCCCAAACGATTGGAGGCGATCGCCGCGGGGCTCGAGGCGATCGCCGATCTGCCCGACCCGGTCGGCCGTGTGCTCGCCTCGTGGACAAGGCCGAACGGGCTCGCGATCGAACGGATCGCCGTGCCGCTCGGTGTCATTGGCATCATCTATGAGAGCCGGCCCAACGTCACCGCCGACGCCGGCGGGCTCGCACTCAAATCCGGCAATGCCGCGATCCTGCGCGGTGGATCGGAGAGCTTTCACTCTTCGCGCGCGCTGGTCGCCGCTTTGCAAGGGGGGCTGTGCAACGCCGGTTTGCCCGAAGACGCGATCCAGCTGGTGCCGACGCGTGACCGCGCTGCGGTCGGGCTCATGCTGGCGATGAGCGGCGTGATCGACATCATCGTGCCGCGCGGCGGCGCTTCGCTGATCGAGCGGGTCCAGCGCGAGAGTCGGATCCCGGTGAT
>Ga0306926_10007666_pt1 | contig 11733 bp, 7 predicted proteins | sample flu12Cox44000178_FD_203759 | JGI IMG/M metagenome (GOLD analysis project Ga0306926, IMG submission 203759) | Lab enrichment of tropical soil microbial communities from Luquillo Experimental Forest, Puerto Rico - flux8day.12C.oxic.44.000.178 (v2)... | ecosystem: Environmental > Terrestrial > Soil...
TCGAATTCGTTGGGTCAAAAGAATTCCGGCGGCGGAGGGGGTGGTGGCGCTACAACTTGCTTGGAGGACACTTCTGGTCCGGCAAACGCGGCTATTGCTTGGGATAGTGCCGCAACTACGGTTAAGACGATTGCTCTTTTCATATTGCATAGCAAACTACAAAATGTGCGTAGATACTACAAGCCTTGAATTCAAAACGATCAGAGACGCGGAGCTTTTCTGGACAACTCCCTAGCGGGGCCGCGCCTCAGACCGGCGAGATCTAAGGATCTCAAGGTCGCGTTGGGAGCAGCTCCGATGAGTGAAGCGGCCTCGCTCTTGCGGGACCGACATTTTGTTAAGGGTTTGGGCCATTGCCCACGCGTGATCTTCATACCGCTTCGGCCTTTCGATTCGCATGTCCATTTACAAGTGTTGCCCGGAAACCGGTACCTCCTAGGTTTCCCGATCCCGCTTATAGAATCCTTGAAAAGCAAACCACCTCATAATTCATGTAAAAACACGGAAAAAACTTGACTCATCAGCAACCAGTTTTGCTTTTCAAGGATTCTAGCGCAGTTCCGCAGCACTACCTGATAAATCCGAGAAGGATTGCGAAGGGAATCGAAACGTACCCCGCGAAAACCAGCCAGGCCAGAGTTTGACCACCAATCGAGACGAAGTGCGTCAGTTTTCTGTTATTAATCCCGAGCGTTTGGACCACGCTGGCGAACCCGTGGGTGAGATGGGCCGTCAGCAGGAAGAGGGCCAGGACGTAAAACAGCGAAACCAGCGGATGGCTGAACCCGAGAATCAGCATGCGGTAAACATCGTGCCGGCCGGATGAGTCATGCAATTCGTGGTATCTCGGATCGGTCACCAGTAGGGTGAACTGCATGATATGGTAGATCACGAAACAGAGGACGATCAACCCGCTCACGAGCATCGTTCGCGATGCGATTGTGGATCGCTGATAATAGGCGACGGCGTATTTTTGCGGCTTCGCGAGGCGGTTTTGCTGGGCGAGTTGAATCGTTGCTACGATATGCGTGACAAATGCCGCCAGCAGGAAAACCCGAATGACCCAGAGGATCGGCCCAAGATCGTGCAGGAATTTTGCATACGCATTGATCCTGCCCTGCCCAATATAGATCTGAAGGTTTCCCACCAGATGTCCAAGAACATACAGGATGAGAATCAGCGCGGTAAGCCCTACAATAATCTTTTTGCCGACGGATGATTGGTAAAAGGCAATCAGCGGATTACTCGAGAACTTCCGGACCGGAATTGCTGACCGAGTCGCTACAGACATGATTGGAAACTACTAGAAAATCTTAAAAGCTGTCAATAGCGTGGGAAACGTGAGCAGAACCCCATCTTTTGAGGGAGGGACGGCTTCCGTGCCGTCCGACTTATCGTTTCTGGCTCCATAAAAAGGAAAAAAGGAGAAAAATGGGGCGGCACAGAGTCCGTCACTCCCTGATCAGCCAAGGTGTTCGGCCCCCAGGAGTGATTTTGTCTCTGTCTCACTGTGGGAAGACGGTGAATTTGTTTGATTGCGCCCGGGAATCCGATTCAATCCTTTAAAAGGCGCCAATATATGAATCATCACTACCAGCTAATTGTCGTTGGATCAGGTTCAGGCGGGAAGGATGCCGCAATTCTGGGTGCGCGCACCGGCCTTCGAGTTTTGCTCGTGGAAAAGGATAACTTGGGCGGCACCTGTTTTCATCGGGGCTGTTACTCCATTCGAACTCTGCGGGCGTGCGCAATGCATTATCAAGCAGTCGAGAAGAGTTCTACCTTCGGACTATCGGTCGATCTTTTGGAATCGGGATGGGCGGATTGGCTTACTACGCAGAGGCGAGTAAGCGCCAGGCTCGAGGAAGAGCTTCGTCGAACTCTCGAAGGACTGGGCGTTCAGATTCGTTTCGGGACCGCAAAACTCGTAAATCCGAACGAAGTTGAGATTTCCGACCCTAACGGAGTTCGAGATCGAGTTTCCGGGCGGAATATCATTATCGCAACGGGGTCGCGACCTGCATTCTCGGGCGCGGAAAATTCCAAGGTTCTTAACAGCGATCAGATGCTCAAAAACGTTGCGATTCCAGAACACCTTCTAATTATCGGCGGCGGCTACATTGGCTGCGAATTTGCCTCGATTTATCGAACCCTTGGATCTCGAGTGACCCTGATTGAGGAAGAGGAAAACTTACTTCCGAATTGGGACGCTGCGGCTGGTGACCAAGTCCGGCATACCTTGGAAGCGCAGGGCGTCAGTATCAAACTAAACGAGAAGATCGATCTGCCCCCTGCGGAAACCTGGACGCAGAGTCCAGTCTTGAAGCTGAGCGACGGTACGACCGTATCACCCGGCCTCACCCTTGTCGCGACAGGGCGCAAGCCAAACGTCGAAGAATTATCCCTGGAATCGATCGAGATCGCCGCCGATCGATTCATCCCCGTAAACGAAAAGATGCAGACGGCCCAGCCACACGTCTTCGCGATTGGCGATGCAAATGGGTTGGCGCTGCTTGACAGTGTGGCTTTCGCACAGGCCAGGGTTGCTATCGAGACCATCCTTGGCAAGGAAGCCCGGTTTGATTTGCATTGGGTGCCCCGTTGCGTCTATACAGATCCGCCGTTCGCATCCGCCGGGTGGACCGAGAAAGAGGCCGTTGCTGCGGGGCACGAGATCGAGGTTTTAGCGGAGACCGTACGACTTGTCACCGACGACGACCGGAGCGTCGTTGATCCCCAGCCAATCAATATCAGGTTGGTCGTCCAGCCGGAAACGAGAAGGCTACTTGGCTGTCAAGCCATCGGCCCTAAAGCCGCCGAGATTGTGAATCTAGCCGCAACAGCCCTTCGCACGGGATTGTCTGTTACCCAGCTTGCTGACCTCGCGATGGTTCATCCAAGCGCTTCGGAGGCGCTTGTGCGTTGCCTCCAGAGCCGTTTCGATCGACCCGCGCTCCAACCCTGATTCGGAGGGACGGGGTCATGTCTCAACTTTCAACATTTGCTCCGCATTAATTGTGCGTGATCCCCGGGGCGGGCGTAGTGAACAAGCAAATGTTGAAAGTTGAGACTGACCCCGTCCCCCGCATTTACTTTTTTAGTCGGACTGATCTGGATTAAGGGAAGGAGCATTCAAGTTCGGGTTCAGCATGGCCGCGATTGCCGGAGCCCGTTGACCGGTAATGACGTGCCACACATTCTCCGACACTTTCATCACACCTGCGGTGCCGACGCGCTTCAATGCTTCTTGATCGGCTCTGTGCGCGTCACGAAGCACGAACCGTAACCGGGTCACCGCCACATGTTCGGCCACCTGAACATTCGATGGCCCGCCAAAAGCGTTCACCAGGCGCTGAGCGACCGCGGTGTCGTCAGCGTTCGCCTGAACCGGCTGCTCGGAGATCGGTGCAGGAGCGTGCTCTCCGCTGACTGCCGGCTTCTCAACTGCCGGACCAGTAGCAGCGTATTCTCCACTGGCCATCGCTTCCCTGATCTCGCCAGCGACGATCTCGGCCTGAGGGCCGATGACCACCTGCAAAACATTGCGACTGGGACGAACAATGCCGCGCGCGCCCAGGCTCTTGAGGGCTGGCTCGTTGACCAGCGAATCGTCCACCACCTCCAGGCGCAGCCGCGTCGTGCAGGCGTCTACGAGTTTAAGATTCCTATTACCACCTAAGGCTCTCACAAATCCTACCGCCCCGGCAAGAGCAGCCGGTGCGCCCCCGGCTTCCGCGGCCCCGCCAGTGACCGGGACCCCTTCAACAGAAGGTTCCAGGGCAGCCTCGGCGCGGCCTGGCGTCGCCAGATTAAACTTTCGAATCGCGAAGCTGAAAAGGAAGTAATAAATGAGGAAGTAAACCAAGCCGACTGGTATTAACATCCAACCGTTCGTTCCAAGCCTGTAGCTGATGATGTAGTCGAAGGCCCCGGCTGAGAACGTGAATCCGAGCCGGACGCCCAAAAAGTGCATCAATGCCATAGAAATGCCGGTCAGGATTGCATGGATCACGTAGAGGATCGGCGCGAGAAACATAAAGGTGAATTCGACCGGCTCGGTCACTCCTGTCAGAAATGCAGTTAGCGCCATGGACAACAACATTCCGCCGACCAGCTTCCGGTTTTCCGGGCGGGCGGCGTAATACATCGCGAGGCACGCTGCCGGGAGACCGAACATCATGATCGGAAAGAAGCCCGTCATAAAGGAGCCGGCCGTCTGGTCGCCCGCGAAAAAGCGATGGAGATCCCCGGTTACCACTTTGCCGTCGGGGCCAGTGTAGCTGCCGAAGACAAACCAGACGAGACTGTTAAGGATATGATGCAAACCAGTGACCAGGAGCAGCCGGTTGAGCACACCGTAAATGAATAGACCCAGGCCACCGGCCCCGATGAGGAAATGGCCGACCCAGTCGATGCCTCTCTGCACCGCCGGCCAGATAAAACCACACAGTAAGCCGAGAAACACGCAGACAAGACCGGTAATGATCGGGACAAACCGTTTCCCTCCGAAGAAAGCGAGGTACTCGGGAAGCTTGATGTCCTTGAAGCGATTGTACAAATTGCCGGCCACAATGCCGCAGAGGATGCCGGCGAGCACCCCCATATCGAGCTTATCGTTAATTGACTTCAAGACCGCAGTCAGGATGAGATAACCGATACCCCCGGCCAGAGCGGCTGCGCCGTGGTTCTCCTTCGCAAAGCCTACGGCGACCCCGATGGAGAAAATCAGCGGCAGGTTAGTAAAGATTGCTCCTCCGGCATCTGCGATCCATTTGATGTTGAGCAGGTCGGGCTGTCCCAAACGGAGCAGAAGTCCGGCAACAGGAAGCACCGCGATCGGCAACATTAACGCTCGGCCGAGTTTCTGAAATTTAGCAAACGAAATTGCACTCATAGTCGTTGAGAATCTTTCTACTGTTTTGGTGTTGTCTTCAGACCGTTCTAGCCGGCAACTGGGAAGGCTTCTTTGACCAGCGCCCGGACTTCGGCAGCAGTGTCTAACTCTAGTGCCTTTTCGGCTAGTTTCCGGCAGCTTGCCAGTTCCAAGGATCGGACCTGGGCTTTGATCTCCGGCACCATCGGGATGCTGACGGAGAGCTCCGACACACCGAGGCCAACGAGCAGTGGGACAGCAGCCGGTTCGGAGGCCATCGCGCCGCAAACACCGACCCATCGCTTATGGTGCGAGGCTCCCTCGACGGTGACCGAGATGGCCCGCAAAACCGCCGGATGCAGACTGTCGAGCTTGCGGCCCAACATCGGATGCCCACGATCGATCGCTAGAATATATTGGGTGAGATCGTTACTACCGATCGAAAAGAAGTCTGCTATAGCTGCAAAGCGATCAGCCAGCATCGCTGCCGCCGGCGTTTCCACCATAATCCCCACTTCCGGCAAAGCCGAAACCCCGAGCTCTTGGGCCAACGAGCCTAGCACGCCGCGAAGTTCGCGAACTTCTTCGACTCCGCCGACCAGCGGTAACATGATTCGATATCGGCCCCGAGAGCCGATCCGGAGAATCGCGCGCAACTGGTCTCGATAAAGGTCCGCTCGTTCCAGGGCGAGCCTGACTCCCCGTATTCCAAGGCTCGGATTGTCTTCGTGGATTTGAGGAAAATAGGAAGGCAACTTGTCTCCGCCCAGATCGAGGGTTCGAATGATTAGCGGTCGTTCTCCCAGTGCCGCGGTGATGGCAAGATACTCGGCCAAATGCTCCTCTTCGCTAGGAGGTTCAGCGCGATCCAAGAACAGGAACTCGGTCCGGAGCAGACCGATTCCGTCAGCTCCCATCTTCACCGCTTCCTGCGCCTCGGCCGAGCCTCCAATGTTGGCGGCGATTTCAATCCGCGTTCCATCTCGGGTCACCGCCTGCTCGTGCGCTGTCTTCTGGCTTTCGACGCGAAGAGCTTCCCGTTGACGTCGAATAGCACGTATCTTCTCAAGCCGCTCATTGGTCGGCGTCGTTTCGAGCAAGCCGTCATCGCCGTTCAGCACAAGTTCCTTATGTTCTGGCAGCGCCAGCGCAGCAACCGGTAGCCCGGCAACCGCGGGCATTCCCATTGAACGAGCAAGGATCGCGACATGCGAAGTCGGCCCGCCGCGAACCGTTGCAAAACCAGCGAGCTTGGCGCGATCCAACGAGATCAGGACCGAGGGCGGCAGATCTTCAGCCACCAGAATCGATTGGTCAGTTAGTTCCGGCAGTTGCGCTTCGACGCCGGCGAGACGCCAGAGCACCCGCAGAGCCACGTCCTCGATATCGGCGGCTCGACCAGCAAGAAGACCGCTCTTGAGCGATCGAATACGTTCCTCGCAGGAGCGGGCAGCCGCTTGCCACGCCCAACCGGCACTTTTACCAAGCCCAATCCACTTTTCCGCCTCAGCGACGAGCAACGGATCTTCCAGAATGATCCGGTGGGCAAGGAGGATTTCACCGTGGCTCTCGCCGGCCTCCGCGCTTTCTGCTTCGATATCGCTTCGCGTCGCGGCAACGGCTTCGCGCAGTTGCTCTCTTTCCAACGCACTGTCCGCAGCGTGCTCCTCAACCTGAACCACCGGCCGGACCAGTTTCGCGACTCGGCCGATAGCCAAGCCAGGGGAAGCAGAAACACCGCGCAGGACGCCCGGTTCCTCTTGACCCGAGGTAGCCGGCGTTGGAATCGCAATCTTCTCGCCGGGGGCGGCTAATGGCTTTTCTTCTGCCCTTCCAAAGGCTGCACGCGCGGCAGAGCCCAGAGCCTCGACGGCTTCTTTCGCGTCAGCACCCCTGGCTACGATTCGAATCGAATCACCGCGTTCAATTTCGAGCCCAAGAAGGGCGACAACGCTCTTGGCGTCGGCCGCTTTACCGGACGGCCTGACTATCTCGACCACGCTTTTATAGCGACGCGCCGTGTCCGCTAGCGTAGCTGCCGGACGGGCATGAATCCCGTGTTCGGCTTCGACGACAATCGGCCCGGATTCCGCTCGAGGTAAAGCTCGGTCGACCGCCGGCGCCGCCTCCGCCTGCTGGCCTTCAGCGTGGACAAGAAAAAGAGGCGTCGTGCTTGCCTCAGCCAGTCCTTGAAATGGATTTGTCGGGTGAAAGCGGTCGTTATTCGCGACCAGGACAACGGTGATCAAGCTCTTCGCTTTCCGAGCAATCAAGTCAGCGTCGAACTCGATCAGCGGGTCACCTTTACTCACCCGTTGCCCGTCCGAGACCCGAGGTTGGAACCCTTCCCCATCCAGGCTCACCGTTTCGATTCCGATATGAATTAGAATTTCGACACCTTCGTCGGTTGCAAGAGTCACGGCGTGCCGCTTCCGATGAACCTGTGTTATCTTCCCGCTGCATGGCGACAAAACCAGACGATCGAGCGGATCGATGGCCAAGCCGTCACCAGCCATCCGTTGAGCGAAAACCGGATCAGGTACGTCCTCAAGTGGGACAACGGGGCCGGACAAAGGGGAATAAAATATGAGATCCATTAGGCTTATGATTTCAGGTTTCAGCTTCGGGGTTTTGACGCAAGGCATCGGATCATGACTCGACCAGCGATAATTCCTCTTTGCGTCATAGGGTCTGTAAAAAAGCCAAGCAACAACCCACTGAATTCTTGCCAAGCGTTCAGGGACTTCTTGATACCGAAGTTAAATCCCGGAATTCCCGCCACTCGGGCTCGTTATGAAAGATCCAGTCATAGTAATCCCGTTCTTTAAGTTCCCGGGCTGCTTGCTCATCGACGATCACCTTGCAATTGGGGTGCAACTGGATGGCCGAGGCGCTGATCATGGCGGTGATGGGTCCTTCCACCGCCTTTGCCAGGATAGACGCCTTGGCCTCCCCGGTGGCCAACAATAACAATTCGCGCGAATCCAGGATAGTGCCAACGCCCATTGTTAAGGCCCGTTTGGGCACTTTGTCCGGGTCTCCCCCAAACATGCCCGCGTTCTGTTGCCGGGTCACGGGCGTGAGCGCCTTCTCCCGAGTGCGTGACCTTAGAGCCGACAAGGGTTCGTTGAAGCCGATATGACCCGCCTCGCCGATGCCCAACAATTGCAGGTCGATCCCTCCTGCCTCCCGAATCAGATGCTCGTAGCGCACGGCTCCCGCGTGCAGATCGGCCGCCATGCCCTCCGGAAGGTGAGTGTTAGCAAGGTCAATATTTATCCGGCTAAACAAGTGATGATTCATGTAGTAGCGGTAGGAGTGTTCGTCCTCAGGGGGGATTCCGATGTACTCGTCCAAGTTAAACGTGCGGCAACATGAGAAGTCCAGGCCTTCATTCCGGTGGGTGTCAGCCAAGCGGTTATAGACGCGTTCCATTGTGCGGCCGGTGGCGAGCCCAAGCACCAGGTCGGGCTTGGAGCGCAACCGTGCGGCGATCAGCCGGGCGGTGAGTTCCGAGGCCTGCTCCACGTTGGGTCGAATGATCACTTCCATGTCAGTTTCTCCTTGGGCTTAGAAAGAGTTCACTCAGGTCGTCCTGGCTAGAGAGCACCTCCTGCCAGCGTTCGCTTAGGCGGGATAAGCCCTGCCGGACTGAATGCCTCGCCCTCGCTCAGCAGCCGGGCAAAGCCCTCGACCAGAGCTTGATAAGGATTGTTTGTCGCCATACGTTCCTTTCTGTCAATGGCTGAGCCAGTGCTTTGCGGTTACCGTTACGGTACCAGAGCGATTCGTGATATTTCTCAAGGTCCAGGGGGACAAGTTGCCATCTCTATACCATATTCCGCCCATAGTTGGAATTCTAAAACTGCTGAAACTAAAAATTCGAACCCGTTCCGCAAGGACCTCACCCCAGTACTGTGCCGTATCGACGTCGTCTTCATGGATGCCGACTATGCCTGAGTGCCTTTTTGCTGTCGAGCAGGGCACTTCCCAGGCTTAGAAATTGAACAGATTTTGACATCTCAAACAAAGTGCGCGAGAAGAGTTGGACCCCCGTTCTCGCTTACTCCATGCCGCCAGACGCTCAAGTGGTCAATAGCCTTCGAATTGTTGTGGATCCACACTACAATGGAGTTGTGAGCGAGAGCCTGTTCCCTTCTCTGATCAAAATGACTTATGCGTACTGAATCTGATAGCATGGGAACGATCGAGGTTCCCGACGAGGTTTATTGGGGAGCGCAAACCGCTCGCTCGCTAATACATTTTAACATTGGCGAGGATAGAATGCCGCCCGAACTCATACGGGCGATCGGCATTCTGAAGAAGGCTGCGGCACTGGTGAATAACGATCTGGGAAAGCTGCCCAAAGAGAAAGCCCAACTGATCGTCGCGGCCGCAGACGAGGTCATTGCCGGAAAACTCAATGACCAATTCCCCCTGCGCATTTGGCAGACGGGTAGCGGAACCCAGACCAACATGAACGCGAACGAGGTCATCGCCAATCGCGCGATTGAGTTGGCCGGTGGTCAAAAAGGCAGCAAAAAACCAATTCATCCCAATGACGACGTCAACATGTCGCAATCCTCCAACGACACGTTTCCGACGGCGATGCATATCGCGGCGGCAATGGTTCTGAATGAAAAGCTTATCCCAGCCCTGGAGGGGCTTCAGAAGGTCTTAGACAATAAATCGCGCGAATTTGCGAACGTTGTAAAGACGGGGAGGACGCACCTTCAGGATGCAACGCCCTTGACGGTGGGTCAGGAAATATCGGGTTGGTCGGCCTTGGTTGAACGTGATTTGCAGCGTATTCGAATCGCACTTGATGGGCTTTACGATTTAGCGCTCGGGGGCACCGCCGTCGGCACCGGCTTGAATACGCATCCGGAATTTGCCGAGCGTGCCAGCAAAAAGATTGCCGAGCTCGCCCAAATGCCTTTCAAGTCACATCCGAACAAGTTCGCAGCGCTTTCGGCCCATGATGAACTAGTCTTTGCCAGCGGCGCCTTGGAGACCTGTGCAGGATCGCTGATGAAAATTGCCAATGACGTCCGATGGCTTGCCTCCGGACCGCGCTGCGGGATCGGAGAGTTCTTTATTCCGGAGAACGAACCCGGATCCTCAATTATGCCCGGTAAGGTCAATCCCACGCAGTGCGAGGCGGTAACGATGGTGGCGGTTCAGGTCCATGGCAACCACGCCGCGATTGCGTTCGGGGGAAGCCAGGGCAATTTTGAGCTAAACGTCTTTAAGCCGGTCATAATTCATAATTTTTTGCATTCGGCTCGATTGCTGACCGACGTGAGCGGCAGCTTTGTGCGTCACTGCCTTAGCGGGCTCGAGCTAAACAGAGCCAGAATCGATTATTTTGTGAATCGCTCACTGATGTTAGTGACCGCCCTCAGCCCGATTATTGGATACGACAAATGCGCTAAACTAGCCCATTATGCGCATGAGCATGATCTCTCTCTCAGGGAAGCTAACCAGGCGCTGAAATTCCTCTCGGATGAAGAGTTTCAAAAGGTAGTTCGTCCCGAGACAATGACGAAACCCGACGAAGCATAGCAACGCCGGCCAAAAAAGAGTCGCCGGCGCCTATCGTCCGCGGTTAACAATACAATACGTACTATGAAAAACGTTGGAATAAATGGCTTTGGCCGCATTGGTCGACTCGTATTTCGAGCGATTGTTGAGCAAGACCTTCTGGGGAAAGATGTTGCAGTTGTTGCGCTGAACGATCTGGTTCCGGCAGACAATCTCGCCTACCTGGTCAAATACGATTCGACTCAGGGTCGTTTCCAAGCCGAAGTAAGTAGCGCAAAGTCCCGTCCGGATCTACACGACGACGATACCCTGGTGGTTAATGGCCACAGGATTAAATGTCTTGCCGTCAGGGAGGGACCGGCTGCGCTTCCGTGGGAGGAGTTAGGCTGCGAGATCATCATCGAATCGACTGGCCTTTTTACCGATGCACAGATGGCCAAGGGCCATCTGGTTGCAGGAGCAAAAAAGGTCATTATCACTGCTCCGGCTAAACATGAAGACATCACTGTGGTCATGGGAGTAAACCACGAGAAATATGACCCCTCCCAGCACCACATCATTTCGAATGCCAGCTGTACAACAAACTGTCTGGCGCCGGTCGTTCACGTTTTATTGAAAGAGGGCTTTGGCATCGAAGAAGGGCTCATGACAACTGTGCATAGCTACACTGCAACCCAAAAGACGGTTGATGGTCCGTCGAAGAAAGACTGGAAAGGCGGCCGGGCGGCAGCGGTCAATTTGATCCCCTCCACCACCGGAGCGGCAAAGGCTGTCGGGCTGGTTTGCCCTGAGGTAAAAGGCAAGCTGACCGGGATGTCCTTCCGGGTGCCGACGCCAGTTGTCTCGGTTGTCGACCTGACGGTTCGAACCACTAAGGAGACTAGCTATAAGGAGATTTGTGCTGCCATGAAGGCAGCCAGCGAGACCTATTTAAAAGGGATTCTTGGCTATACCGAAGACGAGGTAGTTTCGACAGATTTCCTGCATGATGCGCGCTCCAGCATCTTTGATGGGGGCTCCGGCATCGAACTCAACAGCCGCTTTTTCAAATTGGTCAGCTGGTACGACAACGAGTGGGGCTATTCCAATCGTTGCGTCGATCTCCTGAAGCAAATCTTGTAATTGGATTCGAATATGAGTGTCAGCGGAAGTGTCAGCGCGATCCTCGCGCATAAAAAAGCCTCCACCGTCTGGTCGATAGGTCCAAATGCAACGGTTTTAGAGGCCATCCGGTTAATGGATGAGAAAAACGTCGGCGCACTACCTGTGGTAGACAATCGAACGCTGGTCGGAATTGTTTCCGAGCGCGATTACAC
>Ga0306926_10007667_pt1 | contig 11729 bp, 11 predicted proteins | sample flu12Cox44000178_FD_203759 | JGI IMG/M metagenome (GOLD analysis project Ga0306926, IMG submission 203759) | Lab enrichment of tropical soil microbial communities from Luquillo Experimental Forest, Puerto Rico - flux8day.12C.oxic.44.000.178 (v2)... | ecosystem: Environmental > Terrestrial >...
GCCCCTCAGAGCAATATTGAGCTGATGGCGGAGAAAGAGATTCTCGACTTCAAGCCGGCGTTGCGACTTGAATAAGTTGGCGATAAACGTCCCAAGCAGATGGAGGATGGCAGGCATCGCGCCAGATGATGCGCTGATTCTGCCTTATCGCGCGAATCCGCGCCGGATGGAATTTTCGAGAACGACAGGTGTGGGATTGAGCCCCGAAATGATGAAATCGCGGGAGCGGAGACTGTCTTCACGGCCGAACGCAACATGTACAATGGGCTATGCGAGGCATTGTCGTCCCGCCGGGGTCGAAGGCCACATCACGCGCAAAAGGATCGCGTCGGAACCTGGGGATATCCCGCGTCTGACCAGCGACGAAAATGGACTGGTCCGCATCGGGAAGGCGAAGAGATCATTTTCTGATTCGTCGGTGACTGCGAGACAAATGGATAGAGTTTTCGGGAGCGACAAGGGCTATCGTTATCGAGCGGCTGCAAACGTAACCATGCGCACCGGTGTCGGATTGAAGTTGTTCGCCGGGTTGAGGATCTGTGGGCAATTGGAAATCATGGCGAGACAGTCCATCTCGGCCGCGAGATCGACGTGATCTCCCGGGCGCGACAGCGGCGCCCTGATCTGCAATTCGCCATTGGCATCGATCGGAATATTCATGAACAAATTGATGTTGGGGACGAGGCTGCGAGAGTCGAGCCCGTATTTTGCTAATTCACGCAGGAAGTTGGCGCGGCAACTCGGCGTGTCCTTAACCTTGTAGCGCAGGTAATTGATCTCTGCGCTGCAGCATCCACATATCGTGTCGTGATTGCCGATTGTGTCTTCAACCATCGTGAACATCGGATTCGCAAGGTTCGAATAAAGCACGTCGCCCTTGCGCAGAAAGGGCCGCGCGGCAAGCCGTACTGTGACGGTATTGTCGTACGTTTCCTTTGTGTCGAGCGCATTGAAGCAGATAAAATCGACCGCCTGCTGGCCTTCCATATCGATGATGCGCAGAATTTCGCCCTTGCGCAGCACGCTCGACCATGGTTCGCCCGGCGCGACGACGTCGTCCGCACGTATCGCTCCGCGTGCGATCATGGTCGGGCCCCGATTCCCTGTTGCATGATGCCGACGAGTCAGAACGTGTATTGCTTGAGCGCCGTCGGATAGATGAGATCGGCCACTTTCAAGTTAGCCTTGAGAATTTTGTACTTGCGCATGAGCTCGATCATGTCCTGGATCTTCTGCGGCTCAATGACACGATCATAGACCGGCAACGCAATGCCGCGCAGCCGCTCGGGCGCGATTTTGGTGTAAGCGGACACGGCCTGTTCCCATTCCGGCGTGCCCTTGTTCTTCAGCACCCAGTCGGTGCCATGCGCGAAAGCGCGGGCGAACTTCTCGATCACTCGCGGATTCTGCTCAATATAATCCTTGGTCGCGACATATTCCGACACCACGCCATTGGGCGCGGTATCCGACATCGGCCAGGAAACGACCCTCACCTTGTCGTGGTGGTTCTGCAGGCCGACGGTGAGGAACGGTTCGTTGACCATAGCGGCATCGACCTGATTGTTTACCAGCGCATCGACCATCTGCGGGAATGGAATCTCCACGAAGGTCACGTGGTCCGCATCACCACCGGTGCGGTCGACCCAGACGGCGGCCCGAATCCACATGATGTTGTTGCGGTTGTTGACGGCCAGCCGCTTACCGACGAGATCTTTGCCGGAATTGATGCCACGGTCAACGCGCGCCATGAGCCCGGCGAGATCCGGACCCCTGGGCCCCGTGCTGCAGCCCGCCGTGACGAACTTGAACTCGAGGCCTTCGCCGATCGCCAACAGTGCCGACGTAGTGTTGGCGAAGGCAAAGTTGAACTGGCCGGCCGCCAGCGATGGAAGAAGCGCCGCGCCACCGGGCGCCGGCGTCGTGTCGACCTCAAGACCCTCATCACGGAAAAAGCCCTTAGCGATGCCGATCATGAGTGGAGCGGAATCGACGATCGGGATGGTGCCGACGCGGATCTTCGTCAGGGACTGCGCCCGCACGCTGGCCCCAAGCGCCGACACGCCAATCGCAGCGCCTATGCTGGCAAGAAACGCTCTACGTGACCGAGACATCGAACCCTCCAATCTAAAGGCGTTGTCCATCATACTTCATCCGAACCAATTTTGAAGAGAGGGATCATGGCACCGGCGCATACCAGAAGATCAATCGCCTCTCGGCGGCGAGGAAAGCCGCGTTCAAGGCAAAGCCGAGCGCGGCGATCACGAAAATAGCAGCATACATATCCGCCGAGCGGACTGCATACTGCATGAGAACGAGGTAATAGCCGACGCCGGAAGCACCGGCGATCATTTCGCTGACAACCGTCACAACCAGCGCGAGCGCTAGGCTGATGCGCATCCCTGCCAGGACATAAGGCAAGGTGCCAGGCATGATGATCTTCATGAGAACGCGCGTGGGCCCCGTCCTGAAGGTGCGCGCTACGGCGAGATAGATCGGCTCGACCCCGCTCGCGCCCTGCATGGTGTTGATGGCAACCGGAAAGAAAGCGGTGACAGCAATGATCGTGACTTTCATCAGGTCATCCACACCAAGGAACAAAACGAGCGGTGGAACGAGGGCCGGTGCTGGGATCGGGCGGAGAAGTTCGATAATCGGCTCGAACATGCGCCGCACGAATGGCACCAGCGCAAAAGTAAAACCCACGATTACGCCTGCGCATATGCCGATAACGTAGCCGAGCGCAAATCGCGAGAGCGTTGCTCCGATCACCTGTACGAGGTCGCCATAGAGCGTTTCGTGGACGAGCCCGGCGAGGATGGCACTCACCGGCGGCCAATTCTCGCTGGTCACCAGGCCCGTGCGCGAGGTCATTTCCCAGGAAAGGAGCAGAATCGCGATAAGAAGCAGCCCGGACCGACGGCCTAGCATCGGCCACTCCCCAGCGCGGAGGCAAAAGCCATCCATGACCACTCTCGACGACCGTTGGGGCTCATGTGCGTTCGGTCGCCTGATACCAGAACAGGAACCGCCGCTCGGCGGCGAGGATCAGCAGATTGAGCAGATAGCCAACGACTGCAAGTATGACGATCCATGCGTACATCTGCCTGACGCGGAAGGCTCGCTGCATGTCGATGATAAGGAAGCCAACCCCGCCGGTGCCAGCGATCATCTCGGAGATGACGGCGAGAATGAGCCCGAGCGCGATGCTGAGCCGGATGCCCGCGAAGACGAATGGAGCTGAGGCCGGCAAGATGATCTTGCGTAACAGCGGGAGTGGGCGGACGCCGAGCGTTCGTGCCGTGTCGATGAGCACGGGATCGACGCCTCGCGCACCCTGCACCGTGTTGATCAGAACCGGGAAGAACACCGCCAACGCAATCGACGTGATCTTCATCGCGTCGCCGACGCCAAGGAACAGCACAAGCGGCGGCACCAAGGCCGCTTTGGGAATGGGTCGCAGCAGCTCGATTAGAGGCTCAAAGAGCCCATACACGCGCGGCCAGTAACCCATGGCCAACCCCATGATCACTGCGAGCGTCGCGCCAATGGCGAAGCCGATGCCGAGGCGCGCCAGGGTTTCGGCCAACGGGCCGGCGACTTGACCATCGACGAAGAGTTCCCAAAGGATACGGCCGATATCAGTCGGCGCCGGCATCAGCGAACGCTTCACCAGGCCTGCATCCACCGCCTCCTCGATGCCCCACAGAAGGAGCACCAGGACGATCCCTCCGGGCGCGACCTTAGCAAGCCACCTACCCATGCGAATTCCGGCGCTTCATCAATTGACCGAGCAAGTCATGACGCAACTCCAGAAAGCGAGACTGCTCCCGGGTCGTTATCGGATCGCGCGGGCGCGATAGCCCGACATCGATGATTTCGTGGACGCGCGCGGGACGGTGCGTGAGCACGGCGACCCAATCGGCAAGATAAATCGCTTCGTCGACATCGTGGGTGACGAAGAGAATGCTGAGTTTGCGGTCTGCCCACAGATCGAGCAGGAGGTTCTGCAGGTCGAGCCGCGTGAGCGCATCGAGCGCGCTGAACGGTTCGTCCATCAGAAGAAGACGAGCATCCGCCGCGAGCGCGCGGGCAATCGCTACGCGCTGCTGCATACCGCCTGACAGTTGCCATGGATAATGGCCGGCGAAACTTTGCAGGTCGACGAGCTCGAGCAGACTGCGCGAGCGGTCGCGCCGCTCCGCACGGCCAATGTCGGGACGGCCTTCCAACGCGAATTCGACATTGGCGAGAACCGTGCGCCACGGCAACAGAGACTTCGTATATTGCTGGAATACGTACACGACGTGTGCGGGCGGCGACACCACAGACTCTCCGGAGAGCGTCACGCTGCCGCGATCAGCAAGCATGAGGCCTGCGGCAATCTGCAGCAGCGTGCTCTTGCCACAGCCGGACGGACCGACCACCGCAAGGAAGCCTCCTTGCTTGAGCTCGAGATCGATGCCGTCGAGCGCGACCGTCTGTGCCTCGCCCGAGCCGAAACTCTTGCCGACCTGATTGAGCTTCAACAGCGTCACGAGGGAATCCCCGCGTCAGGCGGCCGGACAAGGCGGCGGAGCCGCCTGCACATGCTGTCCGATGCCAACCGAGCTCAATGCTCCAACGTGCTCCTCAAACCGAAGCTCGCGGTCGCCGAGAGGCGCGAAACATGCCTCGACTTCCGCTGAATCAACATCTGCGACACCGCCATGAGTCCAGCGCGGCTTATCATCCTTGTCGATGATGAGGGCACGAACCCCCTCGAAATAATCGTTGCGCTTCTTCAAACGCTGCGCGATCCGAAAATCGCTGATCAAGCATTCCCGTAGCGTTTTCGTTTCCGCCTCGCGAATCGACCGGAACGTTAGTTCGAGGCTCAAGGGGCACGCCTTGCTGATGCTGGCATGCGCCTCACACGCCCAGGGATCAGGCAATGATGCAAGCCGGGCGATGATGTCGCGAACGGAGCCGAGCGAGAACACGGAGTCGATTTCCTTCCGCAACACCGAAAGCGGCGCGGCCTCAGGCATGATTGTGAGCGCGCCGAGCGCGCCGCTCGCGGTTTGCGCGCCATCGAAGGCGGGAATGATTTGCGAAAGCCGGTTCGTGAGGATGAAGTAATCCGCGAGGCCAAGATAAAGAGCGTCAGCGGCGCCGACACGGGCACCGGTCAGGCCAAGATAAAGACCGAGCCGCCCGGGGCAGCGTGCCAGAAAGAAGGACGCACCGATGTCCGGGAACAGCCCGATCCGGCATTCGGGCATTGCCAGCACCGTCGTTTCGGTGACGATCCGATGCGAGCCGTGAACCGAAATACCGCAGCCACCACCCATGACAATACCCGACATGAGGACGATATAGGGCTTGGGGTAGCGAGCTATCGCGTCATCCAGCAAGTATTCGACGCGGTACACCTCGTCCATGAAGACATCATCGCCACGGTGCGTGTACACCGCGCGCACGTCACCGCCGGCACAAAGTGCCCGCTCGCCGGCGCCTCGCACGAGAACCGCTGCGATTGCAGGATCATCCCGCCAGATCATCAGTCGGCCGGAAAGCGCTTTGATCAGCTCCATATCAATGACGTTGAGAACGGCGGGGCGATTAAGCACGGCGACTCCGACCCGCCCGACACTATGATGCAGAAGCGTTTCGGAGCCGTTGTCCACGTTCAGGTCTGCTTGCTGATCTCGGCCACGATCATGCGCCGGTCAATCTTTCCGGTTGCTCCAATCGGCCATCGTTCGAATATTCGCAAATCGCTCGGCCAAAATCTGCGGGTAATCTTCTCGCGCTCGAACAGGCGATTGATGTCGGCGAGCGTCAGCTTGTGATTCGGCTTAAGTTGGATGCAGGCCACCGGCAATTCTCCAAGTCGCTCATCCGGCACGCCTACGATCACGGCATGGATGATGTCAGGGTGAGAGGCAATAACGTCCTCCAGTAGGCTGACCGGGATGGTCTCAGCGCCCCGGCGGAGCACATTCTTGATCCTCCCGGTGATGCGCAGGTAACCCGAGTCGTCGATCGACCCGAGATCGCCGGAGTCGAAAAAGCCGCTCTCATCGAGTACGTCCTGGTTGAGCCCATCCTCGCTCAGATATCCAGCGAAGAGAAACGGGCCACTCGTGACGATCCTACCTTCCGTGCCGGCAGGGACGTCGCGGCCGTTAGCGTCGCGAATACGAAACGTCATCTCAGGTTGCGGCGTTCCCAGCGTCTCGATCACCGCTTCGCGCGGAGTCTGCGCATCCGATGAGCAAGCGTGACCGAATTCGGTCATGCCGAGGGCACGGGAGATGCGGAACGGAAGCATTTCCAATGCCTTCCTGACAACCGGCGCGGGCAGCGAATCACCAGACAAGGTGAACAGCCGCAGCGATGACAAGGGCTCGATGCGCGCCCGCTCAAAGCCAAGCAGGTCGATGACGAATGCCGAGGGGCCGAGAGAAACCGTGAACCGATGCTCTGCGGCGAGATCCACCATGGCCAACGGGTCCCACCGCGTCTGCATCAGTAGGCACGCGCTCGCCTGCAGGGCGCAGCGCACCCCATAGAAATATCCAAACGTGTGGCCGACCGGAACCGCCAGATGCACGATGTCTGACGGCCCGATCTCCTGCCTCGCGATGGTGGAATCGACGGTCGCGATGGCCGAGTCGTGGACGTGAAGAACCCCCTTGGGATCGCCCGTCGAGCCGGATGTGACGGCGATCTCGAGCGGATCCAAATTGCGCGCGCCGGAGACCGGTGCAAGGCGATCGACTTCGATGTTAGCGGCCCAGCGCTCGAAGGCCTGGTCTGCGCCAATCTCGGGCGAGCGCACGAGGACGATGCGCGGCGCGCTGGCGCCCAATGCCGCACGCACCTCTGCGATCAACGGCGCGCGGTCCTCGTCGTGGCGCGGGTGCTGAGTCGTATACCACAGGCGCGGGCGGGTAAGGCGCAGCGCGCGCTGGGTTTCGCGTAAGTCCCACCGAACCGGGCAGAACGCAAAGACGATACCGGCCGTCTCTGCGGCAACAGCGAGCGTAACGAATTCATGCCAATTGGGAAGCTGGATAAGAATGATGTCGCCGCGCTCAAGCCCGGCACGCCGCATTGCCTCCGCCTGCCGCAGAGCGCGCTGCCAGAGGGCGCCATAGGAGACGACCTCCTCTCCATCGACAACGGCTGGTTTTGCGGGCGTGCTCGCCGCAACATCCCTGACGCGTTCCCACATGGGCGGACGTCCCCACCAGCCGCGTGCCCGCCACAATGCGCTAGGCCGCCTGTCGAGGCCGCCGAGATCAACGAGACGCGGATCCATTTCTTATATGCTGGCACGGAGGGGAGTTACGAAGACTTGATGTTTATGTCGCGTGGTGAACAAAAACTCCTCCCGCTCAATCGCGTAATGCCGCAGGGTCGCCGATGGAGAACGGCTACTGCACGGCGTTTGCGCGCCGCAATTGATATTATTCCGAAATGATCTAGCATGCCAAGCATTCTGCGGAAGCGTTCAAGTGAAACTCGCCTTGCCCGCTTCAATTCCTCAGATGATCTGCGGCAAGCTGGGTGCGCGCCCGCCTTGATTTCAGTTGAAATGGCGCGATAGGACACGCGGATGGGATTTTCATTCAGGAAGAGTTTCATCGTCGGCTGGGGTGACTGCGCGCCGTCCGGGGCCGTCTACTATCCGAACTACTTCCGCTGGTTTGATCAGTCGGTCTGGGATTTGTTCGACGCGGCCGGCTTACCGATACCGGAGCTCGAGCATACATACGGTGTGGTCGGGCTTCCGCTGATGAATCTGTCCTGCGATTTCCGCGCTCCCTGTCGGTTGCGGGATCGCGTCAGCTTGGAAACGCGCATCGCTGAGATCGAACCGAAACATTTCACAATTGAGCATAATCTCACGCGCGGCGATCGCGTGCTGGTCAGCGCTGTCGACCGGCGCTTCTGGGGCGTGCGCCCAAAGGACGATCCGAATCGACTTAAGCGCGAGGCCATTCCTGCTGAGGTCATCGAGCGTCTGAGGAAGCTCGAGACGGGTGCGACCATCGCCGCTGATCCGTGAGGTCCGTGCCAAATGCGAGACCCGCCGCAGCATGTCTTGGACGTGAGATTATCCCCTTCATCGTCAAGCGAGAAACATGATGATCAAGATCAACGGCTTTGAACATGTATCGTGGGCCGCTTCCGAGCTGGAACCCGGCCAGAGGACACTTGCACTATTTGGCATCAAGCCGACGGGGTTCGAGGAAATTCACGATCAGGACGTCACCTCGAACTATTTCGAAGGCAATGGCGGCGTTCGTTTCGAAATTATCCGCCCACTCGGGCCGAAGTCGCACTTGCGCAAGTTCCTAGAGACACGCGGGCCCAGCCTGCATCACGTCTGCTTTCAAGTGGAGAACCTCGACGATGCCTGTGCGCAGGTTACCGCTGCCGGCGGCGCGTTGGTCGGGCACACGTTCAGCGATTCCCGTGGCCGGCACGCCTTCATACATCCGAAAAGCACCGGCGGGGTCCTGATTGGGTTGATTGAACTGCATCCACACCTCAAGTCAGTCAAGTAAGCGGGACCTCTTCAATGCCAGCCAGAAAACTTATCGTTCTATCGTGCGGCCACACTACGCTCGATCTCGAGCTGGTTCTGACCGGCCACCCCGATCCTTCCGTCGTGCGACACCTGGTGCCTTGCACCCACACGGCGGGGCCGGACGGCAAGATCGCACACCCTATCTATGCGTATGTGATTCAGCACGAATCGGCGCAGATCCTCGTCGACACCGGGATGAGCGATTCCTTTAGCAAGGATTGGAAGAACAACTTCTACAAGGAGGCGATGGTCTACGATCCCGGGCCCGATGGATTATTTACCCAGCGTCTCGCGCAGATGGGTATGAAACCATCAGACTTCACGGACCTCATAGTCACTCATCTTCATACCGATCACGCTGGCAATGTTCCGATGTTCGCCAGGGGCGACACGCGCATTCTCGTTCACGAGGATGAGCTACGCGGATGCGTGACCGAGAAAGGTGGGCTGCTGCGCGACGATCTGCTCACGCTATGGGGCGTCACCAGCCCGCAAGGGTTCACGCGAAAGGATTTCGCCTGCCTGCTTCCCGACCGCGCGACGACAGTGTTCGGCGATCAGGAGATCTATCGTGGTGTGTGGACCGTGTCCCTGCCTGGACACACGTGGGGCACGATGGGAGTGGCAGTGAACCTGCCGCACTCCGGCTGGATCCTAATAGCATCGGACCACATCTACCTCTCGGCCAGCTACGGCGATCCCTTCATGGGCAATCTTCTCAATCAAGATCCTCGCCGCTGGGCGCATTCAGCTCTTAAGGTGCGGCGCCTGGTTGAGAAATACCGGATGCGGGTACTCCCTGGTCACGACAGCAAGATTATCATGACTGATCCCTCGAGCGAAAAGGGCTTCGTGCTGCACGACGTCGGGTCAATGTATGATTGAGAACCGGTAAGTTCGCGCGCGCTAGGCTGTGGATTGGTGACGATCTGGCAGACGGCGGCTTTGTCGATCTTACCGACACCGGGACCGCCGAAGGTGACGCCGCGGCGCCGACCCGGGTAGCCGCGTAGTAGAGCGTAAGCGTGTCGACCTCATTTCTCCCAAGCACGCCCACGGGACGCTGCAACAGACCGGGAGCGACCCAGTTCACGCGCTATTCAAACTCGGTAAAGGTCAAAGTGAGGCCGGTTGCAATGTCATGAATGGCTGCGCCTTGGCAGAAATTGATGGCATTGCGCGTGAGTTCCTCGCCGACCCAGCCGCCGGCGATTCATTCGCTGAAAACTTGGTCGGCTCCCGCTATTCACGCCTCATGCCTCGTTCAAGCGAAATACGCTTCTCGGATCGCTTCATTGGCGATGGCGTTCTCCATTGGCCCCGCCCACCGTAACACACCCGCGCTCATGACCACGCAGCGATCCGCAATCGCTGCGGCGAGCTCCAAATTCTGCTCCACGACGAGAAGAGTTAGTCCGCGCCGGCGAATCTCGCACAGCGCATCGACGAGATCGCCAATAATGGCCGGTGCAAGCCCGCCGGACGGCTCATCCAGCACAAGCAGGATCGGTGAGGACATGAGCGCCCGCCCGATTGCCAGCATTTGCTGCTCGCCTCCGGAAAGCGTTCCCGCCAGCTGCCAGCGCCGCTCAGATAGACGCGGAAACAGATCGTAGATGTCAACCAGCCGCCCAGCGTCGCGACCCCTCGCAGCCGACGCGCCGGCAACCAGGGTTTCCTCCACGCTAAATGTGGCAAACAGATCGCGCGTTTGCGGGACGAGAGCCAAGCCCCGGCGCGCCATCTCCGAGGCGGTCGCGCGGGTGACGTTCTGGGCGTTGAAACGCACGCACCCGCCCTGTTTCGGGATGAGCCCCGCGAGCGCTTCAACCGTGGACGTCTTGCCCGCACCGTTCGCGCCGAGAATGGCGAGCGAGGCGCCACGCTCGATGACAAAATCGAGATCACGGACTACCACGACCGATCCATAAGCGACACGAAGCCGCTCCACTTGGAGTATGGGAGCCGTTTCCAATGGGTTTGAGCCGCGACCGCGCCCCCAACTGAGTCTGCTCCCCTCTCCCTTAAGGGAGCATGTAAATCTTTCAACCTCGGGAGGGTTCGACATGAGTCAAATCAAGACTTAGCAGGTCTACGCTCGAATAGATTTACAAATCTGGGCGGGGTGGGAGTCCTGAAAGTGGGCGAACCAGCTTTCATAACAGCATAGCCCCTCCAATGCGGCTCATGCCGATCCCAGGTACTCGGATTGAGCACTACGGTGTCTGCCATGACTTACCAAAATAAACCGATCGAACTTCCGGATCATTGATGACGGTTTCGGGATCGCCTTGCGCCAACATGCGCCCGAAGGCCATGACCGAAACGCGATCACATAGCCCGCAAATAAAACGGATGTTGTGCTCGATCACCAGCACCGTGATCGCCCGCTCGGTGGAGAGCCGCCGCAGAAGCACCAGAATTCCTGCTTCCTCCTCGCGAGATACTCCTGAGACCGGTTCGTCGAGAAGAATGAGACGAGGATTAGATACGATCGCGCGCGCAAGTTCTAGGCGCCGCTGATCGCCCAAAGAGAGTGACTGCGCGGTCCGTTCGGCGAGATGATCGATCTCGACGGCGGCAAGCGATTCGAGCGCGATTTTACGCCGCGCCTGATGATCCGCTGCTGCCACTACTTCGGCTATGCTAGCCCGAACCGATTTGCTGATCCCATTGTGGCCAAGTCCTAGAATGACATTATCGATGCAAGTCAGAGGGCCAAACAAGGCGACTTGTTGGAAGGTTCGCGTCATTCCGTGTGCAATTCGCCGGCGCGGCGGTTCTCCTGTAAGGCCCCACTCGAACAAGCGCATGGTACCCGAATTGACCGCGACGAAGCCCGAGATGGCATTGAATAGGGTCGTCTTGCCAGCACCATTGGGGCCGATCAATCCGTGGACCGTGCCCGCGAAAACGCGGAGCGAGAAATGATCGACAGCGCGCATTGCGCCAAAACTCACGCTTACGTCGTCGATTTGGAGAGCGACCGCGCCATTCACATTTTGCGCAACGTTTGCGCTCGCAGGCGCTGCCGCAACAGCGGTTGCGCCCGGCGCGCCAGCACCTTCTCGATGAACTTTATTGTGCCGTGCAAGTGCGCCAAGCACGCCGACGAGGCCGCCGGGAAAGAAAGTCATCACAGCAAGCA
>Ga0306926_10007668_pt1 | contig 11725 bp, 6 predicted proteins | sample flu12Cox44000178_FD_203759 | JGI IMG/M metagenome (GOLD analysis project Ga0306926, IMG submission 203759) | Lab enrichment of tropical soil microbial communities from Luquillo Experimental Forest, Puerto Rico - flux8day.12C.oxic.44.000.178 (v2)... | ecosystem: Environmental > Terrestrial > Soil...
GATGTTCTCCAATACGGTAAGGTGGGGAAACAGCGCGTACTGCTGGAAGACAGTGTTGACTCGCCGGCGATACGGTGGCACAGTGTCGATCCGCTCACCCGCCAGCCAGATCTCACCCATATCAGATTGCTCGAAGCCTGCGATCAGCCGCAGCAGGGTTGTCTTGCCGGAGCCGCTCTCGCCCAGGATAGTGATGAACTCACCCGCCTTGATCTCAAGTGAGATATCGCGCAGAACCTCGTGCTCTCCGAAACTCTTGCGCACGGAGCGGATAGAAAGTAGTGCGGGTTGCGTCGTCCCGGTCATCTCCGGCAGTTATTGTGCCGCTTTCACTTCATTCCACATCTCGGTGTACTGGGCGCGCCGCGGTACGTCCTGCCAGAAATAGATCCGCTTCTCGTACGCTTCAGCGTCGTCCAGATGCAAACTCTTCTGCTGCTCCGTCGTCATGAATTGCGCAGCGTGCGGATTGGCAGGCGTGTAGCGGGTGACGTCAGAGATCATCTTCTGCGTTTTTGCTTCGGCCATGTATTCAAGAAACTGGTATGCAAGTTCCTTATTGTCGCTCGCCGCCGTAATCACCAGGTGATCGATCCACCCGGTCGTATTCTCCTTAGGGATCGTCTCGCCTATGGGGAATTTCGCTGCCCGCAGCTGGTTGGTCATCAGTGGCCAACCCATGGCAACCACGACTTCGTGATTTTGGAAAAGATTGGTCAGCTCGCCCCCTGTGGACCAGATCTTGCGCACGTTGGGCTTGAGCTCGAGCAGCTTTTTCTTGGTCGCAGCCAATTGCTCGTCCGACAAGTGGTACAGCGCCGAGGGATCCGGCTTATCGTAGCCGAGGATCTGCGCCGCCATATACACGGTCGAGAGGTCGTCCCACACGGAAACCTTGCCCTTCACCTGCGGGCTCCACATTACGTTCCACGAATCCGGCGCCGTCTTGAAGAACGTGGCGTCATACAGCAACGGATTCGGTCCCCACTGGAACGGAACTCCGTAAACTTTGCCATCCTTCTTAACGAGCGGCAGTGAGGTGAGCGCCGGGGACAACTGCGGGTAAGCCGGCAGCTTGCTGAGGTCGAGCGGCTCGGCGAGCCCGGCGTTAACGATGGAGGTGGCGACGTCGCTCGACGGCGAGATCACATCGTAATTTGCGGCGCTCCCGCCGCGCAGCTTCGCCACCAGCTCATCGCTCGACCCCATGTAGGACGCGCTTACTTTGCAGTTGCACTTCTCCTCGAAGCCGTGAATGAAGGACGGATCTGCATATCCCTCCCACACCAGCAGGCTGAGCGTGCGCGGCTTGCTGCTGTGACAAGAGGTCATCGCCAGCACCGCCAGAGCGGCGAACCAAACCTGAGCCCTTCGCCTCATCTCAGCTCGCCCCATTCCGGCGCATGATACACGATGCGTCCGCCGACCATCGTCAGCAGTACTTTGGTTTGCGAAATCGTGTGCGGATCGATCGCGAACAAATCCTGTGACAGCACGATAAGGTCCGCCATCTTACCTACGGTCAGCGAACCCTCGATTCGCTCGCGGCGTCCTCCCATGGCCGCGCCGATCGTATACCCGGCGATTGCCCGTTCAAGCGTGATCCTCTCGCTGGGAACGAACCCGCCCTCGGGTTTCTGCTCGACCGTCTGTCGTGTAACCGCACTTTGCATGCCTTGCCACGGGTCCATCGTGACGACCGGCCAATCGCTCCCGAAAGCGAGCACACCACCCTGCGCGGCGATCGAGCGCCACGCCCATGCCCTCGTGCCACGCTCCGGCCCGGCCGCTTTCAGCCAAACATTTAGCACGTTGTCGTTGGGATAAGCGTGCAGTGGCTGAAAGCTCGCAATCACACCAAGGCTGCCGAACCTCGGGATGCCTTCTGCCGACACAGTCTCGATGTGCTCGATGCGGTCGTGCACATTGTGCGTACCGTTCACGCGCTGTGCGTGCTGATACGCATCAAGTGCCAGGCGAACGGCGCGATCGCCTATCGCATGCGTGAACATCTGGAAGCCGTTACGGTCGAGCGTTGCGACAAGTTCCTTGTACCGCGCCTCATCCCAGCGCAGCTGTCCCAATTCATTAGGCCGATCGCTGTAGGGGGCGAGCATGGCGGCGGTATAGCCCTCGATCACTCCGTCCAGGAAGAATTTCACCGCACCTACCGCGAGCCATGGATCGTCCGGTGGATACTGCCGCCGCAGCGTTGTAGCCTTTTTTATAATTGCCGCGTCGGACACGGCTGGGTCGGCATAGGTGCTCACGTAGAAACGAAGCGTGAGCTGACGTTGCCGCCGCAGCGCCGCGAACAGATCGAGCCACTGATCATCACTCACACCCGGAGTGTCGTTTCCGCAACTGATTACCCGCGTCAGGCCCACGTGGTTCGCCTCCATGAGTGCCGCCCGCAACGAGCGCAACACTTCAGTGCGCGAAGGCTGCGGCAGCATCTTCAGCACCGGGTCCGCCGCCGATTCCTGCAGAACGCCAGTCGGCTCACCGTAGGAGTCGTGCACGATCTTGCCATTTAAAGGGTCGGGTGTGTCGCGCGTGATGCCAGCCAGCTTCAGGGCTGCGCTGTTCACCCAATAGGTGTGGCCGTCGAAGCCTTCCAAAAGGATCGGCCGATCGGGAAAGAGTTGGTCCAGGTACTTCTTGTCCGGCATGCCGGCTTCGCCGAACTCCTGGTACGACCAGCCACGGCCGACGATCCAATCACTCGTCGCGTCCTTAGCGGGATGTTCGGCGGCGTACTGCCGCAGCACCTGCTGTATCTCGGCGATACTGTGTGTGTCATCCAGGTGCGCGCGCGCCAGCAGGAGAGCGCCCTCGACGAAGTGGATGTGACTGTCGGTAAAACCTGGTAGCACCAGCCGCCCGCCCGCATCGATGATGCGCGTCGTGCGCCCGCGCCAGGCATCGATCGAGGTTTCACTTCCTACCGCAACAAGCTTTCCGTCGCGGATAGCGAGGGCTGCGGCCCACGGCTGCTGCCGATCGACCGTGTAGATCCGGGCGTGGATGACTACCGTGTCGGCCGGCGGGCGCTGCGCGGCTTGCGCGACAATTCCTGCGCTCTGCGCAGCGATCAGGAATCCCGCTGCGAGTATCCGTGCTAGAAGGTTGGCGGCGTATTGATCCACAGGATCCGCGTCTCCTTCTTGCCTGGATTGCGCCATGTGTGCGGTGTTGAGCTGTCGAAGTACAGACTGTCGCCGGCCGATAACCGGTGGATTTCTCCCGCCAGTGAGATCTCCAGCTGCCCGTTCAGTACGAACAGGAATTCTTCGCCGGGATGGGCATACGCACCTCCACTCCCCTTGCCTGGCGCGACGTGAAACAAGTGAGGCTCCATGACCGTGTTGCCCCATGCCAGCAGGTCCATGCGCACCCCAGGCCCAGCTTCCAGCACCTTGCGTTGGTGCGGACGTACCACCGCTTGGTGCGGATCCTCGCTGTGAAAGAAATCGAGGATGTTAAGGTCAAAAAAGGCAGCAAGCTTGCGCAGCGTCCCTACCGACGCGGTCATTTGCCCACGTTCGAGAGCGCTCAGAAATCCGACGGAGACGCCGACCGCTCTGCCGACGTCAGCCAGCGCCAACTTACGCTGCATGCGCGTTTGGCGAAGCTGACTACCCAGGCTGCTGCGTGATAGCGAAGTGGCGGTGCCGCGGCGCGAGCCATTGCGGCGGCCAAGGAACTCGACCAGTGCGGCGGCGTTCATCCTGCGAACCCGGCTCAGGTACACAGCCTGTTTCAAGTCTTTAAGGTCTTCGCGCGAGTACAACCGGTAACCCTTGGCGGTTCGCATCGGTTCGATCAGCCCGGCGTTCTCCCACGCGCGGAGCAGACTGGCGGAAATGTGCAGATGACGCGCTGCCTCACCGATCTTCAAGTAGCCACCGTCGGCGAAGCGTTCCTTGCGCCGGATCAGCTTGCTGGCAATGGACATGGGAAAAGCTCTTGACAACGCTGCTGCTTTTCACTAACTTTACGCAATTATAGCAATGTTTGTTCAGCTCGCAATCGTTTGCTTCACAAAGGCCTGACGTCGCCATTCGTGGAATCATAAATCGACGACCGCGGAGTGAACATGTTGCTGCCTCGCCATCGCACACTGATTCATCTCTCTGCCATACTGTTGGCGCTGTCCCTCCCTTTGCTCGCACAGTCCACCGGTGGCCGCATGCTCGGCCACGTCGAAGATCCGGCCGGCGCTTTGCTGCCCGACGCGAAGATCACGCTTACGAACGATGCCACAGGCGTCAGCCAATCCACCACATCCGACAAGAGCGGCGGATTTTCCTTTCTCCAGCTCGCGGTCGGCGATTACACCCTTACGGTAGAGCACAGCGATTTCAAGAAATATGTAAAGAACGGCATTCGCCTGCAGTTGAACGAGGTCTTGACCGTGCCGGTCGCGCTCCAGGTCGGCGGCGTCGAAGCCACCGTCAAAGTCACCGCGGAGGCGCCGCTGGTAGATACCACGAGCTCGCAGCTCGGCACCTCGATGGACGAACGCGCAGTGAGTAACCTGCCCTTGAGCACGCGCGATACGTATCAGCTTCTGCAATTGCAGGCGGGCGTGACCTCAACGGGTGGCGCCGACTTGTTCTACGGCAGCGATCAAGCCGGCGCCGTTTCGGTCAACGGCGGCCGCGGCCGCACCAACAATTTCAGCGTCAACGGCGGCGATGCCAATGACCTGTTTGTGAACGGTCCGGCAATCCAACCCTCACCGGATGCGATTCAGGAGTTCCGCGTCATATCCAACACCTTCGATGCCGAATATGGCCGCAACTCCGGTTCCGTCATCAACGTGGTGACGAAGAGCGGGACGAACAACTGGCACGGCAGCGTGTACGAATATTTTGGCAATGATGTACTGAACGCCAAAGGGTTCTTTGATCCATTCAGGCCCGAGCAACGCCAGAACCAGTTTGGGGCCACGTTGGGCGGGCCAATCAAGCGCAACCGCACTTTCTTTTTCGCCTCATACGAAGGCAGGCGTGTGACACAGGGCTTCACCACTGACATCGCCACCGTGCCCACTGCAGCCCAACGTGCGGGTATGTTCTCAGCCCCGACAATTACTGGCTCTGTCACCAGTCAGGCCGTGGCCGATGTGCTGAACGGCCGCTGCGGCATCGGCGCGACGGTGGGAACTCCGTACAGCAGCATCTTTCCCGCTGGCCCCGGTGGCACCGTTCAGATACCCACGCCCTGCATGGATCCTGTGGCAGTCAATCTGATGAGACAGTTCGTTCCTTGCCCCAATGCGGATCCGAACTGCAGCAACCTGGCGAATACCAACGCCAACTACCAGGCGATCCCTCTCGGGAGTAACCAGAGTGATCAGGCGACAGGTCGCTTCGACCATACCCTGACGCCCACCCAGAACTTGAGTGTGTACTACTACTTCGACCATAACCCGAGGGACCTGCCGTTCTCGCATTTTGAATCGCTAACGCCAAACGTGCTGCCCGGGTTTGGCACCGTTAGCGTCACGACATCGCAACAGGTGAACGTCTCACACGTATGGAGCATCAATTCCAGTACGGTGAACGAGGCGCGCTTCACCTACTTCCGCGAGAATCAACCGCAGTTCGGACACCCCGTCCGCACCAACCTGGTCACGAATTCCTGTACCGCGGCGGCCGCGCCGTTCTGTTTTACGGGAAACACTGACACCAGTTCCGTCATCGCGAACGCGCCTGGCCCAGGCGGGATTGGCATCACCCCGAACCTCGGCGCCAACCGCGAGGGCGTGCCGTTCATAAGCATCTCCGGTGGCTTCACAATCGGCAATAACTTCGAGGGGGAGATCCCGCAGGTTGGCAATACCTATCAATGGTCCGACAATCTGACCCGGGTCTGGGGCAAGCACACCGCGAAGTTCGGCGTCGACTTCCGTATCCAGCAGTTTAATCAGACGTTGTATTTTGATCCGAACGGCGACTTCAGTTATACCGGCGGTGGACCCAACGACAGTGGCAATCTCCTGGTAAATTACCTTATCGGTTTGCCTGATTCCTATCTCCAGGGTTCTGCCCAAACTTCGCACTACCGCACCAACTCCCTTTATCTTTTCGCCCAGGATTCGTGGAAAATCGGGCCGAACCTGACGCTCAACTACGGTCTGCGCTGGGAATTGAATACTCCCTTCGCCGACTCGCTGCATCGTGTGCAAACGTTCCGTCCGGGACAGGCGACCACGACTTATCCTTGTATGCCGTCGGTTTGCCCGGACGGTTCGGCAGATGCGCTGTTCCCACTCGGCTTGGTTGTGGTCGGCGATAGGGGGGTGCAGAACGGGCTCACTTCGACGTACCACAAGTCGTTTGCGCCGCGCATAGGCATCGCCTGGAGCCCGGGGCAGGATGGCAACACCACGATCCGTGCTGCATTTGGTATCTTTTACAACCCAATCGAGCAGTTGGTGCTCGAGCAATTAGGTGCACAGCCGCCATTTGGTGGCAGCACGCTCGTCAGCGAGGGATTCTTCCAAGTCCCGTTCGTGTTGCAGACTTGCTCTCCGGAACCGTGCGCTGCGGCGACGGGTGGTGTCATCCCGAACCCGTTTAACGGCTTTCTTACCCCTGCGCCGGGAACGGCGATCGACTGGTCGATTTTCCGGCCAATCCTGTTATTCGGGCAGGTTCCGCCGCATCTACGTTCGCAATACACTGAGCAATACAACCTTCAGGTCGAGCGCCAACTGGGCAGGAACATGGTGCTCAGGGCCGGCTACGTCGGCTCCGAGGGACACCGCCTCCTGGCTACGCATGACCTGAATTACGGCAATGCACAAGCCTGTCTCGACCTCCATACGATGTCGCAGCTGAATTCCGATCCGAACATCGACTGCGGCCCATTTTTCGCCGACAGCTCGTTCACCATACCGAAGGGCTACCTGCTGCCGCCCGGCGGTTTGCACCTGCCGTATGGGCCAACGCCCGTTGTGACCGGGGCAACCGCACCCAGTCAGATCACACTCGTGGGGTTGCGGCAGTATTCTTCGCCGAATTGCAATCCATTGACGGGCGCCGGTTGCCCGGCCGATGGCGTGCCAGTGTTCAGCAGCATCTTTTCACAGGACACAGTTGCCAACTCTGCCTACAACGCGTTCCAGATTTCTCTTACTAAAAACTTTTCGCAAGGCTTGCAGTTCGAGGCCGCGTACACACTCAGCAAGTCGATGGACAACGCCTCCACCTTCGAAGAATTGTTGAATCCATTGTGTTATCGCTGCGGATGGGCGCCTTCGCTCTTCGACGCACGCAACCGCTTCGTCTTCAGCTACTACTGGCAATTACCTGTCCCGAATTATGTTGGGACGAAAGGCGTGGTACTCGATGGCTGGGCTGTATCCGGTATTACGACCTACCAGTCCGGCTTCCCGATTCGCATTCTGTCGTCAGCGGACCAGGAGTTGGAGAATAGCTTCGACTTCAACCTTCCGGGCCGGCCGGACTTGGTCGGTCCCTTTGTCACCGGCGATCCGCGCCACAACAACTTCTGTTCGCAGGGCACCGGAGGAAGCACTGGTGTTCCATGCCAGAGCGGGACCTACGGTTTCGACCCGAATGTAGCCTTTGCTCTCGCGCCGCTGGGTTCGCTCGGCACGGCACCCCGCACAATTTGTTGCGGCGGCGGGGTCAAGAACTGGGACTTCTCGATTCTGAAGAATACGAGGATTGGCGAAACCGCGAACATAGAGTTCCGCACACTGTTCTTCAATATATTCAACACCACGCAGTTCCTGAATGCGGACGGCAATTTCTCCGATGGCGTGGATTTCGGGCGCGTCAAGCGCGCACGCCCGCCACGTCAGATTCAGTTCGCACTGCGCTTTTCGTTCTGAACCAGGCGCTCGGGACGGTGATCGTCTTGGGCGTCGATCTTGATTTGCGTTTGAATCTGTCGGCAGCCTCGCTGCCCTATAGCCTAAGGATGATCCATGTACGAGCAGTTGAAGAAGGAGATCGAGTCTTTCGAACGGCGTACCCCCAAGTCGCGGGCAGCGCTGGAAAGATCCAAGCCCTGGATGCCACTTGGCGTCTCCAGCAATTTCCGCAGCTACGAACCCTATCCCTTGTTCATTGAACATGCCCAGGGCACGCAAGTGCGTGATCTCGACGGGAACGAGTACGTCGACTTCAACCTCTGTTTCGGGGCGATTATGGCCGGTCATTCCAACGCCATCGTCATCAAGGCGGTGGAAGAGCAGTTCCGGCGCGGCACAATGTACGGAATGCCGCATGTGATGGAACGTGAACTGGCCGAGGAGATTTGCGCCCGCTATCCAGTGGAGAACGTGCGCTTCAGCAACAGCGGCACCGAGGCCACGATGCATGCCATCCGCCTGGCGCGTGGCTACACCGACCGCGAGAAGATCATCAAGTTTGAAGGCTGCTACCACGGTGTCCACGATGCCGCCATGGTCAGTGTCAAACCGAAAGCGGATAAGTGGGGCAGCGTCTCCTCTCCCAACCAAGTGCCGGCCAGTGCAGGCATTCCGAAAGGGGCCGTCGATGCGACCCTGGTTGCCACCTTCAATGACCTGGAAAGTGTCGAGCGTCTGTTCCGGAAATACCCAGATCAGGTGGCGGCCGTGATTCTCGAGCCAGTGCCGATGAACATGGGTGTTGTCCTGCCGCAGCCCGGCTTTCTCGAAGGCTTACGCCAGTTGTGTACGGGACACGGCGCCCTGCTGATCTACGACGAAGTCAAGACGGGCGCGAAACTCGGTCGGGGTGGCGCCAGCGAGTACTTCGGCGTGAAACCCGACATGGTGTGCCTAGCCAAGTCAATTGGCGGCGGATTCCCGCTTGCCGCTTTTGCCACGAGCCGCAAGGTCATGGACGTCATCGCCGAAGGCAGGGTATTCCATGCCGGAACCTACAACACCAATCCCACGGTAATGGCCGCGGGTTTGGCCACACTGCGCCATGTTCTTACGGCGGAGAATTACCAGCGCATCAACAAACTGAGCAAGCGCTTGGTTGAGGGCTGCAATCAGATCATTAAGCAAAGCGGGCTGGTCGCCTATGCCATCGGTTGCGTTGCCAACGGCGCCGTGATGCTTTACCCGAGCGAAGTGAAGAATTACCGCGACTGGGCCGCTATCGACATCGACCTGTGGCGCCATTACTGGTTCGCAATGGTGAATCGCGGCGTCATGCCCCAACCTCACTACTGGGACGAACAGTGGACTATCTCGGTCGCACACACGGAGGCGGACATCGAACGTCATCTCGAGGTTTTCGAGGAGGTCGCACCCCTGGTGGCCGCGGCGCAGAAAAAGCGCGGCGTGCTGGCTGCCGCTCACTGAGCCATGGTGGAGACGACGGACAAGACGCACCTCAAGCGCTCACTGCGCCGTATCGATCTGGTGCTCTTGTTCGTTGTCGCCGTTGTTAACTTGAACGTGGTGCCGTCGATCGCCGCTAACGGCGGTGCAACGGTCTGGCTGTGGCTGCTCGCGCTGTTGTGCTTTTTTCTGCCGCAGGGCATCGCGGTGGTCGAGTTGGCCCAGCGGTATCCCGGTGAAGGCGGTATCTATCTGTGGACGAAGATGTTCTTCAGCGATTTTCATGGCTTTCTCTCCGGCTGGTGCTACTGGACGAACAATGTTTTCTACATACCGACGGTGTTGCTTTACTTGGTCGGCGTCGCGCTGTATGCCGCGGACGTGAAAGAGTTCGCTGAGAATCCTCGCATCACATTTCCTGCAGCGCTCTTTGCGCTGGCGGCGCTGGTGGCGCTCAATGTCGCCGGCGTGCGCATAGGAAAGTGGGTCAACAACCTTGGCGGCATCGGCACTATGATCATCGCGCTGGCCGTGATTGGCCTGGGTACGACAGCGTTTTTTCGCCATGGTGTTGCTGTTCATCTCAGCGACTTCCGTTTCATCGCCGGTGAGAACCGCATCTTCGCGACCTTTGGCACGATGTGTTTTGGATTGGTCGGACTGGAATTAGCTTCCGTCATGGGCGATGAGATCGAAGAGCCCCGCAAGAACATTCCACCCGCGGTCTTGCTGGGAGGCCTGGTGACGGTCGTCCTCTACCTCGGCGTCACACTGGTCCTCTTGCTCGCCGTCCCGCAGCAGGGCATTGGCGTGTTGCAGGGCGTGGTGGAGGCCGTGGATGCACTGGCGAAGGACATCGGGGCGCACTGGCTCTCCGTCCTATTGGCCGCGACGCTTGCCGTTTCGGTCGCCGGCATCGCGTCCGCCTGGCTCTCCGGCTCGGCGCGTATTCCCTTTGTGGCCGGACTCGATCGCTACCTGCCCGCCGCGCTCGGCAAGCTGCATCCCAGGACGGCGACCCCGTACGTCGCACTGGTCACGCACGGCGTTTTGTCTGCCGCATTTCTCGCGCTCAGCTTCGCCAAGGGTGCGAGCGTGCAGGAGGCGTTTGCCATCATGCTGGCGCTTGCGGTTGTTCTGCAGTTGGTCCCATTCCTCTACATCTTCGTTGCCCTGCTCAAGCTAGCTCTGCGGGAGGCCGACGGCGCCGGAGTTTTTCGGCGTCCAACATTGTTCGCTGCCGGCGCGAGTGGCTTGCTCACCACCTCGCTCGGCATGATCGTTGCCTTTCTGCCGTCGAAGCAGATCGGCTCGGTGTGGGTCTTTGAATTGAAGATGTGCGTCGGCACGCTGTTCTTTCTCGGCTTGGCCGCATTCTTCTTTTTCATCTATGGACGGCGCCAAGCCTCACAGCTGAGCGCCCGCAGCGTACGAACCTAAGGGAGGAGAGAATGGCGGTCGCAGCCAAATCTTCCACAAACACATATCCGCTCTGGATCGGCGGCAAGCGTATCGCCGGCAAGGGCAAGGTGCTGGACGTCTTCGATCCTTCGACCGAGGCAGTAATCGCGCATGTTGCCGACGCGACCGCACAAGAGGTCGATGCTGCCGTTCGTGCCGCCCACGCTGCCTTTCCTGGCTGGGCTGCGACCACCGCACAGGAGCGCGGCCGCGTGCTATTCCGCATCGCCGATAAAGTTCGACAGGAAGCCGCCCACCTTGCCGAAATGGAAGCGCGCAACTCCGGCAAGCCAATTGTCGAAGCGGAGTTCGATATCAACGATGTCGCGACGTGCTTCGAATACTACGGCGGCCTTGCCACCAAGATTAGCGGCCACGTGAATCCGGTGCCCGATAACGCCCTTAGCCTGTCGCTGAAGGAGCCGATCGGTGTGGCCGGGCAGATCATCCCATGGAACTATCCGCTGCTAATGGCCACTTGGAAGTTAGCGCCGGCGCTCGCCGCTGGTTGTACTTGCATCCTCAAGCCCGCCGAGCAAACACCGCTCACCGCGCTGATGCTGGGTGAGTGGCTCTCGGAAGCGGGCGTTCCCGATGGCGTCGTCAACATCGTCACGGGGCTAGGCGAGACGACAGGCGCAGCAATCGTTGCACATCCAAGCGTCGACAAGATTGCCTTCACCGGCAGCGCTGCCGTGGGCAAAATCATCCTTCGCGCCGCAGCCGAGCAGATCAAGCGCGTTACTCTCGAACTTGGCGGCAAGTCGCCCAACATCTTTTTCGCCGACGCGGACTTTGAAGCCGCTATCGACGGCGCGCTCTTCGGCGTCTTCATCAATCAGGGAGAAGTCTGCTCGGCCGGGAGCCGTGTCCTCGTTGAGCGCAAGATCTACAAGCGATTTGTTGAGGCGATGACAGAGAAAGCCAGGCGCATCACGCTCGGCC
>Ga0306926_10007670_pt1 | contig 11721 bp, 12 predicted proteins | sample flu12Cox44000178_FD_203759 | JGI IMG/M metagenome (GOLD analysis project Ga0306926, IMG submission 203759) | Lab enrichment of tropical soil microbial communities from Luquillo Experimental Forest, Puerto Rico - flux8day.12C.oxic.44.000.178 (v2)... | ecosystem: Environmental > Terrestrial >...
GCGGGTTCCGCTTCGTCGGCTCGACCATCATCTACGCCTTCCTGCAGGCGGTCGGAGTGGTCAACGACCACACCCGCGACTGCTTCCTGTGTCCGCGGCGCACGCCGCGGGGTCCAGGTGCCCGGCGGCGGCGGGCGGCGGGCCCTCATCGCGCCGCACAGTAGCGCCCGCTCCCGAGCGCCTTTTAAGATAGCGTTCCAATCCCTCGGACCAGGACTTGCTTATGAAGGCTCTTCTCCCGATAGCGTTCGCCGCGGCTACGGCAGCAGCGTATGCAGACTGCCCCTACCCGCAGGCTCCCACGAAGATCCCGGACGGCGCGACCGCAACGCTCGAGGAGATGGTTGCCGGACAGAAGGCCGTCGGCGCGTACCAGAAGGCGATCAACGACTACACGGCCTGCATCGACAAGGAGCTCGATGACGCAATTGCCAAGGGTGGCGACAAGCTGAAGCCCGCGCAGAAGGCGGACATGCAGCGCGTCGAGGCACAGAAGCACAATGCCGCCGTCGACCAGTTGCAGGCCATTGCCGACCGCTTCAACGAGCAGGTAAAGGTCTACAAAGCCAGGACCGCCGACAAGAAGGGCTGAGTGCTCACCCCTGCCGAGGCCGACCAGCTGATCGGTCAGCATCTGCAGTGCCTGCCGATCGAATCTCTCCCTCTGGCGCAGTGCGCCGGCGCCGTGCTGCGCGAGAACATCTACGCCGAGCGCGACCAGCCGCCGTATGACCGCGTGGCGATGGACGGGGTGGCGCTCGACAGTCACGCAGTAAGTGCCGGACGGCGCTCCTTCCGCATACAGGCCACGCAGGCGGCCGGCGATGCGCCGCTGACCCTCGACGCCCCGGCGGACTGCATCGAAGTGATGACCGGGGCGGTGCTCCCGGTGGGCTGCGACAGCGTGGTCCCGATCGAGAAGCTCGCCATCGAGCTCGGCCACGCGGCACTGGCGCTGCATGCGCAGGTCGCGCCATGGCAGAACGTCCACCGCCGCGGCAGCGACACGCGTCAGGGTGCGCTGCTCCTGAGTGCGGGGCGGCGCCTGCGTGCCCCGGAAATCGCCATTGCCGCTTCCGCGGGCATGGCGCGCATCCGCGTGGCAAGTCAGCCGATGTTGGCGGTCATCTCCACCGGCAACGAGCTGGTCGAGCCCGGCGAGCCGGTGCTTGCACACCAGGTGCGCCGCTCCAACGCCTACGCAGTCGTCAGCGCGCTGCGCGCGCATGGCTTCCAACGCGTGGCCGACGATCACATACGCGACGATGCGGAGGAGCTGCGCGAGCGCCTGCACTTCCACCTCGAGACACACGATGTGCTCGTGCTCTCCGGAGGGGTTTCGATGGGCCGCTTCGATCTGGTGCCGCAGGTGCTCGGTGAGCTCGGGGTGCGGACGATCTTCCATAAAGTGGCACAGCGGCCCGGCAAGCCGCTTTGGTTTGGCGTCGCACCCTCGGGAGCCGCGGTGTTCGGGCTGCCGGGCAACCCGGTGTCGACGCTCGTGTGTCTGACGCGTTTCGTGCTGCCGGCGCTGCGCGGCAGCCTCGGCCAGAGCCCGCAGCCGGCGCAGCGCATGGCGCTCGCCGCGCCCGTGACCGTCACGCCACCGCTGACGCACTTCTTGCCGGTGCGGCTCGAGCAGGATGACTGGGGACGGGAATGGGCCGTCCCGGCCCCCACCAACGGCTCCGGGGACTTTACGGGGCTCGCGGGCACGGAGGGATTCGTCGAGCTGCCGCCCGGGCCCAATACTTACGCCAAGGGCTTCGTGACACGCCTGTTCCGCTGGTCGTGACGATTGCAACCGCGGAAAACGCCCCAACCAACCTCCGGGCAGGCGCCCGCGGCCGGCCAATAGCCTTTGGCTCGAGCGGTGCTCATACTGTGGGAAACCATGTCCGATCGTGAAGTTATCGTGCCGCTACGGACGCTCGCCGCGCCGCGGGACACCTTCGCCCGCCCGATGCGCGATCTGCGCATTTCGGTCATGGACCGCTGTAATTTCCGCTGCCCTTACTGCATGCCGCGCGAGACCTACCACGAGCGTTACCGCTTCCTCGGTTCGCACGAGCGGCTGTCGTTCGATGAGATCGTGCGCCTGGCGCGGCTGTTCGTGCAGCTTGGCGTGCGCAAGCTGCGCCTGACCGGCGGTGAGCCGTTGTTGCGTGCGAACCTGCCCGACCTCATCGGCGACCTGACCGACATCCCGGGCGTGGAGGATGTCGCGCTCACCACCAACGGGGTGCTGCTCGCGCGTTACGCGACCGAGCTCAAGGCCGCGGGGCTGCAGCGGGTCACCGTGAGCCTCGACAGCCTCGACGCCGAGGTGTTCGCGCGCATGAGTGGTGGCTTCGCCGGCGTCGAGGAAGTGCTCGAGGGTATCGAGCATGCGCGACGCACCGAGCTCGCCCCGATCAAGATCAACGCCGTCGTGCAGCGCGGGGTGAACGATCACACCGTGCTCGACCTGGTGGAGCGCTTCCGCGGCACGGGCGTGATCGTGCGCTTCATCGAATACATGGACGTGGGCAACCGCAATCATTGGCGCGAGGGCCTGGTCGTGCCCTCGAAGGAGCTGCTGGCGCGCATCGGACAGCGCTGGCCGCTCGAGCCACTCGAGCCCGGCTACCGCGGCGAGGTCGCGCGCCGCTATGCCTTCACCGACGGTCAGGGTGAGGTCGGCTTCATCTCCTCGGTGTCGCAGCCTTTCTGTGGGGATTGCACGCGCGCACGGCTGTCCTCCGACGGCGTGCTCTACACCTGCCTGTTTGCCACCCACGGCACGAGCCTGCGCGATGCGTTGCGCGGCGGCGCGAGCGATGACCAGCTGCTCGAGCTGATCCGTGGCGTGTGGCTCGGGCGCACCGACCGCTACAGCGAGCAGCGTGTCAGCCTGCGTCGCGCGGCCGGCGATGAGCGCAAGGTCGAGATGTTCTACATCGGTGGCTGATGCCGCGCCGCAGCCTCACGCATCTCAACGCGCACCGCCAACCCAGCATGGTCGATGTGGGGGCGAAGGAGATCACGCATCGGGTCGCAGTTGCCGAGGCCCGTGTGCGCCTGCCGCGCAGCGTGGCACGGGCCCTGCGCGCGAGCGGCCACCGCACCAAGAAAGGGCCGGTGTTCGACACGGCGATCGTTGCCGGAGTGCAGGCGGTCAAGCGCACCCACGAGCTCATCCCGTTCTGCCATCCGCTCGGGATCGAGAACTGTCAGCTGCATATCGAGCACCGTCAGGCGCAGGAGATCGTGGTGCGCTGTGAGGTATCGGTCCATCACCGCACCGGCGTAGAGATGGAAGCGCTGACCGGTGCGGCGGTCGCCGCACTGACCATCTACGACATGTGCAAGGCGCTCTCCCACGACATCGAGATCGGCAGCGTCCGCCTGCTCGCCAAGTCCGGCGGGCGGCGCCGGTTCGCCCGCACCGCCGCGGCGCGTCGGCCATGAGTGCGCCGCTGCTTGGGCTCGTGCTCGCCGGCGGGCGCAGCACGCGCATGCGCAGCGACAAGGCAGCCCTGCCGTACGGCGGGCGCAACCAACTCGAACGCGCCATGGCACTCATCGCCCCGCACGTGTCGCGTGCCTACGTGTCGGTGCGGGCCGATCAGAGCACCGATCCGCTGCGCGCGCGCTTTCCGCAGATCCCCGACACTCACGAGAACCTGGGGCCCATCGCCGGGCTGCTCGCCGCCCAGGCGCGCCACCCTGAAGCCGCCTGGCTGGTGCTCGCCTGTGATCTGCCACTGCTCGATGAGCTGACGCTCGCGCACCTCGTACGCTCGCGCGCCCCGGAGCGTGTGGCGACGGCCTATCGCTCGAGCCACGATGGCCTGCCCGAGCCGCTGTGTGCCATCTGGGAGCCGCGCAGCGCCGTGCCACTGACCGCCTACGTCGCGAGCGGCCGGCAGTGCCCGCGCCGTTTCCTCCTCGGCGAAGATACCTACCTGATCGATGAGCCGAACCCCGGCGCGCTCGACAACATCAACACGCCCGAGGAGTATAGGAGCGCCATGACCGCGCTCGCCCCGGAAATCAGCGCCGATTCCAAGCACATCACGGTGCAGTATTACGCTCTGCTGCGGGAGCAGGCGGGACGGCGGGACGAAGCGCTCGTCACGCGCGCGCGTACCGCCGCGGAGCTGTACGCCGAGCTGGCGCGGCGCTATCCGTTCTCGTTGGCGCCGGAAATGTTGCGCGTGGCCATCAACACCGAGTTCCGCGAGTGGACCGCGCCGCTCGCTGATGGTGACGCCGTGGTGTTCATTCCCCCGGTCGCCGGCGGCTGACGGGCTCGGCGGGGCGAACATGGCCGCGTTTCAGTTCACCCGCACGACGATCGCGACCGAACGGCTGCGCCTCGCGCTCGCGGACTCGGCCTGCGGCGGCTACGCCGCGTTCGAAGGTTGGGTGCGCGACAGCAACGACGGCCAGCGCGTTCGCGAGCTCGAGTACGAAGCCTTCGAGGCACTCGGCGAGCGCGAGGGCGCGCGCATCGTCGCCGAGGCGATCGCGCGCTTCGGTGTGGCGCACGCCGCCTGCGTGCATCGCATCGGCGTACTCGCGGTCGGCGAGCTCGCCGTGTGGGTCGGGGTGAGCGCCGCACACCGGGATGAGGCGTTCCGTGCTTGCCGCTACATCATCGACGAGGTCAAGCATCGCCTGCCGATCTGGAAGAAGGAGCACTACCTCAACGGTGACTCGGGGTGGGTGAACTGCGAGCGTTGCGCGACGGCGCCGCGCGATGCGCCCACACCCGAGGACCGCCGCCACGTCCACGACCACGTCTAATCGGGGTGGCGGCGCGCTGAGATCAACACATGTTTTGCTCGACAGTTAGGTAAATACCTAACTGTCGGCAAAAACACCCGCGCCCCGCGGCGCCGCTCGAGTCGCCACCATCGGCAAACGACACTCCCGCGCCGGTCGAGTCGCCTGCGCTACGGCCGTACCTGGCCCGCGCCGCGTACCACGTACTTGTAACTGGTGAGCTGCTCCACGCCGACTGGCCCGCGCGCGTGGAAACGGTCGGTGGAGATGCCGATCTCCGCTCCCATGCCGAACTCACCGCCGTCCGCGAACTGCGTCGAGGCGTTGTGCAGCACGATCGCGCTGTCGACGCGCTGCAGGAAGCGCTCGGCGGTTGCCGGGTTCTCGGTCACGATCGATTCGGTGTGCGCCGAGCCGAAGTGGGCAATGTGCGCGATCGCCGCATCGACCCCCGGGACGACGCGCGCAGCGATGATCGCGTCGAGGTACTCGGTATACCAGTCGTCTTCGCTCGCCGGGCGCACACGCGGATCGACGCGCTGGACAGTCGCGTCGCCGCGGACCTCGCAGCCGGCCTCGAGCAGGTCAGCGATGATCGGCCGTAAATGCGTCGCGGCGCACGCCGCATCGATCAGCAGCGTCTCGGCTGCGCCGCAAATGCCGGTGCGGCGCATCTTGGCGTTCAGTGTGATGACACGTGCCATCGCCAGGTCGGCATCGCGATCGACGTACACGTGGCAGTTGCCCTCGAGGTGCCCGATGACCGGCACGCGCGCCTCCTTCTGCACCCGCTCGACGAGACTGCGGCCGCCGCGCGGCACGATCACATCGAGATACTCGCTCATGCCGGCGAGCATGTAGCCGACCGCCGCCCGGTCGCTGGTCGGCACCAGCTGTATGCAGCTTGCGGGCAACCCGGCTGCGGCGAGGCCGCTCGTGAGGCACTCGTGCAAGGCAGCGCTCGAGTGCTCGCTCTCGGACCCCCCGCGCAGGATGCAGGCATTGCCCGATTTGAGGCACAGCGCACCTGCGTCGGCGGTGACGTTGGGACGGCTCTCGTAGATGATGCCGATGACACCGAGCGGCACTATGACGCGCTGAATACGCAGTCCGTTCGGCCGCTGCCACTCGGCGGCGACCCGGCCGATAGGATCGGGGAGCTCTACCACCGCATCGATGCCCGCGGCGATCGCCGCCAGGCGCCGCTCATCGAGATGCAACCGCTCAAGGCGCGGGCCACTCATGTGGCGGGCCCGCGCTGCGCCCATATCGCGCCCGTTGGCATCGAGGATCGCCGCCCCGCGTGCGCGCACCGCTGCCGCGGCCGCCACGAGCGCGGCATTTTTCTGCGCACTCGGCGCCAGCGCGAGCACCGCGGCCGCCTCGCTCGCAGCCCGGCCGAGTCCTTCCATCAACTCGCCGATGCGTTGCGCGTCCATCTTGTCAGGGCGCCGGCTGTGGCGCAGGCACGGCCGCGGCACCCGAGCCCTGCGGGCGCAACAACACCAGGTCGTCGCGATGGATCATCTCATCACGCCCACGGAAACCCAGCAGCTCGGCGATCTCCGAGGACCTGCGCCCCATGATGCGCGCGGCGTCGCCGTCGGAGTACGCGATGATGCCGCGCGCGACCTCCGAGCCGTCGGCGGCCAGCACGCTCACGGTGTCGCCACGGTCAAAGCGTCCGCGCGTGCCGGTGACGCCGGCAGGCAGGAGGCTCCGGCCCTCGAGCAGCGCGCGCAGCGCGCCGGCGTCGATGGTGATCGCCCCGGCCGGTCGCAACGTGCCCGCGATCCACTGCTTGCGCGCCGCGGCCGGCGACGAGGTTGGGATGAACCATGTGCACTCGGCCCCCTCCTCGATGAGGCGCAACGGGTGGCGCGGCGCACCGGCGGCGATGCACATGTGACAGCCGGCGGCGAGCGCGATGCGCGCCGCGGCGATCTTGGCGGCCATGCCACCCGAGCCCAGCCGCGAGGCCGAGCCACCGCCCATCGCTTCGATCTCCGGAGTGAGGTGGCGCACCTCGCGGACGAGCCGCGCGTTCGGGTCGCGGTTGGGATCGGCGCTGTAGAGTCCGGCAACGTCCGACAGCAGCACCAGGCAGTCCGCGCCGGTCATCTGCGCGACGCGCGCCGCGAGACGATCGTTGTCACCGTAGCGGATCTCGGCAGTCGCAACCGTGTCGTTCTCGTTGATGACCGGGAGCGCGCCGAGCTCCAGCAGCGACTCGAGCGTGGCACGCGCGTTGAGGTAGCGACGGCGGCGCTCGCTGTCCTCGAGGGTGAGCAGCACCTGTGCCACGGTCACATCATTGCTCTCGAGCAGCTCCTTGTAGGCATGCGCGAGTCGGATCTGCCCCACCGCTGCCGCCGCCTGGCTCTCCTCGAGTCGTAGCGTTCCGTGCTTGAGGCCAAGACGCCGCCGCCCGAGCGCGATCGCTCCAGATGACACCAGGATGACACGCTGGCCGCGCCTGCGTAGCCGCAGCAGGTCATCCACCAGGGTCTCGAGCCAGGCACGGTTGACGCGGGCGCTCTCTGCGTCGACCAGCAGCGCCGAGCCGACCTTCACGACAATTCGCCGCGCCTGCGTCAGGGGAACCATGAAGGAAAACTATACGCATCCGGGCCGCGTTGCCCAACCCGACCGCAGCCCCTACACTTAACGGCGGCGAAAATGAGGACAGGGTGGTTTTCGCGGTGAGTAGAGATTTCGAGCCGGTGCCCGGCCAGTGGTACGAAAACCTGGAAGAAGAAGAGTCCTTCCGCGTGCTGTCGGTGGATGAGGACTCCGAGCGCCTGGAGATCGAGTACCTCGACGGCGACATCGAGGAAATCGACCTGGAGGCCTGGCGCGAGATGGACCTCGAGCGGATCGAGGAGCCCGAGGGCTGGTCCGAATCCGACGACGAAGACACGGACGATGACGATGACTGGGACGAGGAGGAAGAAGAGGACGAGGACGACGACGATTGGGACGAGGACGAGGACGACGCCGATGACGAGCGGGATGAATATTGACCTCGGCCGGCATTGATAGCTGGTACCACGAGAAAGAATCTGCCTGGCTGTACCGTCAGGTAGCCGCCGCGGAAGCGGACCCCGCCAAGAGTGCCCTGTTTCTGAAGCTCGCTGCCGCCGCCGAGGAGCAGGCGGCGAAGTGGCAGCTTGCCGCGCAGCGCGACACTCCGGGTGCCGCCCAGACGCGCCTGTTCATCCCTTCCGTGCGAGCACGCGTCGTCGCGCGGCTGCTATCGCGGTTCGATCCACGCTCGCTGCGCCCGATACTCGCCGCCATGAAGCTGCGCGGCCTGTCGATCTACAGCGCGCCGCTCGCGGTCGCCGGCCACGCGATGCCGACCTCACTCGCCCAGGTGGGCGCGCGCCATCGCAGCGCGCTCGGCGGCGGGCTGCGCGCCACGGTCTTCGGGGTGAACGACGGCCTGGTATCGAACGTGAGCCTCGTGCTCGGTGTCGCGGGCGCGGGCGCCGCCAGCGGCTACGTGCTCACCGCCGGGCTCGCCGGGTTGCTGGCCGGCGCGCTTTCCATGGCCGCGGGCGAGTACGTCTCGGTGCGCTCGCAACGCGAGATGTACGAGTACCAGATCGCGCTCGAGCGCGAGGAGCTCGCCGAGTATCCCGATGAGGAAGCCGAAGAGCTCGCGCTCATCTACCAGGCCCGTGGTGTCGCCCTCGGTCAAGCGCGCGAGGTGAGTCAGGCGCTGCTCGCGAACCCTGGTGCGGCGCTCGATGTGCTGGCGCGGGAAGAGCTCGGCCTCAACCCCGACGATCTCGGCTCGCCGTGGCAGGCGGCATCCTCTTCCTTCGTCGCGTTCGCACTCGGGGCCGCCGTGCCGCTCGCACCGTTCCTGTGCGGTTTCACCGGCGCTCAGTCGACCGTCGGTGCGGTGGCGATCACGCTGATGGCACTTTTCGGGGTCGGGCTTGGGCTGTCACTCTTCACCGGTCGCGACGCGGTGCGCAGCGCCCTCCGCATGGTGCTGATTGGCGGTGGCGCGGGCGCGGTCAGCTTCCTCGTCGGGCATGCGGTGGGTGTGGCACTCGGCTGAGCACGACCCTGCGCAGCGCGGGCTTGGGCTTGAAAAGGACGTCACTGGCCTCATGCTGGCCAGCATGGCGCCGTAACGGTACAGTGCCGGCCGGCGAGAATCTCACATCCCTCTGTCAAAGCAGGCTTCCCGTCATGAAACGCATCGTGTTGTTCATCGCCACCAACCTGGCCGTGCTGCTCGTGTTGACGATCGTGGCGAGCCTACTGAACCTCGAACCCTGGCTCAGCGCGCATGGCCAGAGCCTCGGCGGGCTGCTCGTCTGGGCCGCGGTGTTCGGTTTTGGCGGCGCCTTCATCTCCCTCGCCATGTCGAAGATGCAGGCCAAGATGTTCATGGGCGTGCAGGTGATCGGGGACTCCCCCGATCCAACCGCGCAGTGGCTCGTCTCGGTGGTCGAGCGCTACGCGCGCGAGGTCGGCGTCCGCACACCGGAAGTGGGCATCTTCAACTCTCCGGCGCCGAACGCATTCGCCACGGGAGCGAGCCGTAACTCGGCGCTCGTGGCGGTGAGTACCGGACTCCTGCAGCGCATGAACCGCCAGGAGATCGAAGCGGTGGTCGGTCACGAGATGACGCACGTCGCCAACGGCGACATGGTGACGCTTACCCTGGTCCAGGGGGTCGTCAACACCTTCGTGCTGTTCCTCGCGCGGGTCGTCGGCATGGTCGTCGACCGCGGCTCCCAGAGTGGACGCGGCATCGGCTCATTGATGACCTTCTGGTTGCTGCAGTTCGTGTTCGGCCTGCTCGCCACTCCGATCGTCATGTGGTTCTCACGACGACGAGAATTCCGTGCCGACCGCGGCGGCGCGCAGCTCGCGGGCACCGGCAACATGATCGCCGCGCTCGAAGACCTCAAGCGCGGGCACGAGCCGCTGCCGGCACAGCAATTCCAGGCCTTCGGCATCGCCGACGGCGGGGTGCGCGGCGGGATCGCGCGGCTGTTCATGAGCCACCCACCGCTCGATGAGCGCATCGCCGCGCTGCGCGCGCTCGGCACGCATTGACCGCGCAGGCAACGGCCCTGCCGGAGCGGCTGCGCGCGCTGCTCGGCGCAGACCTGGTACTGACGGACCCAGCGGACTGCGCGCCCTTCCTTGCTGACCACCTCGGGCGCTGCCAGGGACGCGCCCTCGCCGTGGTGCAGCCACGGACGGTGGCGCAGGTCGCGCAGCTGCTCGAGTTTTGCGAGGCGGAGCGCATCGGCGTCGTGCCGCACGGTGGCAACACCAGCTACTGCGGCGGCGCCATCCCCGACGGGTCCGGTCGACAGCTCGTTCTGTCGCTGCGCCGGCTCAATCGCATCCGCAGCATCGATGCCGACAACTACTCGCTGGTCGCCGAGGCCGGCTGCGTTCTGGCGCAGGTGCAGGCGGCGGCCGACGCAGCCGGGCGCTTCTTCCCGCTGAGCATCGGCTCCCAGGGCAGTTGCCAGATTGGCGGCAATCTGTCGACCAACGCGGGCGGCGTCAACGTGCTGCGCTACGGGATGACGCGCGACCTGGTCCTCGGGCTCGAGGTGGTGCTGCCGGGCGGCAGAGTGCTCGACGGGTTGACCACACTGCGCAAGGACAACACCGGTTACGACATCAAGTCGCTGTTCCTCGGTGCCGAGGGCACGCTCGGCGTCATCACCGCCGCGAGCTTCAAGCTATTCCCGCAGATTCGCGCCCGCGCCACCGCACTTGCTGCAATACCCGACCTGCGCGCCGCAGTGACGCTGCTCGGGGAGCTGCGCGCCGCGAGCGGCGACCGCGTCAGCTCCTTCGAGCTCATCGCGCGCGTCGGCATCGAGCTCACCACGCGTCATATTCCCGGGGTCAGCGACCCGCTCGCCACGCGCTATCCCTGGTACGTACTGTGCGAGCTGTCATCCTCGCGCGCCGCCGAGCCACTCGATGCGGTGCTGGAAGAGGCGCTCGGGGCGGCACTTGCCAATGGAACGGTGCTCGACGCCGCGCTGGTGCGCAGCGAGCGCGAGCGCGCCGCGCTCTGGAAGCTGCGCGAGAGCATACCCGAGGCGCAGCGCCACGAAGGCGCGAGCCTCAAGCATGACATCTCGCTGCCAGTGGCGACGCTGCCGGACTTCGTCGCGCGCGCCACGCCGTGGGTCAGCGCCCACGTCCCCGAGGGGCGGCTGGTACCGTACGGGCACGTCGGTGACGGTAATCTGCACTTCAACATCAGTCAGCTGCCCGGCGGCGATCGCGAGCGATTCCTTGCGCGCGCCGCTGAGATCCGGCGCGCGATCCACGACCTGGTGCGTGAGTTCGGCGGCAGCTTCAGTGCCGAGCACGGTGTCGGCCGTACCAAGGTCGGCGAGCTCGAGCGCTACGCCTCACCGGTGGAGCTCGAGCTGATGCGCGCCGTGAAGCATGCCTTCGATCCGCACGGCATCATGAATCCCGGCAAGGTCCTACGCGAAGAATGAAGGAGTCATGCATGGTGTACCGGTCCCCCCTCCTCGCCGTGGTGCTGCTCGCGGCCGGTTGCGGCGCACATGGCGGCGGAAGCGGGAACAGCGCGCCGACTGCCCCGGCCACTGGCAGTGCGGCAGGCGCGGCCGCTGCTAATGCCGCGCTGGGGGAAGGTCCCCGCATCACGCTCTCCCCGGACAACGTGCATATCGAGTACCGCGTCTACGGGCACGGCGATCCGGCGGTACTGCTGGTGCATGGCTGGGCGTGCGATGAGAACTACTGGCATGCGCAGCTCGATGCCCTCAAAGCGCACTACACCGTGGTGACGCTCAACCTCGCCGGGCACGGGGCCTCCGGTGGCAACCGCTCCGACTGGTCGATGGCTAACTACGCGCAGGATGTGGCGGCCGTCGCGCACGAGCTACCCAACCCGCAGCTGGTGCTCGTTGGCCACTC
>Ga0306926_10007672_pt1 | contig 11721 bp, 12 predicted proteins | sample flu12Cox44000178_FD_203759 | JGI IMG/M metagenome (GOLD analysis project Ga0306926, IMG submission 203759) | Lab enrichment of tropical soil microbial communities from Luquillo Experimental Forest, Puerto Rico - flux8day.12C.oxic.44.000.178 (v2)... | ecosystem: Environmental > Terrestrial >...
GGGCTCGGGCAGGCCGAGGAGATCGTCGGGCCACGAGCTCAGGTCGCGGGTGACGTGCTCGGTCAGGGACTCGGTGCGCAGCTCCACCTCGTTGGCCTCGAGGTCGAGGGCTCGCGTGCGGGTGCGCACCGCATCGAGCGCCTGCTCGGTCGTCTGACGGTCCTGGCGCAGGCGTTCGAGCTTCTCGCCGCCGGCGCGCACCGCGTCCACCTGGTCCTGGTAATCGTGGCGCAGCGCCGTGAAGACGCCGTCGAGCCGCTCGTGCTCGCTCTGGACCAGCTCTTCCAGGTGGGCCAGCGCCCGTCCCTCGGCCTCGAGGCGCTGGCGCCGGGCGGCCGCAGAGGCTCGCTCCTCGGCATGGCCCTGGAGCCGGCGCTCGACCTCGGCACGGCGCTCGGCCAGCACGCGCCCTCGCTCGGATACGCCGGCCACCCGCACCTCGAGCTCTTGTCGCCTGCGGTGCAGGTCGACTCGCTGCGCCTCCAGCGCCTCCCACTCCGCGAGCGCCTGCTCCAGCTGCGGCAGCGCGTGGGCGAGCTGCGCCTCCTCGGCGCTGACCTCGGCCAGGCGCTGGTGGGCGGTCGCGACCTCCGTCCGGGCCTCGCCAAGCTCGGCGTCGAGGCGCTGTCGCTCCTCTGCGGCGCGCTCGGCGTCGACCCGGGCGGCTTCCGTGGCAGTGCCGTGGCGGTCGGCCGCCCGCTCGGTGGCCGCGCGTGCGTCGCGGGCCCGGGCCAGCGCGATGCGGGCGTCGGTCAGGGTCGCCCTGGCCAGCGCGGCGGCCGTCTCCGCTTCCTCGGCGCGCCGATGAGCCTCGTCGACGGCGGCCGCGGTGACCACACCGGTACCCGAGCGCACGCGCCATCCCGTGGCGGCGAAGCGGTCGCCCTCGGGAGTGACCACGACGAGGTCATCGCGCGCTAGCGAGAGGTCGATGGCCTCCTCCCAGCCGTCCACCCGCACGGCGCGTCCGACGAGCGCGTCGAGCACGGACTCGGCGACGGCGCCGCCATGGCGCGCCCGGACGTGCCGCCGCACGGGCTCGGCGCTGCTCCCGGTCGGGAGCTCGCCGGTGCCGCTGACAGCGGCGCGCGGCGCCAGCACGGCGCCGGCCACGCCGCCGGCACGCAGCGCGGCCAGGGCGGCCTGGGCCGACCGCCGCCCGTCGACGACCACCGCGGCGACCCCTGCGCCCGCCGCCGCTTCGAACGCGGCGTCCCAGCCGTCGTCGATCTCGACCAGGTCGACCAGCGAGCCCACCACGCCGTCGACATCGCGCAACACCTCGCGCCCGCCCTTCCCCTGCAGGTCGGCCAGCGCCCGCTCGAGCGCCTCGGCGCGTGCCGCGCTGCGGTGCCGCACCTCCTCCGCTTCGTCGGCGGCCGCCTGGGCCGTCTCCGCGGAATGCGCGGCGGCCTCGAGCTCGGCCGAGCGGCCGGCGAGGTCGGCGTCGAGCGCCGGAGCGGCATCGTCGAGCGACGCCGACTTCTGTGCCACGAGGTCGGCGCGGACGGCGGCGGCTGCGTTGCGCTGTTCGAGGACGGCGACCCGGGCCGCGGACGTGTCGATGTCCTCCTGCTCGCGGGTGGCCGCCCGACCGACGAGCTCGATCCGCGCCCGCACCCGCGTCGTGGCGTCGTCGGGCGCGTCGCCCGCGAGAACCGCGGCCCAGCGTGTCCGCAGGGCGTTGTCATCGGCGTCGAGCGCGACCTGTGCGGTGGCCAGCTCGGCGCGCTCGGGCGCGGCGCCGCCGGCCTCCTCGGCCTCCGCCGCCGCGAGCTCGGTCGCCAGGCGGGCCGCCTCGGCCTCGAGGGTGGAGACCACGTCCACGTCGGCCGCCGCGTCCAAGGCGGCGAGAACGCCGCGTTGGCGCTCTCGAAGGACGCCGCTGAGGCCGCGGGCTCGCTCGACGAGGCCCTGGACGCGGCCGAGCGCGTTGGCGAGGTCCTCTTCACGGCGCGACGACAGCTCGGCCGTCGTGCTCGTCGCCTCGGCATCGAGCCGCGCCATGACGTCCTGGAGCTCGCGCTCCTCCGCCTGGCACACCGTCAGGCCCTCGGCGGCGACCCGGCGTCGGTTGGCCAGCTCGGCCAGCTCGGCCCCGGCCAGATAGCGGCGGACCGTGAGGAGCTCGGAGGCGACGGCGTCGTGCGAGCGGGCCGCCGCGGCCTGCCGCTCGAGCGGGCGGATCTGTCGGCGCACCTCGCGCACGAGGTCGCCGAGCCGCTCGAGGTTCTCCGCCGTGGTGGCCAGCCTCCGCTCGGCCCGTTCGCGGCGCCGGCGGTGCTTCAAGACGCCGGCCGCCTCCTCGATGATGGCCCGCCGGTCCTCGGGCCGCGCGTTCAGCACGGTGTCGAGCTGGCCCTGTCCGATGATCATGTGCTGCTGGCGCCCGACACCTGAGTCGCTGAGCAGCTCCTGGATGTCGAGCAGCCGGCAGGGAGCTCCGTTGATGGCGTACTCGCTGTCGCCGGTGCGGAAGAGCGTGCGGGTGATGGTCACTTCGGCGAGGTCGACGGGCAGCTTGCCCGACGAGTTGTCGATGGTCAGCGACACCTCGGCCCGTCCGAGCTGGGGGCGTGAGGACGTCCCGGCGAAGATGACGTCCTCCATCTTCGCGGAGCGCAATGACCGCGGCCCCTGCGCGCCGAGCACCCACGTCACGGCGTCGACGACGTTTGACTTCCCACTGCCGTTGGGGCCGACCACCACCGTGATGCCCGGCTCGAACTCCAGCACGGTGGGGTCGGCGAAGGACTTGAACCCCTTCATGCTGAGCGACTTCAGGAACATTTGCGGCGACCCTACCGGGTGACCACGCGCAGCGGGGGGACGACAGGAACCCCGAATCAGGGTTGCGTCAGACCTGGCAGTGCTCGCAGAAAAAGGTGGAGCGGCCGCCGGCCTTGACCCGCACGATCACGTTCCGGCAGCGCCGGCACGGCTGCCCCTCGCGGTCGTAGACCTGGTGTGAGCCCTGGTAGTCGCCCAGCTCCCCGAAGAGGTCTCGGTACTGCTCGTCGGCCAGCGACGAGCCGCGGTGCTTGATGGCCTCAGCCAAGGTCTCGACGATGGCCCGGTAGAGACGGCGCACCTCGGTGGCGGTCAGCGAGTCGGCGGCCCGGTCGTAGCGCAAACCCGCCTGGTAGAGCATCTCGTCGGAGTAGAGGTTTCCGATGCCGGCAGTGAAGCTCTGGTCCATCAGCAACGACTTGATGCCTCCGTGATGCTGGCGCAACATCAGCCCGAAGCGGTCCCAGCTCATGAGGTCCTCGATGGGGTCGAAGCCGAGATGGGCCAGCTCGGGCACCGCCTTGCGGATGGCGGCCCCGTCGCCGCCTGCCGTGCCCGACACCGGGGAGAGCGGAGTCCCGTCCGCCTTGAGGGGCGGGGTGGAGACGAAGAGCTCGCCGAAGGTGCGCGGGTCCACGTAGCGCAGCTCGCCGCCCTGGGTGAAGGTGATGACCACGTGCGTGTGCTTGGGTTTCGGGTCCTTGGCCGACTTCACGCGGAGGAGCTGGCCACTCATGCCGAGGTGGACGACGAGGGTGTCGCCGTTGTCGAGCGTGAGCAGCAGGTACTTGCCAAGGCGCCCAACCGACTTGATGGTCCGCCCCTCGAGCAGCGCGCGGAAGTGCTTGGCCGAGGGGTGCCGGCGCACCGAGCGGCCGTTGGCGACGGAGACGGCCTTGATCTTGCGGCCGACCACCTCGCGCGCCAGGTCCTGGCGGAGCGTCTCGACCTCGGGGAGCTCAGGCACCGGTCAACTCCTCCCACGCGGCGCGGGCCGCCTCCTGCTCGGCGTCCTTCTTCGAACGTCCTTCGCCGGTGCCCCAACGGGTCCCGCCGAGGTAGACCTCAGCGACGTAGGCCCGATCGTGGTCGGGTCCGGACCCGACGACGACGTAACGCGGCGGGCCCTCCCCGTCGCGCACTGCCTTCTCCTGCAGCCGGCTCTTGTGGTCGAAGTCGTCGGGTTCCTCGCCCGCCCGGGCGATGTGCTCGCCGAGCTCGCGCAAGACGAGAGACTGGGCGGCCTCCCAGCCCGCATCGAGGTAGACCGAGCCGAGGATGGCCTCGAAGGCGTCGGCCAGGATGGACGCCTTGGTGCGCCCGCCCGAACCCTCTTCGCCGCGGCCGAGCAGGAGGACCTCGCCCACGCCCAGGCGGCCCGCCACCTCGGCCAGCACCCGGGCGTTGACCACCGCCGAGCGCACCTTCGCCAGCTTCCCCTCGGCGAACTCGGGGTAGCGCTCGTAGGCGAATCGGGCCACCACCAGACCCAGTACAGCGTCGCCGAGGAACTCGAGGCGCTCGTTTGACGGTGCGCCACCCTCCTGCTCACCGCACCATGAGCGATGGGCCAGTGCGTGTTGCAACAGGCTCAGGTCGGCGAAGGTGTGGCCCAGCCGCTCCGCCAGTGCAGCAGCCCCCTCGGCCCCGGCGTCAACCCGCCTCGAGCTTGGCGTAGACGTAGTCAACGGCGTCACGGACCGTGCGGAGGTCCTCGAGGTCCTCGTCGTCGATGCGGAACCCCACGGTCCGCTCCCCGAGCTCCTCTTCCAAGGCCTCCACCAGCTCGATGAGGGCCAAGGAGTCGGCATCGAGGTCCTCGACGAACGAGGAGCCCTCGGTGATCGACGACGGGTCCGTCTCCAAGATGTCGGCCAGCTGGTCCCTGATCAGCTCGAACACTCCTTGACGGTCGAGCGGGCCTTGGTTTGTGTGGGTTTCGGCCGGCACGCGCACCAGTGTACGTGTTGCCGCAGTGGAACCGCCCGTTTTGCCCCTCTGATCTGGTGTTTTCAGCCTTTTTCGTTCGAGCGCACCGCGGCCGCGACATGGTCCGCGAGCCCGCGCGTGGCGCATTCGTGCGCGACCAGCACCGCGTTGAGCATGGCCGTCGCATTGGACGACCCGTGGCTGATCACGCAGACCCCGTCGGTGCCGAGCAGCATGGCCCCGCCGGTGTTCTCTGGCTCGAACTCAGCCGCCAGCGGGAGCAGGTGCGGCAACAGTGCTTGGGAGGCGGTCCGGGTCTCGTCGTCGGTGCCGAAGACGCCGAGCAGAGTGTCGAAGAGGAAGCGCAGGGAGCCCTCGAGCGTCTTGAGGGTCACGTTCCCCGTGAACCCGTCGGTGACGATCACGTCGGCCGGGGAGGGCAGCAAGTCCCGGCCCTCGAGGTTCCCGACGAACTCGAAGTCGCCGCTCGCCGCCTCATCGTTGAGCAGCGCGTGGGTCTCCTTCACGAGCGGGGTGCCCTTGGTTGGCTCCTCGCCGATGGAGAGCAACCCCACTGAGGGCGCCTCGGTTCCGAAGCGGGCCGAGACGTAGGCGGCGCCCATCTGGGCGAACTGGACCAGCATCCCCGGAGTGCACTCGGCGTTAGCGCCCGCGTCGACCAGCACCGCAGGTGTGCGTCCGAGCCGCGGCAGCGGCGTCGCGATGCACGGCCGTTGCACCCCGGGCAGGCGACCCATGCGCAGCAGCGCCGAGGCCATGGTGGCGCCCGTGTTGCCCGCCGAGACCATGGCGCTGGCCTTGCCGTCGCGCACGAGCTCCGCCGCCCGCACGAGCGACGAGTCCTTCTTGCGCCGCACCGAGCCTGCCGGGTCCTCGTCCATGCCGATGACCTCGGTGCAGGCGACGAGCTCGAGCCCGTGGGTCTCGCCCACCTGTTCGGGCGGGCCGACGAGCACGATGCCGATGCCCCGTTCCGCCGCCCGGCGGGCGCCTTCGACGATGTCCGCCGGGGCCTTGTCGCCGCCCATGGCGTCCACGGCCACGGGCAGTTGCGCCAGCTCCTCCGGCGTGGGGCGCGGGCCCCGCCGGCTCAAGTCAGTCGACCTCGACCGCTTGGCGCCCCTTGTACCAGCCACAGCTGGGGCAGACCACGTGCGGCGTCTTCGCCGCCTGGCAGTGCGGGCACACGCTGCGGGCCGGCCGGCTCAGGCGCCACGCCGCGGCCTGATGACTGCGGCCCTTGGCCTTCGACTTCTTCTTCTTGGGGACGGCCATCAGGGATCTCCAACGATCGGTTCGGGCGCTTCACGCAGCCCTGGCGGGGCGCTCCACGGGCCTCGCGGACGACGGCGACCTACGGGACCCGTTATCGGAGCACGTCGAGGTTAGCCCACCGGGGATCACGAGGGGCAACGCATCCGCAGGGCCCCTCGTTCCGGTTGGCGCCACACTGCGGGCACAGCCCGGCGCAGTCCTCTCGGCACAGGGGCGCGGCCGGCAGCTCGAGCACGACGCTGTCTCGAACGAGCGGCGCCAGGTCGATGACGTCGTCGTCGATCGGATAGATCTCCTCGTCCGCCGTGGCGGCGATCGGCCGGTCGGCGAAGCGCTCGTGCACCGCGATGCGCAGCTCGCCCGAGACCGGCTCGGCGCAGCGGCGGCACGTTCCTTCCCAGGGCGCCGTCACGGTGCCGGCGACGTCGATGCCGCCCTCGAAGGGGGTCAGGGTCACGTCGGCCTCGACCTCGGCGCCCGTCGGCACCACGCTGCGGCCCGGGTCGATGCCGGTCTCCTCCATCGGGCCTGCCAGTGCGACCTCGCCTCGGCGCACCACGTGGCCAGGCTGCCGGGAGCGTCGCAGCCGCGCGACGTGGACGGTGAAGGGATCCGCAACCACTACGCCTGGTCCTGGTCGAAGAAGCCGTCCTCCTCCGCCGCGGCGCCCGCCTCCTCGGCTGCCGGCGCCACGAGCGGCGCGGCGAGCTTGGCCCGCCCTGCCTGCACGGTCCGTGTGAGGCGGTCGAGCACGATCTCCATGCCTGCCAGCTTGGTGTCGACGAAGTCCTCCGCCTGGTGGCGCAGCGTGCGCGCCTCCTCGTTGGCGTCGTCGAGGATGCGCTGGGCCACCGCGTTGGCCTGCCGCACGATCTCGGTCCGCTGGACCATCCGCTCGGCCTGCGCGCGCACCTCGTTCATCAGCGCCTCCGCATCGCGGGAACGCTCGGCCATGAACTCCTCCCGCTCACGCAACAGCCAACGGGCCTGTCGCAGCTCCTCCGGCAGGCTGTCGAGCGCCGACTGCACCAGCCCCATGACCTCTTCGCGCGACACCATGACCGAGGACGACAGTGGCATCGACTTGGCGGTGGTGATGACATCCATCAGGTGGTGCAGGATCGAGTCGAGGCCGCCTTCATCCGCCGGCGGCACCTCCTCGACGTCGTCGAGGAAGGGATCGCTCACCTGCGGCCACCCCCCTTCTTCTTGCGCTCCTCGTCGTACTTGGCCAGCAGCGCCTCGGCCACGGGCTTGGGCACGAACGCGGAGACGTCTCCGCCGAATCGCCACACCTCGCGGACGAGCTTGGACGCAACGAAGGACCACTCGGGGCTGGTCGGGATGAAGATCGTCTCCACGCCGGAGAGGTGGTTGTTCATCTGGGCCATCTGCATCTCGGCCTCGAAGTCCGATACGGCCCGCAGCCCGCGCACGATGGCGGAGGCGCCGACGTCGCGGGCGACGTACACCAACAGCGTCGACACCGACACGATGCGCACCGACGGGAGATGCGCCACGACCTCTTCCAGCATGGCCTGGCGTTCCTCGAGGTCGAAGAGAGGCGAGCCCTTCTGCGGGTTGCGCAGCGCCGCCACGACCACCTCGTCGAAGAGCCGGCTGGCCCGCTCGACGATCTCGAGATGCCCGTTGTGGAAAGGGTCGAACGAGCCCGGGAAAAGGCCGACCTTCACGAGCGGTCACCGCTGCGCTGAGCCACGGTGACGAGCGTACCGCCGTACCGGCGTTCTCTCGCGACCATCCAACCGTGGGGTAGGGCCACCGACTGGCCCGATTCCAACACGGCCACCTCCGCCTGCAATGTGTCCAAGAGCGCCCGCCAGTCGGTGAAATCGTATGGGGGGTCGCACAGCGCAAGGTCGAAACGCGAGGCCGTGCCGGTCCGCAACCAAGCAGGCAGCGATGCCCGCACGAGGGTGGCGGAGGCGTCCTCCAAGCCGACCGCATGGAGGTTCTGGCGCACGGCGGCCAGCGCATCTGGGTCGTGGTCGACGAAGGTGACCGAGGCGGCACCCCGGGAGAGTGCCTCGACTCCCAATGCACCGCTGCCGCAGAAGAGGTCGACGACCTCGAGCCCGTCCACGCCACCCAGCGATCCGAGGATGTCGAAGATCGACTCGCGCACCCGGTCCGAGGTCGGCCGCACCGACTTGGGCAGCCGGGCCGCCAGGCGCCGGCCACGGCTCCGGCCTCCGATGACGCGCACGGGGCCAACCATAGGGGCGGCTTCCCGGGTCACCCGCTCCCGCTGGCGGGTTGGAGTTCACAGCCACAGACCTTGCTTGTCGACCAGCTCGAGGGCGCGAGCGTCCAGCTCTTCATCGATCAGCCTTGCGACGAAGACCTCGTCGTCGGGTCGCACATCGCGAATGCCCTGGGCCGCCTCCGCAGCCGCCTTGAGCCGCGCTTGTTGCCGCACCATGTCCTCGAGCGGTTCATCGGGGACGAACACGTAGAGCAGCCGACAATTGAGCGCCGAGGCGACGGCTCTCAGCGTGGACAGGCGAACCGAGCCCTCCATTTCGGCGCGCTCGAGCTGGCTCGCCCTCTGCTGACTGATTGCCATGCGTCGTCCCAGTTCTCCGGTGGACATGCCGATGGCACGGCGGATCGTCGTGATCCAGCCCAGAGGTGGACAGGCACCGATGACTTCTTCCAGACCGCCCAGACGGATGTCGAGTTGCCGGCGGACGATTGCGCGATGGATCTTCATCGGTGGAGAAGCGGTCGCCTGTATATGGCAACTTCCTTGTCGATTCGGAAATTCCTACAAGGGAGGCGGCCGAGCTCAAGGCAGGGATCAACAAGGAGAACGTTGTCAGTTTTCGGAAACCGACAAGGCAGTGCCCCTATACAGACACAGCACCCACCGACGCCCGGGCGCCGAACCGCCCAGACATCGACCACCGAACCGCAGGCACCCTCACCGGACCGGCGGGATCAGCTCTTGAAGAGGTACTCCCCCTCGTCGGCGCTCAGCAGCAGCCGGACCTCCTCTTCCAATTCGGGGTGCGACTCAAGCTGGGGATCGGCGGTGACGATCTCTTCGGCCACCCGGCGTGCCTCGTCGAGCAGCTCGAGGTCGCCGACGTCGGTGAGCGAGGCCAGACGAAGATCGCTCTGTCCCTTTTGCCGCGCGCCGAGCAGGGTGCCCTCACCGCGCAAGCGCAGGTCTGCCTCCGCCAGCGCGAAACCGTCGGTCGACGCCGCCACGGCGGCCAGCCGCTCGTTTCCCTCTTCGCCTCCGAGCAGGTAGCACCAACTCGCCGCGGTCCCCCGACCAACCCGACCGCGCAGCTGGTGCAGTTGGGCGATGCCAAAGCGGTCGGCGCTCTCGACCACCATGACGGTCGCCTCCGGCACGTCGACGCCCACCTCGATCACGGTGGTCGCCACGAGCACCTCGACCGCGCCGGTGCGGAAGCGTTCCATCACTTCCTCACGGGCGCTGGCCGCCATCTGTCCGTGCATGAGCCCGACGCGCAGCCCGGCCAGTTCGCCGGCGGCCAGCCGTTCGTACTCCTCCGTGGCCGACTTGGCCTCGACTCGCAGCGAGTCGCCGACGAGGGGGCACACCACGAAGGCCCGGTGACCCTTCGCGACCTCGTCACGCACACGGGCCCATGCTGGTTCCTCGCGGGCGTGGCCCTGGCCGGGCAACCACTGGGTCGTCACCGGGATGCGCCCAGGCGGCAGCTCGTCGAGCGTAGTGAGGTCGAGGTCGCCGAAGATCACCATGGCGGCCGTGCGTGGGATGGGGGTCGCCGTCATCACCAGCAGGTCGGGATCCCCGTCGGTGCCCTTGTCCCGCAGTCCGGCGCGTTGCTCCACGCCGAAGCGGTGTTGCTCGTCGATGACCACGCAGCCCAGCGACCGGAACGCGACCTCGTCGGTCAACAGCGCGTGCGTGCCGACGACGAGGCCGACGGTGCCTGCGGCCAGCCCGCCCAGCACGGCCTGGCGCGCCTTGCCCTTGACCCGGCTGGTCAGCAGTTCCACCCGGACGTCGCCTCCGGCCATCCCGCCCGGGCCCTCCAGGTCGCCAAGCAGCGCGCGCACCGCCGCGAGGTGCTGCTCGGCGAGCACCTCGGTCGGCACCATCAGCGCGCCCTGGCGGCCGCTCTGCACCGCGGCCAGCAACGCCGCCACTGCGACCACCGTCTTCCCCGAGCCGACGTCGCCTTGCAAGAGCCGGTGCATCGGGAAGGGGCCGGCCATGTCCGCCACGATCACCGCCAGCGCTCGCCGCTGGGCGGTCGTGAGCTCGTAGGGCAGCCCGGAAAGGAACCGCGCCACCACGGTGTCCCCGACGCCGCCGGTCACCTCGAGGGGCGACACGTCGTGGCGCAGTGCGCGCGCGTTCACCTCGAAGGCCCGGCGCCGCAGCACCAGCGCGAGCTGCAAGCGGAAGAGCTCGTCGAAGACGAGACGGCGCCGGGCCGCGTCCTTGGCCTCGAACGACTCGGGAGCGTGAATCGTGTGGAAGGCGTCCGTGCGCCCCCACAACGCGAGCGCACTGCGCCACTCGGGTGGCAACGGCTCGGCCAGCTCGCCGGCCCGGCGCAGCGCTTCTTCGACGAAGGACCCGATCTCCCAACTGGTCAGCCCGACCTTGGCCGATGCGGGGTACACCGGGAGGATGCGCAAGGTTCGCCGCCCGGTTGAGGCCGCGCCCGCCACGACGTCGACGACCGGGTTCGCCATCTGGCGGCTGCCTCGGTACTCGGTGACCTTTCCGAAGAAGATCGCCTCGGTCCCGGCCTCGAGCTGCTTCGCCCGCCACGGCTGGTTGAAAAAGACGATCTTGAGGCGCCCGGACTCGTCGCGCACGACTACGTCGACCACCGCGCGGCCCGTCCGGGCGCGGCGGGCGTGCGCCGACTGCACGGTCGCGAGCACGGCGGCCTCGTCCCCGACCACGAGATCCGACACGTCGGCCTGCCGAGTGCGGTCGATGTAGCGCCGCGGATAGGTCGTCAGCAGATCGAGCACCGACTCGATGCCCAACTCCGAGAGCATCCCGACCCGGCGCTCCGACACGCCGTCCAGACGGGACACCTCGATCGCGCTCAGGGCGCGCAGGGAGCGGCCGCTACTCAATCCCCAACAGGTAGGGGTAGAGCGGCTGGCCCCCCTGGTGCACCTCCATCGCCACCTCGGGGTACTCCTCCGAGAGCCACTCCTCGATCCGGCGAGTGTCGGCCACCCGCGCCCCCTCCCCTTCGATCAGTGTGACCAGCTCGTGGGAGTCGTCGAGCAAGCGGCTGAGGAGCAAGCGGGTGCACACGACGACGTTGTCGGCGATGGCGACCACACCGTCGCGTGAGATCCCGATCCAGTCGCCCTCGTGCACCTCTCCCACGTCGGTCACCGAGTCGCGCACCGCTCGGGTCACCTCGGCCGGCACCACCCGCGCCGCCGAATCGGTCATGGACGAGACGTTGACGTCGGCGCCCGCACCGGGGTCGTAGGCCAAGAGGGCGGCAAACCCCTCCACGATCGAACCTGACGCCACGACACGCACGGTCTTCTCGCTCAGCGCGTCGACCTGCTCGGCCACGGGTCGGATGTTCTTGTTGTTCGGCAGGATCACCACCTCGCGTGACGGGACCGCCTCGACCGCCTTCACCAGGTCGGCAGTGGCGGGGTTCATCGTCTGACCGCCAACGACGAGGTGGTGCACCC
>Ga0306926_10007673_pt1 | contig 11721 bp, 10 predicted proteins | sample flu12Cox44000178_FD_203759 | JGI IMG/M metagenome (GOLD analysis project Ga0306926, IMG submission 203759) | Lab enrichment of tropical soil microbial communities from Luquillo Experimental Forest, Puerto Rico - flux8day.12C.oxic.44.000.178 (v2)... | ecosystem: Environmental > Terrestrial >...
GTGCTGGTGTCGACCAGTAATTCGGCGAGCAGTGCCTCCTTGTTCGGGAAATGCCGGTAGATGGCCGGGCCGCTGACGCCAGCGGCGGATCCGATGTCCTCCAGCCGCACCGCGAGATACCCGCGCTCGGCGATGAGGCGCTCGGCGGCCGCAAGCAACTTCGACCGCCGGTCGGACTTGAGTCTGCTGCGGCGGGTCTCGGCGTGGGCGGTGGTGGACATTTCGGTTAATTGTAACTAACATAGCGTCGGTTAGTCGACATTAACTGATCGGCGGGCACTGACGTGGCATCTCGGACTTCGAATCGCGACGAGCACCTGGCGCTCGTCGGCCAGTTGCGCGACAAACTCGCCACCGCGGCACTCGGCGGGCCGGAGCGCGCGCGCGAGCGCCACGTCAGCCGGGGCAAGCTGCTGCCGCGCGACCGTGTCAACGGCCTGGTTGATCCCGGGAGCCCTTTTTTGGAGCTCTCGCCGCTGGCCGCCGATGGCATGTACGACGACGAGTGTCCGGGTGGCGGCATCATCACGGGCATCGGCAGGGTATCCGGCCGGGAGTGCGTCATCGTCGGCAACGATGCGACGGTGAAGGGCGGCACCTACTATCCGATGACGGTCAAGAAGCACCTGCGGGCCCAGGAAATCGCGTGCGAGAACCGGCTGCCGTGCATTTATCTCGTCGACTCCGGCGGCGCGTTCCTGCCGAAGCAGGACGAGATCTTCCCCGACCGGCACCACTTCGGCCGCATCTTCTACAACCAGACGACGCTGAGCGCCCGGGGTATTCCGCAAATCGCCGCGGTGCTCGGCTCGTGCACAGCGGGCGGGGCCTACCTGCCCGCGATGAGCGACGAGGCGGTGATCGTGCGCAACCAGGGCACGATCTTCCTCGGCGGTCCACCGCTTGTGAAGGCGGCGACCGGCGAGGTCGTCACGGCCGAGGAACTCGGCGGGGGAGACTTGCATTCGAGAACATCCGGTGTGACCGACCACCTCGCCCACGACGACCGCGATGCGCTTCGCATCGTCCGGCGCATCGTTTCCACCCTTGGTCCGCGTCAGCCCTACCTGTGGGATGTCGTGCCGACAGTGGACGCCACGGTCGATCAGACCGAGCTCTACGACGTCGTGCCGATCGATTCCCGCGTGCCGTAAGACGTACACGACGTCATCACCCGGATCGTCGACGGGGGCGAGTTCGCGGAGTTCAAGGCCGATTACGGCGCGACGCTCGTCACCGGGTTCGCTCACATCCACGGCCACCCGGTGGGTGTCATCGCGAACAACGGCGTGTTGTTCAGCGAATCTGCCCTGAAGGGTGCGCATTTCATCGAACTGTGCGACAAGCGCATGACACCGCTGGTGTTCCTGCAGAACATCTCCGGGTTCATGGTCGGCCGAGACTACGAGGCGGGCGGAATCACCAAGCACGGCGCCAAGATGGTGACCGCGGTAGCGTGCGCTCGCGTGCCGAAGCTGACCGTGGTGATCGGCGGCTCGTACGGCGCCGGGAACTATGCGATGTGCGGGCGCGCGTATTCGCCACGATTCCTGTGGATGTGGCCTAATGCACGAATCTCTGTGATGGGTGGCGAGCAGGCGGCGTCGGTGCTGGCGACTGTGCGGGCCGAGGCGCTCGAGGCAGCCGGTAACCCGTGGTCGCACGAGGACGAGGAGGCGTTCAAGGCGCCGATCCGCCAGCAGTATGAGGCGCAGGGTAACCCCTACTACTCGACGGCGCGGCTGTGGGATGACGGCGTCATCGACCCGGCCGACACCAGGACCGTGCTGGGCCTTGCGCTTTCGGTGGTGGGCCAGTCCCCGGTCGAGTCGGTCTCCTACGGCGTGTTCCGGATGTGACGTGATGACATTTCAGACTGTGCTGGTAGCCAACCGGGGAGAGATCGCCGTCCGCGTCATCCGGACCTTGCGGGCCATGGGCATCCGCTCGGTCGCTGTGTACAGCGACGCCGACGCCGAGGCCCGTCACGTCGCGGAGGCCGACGTGGCGGTGCGCATCGGACCCGCGGCGGCCCGCGACAGCTACCTCAACATCGAGGCAGTCGTCGACGCGGCGCTGCGCACCGGTGCCGAGGCTGTCCACCCTGGATACGGATTCCTCTCGGAGAATTCAGAATTCGCTGCAGCGCTCGACGCGGCCGGGATCACGTTCGTCGGGCCCCCGACCGCCGCGATCGAGACGATGGGCGACAAGATCGCGGCCAAGGCAGCGGTCGCGCAGTTCGGCGTGCCGGTGGTGCCCGGCCTCGCACGGCCCGGTCTGACCGACGGCGAGCTCATCGAGGCCGCCGACGAGATCGGCTATCCGGTGCTCGTAAAGCCGTCGGCGGGTGGCGGCGGCAAAGGGATGCGCGTAGTTGCCGACCCGTCGGAATTGGCCGGCGCGCTGGTCTCCGCACGACGCGAATCGGCCGCGGCGTTCGGCGACGACACGTTGTTCCTCGAGCGGTATGTCTTGGCGCCCAGACACATCGAAGTACAGGTCATGGCCGACCGCTACGGCAACGTGCTGCATTTCGGGGAACGGGAGTGCAGCCTACAGCGGCGCCACCAGAAGGTGATCGAGGAGGCGCCGTCGCCTCTGCTCGACGACGCAACGCGGGCCCGCATCGGGGCTGCGGCCTGCGACACGGCGCGCAGTGTCGATTACACGGGGGCCGGCACAGTCGAATTCATCGTTTCCGGCGATCGACCCGATGAGTTCTTCTTCCTGGAGATGAACACGCGGTTGCAGGTGGAGCATCCGGTCACGGAGATGGTCACCGGCTGGGATCTGGTCGAGTGGCAGGTCCGGATCGCGGCCGGTGAGAAGCTGCCGGTCACCCAACGCGACATCACGCTGCGCGGCCATGCGGTCGAAGCACGGGTGTACGCCGAAGACCCTTCGCGCGGATTCCTTCCGACCGGTGGGCCCGTGCTGGAGGTGGTCGAACCGGTCGAGATTCCCGGCGTCCGGCTCGATTCCGGACTTGCCGCGGGCATGACGGTCGGCAGCCACTACGATCCGATGCTGTCGAAGGTCATCGCACACGGTCCAGACCGCGCTTCTGCCCTAAGAGTCCTCGACCGAGCGCTGGCCAACACCGCCGTGCTCGGGGTCGTGACCAACATCGAATTCCTCCGCTTCCTGTTGGCGGATCCCGACGTGGTCATGGGTCGGCTCGACACCGGCCTGCTGGACCGCCGCGTCGGCGACTTCTCCGCCGCCACACCGTCGGACGACGATCTGATCGCGGCCGCGGCGTTTCGCTGGCTCCAGAGCTGGAATCACGCGACGAACGATCTGTGGACACACCCGTCGGGATGGCGCGTTGGCCGGGACGCCCCGACAAGCATCCGGTTACAGGCCGGCGGGCGCACCGATCACGTCCACATCACCGGGCGGCCCGACCACGCCGTCGCTCGGGTGGAGAAGAGCGAAAGCCGCTCTCTTGCGGCCGCTCTGACGGGACCGAGACTCGCCGTCACGCTGGACGGTGTCCGCCGTGACTATTTGATCGCCGCAGATGACGGTCAAATCTGGCTGGCCGGCGCCGCGGGCACCGTTGTGGTCACCGAGGTGCAGGAGGCCGCCGTGCGGCCCGACGACGAGCACCGCGGGGATGCGGAGCTGACGAGCCCGATGCCGGGCACCGTGGTCGCTGTCGGCGTCGATTCCGCGACACCCGTCACGGCCGGGACCGTCGTCGTCACCGTCGAGGCGATGAAGATGGAGCACGCGCTGCCGGCGCCGATCGATGGCACTGCCGAACTGCTCGTCGGCGTCGGCGATCAAGTCAAAGTGGGTCAACCGCTGGCCCGGATCACCGCACACCCAAACGAAGAGGCCTCCCAATGACCTTTGTCGCGAAGAGGAGAATCTGATGAGCGACTTTCTGTCGACCGGCACGTTGCCGGACCACTACGTGCAACTCGCGAAGACCGTGCGCGACTTCGCACGAAGCGTCGTCGCGCCGGTGGCGGCTCAACACGACGCAGACCATTCATTCCCGTACGAAGTGGTGTCGGGGATGGGCGACATGGGCCTGTTCGGATTGCCATTCCCCGAAGAATACGGCGGCATGGGTGGCGACTATTTCGCACTATGCCTGGCACTAGAGGAACTTGGCAAAATCGACCAGAGCGTGGCGATCACGCTGGAGGCCGGTGTGTCGTTGGGGGCAATGCCGGTGTACCGCTTCGGGAACGAGGCGCAGAAGCAGGAGTGGTTGCCGCAGTTGACGAGTGGCCGCGCCCTTGCGGCGTTCGGATTAACCGAAGCCGGTGGTGGTACCGATGCCGGCGCGACGAAGACCACCGCGCGGCCCGACGACGGACACTGGATCATCAACGGCAACAAACAGTTCATCACCAACTCGGGCACCGAGATCACCAGGCTCGTCACTGTCACTGCGGTGACCGGCAATGACGGAGACAGAAAAGAGATTTCATCGATCCTGGTGCCCGTGCCGACGCCGGGATTCACGGTGCACCCGGCATACAACAAGGTTGGGTGGAACGCGTCGGACACCCATGCGCTGAGTTTTGACGACGTGCGGGTGCCGGCCGAGAACCTGCTCGGGGAACGAGGACGGGGCTACGCTAACTTTCTGCGAATCCTTGACGAAGGCCGGATCGCGATCGCGGCGTTAGCCGTTGGCGCCGCGCAGGGCTGTGTCGACGAGTCGGTGAAATACGCGAAGGAGCGTGAGGCGTTCGGTCAGCCAATCGGCCTTAACCAGGCGATCTCGTTCAAGATTGCCCGCATGGAGGCCCGCGCGCACACCGCCCGCACCGCGTACTACGACGCGTCGGCGCTGATGCTGTCGGGCAAACCGTTCAAGAAACAGGCCGCGATCGCAAAAATGGTCGCCAGTGAGGCGGCCATGGACAACGCGCGCGACGCAACGCAGATCTTCGGCGGGTACGGGTTCATGAACGAATTTCCCGTGGCCCGGCATTTCCGTGACAGCAAGATTCTCGAGATCGGTGAGGGCACGACAGAGGTGCAGTTGATGCTCATCGCTCGAGAGGCCGGTCTGTAACGAAACGGTTGCTGTCTGATAACGGCGGCGGGCGGGGTCATTGCCCTTCGCGACACATCGTCCGCCGACCCCAGATACGGCGAAGTACCCGATTTCGGGCGCATAATGGGGACAGTGCCAGTGCTACGACGGGTCCCGGCAGACGCGCCGCGGGTACCCTGCGCGTGGGCGCGTGTGCGGGTTTGCTGAGACCCGTCGAGCAGTGACGCCAACTCGGGGTTATGTCAGGGAGGCGGCGTGCCGACGAACTCACAACCGAATGTCGTCGGCCAGACGGTTCCGGCAGTCGATCTGGCGCCGATCAGCCTGATCGGGCCGGATGGCCTGCCCACGGCCGAGGACAGGTACAACCGTGAGTTGCCCGAAGAAACCCTGGCCTGGCTGTACGAAATGATGGTCGTGACCCGCGACCTCGACGCCGAATTCATCAACTTGCAACGCCAGGGCGAGTTGGCGCTGGTGGCGTCGTGCCGCGGTCAGGAGGCCGCGCAGATAGGCTCGGCTGCCTGTTTGCGCGAGTCGGACTGGCTGTTTCCGCAATACCGCGAAGTCGGGGTATTTCTGGTGCGGGGGATCCCGCCGGCCAACATAGCTGCGGCTTGGCGCGGAAGATGGCATGGCGGGCTGGAATTCACCCGCAAGCACTGTGCCCCGATCGCGATTCCGATCGGCACCCATGGCCTACACGCCGTGGGCGCCGCGATGGCAGCACAGTTGCGCGGCGAGGATTCGGTGACGGTGGCCTACCTCGGTGACGGCGCCACCAGCCAGGGCGATTCGCACGAAGCCCTCAACCTCGCTTCCGTTTTCGCCGTTCCATGCGTTTTCTTTGTGCAGAACAACCACTGGGCGATCTCGACGCCGGTCAGTCGGCAGTTAGCGGGCCCGTCGATCGCGCACCGCGCTATGGGCTACGGAATGCCCGGGATCAGGGTTGACGGCAACGATCCGCTGGCCTGCTACGTGGTGACCGCGGAAGCAGCCGAACGGGCCCGAGCGGGCGGTGGCCCAACGCTGATTGAGGCGATCACCTATCGGATGGGAGCGCACACCACGTCGGATGACCCGACGCGTTACCGGTCGCAGGCGGAGGTGGAGCACTGGGCGGCGCTTGATCCGATTCCGAGGTACCGAACTTACCTTCGCCACATCGGTGTGTGGAACGAACGGCTGGACGAGCGGGTGCGCACGCGATCTGCGCGGATGCGAACGGAACTTCGCGGCGCCCTCGTCGGGGCGCCGGACGTCGCCGTGACCGACATGTTCGACACTACGTATGCCGACATCACCCCCGACCTCGTGGAGCAGCGACAGCAACTGCTGAATGAGTTGGCGAAGGAGGGCTGACATGACACAGATGATGGATCGGCCCACGGCCACACCGGAACCCATCGGCCCCATGCTGACCGCGGTGGCGTCGGCTACGAATGTGACCATGGTCCACGCCATCAACCGGGCGTTGCACGACGCGATGGCCGCTGACGAGCGGGTGTTGGTGTTCGGAGAGGACGTCGCGCGGCTCGGCGGCGTGTTTCGGGTGACCGAGGGTCTGGCCGAAACATTCGGGGAGAAGCGGTGTTTCGATACGCCTCTGGCTGAGTCCGCTTTGATCGGCGTTGCTGTCGGACTGGCACTGCGCGGTTTCGTGCCTGTGCCGGAAATCCAGTTTGACGGCTTTAGTTATCTGGCGTTCGATCAGATCGTCAGTCACCTGGCGAAGTACCACATGCGCACCCACGGCGAGATCGAAATGCCGGTCACCGTGCGGGTGCCCTCGTTCGGCGGGATCGGCGCGGTCGAACACCACTCGGAGTCCACCGAGACCTATTGGGTACATACCGCCGGGCTCAAGGTCGTGGTTCCCTCGACACCTGCCGATGCGTACTGGCTGCTGCGGCATGCCATTTCGAGCCGCGACCCAGTGATCTACCTCGAACCCAAACGGCGCTACTGGGCTCGGGGGGACATCGATACCGACACGCCTGGACTGCCGATCGGGCGTGCGGCCGTTCGCCGCAATGGCGACCATGTCACCGTGATCACCTACGGCGGCCTGGTGCAGACCGCGTTGCGCGCTGCTGAAACCGCTGCGGCCGAATATGACTGGGATCTAGAGGTGATCGACCTGCGATCGCTGAGTCCACTTGACTTTGACACCATCGCCGCCTCGGTCCGCAAGACCGGCCGCGTGGTGGTGTTGCACGAGGGTCCGCGCACCCTGGGGTTCGGCGCCGAACTCGCGGCCCGAATTCAAGAGCAGCTGTTCTACGAACTGGAGGCGCCGGTCCTGCGCGCGACGGGTTTTGACACCCCGTACCCGCCCGCGCGGCTGGAGAAGATCTGGTTGCCCGGGCCGGACCGGCTGCTGGACTATGTCGAGAAGGTCCTTGACGTCGGATGACCGTTCAGCCGTTCCTCGTACCTGACCTCGGCGAAGGTTTAGAGGATGCGACGCTTACGAGTTGGAGCGTCGAGGTGGGTGATGTCGTCGAGCTCAACCAGACCCTGTGCTCGCTCGAAACGGCGAAGGCGGAGGTCGAGATCCCCAGCCCGTATGCCGGGCGCGTGGTCGAACGCTGCGGCGACGTTGGCGACGTGCTGCCCGTCGGCTCGGTGCTAGTGCGCATCGACACCGAATTTGCTGAGCCGCAAGGACGCAACCCGGTACTGGTGGGCTACGGCGCCGATAATGCGATGGACACCAGCAGGCGGGCGAAGCGGACTCGGCCCCGTGCGGCTCCGCCAGTCCGCAAGCTCGCGAAGGATCTGCATGTCGACCTCACCGCGTTGCAGCCCGGTTCGGGCGGTGATGGCGTGATCACCCGCGCGGACGTGCTGGCGTCGGCGGTCACGACAGACGAGGTGACTCGGGTGTCCGGGGTGCGCGCCCGGATGGCAGAGCGAATGGCGCTGTCGCGCCAGCGCATTCCCGACGCCCACGCCAGTGTTGAGGTCGACGGGACGGGGCTCTTGCAGTTGCACGATCGGTTCTCGGCGATCGGCGCAGACGTGTCCCCGTTCGCGTTGACCCTCCGGCTGGTCGTGATCGCGCTGACCCGGCACCCGATCCTGAACTCGACATGGATCGACGGTGATGACGGCCCGCAGGTGCACGTGCATCGAACGGTCAACCTCGGCGTCGCGGCGGCGACCGATCGCGGATTGCTCGTGCCGGTAGTCGCCGATGCGGGACGCAAGACCACGCGGGAACTGGCGTCGCGGGTGGCCGAAGTCATCTGCAGCGCGCGCGATGGCAGCATCAAACCCGCAGAACTGCAAGGCTCGACATTCACGGTGTCGAATTTCGGTGCGCTCGGCCTCGACGACGGGGTGCCGGTCATCAACTACCCCGAGGCCGCGATCCTCGGGGTCGGGGCGCTGCGCGCGCGCCCGGTCGCGATCGATGGCGAGGTGACGGTGCGGTCCACGATGCGGTTGACATGTGCGTTCGACCATCGCATCGCGGACGGCGCGCAAGTTGCCGAATTCCTCTGCGAATTAAGGCAACTTATCGAGGCACCGGAAACAGCGCTGCTAGACCTGTAGATCCGCGCACGCTTGGCGCCGATCAGATCAGCGGCGCCGTGCCGCTGCGAGGCGTTCCGCGAACTCCGGTGATCGGATGGACTCCGCCTGCGGACCCACTTCGGCTTCGACGGCGAACGCGTGTTGGTCGCTGTCCACCGAACCCGGGCTGACCGTCGTTCGCATTGTCGCCTTCGTCGCGATAACGACCTCCCGGGGCGCCGCAGCGGGACCGGCCGTCAGCTGGAATGCCGCGGCGACGGGGTCATCGGCCACGGTGAGTGCAAGGCCGTGGCGCACCGCCGCCTCGGCATCGAACCGCATGCCGAACAGCAGGGCGGCGCGGGCGACCTCCGGTCCGGCCACCCGCTGCAGCATCCATGTCATCCCGCCGCCGGGGTGGATACCGAGCTTCTGGAACCTCGCGTCAAACAGCGCGCGGGGGCCTGCGATGCGCACGTCGCAGGCGAGCGCGAGGTTCAGCCCGGCTCCCACCGCGGGACCGTTGACCGCCGCGACCGTCGGCAGCGCGCAATCGGCCACCGCCAGAAATCCGTCGTAGAGTGCGCGCAGACCCGCGCCGGCGGCGCTGCCCAGTGCCGACAGGTCCGCGCCGGCGCAGAACGCGCTGCCCGCGCCCGTCACGATCACTGCGTGTACACCAGTGTCCGCTTCGGCGCGAGCCACCGCCGCGCGAAGCCCGGCCGAGATCTCGCCCGTGACAGCGTTGCGGCGATCGGGGTCGTTGACGGTGATGAGGGCGGCGCGGTCACCGACCTCGAACAAGACGGAATCAGGCATCCGTCAACAGTAGCCAGTCGGCACAGGTTAGATTCATCGACGTCGCGGTCTGGAGAGGAGACGGCATGGCATTGCGAGTCATTCAGTGGGCGACCGGTTCGGTGGGTAAGGCCGCGATCGACTGCATCGTGCAACACCCGGACCTCGAGCTGGTGGGCTGCTGGGTTCACTCACAAGACAAGCACGGCAAGGATGTCGGCGATATCGTCGGGACGTCATCGCTCGGTGTCACGGCGACCACGAGTATCGACGACATCCTGGCTACAGAAGCCGACGCCGTGGTCTACACACCGTTGATAGGCAACACCGGTGAGGTGGCCGCACTGCTGCGGTCGGGCAAGAACGTCATCACCCCCATAGGATGGTTCTATCCGACGGAGCGCCAGGCCGCGCGCCTGGGGCCCGCGTGCACGGAGGGCAATGTGAGCGTGCACGGGACCGGCATCCACCCGGGTGGGGTCACCGAAGTGTTCTCGCTGATGCTATCCGCCATGTCGTCGGCGGTTACGTTCGTTCGTGCTGAGGAGTTTTCAGATATCCGGACGTATGGCGCTCCCGATGTGGTCCGACACATCATGGGGTTCGGCTGGACGCGGGAAGAGGCCGAGAAGGGGCCGATGCTCAAGATGATGAGCGGTCTTTTCACCCAGTCGATGGACATGGTGTTGCAGGCGCTGGGCCTGGCGGACCGCGCCGAGGTGCGCACCGTTCACGACATGGCAGTGGCGACAGCACCCATCGAGTCGCCGATAGGGCCGATCGAACCCGGCAGGGTTGCGGGCCAGCGATTCCACTTGGAAGCCGTCGTCGACGGCGAGGAGGTGGTGCGAGTCGGCGTGAATTGGCTGATGGGGGAGGAGAACCTCGACCCCGCATGGACTCTCGGCGGCGAACGTTACGAGATAGAGGTGAAAGGCAATCCCGACTGTTTCGTGACGATCACGGGCTGGCAGCCCGAGACCGTTGAAGCCGGCTTGATCAGTAACCCCGGAATCGTTGCGACAGCGGCGCATTGCGTCAACGCAGTGCCGTACGTCTGCGCGGCGCCGCCCGGAATCGTCACGTCACTGGAGCTACCTTTGGTCGCGGGCCGGGCGCACCCGAAGTTTCTCGGAGGGTAGCTGTATTCGTGATGGCATCTGATGTCGATCTGGACGCAACGGGACTGCTTGACGGCCTCGACGGTCACGCGCGTCAGGAACGCGCCGAGCTCATCGCGTGGCTGCTCGACCGCGGGTTCAGCATCGAAAACATCCGCTCGGCGTTTAGTCCGATGCTGTTGCCCGCCAATCGCATCATCGGCGATGACGGCACCCGCGTGTCCGCGCAGGAGCTCAGCGAGTCCAGCGGCGTGAGTGTTGAACTGCTGCAACGACTTCACCGGGCCGTGGGCCTCGCCCGGGTCGACGACCCTACGCTGGCGGTTCTGCCTCGGGCCGACGCCGAGTCGGTGTTGCCTGCGGCAGAGCTGATGAAGGTGGGCTTCACGGCAGACGAGATCGTGCTGATCCTTCGCCTGCTGATGGATGGCCTTACGCATTCCGCCGTCGTCATGCGCCAGACCGCGCTTTCGCACCTGCTGGAGCCGGGCACAAGCGAACTCGAGTTGGCGCGGGCCGCTGAGGCGTTGTCGGACCAAGCAGACCCACTCATAGGCCCCCTGACCGAAAATCTGTTACGACTTGCGTTACGCCACGGGTTTCAGACCGAGGTGGTCAACGCCGCCGAGCGGGCCTCCGGTGCTCCACCCGGGGCACGCGACGTTGCGGTCGCGTTCGCCGATCTCGTTGGGTTCACAGCTCTCGGGGAGGCGCTGCCACCCGAGGACCTCGCGCGCCTGGCGGGCGAGTTGGCTGATCACGCACGGGATGTCGCCGACGATCCCGTGCAGTTCGTCAAGACGATCGGCGACGCTGTCATGTTCGTCAGTTCGGAGCCCGTGGCGCTGCTGGATGCCGTTCTCGATCTTGTCGATGCGGTGGCCGCCGACGCCTTGCCTCGGCTGCGGGTTGGTGTCGCTTACGGACCGGCCGCCAGCTACGCGGGCGACTGGTACGGCAAACCGGTCAACGTGGCGAGCCGCATCACCGCCGTCGCACCGCCCTGGACCGTGTATGCCGAGGAGTCGGCGCGGCTAGAAATCGGGGACGCGCCGGGAATCGCCTGGCAGGAGGTCGGTGCGCGGCGCCTCAAAGGGGTCGGAGGCGAAGTTCGGCTGTTCCGGGCGAGTCGTGCGGCCCAGGCTGCGACGGGGTCCAGCTAGCCCCGATCCCGTTTCCGTCAAACACGCAGACGATACTGAACTGCGTGCACGCCGCCGTAGAGCCACTGACCTGGGCCACAATCGCGTG
>Ga0306926_10007675_pt1 | contig 11721 bp, 8 predicted proteins | sample flu12Cox44000178_FD_203759 | JGI IMG/M metagenome (GOLD analysis project Ga0306926, IMG submission 203759) | Lab enrichment of tropical soil microbial communities from Luquillo Experimental Forest, Puerto Rico - flux8day.12C.oxic.44.000.178 (v2)... | ecosystem: Environmental > Terrestrial > Soil...
GACTGGTTGCGACGAAGGTCTCATCGACGAGATCTGGTGGAACGGCTATAGGTGCCGCGTGGGCTCGCGAAGAGCCCGCGAACGCAGCAGCACGCGGTCGGCGTTCGGTCCGGTGCCTCTCGGTTGGCCGACGCGTTGCCGACCGACCAACGATCGAGGCGAACTCGAGGAGACAGCGTCCGTGACACATCGACAGACGATCCCGATGATGCTTCTCGCTCTTGCGGCAGCCGCGATGACGGTTTCGCCGGTTGCGGCTCAGGCTCCCGCGGCGCAGCGCGTGGTGCTACCAACGGATCGGACGGTGTTGCCCGTCCCCGAGCCCGTCAATCCGCCGATCACCGAGCTCGATGCGCGCAAGGCGACGCCGCCGCCCCGATTTCAGGTGAAGGCGCCGGCGGGCGCGCCGAACGTGCTCATCGTGCTGATCGACGACATGGGCTTCGGCCAGTCGAGCGCGTTCGGCGGGCCGGTCCGCATGCCCACGGTCGAGGCGCTCGCCGCCAACGGACTGCGCTACAACGAGTTCCACACGACGGCGCTCTGTTCCCCGACGCGCGCGGCGTTGCTGTCTGGGCGCAATCACCACGTCAACAACATGGGCTCTGTCACGGAGACCGCCACGGGGTTCCCCGGGCAAACTGGCCAGCGCCCGGACAGCGTCGCGCCGCTGGCCGAGATGCTGCGCCTGAACGGCTACAGCACGGCGGCGTTCGGCAAGTCGCACGAGACAGCGGCCTGGGAGGTGAGCCCGTCGGGCCCGACCGATCGCTGGCCGACCCGCTCGGGCTTCGACAAGTTCTACGGCTTCATCGGCGGCGAGACCAATCAGTGGGCGCCGTTGCTCTACGACGGAATGAAGCAGGTCGAGCTACCCAACGACCCGAACTACCACTTCATGACCGACATGACCAACCAGGCGATCGCCTGGGTGCAGTACCAGAAATCGCTCACGCCGGACAAGCCCTTCTTCGTCTATTTCGCGCCGGGGGCGACGCACGCGCCGCACCACGTGCCGAAGTCGTGGATCGCGAAATACAAGGGCAAGTTCGATCAGGGCTGGGACGCGCTGCGCGAACAGACCCTGGCGCGCCAGAAGCGCCTGGGCGTGGTACCGCCGGAGACCAAGCTCGCGCCCAAGCCGGAGGCCATCAAGGACTGGGCGTCGCTGAGCGCTGACGAAAAGAAGCTCTTCGCACGGCAGATGGAGGTCTTCGCAGCCTACGGTGAATACGCCGACACCGAAATCGGCCGCCTGATCGAGGCGATCAAGACGACGGGGCAGCTCGACAATACGCTGGTCTTCTATTTGGTCGGCGACAACGGTGCGAGCGCCGAGGGCGGCATGGTGGGGCTGTACAACGAAATGACGTACTTCAACGGGGTGCATGAGACTGTCCAGGATATTCTCAAGCACTACGACGAACTGGGCGGGCCGACGACGTACAACCACTACGCGGCCGGCTGGGCGGTCGCCGGCGACACGCCCTTCACGTGGACCAAGCAGGTTGCGTCGAGCTACGGCGGGACCCGTAACGGCATGGTCGTGCACTGGCCCAAGGGCATCAAGGCCAAGAATGAGATTCGCTCGCAGTGGCATCACGTCATCGACATCGCGCCGACCATCCTCGAAGCGGCCGGCCTGCCGGAGCCGAAGACCGTCAACGGCGTCTCGCAGACGCCGATCCAGGGTGTGAGCCTCGCGTACACCTTCGGCGACGCCAGCGTGCCGAGCCGCCACACGACCCAGTACTTCGAGATCTTCGGCAACCGAGCCATCTACCGCGACGGCTGGCTGGCCGGCACCGTGCACCGTGCGGCGTGGGAGTTCAAGCCACGCACCACGCTCGAGAACGACAAGTGGGAGCTCTACAACACTCGCGAAGACTTCAGCCTGGCCAACGATCTGGCCGCCAAGAACCCGGAGAAGCTGAAGGAGATGCAGGCGCTTTTCCTCGAGGAGGCGGTCAAGTATTCCGTGCTACCGCTCGACGACCGCACGATCGAACGCACGAACGCGGCCCTGGTCGGACGTCCCGACATCATGGCCGGCCGCACGACCCTGACCCTCTATCCTGGGATGACCGGGATGTCGGAGAATGTGTTCATCAATCTCAAGAACCGGTCGCACACGATCACCGCGGAGGTCGAGACCCCAAAGAACGGCGTCACGAACGGTGTGCTGCTCGCTCAGGCCGGCCGCTTCGGCGGCTGGAGCCTCTACGTCAAGGACGGCAAGCCGAGCTACACCTACAACTGGCTCGGCCTGCAGCGCTACTCTGTCGCCGCCACTCAGGCGCTTCCGCCCGGAAAGGCGACCATCCGTTACGAGTTCGCGTACGACGGCGGCGGATTGGGCAAGGGTGGCAAGGGCACGCTGTTCGTCAACGGCAAGCCGGTGGCGACCGGACGGATCGAGCGCACTCAGTGCTGCTTCTATTCGGCCGATGAAGGTACTGACGTCGGCGCCGACGAGGGGACACCGGTCACCGAGGCCTACAAGCCACCCTTCAAGTTCACCGGCAAGATCGCCACGATCGCCGTGGAGCTGAAGGACGTGAAGGCGGCCGAGCACGATCAGCACGAGGAAGCTCAGAAAGTCGCCCGTCTGAAGAAGTCGCTGGCCGATTGACCGGGCCGGGCGCCCGCCGTCGCCGGCGCATAGAGCGTCAGCGACGGTCCCTCGCGCCGGGTGCGATGATGATCTTGCGCCTGCACGGCAGGGGCTGGAGCGATGGCAGACATTCGGACTGGATCGAGCTGGAAGCGAGGCATGATGCCCCTCCTGGTGGGCGCGGTGACGCTCTGGGCTGCGGGAGCGCACGGCAAGGAATGCCTGAGCGTGAAGTTCCCGGATCGAACGGTCGTCGACGGCAGCCCGCTCACGCTCAATGGCCTGGGCCTTCGGCAGGCGACGATGCTGAAGGTGAACGTCTACGTGGCCGCCCTCTACGTCACGAAACCCTCGGCCGATTCTGACGCGATCCTCTCCGCGCCTCCCCCGAAGCAGCTCATTCTCCACTTCGTGCGGGGCGTGGGCCGGTCCGATCTGAACAAGGCCTGGGATGAAGGGTTCGAGGCGAACGCGAAGGGCCAGCTCACGACGCTCAAGGAGCGCATCGAGAAGCTCAAGACGTTGATGGCGGACATGAAGTCAGGCGAGCAGCTGAGCTTCACGCACAAGTCCGGCCAAGGCGTCGCAGTGGATGTCGGCGGAGCGCCGAAGGGAGTGATCGAGGGCGATGACTTCGCGAAAGCGCTTCTCTCGATCTGGCTCGGCCCGAACCCGCCGAATGCCGGCCTGAAGGCGGGGCTTCTCGGCGGGCCGTGCGGGTGAGGAGAGAAATCGAGTAGTCTTCGGGCAGAAATACTCATCGCGGAGGCGAGGGCCATGGGTCTTCTGGACGGCAAGGTCGCGGTCGTGACCGGGGCGGGTAGCGGGATCGGGCGAGGTGTCGCGCTGGGCCTGGCGGCGGCGGGCGCCAGCGTGGTGGTGAACGACTACGGCGTGACGGTCGACGGGCGCGATCCATCGAACGCCCGCGCGCTCGCGGTCGTCAAGGAGATCGAGGCCAAGGGAGGCCGGGCGGTCGCGAACGCCGACAGCGTTGCCACGATGGCCGGCGGCCAGGGCATGATCGACGCCGCGCTGAACACCTTCGGCGATCTGCACATCGTGGTCTGCTGCGCGGGCATCCTGAAGGAGCGGATGATCTTCAACATGAGCGAGGAGGAGTGGGACTCGGTCGTCGCCGTCCACCTCAAGGGCCACTTCACGGTCATGCGGCCGGCCACGCGCCACATGCGTGAGCACAGGTACGGCCGGATCGTCACGTTCACGTCCACCGCCGGTCTCGAGGGGAGCCCCGGCCAGCCGAACTACTCGGCGGCGAAGGAAGGGATCGTGGGGCTCACGCGCTCGACCGCGCTGGCGATGGCCAAGTACGGCGTGACCGTGAACTGTATCTCGCCGACCGCCGAGACGCGCATGACCGAGCGGCTGCCGGACACGCGCCGGGCGCAGGCGGCGGCGCCGCCGGAGGCGATCGCCCCGGTCGTCGCGTTCCTCGCGAGCGATCGCGCGGCGCACATCACCGGCCAGATCCTGCACGTGCGCGGCAACCAGGTCTCGCTCTGGTCGCACCCCGTCCCGGTCCGCGCGATCACGAGCACCAATGGTTGGACTCCGGAATCGCTCGCGGAAGTCTACGACTCGGCGCTCGGCCAGGACCGCCTGCGGCGTCTCGACGCGCTCGGCATCACCTGGCCGCCGCGCAGCTCCTGAGCGTCGTCGCTCAGTCGAGGGCGCGCAAGCACGTCACGGCGTCGGCTCGGCCCATGGCGAGGGCGCGGGCGATGCCGTCCGCGTCGAACTCGAGCGGCCGCAGATTGAGCGGCGCCGAAGGCGTCAGGAGCTGGAACTCCGTGGTCGGGTGCTTGAAGCGGGCCAGCTCGGTGTCGCGCCGGATCTGGTGGAGCATCGCGGTCTCGAACGCCTCCTCCATGGATCGGCGGATCGTCGTCGGCGGCGCCGCGCGCTCGTCCGGCGCGTAGCTCAGCACGACCAGCGCCCGCCCGACCGGCGCCGCCTCGAGCGCTTCGAGCACCGGCGCGCGGCCCGTGAGCCCGCCGTCGACGAGCAGCGCGCCGTCGACGTCCACGGCGGGGAACAGGCCGGGCACCGCGGCGGCCGCCACCAGCGCGTCGATCGTCACGGTGTGGTTGTCGAAGACGCGCGGCTCACGCCGGACGATGTCGGTCGTGGTCACGACGAGTGCGATGACGGAGCTGCGAATCCGCTCGAGCTCCACCGACGCCGTGATCAGCTCGCGCAGGGGCTGCGGATCCAGGAGCGAGCTGGCGCCGCTCAGGGCGCCGAGCGTCAGCCAGCCCGGAAGAAGCCCGGCGAAGAACGTGGGCGCCCTTACCGAGTAGATCCGCTCGCGGGTGAGAGAGCGCCACGTCGCCTCGAGCCGGTCGGCCCGGCCTGCGACGATCATCGCGGCGCTTAGGGCGCCGGCCGACGAGCCCGCGACGATCCGGATCGGCACGCCCGCTTCGGCGAGCGCCGCCACGGCGCCCGCCTCGTACGCGCCCTTGGCTCCGCCTCCGGTCAGGATCAGCGCGGTCGGGACGTCGCGGCCGATCGAGGTCGGGGCGCACGTCGCGACCGCGCCGGGCGGCGCCACGAGCGCCAGGATGGTCACGGCGGCGAGAACGAGGACGATCGGCGCGAGGGCGACCCGCGCGTTCAGCGGCGCCCTCAGGGCACGAGCATCGCGGTCAACGCGCCGACGTCCCCGAGCGCGTCGGCGTCCTCCACGACGTCGACGACCTTCCGCGCCTGCGGCTCGCCGAGGATCGCGCCGGCGAGGCTCACGAACTTCGCGGTGATCTCGTCGCGGGGCACCGGGCTCAGCGCGTCGCCGCGCACGACCGACGTCGTCCGCTCGAGGATCTTGCCGCCCCGCAACACGAGCCGCACGTGGGCCGTCGGCGCGTCGGCGCGCCGCGGCGACATCTCGGGGTCGGTCGAAATCTCGACCCGGCGCGCGAGCGCGTGGATGCGCTCGTCGGCGAGCGCGTTCGCGTCGAACGCGGAGGGATCGGTGCGGCCGAGCACGAGCGAGGCCGAGACCGCCCAGGGAATGGAGAACCGGGCGGCGAGCGAGCTGGACGGCGCCGGCTCTCCCATGCGCACGGCGAACGGGATCGTGACGATCTCGACCTTCTCGACGTCGCCGGCGTCGAGCCGATGTGCGCTGCGGAGCGCCGCGATCGCGTCGAGGGCGAAGTGGTTGAACCGGCAGCAGGCGTGGAGCTTGAAGTAGTTCTGCTCGATCCGGTATGCGCCACGCCCGCCGTCGCCGCGCCCGAGCGCCTCGAGGCCGGCGACCGCGAGCGCCGGCTCGAACCGATCGGCGAGGATCGTGCCGTAGACGTCCGACGGCGCGTCGCCGAGGCCCGTGAAGCCGCAGCGCTCGAGCTCGACGGCGAGGATGCCCTGGAACGCCGAGCGTCCAGGGTAGAGATTGCGAATCGTCGCGCCCTCGAGCGCGGGGGTCCACGTGTTCGCCGGGCTCATCGACGCGGCGAGATTGAGCGCGGCGCGGACCCTCTCGGTGGAGGCGCCGCCGAGCTTCGCGATGGCGACCGCGGTGCTGATCGTGCCCCAGGTCCCGTGCGAGTGGACGTTCGCGCGCACGGTGGTGGCGCCGCCGATGCGCGAGCCGACCTCGTAGCCGGCCACGATGGCCTCGAGCAGCCGCGGGCCGTCGAGACGGCGCTCCTCCGCGACGGCGAGCGCGCCGGGGACCACGTGGATCGCCGGGTGGCCGCCGCCGAGCCGGCTACCCTCGTCGACCTCGAGCGCGACGCCCGCGGTCGCGTTCGTGAGCGCCGCCCAGAACGCGTCGGACTTGCCGCGATGGCCGAGCACGGTCGCGCCGCCGTGCGGAGCCCGTGCCGCGGCGAGCCGCGCGAGCTGCCCGTTCTCGGGCATGGCGCTGCCGGCCACGATGGCGCCGAGCGTGTCGAGCAGCACCAGCTTGGCGGCGGCAACCGTCGACGCGGGGAGCGTGTCGAATCGCGTCGCGGCGGCGACGCTCGCGAGCCGGTCGAGGTAGTCCACGGCGCGCGGGCCGTTCAGGCGACGGAGCCCGCGATCGGTGGCGTCGGACCGCGGCGCGGCAGGAACCGCCCGTATCCGGGCTTCTGCTCGAGCTCACCGGCCGGATTCAGCATCACCTGTCCGCGCACGAGCGTCATCCACGCGCGGCCGCGAATTTTCCAGTCCTCGTAGGGCGTGAAGCCCGCGATGCCGAGATGCTGCGACTGATGGATCGTCCAGTCGGGGGTCGGATCCCAGATCGTCAGATCGGCGTCCGCACCGGGCCGGATCACGCCCTTCCGCGGCCAGAGACCGAAGACGCGCGCGGGATTCTCGGCCATCACGCGCGCCATCCACGTCGGCGGAAGCCCGCGCTTCACGACGCCCTCGTTCCAGGCGAGCGGCGCCAGGGTTTCCAGCGAGGGCGCGCCGAACGGGATCGGCTTGCCCTGGGCGTCGACGAAGATGTTCGTACGGCCCGGCTCCTTCGCCGCCGGCACCCGTGGAGAGTGATCGCTCGCGAGATTGGCGATGTACCCCTGGGCCGAGCCTTCCCAGAGCGCCGCGCGGTCCGGTCCGTCGGCAGGCCGGAGGGGCGGCCCGATCTTGGCGAAGGGGCCGAGGCGCTCCATCTCCTTGTCGGTGAGGAGCAGGTATTGCGGGCACGTCTCGCACCACACGCGCTGGCCCTCGGCCTGGGCGCGCTTGATGCGCTCGAGCCCGAGCCGCGTCGAGAGATGCACGACGTACACCGGACAGCCGGTGAGCCGTCCGATGAGGATCGCGCGGTTGATCGCTTCCTCTTCCGTCCAGTCCGGGCAGGTCGGCGGGAAGTCGGTCGGCTTGGTACGGCCCTCGGTGATCGCCTTGTCCTCGAGATAGCAGAGCACGTCGCCGTTCTCGCAGTGGAGCTGACACAGGCCGCCGAGCTCGGCGAGCTTCTCCATGGTCTGCGCGATGAACTGGTCGGAGACCATGCGGTTGCCGCGCTTCTTGTACGTCATGAAGAGCTTGATCGACGACACGCCCATGCGAAACGCCTCGGGGATGCCCTCGAGGATGTACGGCTCGTGGTTCAGGATGAAGTGGAAGCCGAAATCGAGGACCGAGAGCGATTCGGCCTCCTCGCGCAGCCGCGCGGTCGCCTTCGGCAGGGTCTCGCCCGGCTCGTAGGTGACGAAGGGCAAGAGCGTCGTCAGCCCCGTGCGCGCCGCGGCGAGCGGCGCCGTGCGCCAGTCGTCGTACTCGGGCCCGACGTGCAGGTGGCAGTCGATGAGCCCGGGCAGCACCAGCTTGCCGGAGGCGTCGATCACGCGGTCGGCCTTCGGCAGGAGCGAATCGGGGCCGATCGCGACGATCTTGTCGCCGCGAATGGCGACGGCGGCCTCGACCACGTCTGTGCTCGTGACGACCTGGCCGCCGCGGACGACGACGTCGACGCCGGAGGCGCTCATCGGTGGGGCTCCTTCTCGGTGACGGGCCTGAGCATCTCGCCGTAGTGCTGCGGCTGTCTGCGCCCCAGGAAGTTCCAGCGCTTGCGGAGCGGCGTCATCTGGTCGAAGTCGATCCGCGCCACGATCAGCTCGTCGCCGCGCGTCGCCGCCCTGGCGAGAATCTGGCCCTGCGGATCGATGATGCACGAGCCGGCGATGAGCTCGACGCCGTCCTCGATGCCGGCCTTGGCGACGCCGACGACGAAGCAGAGGTTGGCGTAGGCGCCGGCGCGCATGCAGAGCTCGTTGAGGTCGAGCGCGGTCGCCGAGATCGGCGTGTTGTAGCCGATCAGGATGATCTCGGCGCCCTGCAGGGCGAGCGCGCGATAGCTCTCGAGATAGCGGCGGTCCTGGCAGATGGCGATGCCGACCTTCGCGCCGGCCGCGTCGAACACGCGATAGCCGGTGTCGCCGTGGGCGAAGTAGTAAGGCTCGTAGACCTGCGCGAAGCCGTCGGCCGCCTTCGTGCCGGGCAGGTGGATCTTGCGGAACGTCCCGCAGAGACGCCCGTCGCGATCGGTCAGGAGCGCCGTGTTGAAGTACTTGCCGTCGGCCTTCTCGCAGAAGCCCACGTGCACGGCCACGCGCGCCTCGGCGGCGAGGCGCAGCAGCGGCTCGAGCGCTTTCGGCGGCATCTCGGTCTCGAAGAACTGGTCGAAGTCGGAGCGGATCCGCTTCGGGAAATACGTCGTCAGCGCCATCTCCGGATAGACGATGAGCTCGACGCCGTCGCGCGCGGCCGTGTCGAGGAGCGCGAGCATCCGCTCGACGATCGCCTCGCGCGGCGTTCCGTCCTGGTTCGGGCCCATCTGGGCGGCAGCGACCTTCAGATAGCGCGGCATCTCGACTCTCCTCTCACGCGGGCGCGGGCTCGGCGGTCCCGGTGCTCTCCGGCTCTCGACTCACGCTGATACCGCATTCTGCAACGCTCGGCAAGCACGCGACTCGACGGGCGTCGTTACTCCGCGGCCAGCCGGTAGCCGACGCCCGACTCCGTGAGCAGGTAGCGCGGGCGCGCCGGCTCCGCCTCGAGCTTGTGCCGCAGGTGCGCCATGTAGACGCGCGCGTAGTGGGCCTGCTCGGTGTGGGACGGTCCCCACACCTCGCGCAGCAGCTGCTGGTGGGTGACGACCTTCCCGGCGTGACGCACCAGGGTCGTCAGGAGCTTGTATTCGATCGGCGTCAGGTGCACTTCCTTGTCGCCGACGAACACCTGCCGGCGCACGAGGTCGACGCGCAGCTCGCCCACGCGGAAGGCGGCGTCGTCGCCTTCGTGCGATGCTCCGGCGGTGTGACGGAGCGCCACGCGGATGCGCGCCAACAGCTCGCCGGCGCCGAAGGGCTTGCTCATGTAGTCGTCGGCGCCGGCGTCGAGCGCGGTCACCTTGTCGCGCTCCTGGCCGCGCGCCGACAGGACGATCACCGGGACGGCGGTCCACTCGCGCACGCGACGGATCACCTCCAGCCCGTCCATGTCCGGCAGGCCGAGATCGATGATGACCACGTCCGGCTGGCGCGAGCCGACCTCGACCACGCCGTCGGCTCCGTTCGAGGCCTCGTAGAGGCGATAGCCCTGGCCCTCGAGCGTGGCGCGGAGGAACTTGCGGATCTGCGGCTCGTCCTCGATGACGACGACGACGGGGTCAGGCATCGGCGGGCACGGAGGCGGGCGGCTTGCCAGCGAGCGGCAGCGTGAACAGGAAGGCCACGCCGCCCTCGGGCAGGTTCTGCGCCCAGATGTGCCCCCCGTGCGCCTTGACGATGCCCTGCGAGATCGCGAGACCGAGCCCGGCACCGCGGCCGCCGGGCAGGCCGCGATAGAACTTCTCGAAGACGCGGTCCTCGTCGCCGCGCGGCAGGCCCGGCCCGTGGTCGGCCACCTCGACCGTCACCGCTTCGTCGGTGGACGTGGCCAGGATGCGGATCGGGCTCGAGGTGGGCGTGTACTTGACCGCGTTGTCGAGCAGGTTGACCAGGACCTGCTCGATCAGCACGTCGTCGATCGGCACCAGCGGCAGATCCCGCGGCACCTGGGTATCCACGCGCCGGCCGATTAGCTCCTTGCCGAGCCGGCTCAGCGCCGCGCCGACGACCTCCTCGAGCGGATGCCATTCCTTGCGGAGCTGCAGCGCGCCGGATTCGAGCCGGGTCATCTCGAGAAGGTTCTGGACCAGACGATTGAGCCGATCGGCTTCCTCGCGCACCGACTCGAGCAGCTCCTGGCGCGTGCGGACGTCGAGGTTGGCGCCGTTGTCCAGCATGGAGGTGGCCGCACCCTTGATCGTGGCCAGCGGCGTGCGCAGGTCGTGCGAGACCGAGCTCAGCAGCGAGTTGCGCAAACGCTCGGTCTCGATACGGACCTGCGCGTGCTGTGCCTCGTCGGCGAGATGCGCCCGCTCGATGGCGAGCGCGGTCTGGTTCGAGAAGGTCTCGAGCTGATGGAGCTGATCGGGTGAATCGAGCGCGTGGCGATCGGCGGGCCGGATTCCGATCACACCCACGGGCCCGCGCGGCGCCTGCAGCGGCAGGTAGAGGGCCGCGGCGCCGGGCAGGGTGGCGGTGCCGAGCCCGGCCGGCTGATGGTGCTCGTGCACCCACTTGGCCACGCCGAGCTCGTTGGAGTCGACCGTGAATTGGCCGCAGCTCGACGACTCCAGGCTCTCGCCACCGGTGCCGGGAAGGAGGACGACGACCTGGCTCCGGAAGACCTCGCTGATGTGCCGCACCGCGATCTTCAGGAGCTCGTCCAGGCCGCGCGTGCTGGCGAGCTCGCGGCTCATCGCGTAGAGGGCCGCCGTCCGCTGCTCGCGCTGGCGCGCGGCGTCGGCCTGCATACGGATGCGCGCGGCCAGACTGCTGGTGACGAGGCCGACGACCAGCATCACCACGAACGTGAAGAGGTAGCGGATGTCCGAAACCGCGAACGTGAAGACCGGCGGCACGAACAGAAAGTCGAGGACGGCCACGCTCAGGATCGAGGCGACGAGTGAGGGACCCCGGCCGTAACGGGTGGCGACGACGACGATGCCGAGCAGGTACACCATGACCTGATTGGCGAGCTCGAAGAATGGCAGGGTGAGCCACGCTGCCCCGGTGGCCAGCGCGACGACCGCCATCGCCCAGCCGTAGCGGACCCAGTCGGTCGGGATGGCCCGTCGGACCCCCGGCGCTGCCGGCACCCCCTGTTTTTCGCGCTCGGCGCTGATGACATAGATGTCGATGTCGCCGCTGCCCAGCACGAGCGCGTCGACGATCGAGCCGATCAGGATGCGTGTCCAGAGGCGTCGCCGCGGCTTGCCGACGACGATCTTGGTCACGTTGCGATCGTGCGCGAAGCCCAGGATCGCCTCGCTCATCTTCTGTCCGGGGAGCCTGACCGTCTCGGCGCCGAGCTGTTCGGCCAGACGAAGCGTCTGCGTCACTCGGTCGCGGACCTCCGGGGGGAGCTTGAGCTGGCCGGGCGTCTCGACGTAGGCGGCGACCCACGGCGCTCCGAGCCGATCGGCCATCCGCTTGCCCGCGCGGACGAGGCGCGCCGATTCGGGACCCGGGCTGATGCACACGAGGAGCCGCTCCGCGGTCGGCCAGGCTTTCTCGATCGCGTGCTCGTGCATGTAG
>Ga0306926_10007678_pt1 | contig 11718 bp, 10 predicted proteins | sample flu12Cox44000178_FD_203759 | JGI IMG/M metagenome (GOLD analysis project Ga0306926, IMG submission 203759) | Lab enrichment of tropical soil microbial communities from Luquillo Experimental Forest, Puerto Rico - flux8day.12C.oxic.44.000.178 (v2)... | ecosystem: Environmental > Terrestrial >...
CACCAATAGCGGAAGCCGGTCGGGGAGCGCGGCGAAAAGCGCCGGCCGCGGCGGGATGCAAGCGGGTTCAAGCAAGCCCAGCCCCACCAAACACGCCAGGACCAGCACAGGTCAGCATGCCTCGGCGATGCCTTCAGGTATATCGCCTGCGATGCCGGTAGCCTGATCCCGGTTGTCGATCGGCTATTCCGCAGCCAGCGCCGGGCGCTCGCCGAGGTGCTGCAGGCAGCGATCGATCCACAGCTTGTTGAGCTTCTCTTGGACGCCGTTCTGCGACAGCCTGCGGTGTAGTGCGGGGAAATCGACGCGGTCCATCTCCTGATCCTGGTTGAAGCAGGAAAACACCACCGTCTCGATGCCGGTCTGTGGGTCCCGCTGCAGTTGCAGGCACTGCGCGCAGATCTCCTTCATCATGCACTGCATCGGCGAGTTGATCGAGGCGATCGCCCGGTGACCCGGCCGGAAATAGTGCTCGAGCCGGGCTCGGCGCGCCTCGGCGACCGCATTCATCATGCTGTCCGAGCCGATCGCGATGATGCGGTCGACTTCCTCCAGGCCGATCCCGGACGATCCGAGCGCCCCCGACCCGTAGGCCTCGATCGCCTCGACGACATTGCCGACAAAAGCGCGGTCTTGCGGGCGACCGGGAACGAACCCCGGTGCTTCGTCACAGCACCAGACCACCTGGTCGGCGGCGGCCTCGATATCGGCGACCCGGTAGCGGTCGGCGATCGTTTTGTAGCCGGCGAAGTAGAGCACGCGCGAGCCGCGCGCGCGGAACTGCGCGCCGATCGAGAACAGGACGGCGTTGCCGAGCCCGCCACCCACCAATAGCACCGTCTCGCCGGCCGGCGTTTCGGTCGGCGTGCCGGTGGGGCCCATCAGGACGACCGGCTCACCCGGCTTCAACAGCGCGCAGAGGTCGGAGGAGCCGCCCATTTCGAGGACGATCGTCGACAGCAGGCCGGCCTCCTTGTCGACTGCTGCACCGGTCAGCGCCAGCCCCTCCATCGCCAGGGTCGTGCCGTCGACCCGCGGCGCCAAGGTTTCGTAATTTTGCAGCCGGTAGAACTGGCCCGGCTTGAAAGCGCGCGCCGCCATCGGCGCCTTGACCACAACCTCGACAATCTTCGGAGTGAGCCGGGCTACCTCGTGCACCCGTGCGCGCAATTCGTCGTCGAGGCGGGCGACGAGCTCGGCAGGTGACGGCGCCGAGGGCCGGTGCCGTGCCAGCATGCGGCTGACCACCGGATAGCCCAGGGTCGCACCCCCCATCGCCTTGACGACGTTGCCCGAGAAGCTCGGATGCAGATCGCCGAAAAAGCTGATCGCACGGCCATCCGGGCGCAGGCTCGTCAACACCCGCACGGCGCTCGGCTTGGCGACGCGCTCCGGGGCCACCGGGTTGCCGTCTTCGTCGAGCGCGCGGAAATGGCGGCCGTCGAGGACGATGTTAGCCGGGTCCTCGCGACCGAGCACCGTGTTGGGCTGGGTCCCCGCCGCCACCAGGATCGTGCGTGCCGGCAGCACCACCTTCTCCAGCGGCCGATCCGGCTCGCTCGCCGGCCGGGTCAGCTGCAACGCCGCCGCCTGACCGAACCGATCGACCTCGACCGCAACCGGGGTCAGCAATTCGGCAAAGCGGATCCCCTCCTCCATCGCTTTTGCGACTTCCTCGTGATTGAGGGTGTAGCTCGGCGCGTCGATGAGACGCCGACGATAGGCGATCGTCACCCCGCCCCAGCCGTCGAGCAGCTCCACCAGGCGCGGAGGGCGACCCTCACGGCGGGCGGCCGCGCGCTCGGCGCGGATCGCGCCGGCATGAGTGATAAACTCGGCCGCGACTTCGCGCTCAGCACCGTTCCACTCTGCCCGCACCGCCTCCTCGCCGCGCTCGGCAGCGAGCGTCTCGTAGCGGGTCAGGAACTTCTCGACCTGGACCGGATAGTAGGCGAGCGACTCGGTCGCGGTGTCGATCGCGGTCAGACCGCCGCCGATCACGACGACCGGAAGCCGCACAGTCAGATTGGCGATGCTGCCGGTCTTGGCGGCACCGGTCAGCTGCAATGCCATCAGAAAATCGGAGGCCATCCGCACCCCCGGGGCGAGCCCGTTGGGCATCGGGATTACGGTCGGACGGCCGGCGCCGGCGCACAATGCCAAATGGTCGAAGCCCAGCTCAAAGGCGCAGTCGATCGTGATGGTGCCGCCAAAGCGAACGCCGCCATACATCGCAAAGCCCGTCCGGCGCTCCAGCAGGAGTCTGACGAGCTTTAGGAAATTCTTGTCCCAGCGGACCGTGATCCCGTATTCGGCGACCCCGCCGAACCCCGCCATGACCCGGTCGTCGAGGCCTTCAACGAGGCTCGCGACATCGCGGATCGGTTGGAACGGACGGCGGGTCCCGTCGGGCGCGACGCCGCAGAGGTCGGCGGGCAGCGGCTCGATCTTCAGCCCGTCGATCGCGGCAACGAAATGCCCATCGTTGACCAGGTGATGCGCCAATGTGAAGCCGGCCGGGCCGAGACCGACGACCAGCACCTTGTGGCCGGTTGCCGGCTTCGGCAAGGGCCGCCGGATGTTGAGCGGGTTCCACCGGGTCAGCAGCGAGTAGATCTCGAAGCCCCAGGGCAGCCCAAGCACATCCTTCAAGGTGCGGGTCTCGATCTGCGGGATGTCGACCGGATCCTGCCGCTGGTAAATGCAGGCCTTCATGCAATCGTTGCAGATGCGGTGCCCGGTCGCCGCGCAGAGCGGGTTGTCCACGGTGACCAAGGCGAGGGCGCCGATCGTGTTGCCCCGCGCCTTCACCAAATTCATCTCCGAGATCTTCTCGTCGAGCGGGCAGCCCGCGAGGGTGACGCCGAACACGGTCTTTTTGAAGGTGTCGTCCTTCTCGCGCAGCCCCTTGGCGCAGCTGTCCTTGCCCTGGTTGTGACACCAGATGCAGTAGTTCGCCTGATCGAGTGCGCCGGTCAGGTCGGTCCCGCGGTCGGTCAAGGCGAAGCCTTCGCGGCGCCGCCATTCTGTTTCGGGCCGGCGCAGCATCGTGACACCATCCCGCTCGACGGTTTCGACCGGAACGAGGTGCTGCATATCCAAGCGATGAGGTACCTTGAACAAGACCCCGCGGCGGTGCTTGCGGCGGCCTTCCTCCGACAATGTCGCCCAGGCGGCGTAACGCTGCGCAGTTGCCAGCGCGTCGCCGTTGGCTGCCTCGTCGGCGAGCCAGTCCGCGACGTGCTCGGCATAGCGCCGCTCCCAGGCGGGGATCGCGAGCTCCTCGCCTGGTGTCACATTCATCAGGCGATCGAGCTCGCCGGCGAGACCGGGCCCGTCGAGCTCCGTCGCGGCGGCTTCGTTTATTCCCTTGACCGCCCGGCGCTGCACAAATAGGCGCTTGACCGAGTAGAGCGGCGCGAGCTGATGGTGATGCGCCTGCAACGCCCGCACTTCACTCGCGATATTGAACAGCTCGCCGATGAAATCTTCGAGATGGGGCGCCAGATCGACCAGAAGGTCCGACTCGGTCTGCCGCTCGATCGCGGTTGGCTCGCGCCGCGCCGCCATGAGCCGGTCGTGCAGCGCGACATCGGCCTCGCCGAGATGGGTGACAAAAGCCCGATCGAGGCGAGTCAGGCCATCGCGTTGGTAAAGGTCGGCAAAAGAAAGCCCGTGTGCGAGGGCTAAATCGGTCATCGAAGTTGAGGTCCAGCAGCAGGCGGCAACCACATTCCGCCCGCCTCTTTTGGTGGCCCGGTGAACCCGTGTCGAGGGCTACGACAATTCGCCACGTCAGCGTTGCCGCGGCGAGGCGCCTTTGCACAGCCACAGATTGGGTTGGTCGACCCGGTAATAAAGACCAGGAGATCGTACCGGCGGGCGACAGTCGCCCGTCGGTGCGGTGATCACCGCAACCGGCGATTCGGCGGTCTTGGGCTGGCTGATCGGTCTTAGTGGCTGAGCCAGGCCGCGACCGACACCCCGGTCGTGATCTCTTTCGAGAGCAAGCCGATGGTCAGCAGCACCAGCGCACCGACCAGCAAGGTGAACGCGATGCGCCGTCCGTCCGCCGCCGGCCGGATCAGGATGATCAGCGCCATCGCGACACCACAAAGAATCAGGACCGTTTGATACCACGGCATGGGCAAACCTCTTTGGGGCACCACCATAGCCGAGAGTGATTAACGAATGATTTTCGCAGGCCCCGAATGAGCGGCGTGCCGCCGATCGCGAAAAAACCCGCGCAACAGATCGCCGGCGCGGCGCTCCTCGATCCCGCCATAGATTTCGGGCCGATGATGCGTGGTCGGCTGGTCGAAGAGACGCGGCCCATGCTCGACGGCGCCGGCTTTCGGATCGTAGGCGCCGAAATAGAGCCGGCGCAGCCGGGCCAGGGCGATCGCCGCGGCGCACATGGCGCACGGCTCGAGGGTAACATAGAGATCGCACTCGACGAGATGCGCAGCACCCAGCCGAGCTGCGCCGGCGCGCAACACCAGCATTTCGGCATGCGCGGTTGGATCGCGGTCGCTTTCGACACGGTTGCCGGCGGCGGCGAGCAGACGCCCGTGGCGATCGACCAAGACGGCGCCGACCGGCACCTCGCCGCGCGCCGCCGCCGCCTCGGCTTCGGCAAGAGCACGGGCCATCGGCGAAGGGGCAACGATCATCCGCCGTGCCAGCGCCGGATCGGCTCGGGGATCGCGATCGGCCGGCGGGTCGAGAGCCGCATGAACAAACCTTCCTGCTCAGCCTCGGCATGCACCGCGCCCGCGACCGTGAACTCGGCGGCGAGCCGCCAGCGCACGCGACTGAGCCCGACAACCCGGATGCGCCCGACGAGCGGGTCGGCGATCGTCACCGGCCGGCGATAGCTGATCCGTGTCGCGAGCAGTATTGGCGCCACGTCCTCAGCGAGCGCCTGGACCAGCGGATAGGCCCGGTCCAACAACGCGAGGCGCAGATCCTCGAGCCAGCGGACGAACACGATGTTGCTGACGATGCCGGCAAAGTCTATGTCGTAGGTCCGTATCGGGAGCGGTTGCTCGTAGAATTCGCTCATCGTCTCTCCGTTTTTGACGGACCAGGCAGCATGCCACAGCCGGTCATCGGCCTCACCCTCGATCACGAACCGCCTGGCGGCTATTCGCAGTTTCCGTGGTACGCGATCCGCGAGAACTACTGCAACGCGGTGCGCCGGGCCGGCGGGCTGCCGGTCCTGCTGCCGCACGACCCGGACGCCGCCGTCGCCTATCTCGACCGGATCGACGGGCTCGTCGTGACCGGTGGCGGCTTCGACGTCGATCCCACCCTGTGGGGCGCGTCGACCCGCCACCCGAGTGTCACCACGAAAGACCGCCGCACCGCCTTCGAGCTCGCCGCGACCCGGGGTGCGCTCGTCAAGGGGATGCCGGTGCTCGGGATTTGTGGCGGTCAGCAGCTGCTGAATGTCGTGCTCGGCGGCACCTTGATCCAGCACATCCCCGACGAGGTTCCAGGCTGTGTCGCGCACCGCCAGCCGAACTCGCGGGACGAGCCGGGGCACACGGTCCGGGTGATTGCCGGCACCTTGCTCCATCGCATCACCGGCGCCGCCGACCTCGCGGTCAACAGCGCCCATCACCAGGCGGTCAAGGAGGCAGGGCCCGGCCTCGTCGTCGACGCCGTCGCCGAAGACGGCGTCGTCGAGGGGATCGAGGATCCGCGCCAGCGCTTTTGCCTCGGTGTCCAATGGCACCCGGAGTTTGAGATCAACCAAGCCGACCGGCGGATCTTCCGGGCGTTTGTCGAGGCCACCGGCGGGTGAGCGAAACCGCGACAACGCCCCGCCCTACCCCCGGAACGTCCGCCCCGGCGGGCGGCCGTCCGGGGGCTCCCCCGTTGGCGGGGGAGGGAACAGGAGGGGGCGAGCGCGTCGCCAAATTGCTGGCGCGCGCCGGGTTGTGCTCGCGCCGCGATGCCGAACGATGGATCGCCGCCGGGCGGGTCTCGGTTGACGGCCAGGTGCTGACCAGCCCGGCGCTGACCGTCGGCGCGGCGAACGATGTCCGCGTCGACGGTGTGCCGCTGCCCAGCCGCGAACGGGCGCGCCTGTGGCGCTATCACAAGCCCGCCGGGCTCGTCACCACGCATCGCGACGAGAAAGGCCGGCCGACCGTCTTCGACGCGTTGCCTAAGGAGCTGCCGCGGGTGATCTCGGTCGGCCGCCTCGACCTCAATTCCGAGGGGCTGCTGCTGTTGACCAATGACGGCGGGCTCGCTCGCCGTCTCGAATTGCCGGCGACCGGCTGGCTGCGGCGCTACAAGGTGCGCGTCCATGGCGAGGTCGATCCCGACCGCCTCACTGCTCTCGAAAAGGGCATTACGATCGACGGTGTGGCCTATGGTTCGATCCGCGCCAGCCTCGAGCGCCGACAGGGCAGCAACGCCTGGATCGCGCTGGCCCTACGCGAGGGCAAGAACCGCGAGGTGCGCCGCGTGCTCGAGCATCTGGGTCTCCCGGTGACGCGACTGATCCGGCTCTCCTTCGGACCGTTCCAGCTCGGCAATCTGGCGCGCGGCGAAGTCGCCGAGGTGCCGAGAAAGGTGCTGGCCGAGCAGCTCGGGACGGCGGGCCAGGCCGGTGCGGATCGTCGGCGGTAGGCATCGCGGCCGCCGCCCGCTGGCGCCGCCGGGAAACACGGTTCGGCCGACCAGCGACCGCGCCCGCGAGGCGCTGTTCAACATTCTCGCACACGGACATCTTGCCGCCGACGGCATCCCGTTCGAGGGGGTAGCGGTGCTCGACGCCTTTGCCGGGACCGGCGCCCTCGGCCTCGAAGCGTTGTCGCGCGGTGTCGCCGAGGCAGTCTTTATCGAACGCGACCCCGAGGCGGTTGCCGTCCTGCGCCGCAACGTCGCGTTGCTGGACGAGGGCGCCCGCGCCCACATCGTGCCCGGCGACGCCACGCGCCCACCGCGCGCGTCACTGCAGTGCGCGGTGGCGTTTATCGACCCGCCTTACCGAAGCGGGCTCGCCGCGACGGCGCTCGAAGCCCTCGATCGCGCCGGCTGGCTCACCTCCGATGCGCTCGTGATTGTCGAGCTCGGTGCGCGCGAGGAATTTGCAGCGCCTGGTGCGTTCGAGCTCCTCGACCAGCGCGTCTATGGTGCGGCCCGGCTCGTCTTTCTGCGCCGCAAGGGCGGTCCGCGATAGCGCTCCGATTTCGCGGTTTCTGCGGGAAAATACCCGGTAAGAATCGACCCAGCGCGCCAAATAGATCGCACAATTATTGTCAAATCAAAGGGTTACGCCATCTCGCCAGATTATCAAACCGGGAATTCCAGGTGCCTCGAACCGGGAAAAAAACGGCGAACCGGGAAATTACCGGGAATCGCAATCGCCGGTGCCGAACTCTGTGAATCCGCGCCTGCAAGCGCGATAGATTTGGGTACTCTCTCGGCTCGTTGCAAATCGAGCCCCCCAGCAGAGAGACCGACGATGACCCTGCCCTCACCTGTCCTCGACCACGCCGTCATCGACGTGCGCGACCATATCGATGATGCGCTGCGCTGCTTTAACTCGCTTGGGTTTCAGCTGACGCCGCGCGGGCATCACACTTTGGGCTCGGCCAACCATCTCGCGATGTTCACGACCGACTACCTCGAATTGCTCGGCTTTGGCGAAGGAGGTGCGACCCGTTTGGAGATCGCGCGCTTTCCGGCGGGCCTCAACGGGCTGGTGTTCAAGACCGCCGATGCCGACATGGTCCATCGCGCGGCCGCGGCGGCGGGGCTGCCGGTCCTGCCGGTGCAGTCCTTCTCGCGTCCGGTCGCCCTCGGCGGAGCGACACGCGATGCACGGTTTCGCACGACCCGTCTCGACTCGGACAAGATCGCGATGGGCCGCGTCTATTTCTGCGAGCACCTGACCCCGGACCTGGTGTGGCGGCCGGAGTGGCTGACCCATCCGAACGGTGCCAGCGCCATCGCCCGTGTGGTCGTCGCAACCAGCGATCCGCGACGGGCGGCAAAGCTGTTCCGCGATCTGTTCGGCGGCGATGTGGTCGCCGAGCGCGACGGGCGGTGGGTGATGGGCGCGGGGTCGGCGCAGGTCGAGCTCGCTCCGCCCAACGCGATCGCAGCCGAGTTCGGCGAAGCGGCGGCAGACCCGGCCGGACGCGCGGAATACATGGCGGCGCTCGAGATCAAGGTCCGGTCGCTGCGTGAGGTGGGCCAGCTGTTGCAGGCCAACTCCGCCGTGCGCGTCGAGCCAAGGCGGCTGGTGGTGGCGGCCGGCGCCGCGTTCAACACAACGATCGTGTTCTCGGAGTGATATGCCGCCTCACTCGGCCGAGGCACGGGCCCTCGGTGAAGTTGTGAGCCGTCGTATTATTTCGACTAGTTGGTTGTGCGCGGCGCTGGACGGATCGCGGAATTCGGCAAGCGAGTGGGTATCGGCGAGCCGGCTGAGGCGGACGAGTTCGCGGATGCGTTGCCGCCGGTTCAGCTGCAGCTCCGACGCCCGATGGGTGAATAGAATCCGTCCGAGCTCACCATCGCCGAACAGGTGATTGAATTCGGTCGCCGTGACATAGATCAAAAACAGAACCAGTATCCAGATCTGGATCGCGGCGAAGCGATGCCACGAAAAGGTCGAGATCATGTGGGGCACAAATTCGCTGACCGGATTGTGCTCGACCAGCCAGAACCTAATGAAATGTTCGAGCAGCCGCGCAACAAACACCACCGCCCAATAGACGACCGTCTTGAACAGGATCGGCTGGATCAACGGGGCGCGATCGTAGCGGCGCAGCAGCGCCATCGCGTTGGCGACCAACACCGACTTGCCGACGACGAGTGCCGCACCGGTAGCGAGCATGAAGTTGCCGAACGCGGCGACGTAGTCGGCGAGAAGCAGGTTTGTCGTCAGCACGATCAGGTTGAACCCGATAAAAAAGAAGATCGTCGGCGGCAGCATTTCAAGAAATTCGTGCAGCACGAACGCGCCGGCCCGATGCGCAAGCCCGCCGGACCGGGCTGCCGCGTCTTCGAATTGCGGAGCCTCATGTTCGTCCAGAACAGGCGTGCTCCTCATTTCGCTCTCTCCCGATCGGGTCTTCGCCGCTCGATCGCTTACCCTCCGGCGCGGCGCCGATGGTACCGCACGCGACCCGGCAATTTCCATCGAGCTGTCCGGGGCTCAATATCCCTCCAAGATTGCGAGAGGGTCGGGCTTCGGCTATCCAGTTTCGGCGGGAGGGCCGGCGGCGATGGTCCACACGCTCCCCATAATCAAGGTCGGGGGCCCACCAGTGGCGACCAGCTTTAGCAATCTCGGTGACGCGATCGAACGGTCGGGCGACCCCGACGCTTTGGCGGTGATCGATCTCGGCGGCAGCCCGGCGCCGCGCTTCTACAGCTATCGCGACATCGACGCGCTCGCCGACGCTGCGGCGCGCGGGCTGCTGGCGCGAGGCCTCGGTCGCGGCGAGCGTGTCGCGCTGCTGTCGGCCAACCGTGGCGAGTTTCTCGCCGCCTTTCTCGGGATCATGCGCGCCGGTATGGTCGCGGTCCCGGTCAATTGGAAGCTTCCGGCAGCGACCGTCGAGGTTATTTTGCGCGACTGCGGTGCCAGCCTGGTGCTGTGCGACCATGCGCGTCTGCCGCTGTGCCCGGCCGCTACGCCGCGCTGCGTCTTCGAGGAGGATTTCGCCGCACTGCTCGACCATGGCCGGTACGCCGCGGTGACACCGCATCCGGCGGACGCCGCGATGTTTCTCTACACTTCAGGCTCCAGCGGCCGTCCCAAAGGCGTGGTGCTGTCGCATTCGAGCCATCTCTGGGTCGTCGACATGCGCCGCCGCACCAGCGGCCTCGAGGAAAGCCGAGTGCTGGTCGCGGCACCGCTTTACCACATGAATGCACTTGCCGTCTCGCAGGCGGCCTTCGCGCAGCACGACACGGTCATTCTGCTGCCGGGCTTCACCGCGCCGAGCTACATCGAGGCAGCCGCTACCTATCGCGCCACGGCGCTGACTTCCGTGCCGACGATGATCGCAATGATATTGCGCGAGCCCTCACTGCTGGAACGAACCGATCTGTCGGCGGTCACCGCGGTGCGGATGGGCTCGGCGCCGGTCTCGCGCGGGCTGATCGAGGCGGCGCGGCGCACCTTTCCGGGTGCTGCCATCACCAACGGCTACGGCACGACCGAGGCCGGGCCGATTGTCTTTACCGCGCACCCGGACGGACGGCCGACCCCCGATCTGTCGGTCGGCGTGGCCCATCCGCGGGTCGAGCTGCGGCTGGTTGCGGACGACGACGACACGGCAAGCGAGGGGATATTGCAAATGCGCTGTCCGGCGCTGATGACCGGGTACCACAACCTGCCCGAGGCGACGGTAAGGGCGTTGACCCCGGACGGGTTCTACATCACCGGCGATGTTTTCCGCCGCGACCGCGACGGCTTTTATTATTTCGTCGGCCGCGGCGACGACATGTTTGTCAGCGGCGGCGAGAACGTCTATCCGGGCGAGATCGAGGCAATGTTGGAGCGGCATCCGGACATCCAACAAGCGGTGGTGGTGCCGGTCGACGACGAGTTGAAGTTCAAAAAGCCGGTCGCCTTTGTCGTGACACGACCCGGTGTTGAGCCGAGCGAAGCGGCGGTCAAGGCGTTCGCGCTCGCCAACGCCGCACCCTACCTGCACCCGCGCCGGGTGTGGTTTCTGCCGGAGATGCCGCTCGCCGGCACCAACAAGATCGACCGCCGTGCCCTCGCGCAACGCGCCACCGAATTGGTCGAACAATAAGCATGCCGATGGTCTCGTTCACCCGCGCGCTCGAGCGCTTTCTGCCGGCACCCACCGCCGCAGTGGAGGGCGCCACGGTGGCTGCCGCGCTGGCCGCGGTGTTCGCGTCGCGGCCGGCATTGCGCGGCTATGTGCTCGACGATCAAGGTGCCTTGCGCCGGCATGTCGCGGTTTATGTCAACGGCCGCCTGGTGAGCGACCGCACCGGGTTGAGCGATCCGGTCGGGCCGCGCGACGAGATCTACGTCTTCCAGGCATTGTCGGGCGGCTGACGGAGAGAGCGATGGCGGATCGGCTCCATGTCGCGACCCGCAAGGGTCTCTTCGAGCTCGCACGCGGTGGTGGCGTGTGGGAGGTCGCCGACGTCCAGTTTGTCGGCGACCCGGTCTCGGCGGTGCTCGCCGGTGCCGACGGGACGGTTTATGCGGCACTCGACCTCGGCCATTTCGGGGCCAAGCTGTGGCGCCGCGACCCCACGGGTACTTGGCAGGAGCTGGCCGCACCCGTGTTCCCGCCGAAGCCGGCCGAGGCGGGCGACGATCCCCACCCCTGGTCGCTCGGCAAGATCTGGGTGCTCGAAGCGGGCGGTGTCGAGGGTCGGCTGTGGGCCGGGACGATGCCCGGCGGGCTGTTTCGCTCCGATGACGGCGGCCAATCCTGGCCGCTGAACGAGCCTCTATGGTACATGCCCGAGCGCCGCCGGTGGTCGGGCGTCGCCGGCGGCGAGCAGCCCGGCATCGCCTCGGTGCTGGTTGACCCGCGCAATCCCGCCGACATCCGCATCGGCGTCTCGACCGCTGGGGTATGGGCGAGCACCGATGGCGGCGTCTCGTGGCATAACATCAACCGCGGCATGTATGCCGAATACATGCCGCCGGAGCTGCGGGAAGAACCGATTGCTCAGGACGTCCATCGCCTCGCG
>Ga0306926_10007679_pt1 | contig 11718 bp, 7 predicted proteins | sample flu12Cox44000178_FD_203759 | JGI IMG/M metagenome (GOLD analysis project Ga0306926, IMG submission 203759) | Lab enrichment of tropical soil microbial communities from Luquillo Experimental Forest, Puerto Rico - flux8day.12C.oxic.44.000.178 (v2)... | ecosystem: Environmental > Terrestrial > Soil...
CATCCTTGCTCGAGGATGCTCATGCCTAAATCGGTATCCTCGACGATCGTGTCGCTCGACCAGCCGCCGATGCCGTCGATTGCGGCGCGGCGGATCAAGCACATCGTGCCGTGCATGATGACGCTGTTGAACTCGTTACGCTGTACCATGCCGATGTCGAAGAACCCCGCATATTCGGCGTTCATCGCGGTATGAAGCGGCGAGCGATCGCCATCGCGGTGGTCTTGGGGCGATTGGACGAAGCCGACCTCCGGGTCGGCGAATATCGGCGTCAGATGTTTCAGCCAGTCGGCGTCCACGACATAGTCAGCATCGATGATGCCGATAATTTCGGCGTCGGGGGCGGTGCGTGTGAGCGCAACGCGCAATGCGCCGGCCTTATAGCCGGTGAGACTCTCGACGTTGACGAACTTGAAACGCTCGCCGAGCGCGAGACAGTGCTCTTCGACCGGACGCCATAAAGCTGGATCGGCAGTGTTGTTGATCACAACGACGCATTCGAGGTTCGGATAGTCGAGTTGCGCGATCGCATCGAGGCTCGCCTTGAGCATTTCCGGCGGCTCGCAGGAGGCCGGGACGTGGATCGAAACCTTCGGCGCGTAGATGTTCGGCGCATTGCTGTCCGGCACCAGGGGCGGCGCAACGGCGAGTCGCCGGGGCGGGCGGCCGAATGCAATCGCGGCGATCTCGTCGAGCCGCGATAGCGCGATTGCCACCAGGGGAATGAGCAGAATGATACCGAGCCCGAGCGCGAAAGCGGCGCCGGGTACGAAGTAATGTCCTTTCCAGAAAGCGACGATCGCGGCGAACCAGGCCCCGACCGCATTCGCCGATACTGCGAGCACGAGCGCTTGAGGCGCGCTGGCGCCTGCCAGAGCAAGAATCGGTAGCGACAGGAGGAGGCCGAACAAAACAGCCAATCCCGCCCGCTTGGCGTAATCGGGATCGGTGATCGGTCCGGTCCAAGAGAACTTGGCCTGGCGCGATGAGTCGAAAAGTCCCCAATAGGAACCGACGCCGCCTTCCATGGTCTTCCAAGGCTGATCGATGGCCTCGACGACGTTGTAGTCGATGCCATAGGCCTGAGCGCGGGTGACGAAATCGCGCAGAACCATGGCCTGCGCGATACGGCCGGGATTGGCGTCATGGAAGTTGTAGCCGGCAGTCGGCCAGCCGAATTCGGCGATCACGATCCGCTTGCCAGGATGCATCTGCCGAAGCTTATCGTAGAACTCGATCGTGTGGTCGACCGCGCGGGAGGCGTCAAAGCCCTCCCAATACGGCAGGATGTGCGCGGCGATGAAATCGACCGCCGAGGCGAGCTCCGGATGGTCGATCCAAACCGTCCAGATTTCTCCTGTCGTTACAGGCACCGGGCTCGATCGCTTGACCCTTTGGATGAGCTTTATGAGGTCCGGGACGCTCATGTCGGCGCGCAGCGTCGTCTCGTTGCCGACCACGATGGCGTCGACATTGCTGTAGCGGCGGGCAAGCTCGAGCGCCGAGCGAATTTCGCGCTCGTTACGGGCCTGATCCTTATCGATCCAGGCGCCAACGGTCACTTTGAGCCCAAATTCGGCGGCGATGGGCGGAACCAGCTCGCCACCGCCCGTTGCGGAATACGTGCGGATGGCGCGGGTGTAGGGCGCGATGGCCAGCAAATCGGCCCGGATTTGCTCAGGAGTCGGGCGGACGCCGGTATCCGGATGCGAGGAATCGGCAAAAGGCGAGTAGGAAACGCTGGCAAGCTGCCCGGTGACGTCCGGGGCCGTTCCTACCGGTCTCAGCAGAGCCCAGATGCCGGCATGCAAGCACGCAACAAGCGTGAGCACGGCAGCGACAGTGCGCATGGACTTCCAACCACGCGGGGCGAAACCACACAGGCCCGAACCTGCCCCCAAGTTCGACGATGGTCGTAAGGGTGAGGCAACCTTGCGAGCGGCAAAGCGAAGTTAGCGACGCGTAATGGCGAATTCAAGACGACAAGGTGCGCTCACGCGCCTTGTTTGTTCGATTTCTGTGAACGAGGGCCTAGCGTGTCGTGGTCGGGCTTGGCACGGCCGCCGCGGGCGCAGGGGCCGGTGCAGCAGGCGTGACCTCAAGCAAAGGGTTAATCCAGCAGGCATGCACCCGCCCATTGAGGCTGTCGGCCGCCTTGGGATCGATCGTATTGGCGTGCAAAACCAGGCACCGGAACGTCGCCTGGATATGCCCGCTCGGGCAGCCAAACCGGTCGTAGAGATCGAGGTGACGGAAGGCGGTATCGAGGTCGTCGCGCCAAAGCAGGCTGACAACGCGCCGGCCGAGCCAGACGCATTCCGGATTACCGGCGGGCCCATTCAGGACATGCTGAGCTTCGGCGAACTCATCGACTTTCTGCGGTTCCTTGGCGGCGTCTTTGGGCGCCGCGGCCTGTTCGTCGGCTGGTTTGGCGTCGTTGTTCTGGGCGAAGGCCGGGGACTTCACCGGGCCGATCGGGGCCGCAAGCAACCCGAGGGCGGCGGCGCAGAAGGCGCCGGCAAGGTAAAGCACGCGCTGAGACATCATTGCCTTGTTTCGCTGGTCGGAACCTAAGCTGACAGACGTTTCCGTGTTGGTTAATTTGGCTATTTGGTTGAGGCCGCCTTTTGGCCACCGGATTGGGCCGCTATTGCGGCAGCCGGCCCGGAACTCTGTTGGAAACGACAACAGCCTAACTGCGTCAGTTTGTCCAGCGCGCATGGTGCCGCGTGGCGACGAGTGGCACCAAGTGGCGCAACGGTGCGCGCTCTCGTCCGCCCGGTGCTTGGCATCGACGTCCGCCAAGGCTAATGCGGAAGAGTGCTTCATACGAAACAGGCAAATTCCTTCGGCGCGGCGCTTGCATCTTATGCATGCACGGCGGCCGCGATCGCCCTGGCGTGGTGGTGGCTCGGCGCTCCAGTACGCTTGGCGCCGCCCCCGCTTGCCGCGGGTGGTAAGCTTTATTGTATTTCGTATGCGCCCTTTCGCGACGGCCAGGATCCGCTGGTGGAAACCACCACCGTCGACGCCCGGCAAATCGATGAAGACCTAACGATTTTATCCCGCTACACCGATTGCATTCGCACCTATTCGATCGAAAACGGCCTCGACCAAATTCCGGCAATCGCGCAGCGGCACGGAATGAAAATGCTGCTGGGCCTGTGGCTGTCGAGCAGACCGGAAAAGAATCGCCATCAGGTCGAAACCGTCATCCGGCTCGCAAAAACGTTTCCCGACACCATTCGCGCCGTGATCGTCGGCAATGAAGTGCTGCTGCGCGGCGATTTATCGGTTGCCGACCTGACGTCTTTCATCCGCGAGGTCAAATCGCAAGTATCGATGCCGGTCACCTATGCCGACGTTTGGGAATATTGGCTGCGCTATAGCGACCTCAAGAGTGCGGTCGATTTTATCACGATCCATATCTTGCCGTATTGGGAGGATTTCCCGCTGCCGGCGTCGGTGGCTGCCGCCCATGTCGATTCGATCCGCAAAAGAGTCGCCGCCGCCATTCCCGATAAGGAAATCTTTGTCGGCGAGGTCGGTTGGCCGAGCGCCGGGCGCATGCGCGAAGGAGCGTTGCCTTCGCGATCGAACCAGGCGCGCGTCATCGGTGAAACCTTAGCGCTGGCGCAGCGCGAGAATTTTCGCGTCAATGTCATCGAAGCGTTCAACCAGTCATGGAAGCGAGCGCTCGAAGGCCCGACCGGCGGTTATTGGGGAATTTTTGATCGCGCGACAGGAGAGCCGAAATTCAGCTTCAGCGGTAATGTCTCCAATCACCCACGCTGGCTGGAACAGGCACTAGCGGGCATCTTTCTTGCCGGCGTGATTTTCGTTACCGCGATCGCCGCCGATCGCAGGAAACTGGCCAGCCCCCTGTTGTGGCCGCGCATCGCGGTATTTTCGTTCCTTCCGGCGGTGCTTTTTGGATGGACGCTCGAGAGGATCCCGGTCGATAGTTTCACGACGGGCACTTGGTTGCGCGCGATCGCTTTCGCCGCCACCGTCGCGATTGCGCCGATCGCATGCGTCGCGGCCTATGTGTCGGGCCGACGACAACCCACCTTCGCGGCCATGCTCAGCAGCCAGAGTGCCGTGCGCGATCCGATAACATGGACACTCGGCGCCTGTTCGATCGCGCTGACTCTTTTGTCGATCGAGACGGCTCTCGCCCTTGCCTTCGATCCGCGCTATCGCGATCTGCCATTTGCGCCACAGAGCGGGGCGGTCTTGGGCTTTTTGCTGCTGTCGGTTTCACAACCGCGCCCGGCCGGGCCCCGCGCCGCGGCGGAGACGCTCGGCGCGGCCGTGCTTGCCGTGTCGGCCGTCTACATCGCTTTCAATGAAACATTCGCAAACTGGCAGGCCATTTGGGTTTGCGCTGGATTGATTGGCCTTGCGCTCATTCTGGCGCGGGCGCGGGACACCCAAGGCTGAGGATCAGCAAGCCCGCCGCGAGTGCGGAAAGATCGGCATTGTGCATCACAATCCCATAACCGCCGGCGGCAAGCGCCACCGCCACAAGCACGATCGATGGCCGCACCAGATTGAGGAGAGCCGCGGCCAGCGCCACGCCACCGAAAACATTGTGCGTGTAGAGCCCAATCGACACCCGGAACGCGGTGCACAGCCAAGTGTTCAGGCCCGCCTGACAGGCGAGTTCCGCGTTTAGGTTTTCCATCACCATGTAGCGGACATAGAGCGACTGGCCGACCGCCAAGAACGCGACGATCAGAAGCCAGTTGGTCTGGCGTGCCGTCGGAAGAAAGAGCGGTCGGCGCATCGGTGTTTCACGCAATTATCGGATGGCGCGCCGATCTCGCGCGCCTAGGCCATATTCACAATGGGCAGGTCGCTTTTACCACATCCGCCGCGCCCTCATTACGGTGAACTGCGGGGGAGCTTAGGCTTTTGCCCCGGATTCAAAGCCTTCGCCGTTCCAGGCTTGGGCCGCCGAATCCGTGCTAAGAAACCCGCGCGGAGGTTGTTATGGCTGCTCGAACGTGCCTTGCAATCGTGCTTACGGCAGGCGAGGGGACGCGCATGCGCTCGGTGCGGCCCAAGGTGCTGCACGCGGTTGCCGGCAGGTCGCTCCTGGCCCACGTTCTCGATGCCGTTGCCGATAGTGGCGTTACCGCAACAGCGGTTGTCGTCAGTCCCAACGATACGGCTGTCGCCGCCGAGGCGAAGCGAGCTTCACCCGACACGGAATGTTTCATTCAAAAGGAACGGCGCGGAACGGCGCATGCGGTGCTTGCGGCACGGCCCGCGATCGAACGGCATCCGGATGACATTCTCATCGTTTATGGGGACACGCCGCTCATTCGACCCGCGCCGCTCCTGCGGCTCCGGAAGGCGATAGCCGAAGGTGCCGCCGTTGGCGTGCTTGGCTTTCGCGCGACGGATCCGGCAGGCTACGGCCGGCTGATCCTTGAGGGCGACGAGCTGATCGCCATTCGGGAAGAAGCCGACGCGGATGCGAGCGAACGGGCGGCTGCGCTTTGTAACGGCGGCATCATGGCAATGGCCGGCCAAAGCGCGCTTGCCATTCTCGGCCGGATCGGCGACCGGAATCGAAAGCATGAGTTTTATCTGACCGATGCGATCGAGATCGCGCACGGCATGAAGCTTCGCGCGGCCGCGGTCGAAGTCGAGGAGGACGATATGCGCGGCATCAACACCAAAAAACAACTCGCCGAAGCGGAGGCCGTCGCGCAACAACGGTTGCGGCAGGCGGCGCTCGAGGCCGGCGTCACGCTTGTTGCTCCGGAGACCGTCTATCTGTGTGCCGACACCAAAATCGGGCGCGATGTCGTGATCGAGCCGTATGTCGTATTCGGCGAGAAAGTCACGGTCGAGGACGGCGCGATCGTTCATTCGTTCTCTCACATTGCCGGCGCGCATGTCGGCAAAGGCGCGTCGGTCGGACCGTTCGCTCGGCTGCGCCCGGGCACGCAGCTTGGCGACGGCGCACGGATCGGAAATTTCGTCGAGGTCAAGGAAGCGGTCGTGGAAGCGGGCGCAAAGGCCAACCATTTGAGCTATATCGGCGATGCGTTCGTCGGCGCCAATGCGAACGTCGGCGCCGGCACGATTACTTGCAATTACGATGGCGCCGTCAAACACCGCACCGAGATCGGCAAGGATGCATTTATCGGTTCGAATTCGGCGCTGGTCGCACCGGTTCAGATCGGCGACGGCGCCTATATCGGTTCCGGCTCGGTGATCACACAGAACGTACCGGCCGATGCGCTTGCGCTTGGACGCAGCCGCCAAACCGTCAAGGAAGGTTGGGCGGCGCGCTTGCGCGGGCTTAAGACGCTCGGAAAAAAGAAAGTGCATTCGCGCGACTGATTTCCACGCGCGTTGGCCGACTGTCTCCGAAGTTAAAGTCGATCGAGAGATCCCGCCTGCCGGTGGAGTCGCGAGGATTGCAGAGACATTTCGTGGGCTCTACCGCGCGATTGCTTGGGCCTACGTGACAAATGGCGCGATGGCATTTCGGGTTCCAGAGGCGGAGTACCGCGCGCTCGGATATGAGCCGGATTACGATCGCCTTCCTTGGCATACAGTCCGCGTGCCGTCACTGCGGCTGGCGTGGCGCCTGCCGAAGGACCGACCGTAGGACAACGCGTGAGTATTTGATGTTGGAGTTCCCACGGCACAACGCGTAATCAGATCGCTCACAAAAGGGGCATCGAACTAAAATCGACAGGTGCTAGAATTGACTAATCTTCAGAACCTCCGCCCCCGCTGCGCGCTCCCCCGCGCCGCGGGGTTCTCTTTTTGGCGCGCAGCTTAGTCCGTTTTCCACAGATCAGGGCGGAAATAAGGTCTGGATCTTGCGCCGCCGTGGCCAGGTGCGGCCGCCGCGGCGTCGGGAAGCAGCGCGCGGGCGCTTCGAGTAGTGCATATCTGCAACAGTGAGCAAAAAATTTGATGTTAGGCCGGATGAAGTTCCGGTTGTCGACCTCTCAAAAAAACGAATCAGCCTAAGATACCCGACCGTAGTGCGGCAAACACCAGTCTGTTGTTGCGATGAGTCAGTGCATCGCTGCGATGACGGTGATGGCAAATGCCCCGATTGAGCGACCTCGGTATTGGCATCGTTCTTGCTGAGCCAACGTGCTGAGGGACTTCCTGCAAGTAGTCAACTGATGGCTGCCGCCGGGACGAAAGAGGGGGATTGCAATGTTCATCACGGTGCTCGTGACCGTTTGCATCGACGTGGCCGTTCCTGGGACCTGCGTGACAATGCCCGTCGTCAATTCAAATCAGGATCAATTGACCATGGGCAGCTGCCTGGGCGTTGTCGGTTTGGAGTCGGCAAAGGAGTTCTGGGAGCAGCACCCGCTTTATCACAACTGGCAATTCAAGGGCTGGTCGTGCCAATTCGGCAATCGCGCTCCGCTTCGGGACGGCAAGGCGTAACTCAAGCCTGATCGGGTTCGTTTCGTCTCGAACGTGTTTCGTCACGGAACGTGAAGAAGGTCACGGAATGTAAAGAAGGGACCTTTCGGTCCCTTTTTCGCTTTTAGGTTATCTGTCGCTGGCGCCTAGGCACCCCGATATCTGCTGGCGTCCTCGACTGCGGACATGCGGTTTGCAAGACATGCGGTTTGCAAGGCATGTGGTTTGCAAGACACGTGCGTTTCGCCCCCTGCGCACCGTTTACCTACAAAGGATTAGTATTAGGGCAGTGCCAGTTAAAGTAGTACAGTTGGTGAGACATAAAGCCTAAAAATGCAGATAGGCGCGCAGTCTAGGAGAGCAACAAAACGGATGTGCGGCATTATCGGGATTATCGGGCAAGGGCCGGCGGCGCCGCAGCTCATCGACGCCCTCAAGCGGCTCGAATATCGCGGCTACGATTCGGCGGGCGTTGCCACGCTCGAGAACGGCAAGCTCACGCGGCGGCGCGCCGAGGGCAAGCTGAAGAACCTCGAAAGCAGGCTTGCGCGCGAGCCGCTTGAGGGCCCGATCGGGATCGGGCACACGCGCTGGGCGACGCACGGCCGCCCGACCGAAAACAACGCCCACCCACACGCCACCGAAAAACTCGCGGTCGTGCACAATGGCATTATCGAAAACTTCAGCGAGTTACGGCGCGAGCTGGAGCAAAAGGGCGTCAGATTCTCGACCGAAACCGACACCGAAGTCGTCGCCCACCTCGTCACGGAGGAAATAAAACGGGGCGCCTCGCCGGTGGATGCCGTAAAGGCGTCGCTGCCGCGCTTGCGCGGCGCGTTCGCGCTCGCCTTCCTGTTCGCCGGCGAAGACAACCTTTTGGTCGGCGCGCGCAAGGGTTCTCCGCTCGCGGTCGGCTTCGGCGACGGCTCGATGTATGTCGGGTCCGATGCGATCGCGCTTGCCCCCTTCACCGATCAGGTCAGCTATCTCGAAGATGGCGATTGGGTGATCGTGACGCGAAACGGAGCCGAGATACACGGCAGCGACGGCGGCATCGCGCAACGTGCCGTGCTCAAGTCGCAGGCCACGGTTCTCCTGATAGACAAGGGCAATCATCGCCATTTCATGGCGAAGGAAATTCACGAGCAGCCCGAAGTCGTCGGCCATACGCTGGCGAACTATCTCGACATGCGGGCGGAGCGGGTGGATTTGCCGCTCAAGCTGCCGTTCGATTTTCGCGCGCTAAACCGGGTTTCGATCGCCGCCTGCGGCACCGCCTATTACGCCGGGATGGTGGCGCGATACTGGTTCGAGCAATTCGCACATTTGCCGGTCGACGTCGATATCGCTTCCGAATTCCGTTATCGCCACGTGCCGCTGATGCCGGGCGATCTCGCGATCTTCGTTTCGCAATCGGGCGAAACCGCCGATACGCTGGCGTCGCTGCGCTACGCGCGTGCGCACAAACAGCACGTTCTCTCGGTCGTTAATGTGCCGACATCAAGCATAGCGCGCGAGAGCGACCTTCTGATGCCGACGCTTGCCGGACCGGAAATCGGGGTAGCCTCGACCAAGGCCTTCACGTGCCAATTGGCGGCGCTGGCGTGCCTTGCGGTTGCCGCCGGGCGCGCCCGCGGCGTGCTGAACGAAAGCGACGAGAAAGCGCTCGTGCATGGTTTGATCGAGATGCCGCGGCAACTCAACGAGGCCTTGGCGCTCGAATCTCAACTCGAACAGCTCGCCCGCGATCTCGCCAAGTCGCGCGACGTGCTCTATCTGGGGCGCGGGACAAACTTTCCGATCGCGCTCGAAGGCGCGCTCAAGCTTAAGGAAATTTCCTACATCCACGCAGAAGGCTACGCGGCCGGCGAGCTCAAACACGGCCCGATCGCGCTGATCGACGAGAACGTGCCGGTCATCGTGATCGCGCCGCACGACAAGGTTTTCGAGAAGACGATTTCGAACATGCAGGAAGTTGCCGCCCGCGGCGGCCGCCTCATCCTGATGACGGATGCCGAGGGTTCGCGCGCCACGGAGGGTCAATCGGCGATGACCTTGACGCTACCGACGGTGAACGCCGCCGTGGCGCCGCTTGTTTATGCAATTCCCGTCCAGCTCTTGGCTTATCATACGGCGGTATGCATGGGGACCGACGTCGATCAGCCGCGCAATCTTGCGAAATCGGTGACCGTGGAATAATCAGCGCCAGACGCAGTGGCTATCGGCGGCGGCACTTGTGTGCCATTCCAGTGCGTAAGCGTATATAGTTTTATGCTGGGACTCATGCAGCCAAACCAATGACAGATCACGATCTAACCAGCGGAGCAGTGAGCGGCGCGAGGTCGGCGCCCGGCCTCATGAGCCGCATCCGGACATACTTTCTGACCGGCTTGGTCGTCGCCGGACCGGTGGCGGTGACGCTTTGGCTGATCTGGTGGTTCGTCACCTGGGTCGACGGCCTAGTGCGACCGTTCATCCCGAAAATGTATCGGCCCGAGACTTACCTGCCGATCCAGATTCCCGGGCTAGGCCTGATCATCGCCTTTGTGGCGCTGACGCTGCTTGGCTTTCTCACCGCGAACTTGATCGGGCGCAAGCTCGTCGATCTCGGCGAGGGGCTCTTAAGCCGGATGCCGATCGTGCGGCCGATCTACCGCACCGCCAAGCAGATCTTTCAAACGCTATTCTCGAAATCGGAGTCGAGTTTCCGGAAAGTCGGCCTTGTCGAGTTTCCGTCGCCGGGCATGTGGTCGCTGGTGTTCCTCACGCAATCGCCGACGAGCGAAATCTCCAGCCACCTGCCGGCCATCGAGCATGTCTCGGCCTTCATGCCATGCACGCCAAATCCGACGACCGGGTTCTTCTTCTATGTCCCGCGCCGCGACGTGATCGATCTCGACATCACCGTCGAGCAGGCGATGACACTGTTGATGTCGGCCGGCATTGTGCAGCCCGGCAGCGATGCGCAGGCGCAGGGGAACCTCGCGGCTCTCGCCGAAACCGCACGCGCCGCGCCGTCGGCGCGGCAAGCCGCGCCGACGGCGGTCGAGTGGCCTCAGCCCGCGCCCAGAAGGCCGATCGCCTCATCGCGTGAAAACAGATAGAGGAGCTGGCGGAGCGCCTGGCCGCGCTCCGATGTGAGCCGCGCATCGCGCCTTAATATGAGCGCGGCGTCGTCCCGCGCCGCCGTCAGAAGCTTGCCGTGAAACTCGATCCGGGCGATGCGGAAACCGGGCATGCCGCTTTGCCTCACGCCGAGCACATCGCCTTCGCCGCGCAGCCGCAAATCCTCCTCGGCAATGCGAAAGCCGTCGTCGGTCTCGCGCAGGATCCGAAGCCGCGCCTTGGCGGTCTCGCCGAGCGGCGCCTTGTAGAGCAACATGCAGGTCGAGTGCTCGGCCCCGCGGCCGATGCGCCCGCGCAGCTGGTGAAGTTGCGCAAGCCCGAAGCGCTCGGCGTGCTCGATCACCATCACGCTCGCCCGCGGCACGTCGACGCCGACTTCGATCACCGTGGTCGCTACCAGAAGGCGCGTGTCGCCATTGGCGAAGCGCTCCATGGCGCGGTCTTTCTCCGGGCCGCGCATGCGGCCGTGGACAAGATCGACTTTGTCGCCGAAACGCTTCTGCAGGAGCTTGTAGCGCTCCTCGGCGGCGGCGAGGTCGACGCTCTCGGATTCCTCCACCAGCGGGCAGACCCAATAGACCTGGCGGCCGGTTTCCATGGCGCGCGCCACCGCGTCGATCACTTCGGCGAGGCGCTCGAGCGGCACCGCGCGCGTATCGACCCTCTGCCGGCCCGCCGGCTTTTCGTGCAGCTCCGAAATATCCATGTCGCCGAAATAGGTCAGCACCAGCGTGCGCGGGATCGGCGTCGCCGTCAGCACCAGAAGATCGACCGCTTCGCCCTTGCGGGTCAAAGTGAGGCGCTGATGCACGCCGAACCGGTGCTGCTCGTCGACGATCGCCAAGGCAAGATCGCGGAACGCGACATCTTCCTGAAAGAGTGCGTGCGTGCCGACGACCAGATCGATGTCGCCCGCCACCAGGCTCGAAGTGATTTCGTCCCGTTCGCGCCCGCGTTCGCGGCCGGTGAGGATCGCGGGCCGGATGCCTGCCGCGCGCGCGAGCGGCGCGATGGTTGCGAAATGCTGGCGCGCCAGGATTTCGGTCGGCACCATGAAGGCCACTTGGCGGCCGGCCTCGATGACATTCGCGGCGGCAAGCAAGGCGACGACCGTTTTGCCGGAGCCGACATCGCCGTGGAGGAGGCGCAGCATCCGCTGCGGCTGCGCGAGATCGG
>Ga0306926_10007680_pt1 | contig 11717 bp, 17 predicted proteins | sample flu12Cox44000178_FD_203759 | JGI IMG/M metagenome (GOLD analysis project Ga0306926, IMG submission 203759) | Lab enrichment of tropical soil microbial communities from Luquillo Experimental Forest, Puerto Rico - flux8day.12C.oxic.44.000.178 (v2)... | ecosystem: Environmental > Terrestrial >...
AAACCGTAACGAAAAAAACGCTTTGCCGTCATACACCCAAGGTGGGAGCCGAGTGCCCGAATGGGGCCCGCTCGGTTCTGTGCGGGGGGCGCTCAGTAATGAGCGTCCCTACCGCGATCCTCCGAATGGCGGAATCAAAAATCGCCCGACTATTTTGATTGTACTGCGCTTTTCTCCCAACTGCGGAGAAAAGCGCCCGTGTTGCATCAAAAGCTTACGGGGAAATTCCCAACCGAAATTGGTGGAAGTCCGCCGCCCGTTCGCCGCCACCGCAGGGGCGTGCGATGACGAGGGGCGACTTCCCGCTGCGCATCGCCTCCGGCAGGTCTTCTATCAGGCAACGGTGCGTGGGCTCGTCGAAAATCCCGACGCCATGCGGCGGACGGTGCTGCCGAAGATCATTCGCGCGCGCTTCGAAAAGGACGGCAGGGTACTGTGCGATCTACGACGCAGCCGCGCTCGCCGCAGCCGACGGAGGCGCGGCGCGATGAGCATGCCTCCGGTTTACCAGGCAAGCGCGATAAAGCGCCGCCGCTCGACCAAGGCCGAGGCCACGCCGACCGTGACGCGACGGCCGTCCTCGAACTCGGCGATCCAACAGCGGCCGAGCACGAGCACGAGCTCGCGTAGCTCCTCGATCTCGCTGCGCAACTCTGGTGGCCATCGCGCTCGCGGTCGATGTCGCGGCCTTGCTCAGCTGGCTGCGGAGGCCATGGCGATGAAGTTGATAACGCTTAGAGCAACGGGCGGACCTCAACCAGCTGAGTGTTATCAACCATGAGCCACGGACCGGGCATCATCGAGCGTCGCATCGCGGATCTGTTTGCGCAGACCCGTCACCGGTCGCTCGCCATCGACACCATCACCGATCATGCCTTCGAGCTTAACGGCAAGCCGCCGACGCGGGCGCAGCGGCTCTCCGCGACCAGAGCTGCGCATCGGCTGCTACGGCGGGTGCGCGGGATGCATGAGCGGGGGCGCGGGCTGGTGGACGAGGCGCACGCTAACGTCGAGGCAACGCTCGGCCGGGGGCGCGATCACAGCGGACGCGATGAGGAGTACCAGGCGCTGCTCGACCAACAGCCCGCGATCAAAACCGCAGAGGCACTTTTCGCTGCCGCAAACCGCATCGGCCGGTGGCACCGGTGCCTGCGCGACGAGCGCCCCGGCTGGATGAAACTGGAGACCGACTTCTGGTGCGCGACCACAATCAAGAAACGGCTCTGGTTCCACCCGCCCGATGTCCCGGTGCAGGTGTGGGCCGTCACCATCGACCGGACCGGGATGCACTGGTTCGACACCGAGGTCACCAAGATCACCACGCGCAATGTGATGGTGCGCTATCGCGGCACAGTCGCACGGCTTGATCGGCAAGGACTCTGGTACTGGTGGGCGTTCTGGCGTGGAGTGATGTTCGTCTCGTCGCGGACGGGGCGCATTGCCGCCGAGTTGGATGCGCAATGGCATCGCCGCTACGGACATGCGACAGGCGGCATCCCGCCGAGCTTGCGCATGCCGCTTGCTGAGGCAAGAGCACTGCTGGGCGTCGGCCCGAACTACACGCGCGAAGAGGTCATCGCCGCGTTTCGCCGCAAGGCCAAGGAGGCGCATCCCGACGTTGGCGGGACCGCTGAAATGTTTCGCGTCCTCGTCGAGGCCCGCGACCGTTTGCTCGATGCAATCGGCACCAGCGCGCCGCCACCCAAGCCACCGGACTACACGCCGAAGGGTTGGCAGACCGTCTATCACCGAGAGAGTTCGCGGCAGCGTCGGCTGGACTCGGGTACGCGCCGTCTAACCGGACGGTGAGCGCGAGATCGCAGCGAAGGAGAAGCCATGAGACCCACCACTGTCAATCTGCTCGATGAGGTTCTCGATCTGCTTGATCAGGTCTGTGACCGCTATGCCTCACCACGTCTCCCCACTGAACTCGTTGATGCGCTCGAAGAAGCAATTGAACGATACCTCAGAGCAATGAGTAACGAGGCGAAGCCATGAACCGCCGCGACCGCCGCCGCGCCGCTGCTGAGCAGCGTCATGAAGATAAGAACATCGCGCGTCGGATGGTGATGGACGATGCTCGTCGCGCCGGTCGCTCGCTGCGTGAATTCAAAGCCGAAGATGACGCCAGAGTCGATGCTCTCACATTCGACGAGCCTATGCCGGATGATCCGAGCGGTGGGGATGGAATGCTCGTCAATCTGGTCATCGGGACGCGAGACAAACTCACGATGGAAGAAGCCAAGGCCGCTGCGGACAAATGGCTGGAGGTCACGCGGAAATATCCAAAGTGCGAGGTCTATGTGAACTTGCTCGGTTACGACGAAGATCCGCGAGAAATTCCGCAGATCGAAACGGCTGCTGAATATGTTCGGCAGTGGGCGCGGTTTGCCGACATCAACGATTTCGAGGCGACGGCGGCTGGCCCGCTCGGTCCCCTGGGTACAGCGTTTCTTGGGGCCTGCGGTGTCTTCGGCGAGAAGATACGTCGCAAGATCAAGGTAACGCCGCGACCAGCTGAGCATTAAAGATGATCGAGCCGCTGCACATCGCCACGGTCGGCGGCCAGCAGCTGCGCTTCTTCCGCACGCCGCTCGACGACGGGCGGCCGGATCTGCCGTGGGTCGCGATTGATGATTTGGGCCGCTGCCGCAGTGGGAATGGCTTGCGACGCAAATTGGTCAACGCCACCCCGACTCAATTCGTCGGCGTAGGTCCCCGGTGTTCGCACCACCAGGGCGGCCCAATATTTTTGAACCGCGATGAGAGGTGCAACGATATGACCCCGAGAAGGAAGCAGGGCCGACCACGGCGTGATTATAGCGACGATCCCGACCTGGCCGTCGCCGAGTGGGCCACCGCGCTGCAAGCCGCGTGGGACCTGTCCCAGCGCAAGGCAATCGATTTGGCGCTAACAATCTGCCAAGGCATCACCGTCCCTCCTTCTAAAGTCCCCCGAGGTGCCCGTTTCGAGCACCAACGGCTAGAGGAGCTTTTTTTCCAAAGCTTCCGCACCAAAGCAGGCCTGCTGGGCGGCTACAAGCTGCCAATGGAGCAAGGATATAAGAGCCGCAGCGAGGACATCCGGCGCAAAATTAAGCTCGGCAAGCTACGCCCCGATTTCGAAGCGACGTGGGAAATTACCCGACATTTGCATGTCCTCCGTTACGTTCAAAGTCTGAGACTGGCGCAGAGAAAGCACACAACTGGACGAGGATGAGTGTTGCAGAGAAAGCACATTATTTGAGGAGGGTTCGGGTTTTGAAAATGTGTCACAAGATTGTTGATGCAGACGCAGCTCGACATCGACGACGCGCTCATCGTGCGGTTTCTCGGCAGCAGGCACCTCGGCCGTCGCTATCTGCGATACCACGAGCTTGAAGCCCTCGGCCTTTGCGACAACCGCGCCTCGTTGAAGGTCTGGATGTACGCCGGGGCCTTCCCGCGCGGCATTAAAATCCCCGGACCCTACGGAAAGACGCTGGTCTGGCTAGCCATCGAGGTCGCGCAGCTGGTCGCACAGCGCGTGGCCGAGCGTGATGCATCCTCCCCCGACAACGGAACAGGCACCCCTACTCCGGGGTGCCCGTCCGATTCCAACGATCCGTTCGCAGCGGACCGCAACGATGAGCCACGGTTGTGTCTATACCCGCCACCCGCGACCTGACGCAAGTAATCCACTTGCGTTGCGGCGGCCCCCGCAGACCTCACGCTGCCTGCGCCTTCCACGATGCGGAGGCGCGGCCATGACCACGCCGCGCCCAGCGATTGATCACGCCGTCAAGGCGCTGTTCCGCGCGATCACAGCCAGTGCCCGAGGCGACCGCCTGACGGTGGTGGACGCGCGCAGCGAGCTACTCGCCCTTGCGGTCGCGTCACGGGACTTTGAGCAGCGCCTCATCACGGCGGCTGTCGATCAGTTGGTCGAATGGGACACCCTGCCGAACACAACGCGCGATGAGCTCACACGCGCCATCGAGATCGAAAGCCGTAGGCGCGTCGGCGGCGCAATCCTTTTGGCGCAACTCGAGTGTTTGGGGCACGCATGATGAGCAAGCTCACCGTCACGTGCCGTGGGTTCTATCCGCTCCACCGCAACACGCTGCGCGGCTTCTGTGAGATTCGAATCAACGAACTGCGGCTCGTCATTCGCGACATTGCGATCCACGAGAAAGGTGAGGACCGCTGGGCCCAACTCCCTGCGAGGGCGCAGATCCGGGACGGCGAGCTGGTCCACGATGCCGATGGCAAAATCCAATACTTCCACCTCATGAATTTCGAGACCCGCGCGGTCGCAGATGCGTTCAGCGCCGCCGTCATTCGCGCGCTTCTAGAGTTTGCTCCGGCCGCCTTCGAGAAAGAGGAGACAGTATGACGGTGCCCCCGCATTCGGTCGCCAACATCGCGAAGGCGTCGTGAGTCATGCCGTGTGCTGCCGACTTTGCTGCGGCAGTACGCGAGGCCTGCGCGGCCTATGCCAAGACCGGCAAACTACTCGACGCCGCGCTGATCCTCGGCAAGCACGGCGTTCCGATCTTTCCCGTCGATTACCGCAACAAATGCCCGATCCCCAAGCGCGACCCCGATCCGACCGGCAAGTATCCGCGCGGCATTCCCCGCACCGGCGGATTCTACAAGGCGACCACCGACCCGATCATCATCACGCAATGGTGGAGGAATAACCAGCGCGCACTGATTGCCATGCCGACTGGCGCGCGCTCGGGCATATGGTGCGTCGATGTTGACACCGGCGAGGAGCACGTCAGCGGCATCGACGAGTGGAATGCGCTCCTCGCCGAGCACGAGCCGTTCGAGACGCGCGAGCATCGCAGCGCCACCGGCGGACCGCATGTGCTGTTCGCGTGGGAGGAGGAGCAGCCAATCGGCTGCAGCAAGGGCGAGCTGAAGGACCTCCCGCTCTCGATCAAAGGTGAAGGCGGCTACATCGTCATTCCGCCGAGCGTGCGCAAAGGACGCGCCTATTCCGTCTTCCGCGACTGCGATCCGATCCTCGCGCCGCAGTGGCTGGTTGACGCAGTCCTGATCGACCCTGTTGCGGCGAAGAAAAGAGCGACGAACAAACGTGGCCCAGGCGACATAACCTGGCCGGAGCCGCAGGCCGACCTCGACGAGCTGGTCGAGGCCATGCGCTTCGTCCCCAACGATAACCTGAGCTGGGAGGAATGGACGAGCTGGGCATTGGCGATTTTCGCGGCAAGCGGTGGATCGCAGCGCGGCTTCGATATCTTCGACGGGTGGTCGGCGCGCTCCAGCAAGTACGATGCCGTCACCACCGACGAGCGGTGGTTCGAGATCAGCGGTTCGCCACCTAGTGCAACTGGTGCCGGAAAAATTTTCGCGGAGGCGCGCCGCAACGGCTGGCAGCCGAGACTGCCGGTAGCGCCGCCGACCTACGCCATCGCCGCAAACGCGGCGGCCGAGGGGCGCGACAGGATGCACGAGATCGTGCGTGGCTTCCTATTCGCCGTCGATAACCCTGATCCCTGGGAGAATTTTAGCAATGCGCCGCCACCGCCAATCGCGCATGCTGCGTGCATCGATGTCAGTGTCGGCAAGACGAAGATCACTATCGAGGAGCTAGCGCGCTGGCTCAAGAACAGAACGGCCGAACCGGATGGGCCGTTCGTCTACGCGACGCCACGGCATAACCTCAACGAGCGCATCGAGCAGCAGTTCGCCGCGCACGGCATCAATGCCCGCATCTTTCGCGGCCGCGAAGCCGAGGACCCACAACACCCAGGACAAGCAATGTGTCTCAACCTGCCAGCGGTCAGGCTGGCGCAAAGCTGCCACGCCGAGATCGGCCCGACCTGCTGCAAGCTCAAGAAGCAACGCTGCTGGTTCTTCGAACAGTGCGGCTACCAACGCCAACTGCGCGACCGCGACGGCGTGCAGGTTTGGATCGTTGCCATCGATATGCTGTTCCACACCCACAAGGCGCTGGGGGAGCCAATCGCCGCCATCATCGACGAGGCGCTGTGGCAGAAGGGCGTGCGCGGCGTCGAGGCCAATGAGGAATTTGATTGGTCGGTGGCAATTGACAGCATCTCCAATCAGGAACCGCCGCCGAAGACGCTAGAGAACATCAATAGCTACGGCCTGCGTGAGCTTGACTTTCTCCACCTGCGCCACCGGCTGGCGAGCGCGCTGCGCGCGCAAGCGAATAATGGCGGCGTCGAACGCAAGCATTTCGATGCGCTTTACCTCGACGGCACAAGCTGCAAATACGCCCTCGGCCTGGAGTGGGGCGCTTCACGAACAGCGTGAAAGAACTCGGCCAGCATCCCGGCATGTCCGAGCGCCAACTCCAAGCACTCATCAACAACTACGATCTTATCGACCATATCCAGCACGCCCGCCGCGTCATCCGTATCTGGGAGGCGGCGCGCGAGCTGCTCGACAGCGCCGGCATCGAAGTATCAGGACGATTGACGCTCACGCAAGACAACGGCCAGCGCACCGTGGAGTGGCGTGGCATCAGCCATATCAGCAAGCAGTTCACGGTACCAACGCTGCTGCTCGATGCCACGCTGCCGCCGCTGCCGATGCTCAAGCTCTATCATGAGCGCGCGCAGATCGTCGCCGATATCAAGGTGGCGTTGCCGAAGAGCGTGCATATTCGCCAGCTGCTCGGTGCGCCGACCTCTAAGCGCAAGCTCGAATGCAAGCGCCACCTCATCGAGGTCCGCCGCCACATCCTGGCGCGCTACCTCGAATTCAACCGTCCGCGCACCTTGGTGATGTGCCAAGAGAAGCCCGAGGAGTGGCTCAAGCGCAGACTGCCGGATGACATCGCGGTCGAACACTATAAAAACATCACCGGCAAAGACGACTACCGCGACGTACGCTTGATGCTGCTGATCGGCCGCACCGCGCCCGGTCCGGCGACGACGGAGACAATCGCGGCGGCGCTCACCGGCAAGTGTCCGGTTTTAGCGACGGTCAACGGCAATAGCTTCCGCTGGTTCGATACAGTCCAGCGCGGCATCCGTCTGCGCGACGGTTCCGGCATCGCCACACGCGGTGACCAACACGCGGACCCGGAGGCCGAGGCGGTGCGATGGCAAATCCACGAGGCCGAGTTGGTGCAGGCGTTGGGACGCGGACGCGGCATCAACCGCACGGCGGCGAATCCGCTCGACGCCGACCTGTTGTTCGACACCGCACTACCGGTCACCGTCGATGAGGTGCTGCGCTGGCAACCGCCGAGTCTGCTGATCGAGACCGCAGTCGAGGGCGTGATGCTGACCTCACCCTGCGATCTCGTAAAGCTATGGCGGAAGCTGTGGCCGAACGAGAAGGCGGCCTACCGCACGGTCAAGGCCGGAGTACCGAAGCTGCCAAACTTCGAGCGGGTCGAATATCAACGCGCCGTGCCAAAAATGAAGCAGCGGGTAGGATATTTCGACCTCGCGCTCATTCCCGATCCGCGCGCATGGCTGGAGGCGCGGCTGGGGCCGCTGATGTGACCCTCTAGCAAGCGATCACTCGGACAAAATCCTTAATAGGACTCTTAAGGAAATTGTCCGAGTGATCGGAACAAACGTCCTGTAAGGTTTAACCTATGCGCCGACCTAGTAGCGCACCTTGAACGCGGCAGACTGAAGGAGAGCAAAATGGCCGATCAGATTAAGACCCCAAAGGGCGTAACGGCGGACCAGTATTTGAACCAGATTCGCGCCGGTTGTTTTCGATGCGATGGTACAGTTGATGAGCGGGACCAGTGACCCGAGTGGCGCTTTCTTTAGCGCGGTCAAGGATGGGGTCCGGGAGGCCACGAAGGCCGTGGTGAGCGCGGGTTGAGGCCAAACGGCACGGTACCGCTATGGAATTCCAGGCCGCGATGCGTTGATCACCAGGGCCAGCGGCGGGCTCAGGAAAGAGGCGACCTGCGGTGCGGTCCCCTGGAAGCTTTCAAGGTCGCCAACCGCCGCACTGCCGTATCGTACAGCAATAAGCTTCCATCACTTGCACGGCCAAGCCTTCTGCATCGCCTCGACCGCAAGGACTCGAAAATCTTCGTGCATCCGCTCGGGACGCGCCTCGATGTATGTAACGGCCACACGCGCTGTTTGAGCGTATGTCACCTCCGCTGGTGGACAAACGCCAACGAGCCGCGACGCATATCTAAGACCCTGCATAACTCCGATGCAGCGCCCCGCCTCGAACAACACATAGATGTCACGAGGAGCATCGTCGGCGATGAAAGCCTTACATGCAGGCAGCATAGAGACGGCTGGCAAATCTGCGCTCAAGGTCGCGTCTTCAACCGCGCTTGCAGCCGATGCACTCAGGAAGACCGCCGCTGCGACCGTGTACCGTGCCAGCAAAAACATCGTTTTCTCCCAGACACACACACACACACAACACACACACACAACACACACACACACACACACACACACGGAGCCCGCTGAGTTGGTTTTTCGATCCTCCTGGCCCAGGCCTGCTGCCCGCGAATGTCCTTCAACCGAGATTCTCCAGATGAATCCCAAACCAGCATCAATGTTCGCGTCTTCCCGGCCCTCTTGCAAGACAGACGCGAGGTGCTGACCGCTACCAGCACCTCGGGTAACGATTCCGATTCACCCGTTGGGTTCGCCATCACCGCCTCGCTCGATCCACGATAAGCCGCTGATCGCTATATCTGAATCGCGCAAGTCACGCCGAAAATCAGTCCGTTATCCGGTGAATGCGGGATAAGAGCTTCCACGCCCGCGACATTGGCATGATCAACGTGACACGCTTGAGCCCTTTGCGGCGCGGCTTCTTGATCGGATATCGCCGCGCGAAAGCACGGGCCCGCAAAGAAATGCACGCCCTGGCCGCCGACTACGATGCTGAGCTTGTTGGTCTGCAGGGCAAATTTCACGAACTCGCGGTCGCGCATCATCGCAGATGCTACGACGCTGCTGTCGATGAGGCGCTCGTCGAGCGCGGCGCGCATCCGGGCATGCTGTTGCATTGAGGAGAGCCACGGATTCCAGGACCGCAATCCGTTGGATGCCAGGGTGGCGGCGGGCTCGGGCCATAGAAAGAGGCGACCTGCGGCGCGGTCTTTGGAAAGCGAGTCGATGCCGTTCAAAGGTCGCTGCCGCCGCACTGTTGTATCGTACAGTAAGGAGCTTCCGCATCTCCATCATCTCGGAGCGTGCTGCACGAGCAGTGGACAAGCTCAATGATGGACCAGCGGGGTTGTCTCGGTTCGGCTAAGATTTTCGAGTTTTATCATGAGAAAACTTTGCCGCAGCTGGTCGAGCCAGCGGGGCCCGTTCGGCGCGGTCGTACGCGCAGCCCATCTTGGAAAATTTTTCCCCCAGGGCCAGGGGGCGGAAGTATAATAAAATCAATGGCTTGGGGCGCGGACCGCGGCGGCCCTCGCGCGCGTGTGCTATTAAGCGAAACATTCGGGACTGAGAGATCTCGTGGAGGAAATTTTTCCATGGTCAAAAATCCGCCGCTGACCCTTGTCGATCCGACGTCAACCTTCACCTCTCCGCCGCCGAACCTTGGCTCTGTCGGTCAGAAGCTCTGGCAAAGTGTCCTGACCGACTACGAGATCTCGGACGCGGGCGGACTGGCATTGCTTGAGCAAATTGCTTTCGCCTACGAGCGCGCCGAGCGGCTGCGGGTTGAGATCGACAGGGATGGCGAGATTGTTCGTGGCCGCAACGGCATACGAGAGCACCCTGGACTGCGCGGTGAATTGGCGGCAAGGTCGTTCGTCGCCAGAAGCCTGCAAAGATTGGGCGTCAACCTCGAAGCCGTCGGTCGAGTTGGTCGCCCATCGTCGTCGAGCGTCGTAAGGTAGCGATATGCCAACCACGCGACATGTCCTTCGCCGCCCGCACCGGTCGCCGTTGAGCTTTAGTCAGATGGAGGAGCTTTGGCTTGGCGTCGGCCATCGCGGTCCGAGCTTCGAGAGCGACGAGCACAGGCGCGCGGCTTGGTTTCGCCATCGTGAAAAGCTCATGCGGTTATGGGGGCGGGATGGCCGAAGGCCGATGGGTTGGTGGTGTTACGAGGCTCCCGAAAAAGGCCTTCGCTATCCGGGCCTCGAGCATGAGCGGTCAATTTTGTACGAGGAAGGTGTGCTCAGCGAGGCGGAACGGACCATGTTGGAGCGGCAGTGGCGCGAGGACTTCGAGCGTTCCTGGAGCCCGAATTTTTCCTTTTTTTCTGGCGGGAAGGTTTACAGCGGCGACGATGCGCGCGAGTTGTTTTGGATCTGGGCGGATTTGCCACCCCCGTTACACGAGAAGTGGATGGAAGAGCGCGAGCGGCGTGGCCGGGTTGTTCGTGATCTAGAAACCAAAGCCGCCGAGGCCAACACCGAAGGTGAGGCCGAGCCAGGAGCCGCGCGCGCTTGAGCCCTATCGCGAAGACGGTGTGTGCCGTGGGGCGCGCGCAGCGGCCGCCAGAATTCGTCGCCACGCTGCGTGATGCGGACACTGAAACTTGCCGCACGTCATCCTGGCCGAGCGCGACGGCGGCAATTATTACCACGGTAATAAAAACCGATTCGCTGCCCGCAAACCTCACGGAGCGCCGTTTTCGCGAAGATATCCGTTACGCGGGAATGCGGGTGCCCCTACCGCGAGTCTTTGTCCAGGACATAACCAGTTGAAGATGGCTCGACGGTCAATTTCGCGGTCCTGCGTGTGGTGCCCTGACCGTTGGTCACGTTGATGAACGCGTTACTGGCGCTTCGTAAGCTTGAGCGGAGAGCTTCGATGCCTGCGGGTTCAGCGAGAGCGTAACTGTCACGCTATCTGTACCGACTGTGCCGATGCGCGGATCTGCTCTGAGCCAAAAGGGCACCGTGATCGCAAACCTGATTGTACCCGTCGATGCGCTGACGCGATATTGAATGGACCGAGGTGAGAATGGTCCGCCTTCAGGGCCGGAAACATTGACGGGGGACGATGGTGTTACCGTTAAGGACGGCCTCGGCGCGGTTTGAGCCGCAACCGGCCCGCCGAAACCGCTGCTAAGCGTTTGCTCATGGGGCTTGCGCTTGTGCCCCTGGCTATTGCGTTCGCTTTGCTCGTGGAATGGCTGCTGCGGTGACTGGGCATCTGCACATCGCTCTTTTGCTTGCTGGTTATCTGCTCCTGGGCATCGTCTTGAGCGTCTTGATGTCATCGCTCTGGAGCTGGCTTTTTGGCTGAGATTTGTCGCGCGAGGCGGAGGTGAGACTGCTGACTGACCAGCGGATATCCTATCCGTAGACCATAAGCTAAGCTGTTGGCGGGCAATGCCTTTCCCAATCGTGTCGCAGTCATGTTGCATCGGCGGCAGAGAGAGGAAAGAGAAAAAGACGAACAGTCTTGTGGCAAGTCTTTGATTTTTCTTTCTGTTTTCTCAAACTGGGTCCGGTACTACGCCCCACCCCCCGGAATAGGGGCGGGGGATGGCAGTCGGGGCCGCGTTCGCGCATGTGCTTTTTTGGACAAACCGATGTAGGGGTGCGGCGCTCCGCTCTACTCGAATGCCGATAGTGAGGAGTACCCCCATGGATGAGAAAAAGCTGACACAAAAGACGCTGGCCGCCCTAACGAAAGTTACTCGCGCAGCTGATTGGCTGGTCCCAAACTTGATGCGCGAGATCAAGAACGAGATCAAGAACAAAGTCTGGCCTAACACTTGTGGCCTTGAACATTTTTTCCCTTTGCTCCGGCGACTGGGCTTTGCGC
>Ga0306926_10007681_pt1 | contig 11717 bp, 12 predicted proteins | sample flu12Cox44000178_FD_203759 | JGI IMG/M metagenome (GOLD analysis project Ga0306926, IMG submission 203759) | Lab enrichment of tropical soil microbial communities from Luquillo Experimental Forest, Puerto Rico - flux8day.12C.oxic.44.000.178 (v2)... | ecosystem: Environmental > Terrestrial >...
CCACAGCCATCCCCAAAATAGCAACGCAAGTGTGACGGCCAAAGGATTCAGTTGCAGCCGTTTTCCCAGCACCATGGGGTAGAGAACATTCATGGCAAACAAGTGCAGTCCGACGACAACGCAGCAGGTCAGAAGGAAGGAACCGGTTGTGAGATAACCCAGGCCAACGATCACCGGCGGCAGGATCGCCAGAATCACCCCCAAGTACGGAACCAGGCTCAGAAATCCGCTCATTACGCCCAGAAAGTAGAAATACGGGAGGCCCATCAGGCCAAATGCCGCCATACTGCCTGCGCTCAGGAACAACCCGATCATGAAGTTGCCCACGATGAATGAACGGATCATGGCCGCAATCAGGCCCAACGTCACGTAGGCGGTGTTGCGATTCTCCATGCGGAACAGCATCACAGAGGCAGCCCGCACGTGATCCTGCCAACTGAGCATGAAATAGATGAGGAATGGAATGAATGTCACCGCCAGCATTATCTCGGTGACTGAGCCCGCGTTCTCGCTCAGGTACTCACGCAGGCCGCTGGTTCGCTTCAAGGTTACGGAGTTCTTTTCTTCCGGCTCGGCCGGCAGGACCGTCTCCGTCGTCTTCTCAAACTGCTCGGCTTGCTGCCTGATCTCGTCGATGATGTGCTTAAGACGGATCTTGTATTCAGGCACCTGCGACACGAACTCGACGGCACGCGCATAGGACAGATACGAGACGGTGGCAATGGAGGCGACCAACAAAAACACGGCGAGCAGGGCGCCAACCGAACGGGGAACTCGCAGATTTGACAGAGCATCAACAACTGGCGCCAGGACAAACGCCATCAAGACCGATACCAGAATCACAACGAGTATCAATTTGGCCAAGTAGATCCAGCTGAGGACCGCGCCAGTTGCGAGAATCACAAGCGCCGCCGCCTGGATTCGTTGAACGCGTTGCTGCTCAAGGGTCGCACTCGACGATCGTTCAGGAGCTATCTGATGCAACGACGCGGGTGCGGTCTGACTTGGACTGGGTGAGTCCTCAGACCCTTCTGGCAGATTGGTGTCGTCGATCAGAGTGTCAGCCATCTCGCCTATCGTACTCGCACTACTGGAAGATTCCGAATTAGGATACCTGTGCTGGAATCAACATGGAAACTACTTTTCCTTCGCCGGAGGCGGAACCGCGGCATACGCGAATCATGGCTATTGACTTTGGGTCGCGCAGAATCGGGCTGGCCGTGACCGACGAGTTGGGCATGACTGCGCAGGGGCTGCCCACCCTGCACCGCAGCAATAAGCGAAACGATTTCGACCATTTGCGACGAACCATCAAGCAATACGCTGTGGGCGAAATCGTGATGGGGCTGCCGCTCAGCATGAGCGGAAACAGCGGCATCCAGTCCGATAAAGTCGAGGCATTCGCCAAGGAACTGCGGGGGAGATTCAAACTGCCGGTTCATCTGTTCGATGAGCGTCTCACATCGGTCGAAGCCAACCGATTACTCAGCCAGACCGAGATGAGTGGCCGGCGCCGGACGGAAGTCGTCGATCAACTTGCCGCGGTACTCATCCTGCAAGCTTTCATGGATTTCCGGCATTCGCAGAGAGGTTGAGCGACCACCTCGATTCACTGATCATCTAAACTGTTTGAGTCGGCTTACCTGTAATCCATTGGTGCGCACCTTCCTCAAATTCATCGTGTTGCTCGCGGTCGCGATGGCCCTGTGGTTCTACTGGGCGGCGTTGCTGCCCGTGAATCCTGGCGAAACCAAATTTGTTCAGCTACTCCCCGGATGGAGCTCGCGTCACATCGCCCAAACCCTGCAGCAAGCAGGAATCATTCGCAGCGCGTCCGCATTCCTGATCGTGCATTACGTCAAGGGCCAGGGAAGCCTTAAGGCCGGAGAGTACAAATTTGAGGTTCCGGCGAATACTTTGCAGGTGCGGGAACGCGTGCTGCATGGCGACGTCTTCACCCGAACCGTTGTCGTGCCCGAAGGCTACAACCTCTACGACATCGCGGCAGCGGTAGAACAGGCCGGTTTGGGGAGTGCGACAGAATTTGTGGCCGCAGCGCAGCGTGACGTGTCTTTAATTCGCGATATCGATCCCCAGGCTCAATCGCTGGAAGGCTACCTATTTCCCGATACTTACCAGTTCACGGGCATCGACACGGCGCACGAGATCGCGGCCGCCATGGTGCACCGTTTTCGCCGAACGGCGCAGAAAATTGGCCTTGTCGGCAGCCCGGACATTCATCGCGTCGTTACGATCGCATCCATCGTAGAGAAGGAAACTGCAGAGCCCGACGAGCGTCCACTTGTGGCCAGCGTGTACGACAACCGGCTGGAAAGGAACATGGCTCTAGCGGCGGACCCCACAGTAATCTACGCAGCGTTACTCAACGGAAGATATCGCGGCACGATTTATCAATCTGACCTGCAATTTGACTCGGCGTACAACACCTACAGGTACCCTGGCCTGCCACCGGGACCGATCGCTAATCCGGGGGTGGCCTCACTGGAAGCTGCCATGCATCCGGCGCAAAGCGAGTTTCTGTATTTTGTAAGCGACGGCAACGGCCACCATCGTTTCTCCCGCAGCATGGAAGAGCACGCGAAGAATGTTGCTGCCTATCGTAAGGCGGAGGCAGGACACTAAGGAGATTGAGCAACACCCATCCTGACCGATCCTTGCGCTGAAGCGTAAATTGGCCGGTGAGAGATATACTGAAAGGTTTGGATCAGCGGCATTACCCGTCCGTCTATGAAGCTTTCCCGATTTTTAATTCCAGCGGTGTTTGCGCTTTCCCTGGGCACTACCGGCTGCCTGTTCCGCACCCGCACGGTCGAGGTGCGTCTTAGCAGCGCCAAGCTTCAGACGGCCACTCAGCAGGAGCTTATCGACCGTCTCAACCACGAAGCTTCACTAATCAAAACCCTGAATGCTACGGTGGATATCGATAGCTCGGTAGGCGGCGAAAAAAAGGGGAAAGTCACCGACTTTAAAGAAATCCGGGGTTATGTCCTTGTGCGCAGGCCCAACCAGTTACGCATGATCGGGCTCTTCCCGATCGTGCGCAACAAGGCTTTTGACATGGTCAGCGACGGCCACGAGTTTAAGTTGTCGATTCCAGCGACTAACAAGTTCTATATCGGGCACAACCAGGTCATCAGAGATTCGTCCAATCCGCTGGACACTGTCCGCCCCCAGAGCATTTACGATGCCCTGCTGCTGCAGCCGATCGATCCTCAAACCGAAGTCGCAGTACTGGAGAGCAGCACCGAGATGGTGGTCGATAAGCAGACCCACAAGCTGGTGCAGCAACCGAACTATGTGTTGGATGTAATCCGGCGCACTGGCCAGGGCTGGATTCTGGCGCGGAAAGTCGTGTTTGACCGGACGAACCTAAGGCCGCATCGCCAGATCATGTTTGACGAACTGGGCAACCCGACCACCGATGCGAGCTACCAGGTATTCAAAGACTACGACGGGATAAGCTTTCCCAGTTACATCGAAATCAAGCGCCCTCAGGAAGAGTACGACATTCGCCTGATTATGGTGAAGCTGACGTTGAACCAGCCAATCAGCGATGATCAGTTCGCCTTGCAGCAGCCGCCCGGTTCCCTGTTAGTGAATCTCGACGATCGCACCGCAAACGCCTCGGCGAAGCAGGGTGCTTCGGCGGACACCGCTCCGGTTGCTAATTCCGAACCCCCACGGTGAGAAGGCACACGGCCACGAGCGATTGAGCAGAGAAAAAGGCTCCCGTCCGCCGAGCGGACTGGAGCCTCATGGTTTTCCAGGCGATGCTCGTACCTAACGCTTTGACTGGCCGCGGGCCAATTTCTTGACTTTACGCTTGGCCGATCCCCGGGCGTAGGTGCGGGGAGCTTTCGGGGCCGCCTTCTTGCGCGCTATGCGCTTCACTTTCTTGCGCTCTGTTCTGTCGGTAATGCTCTTGGTATTTGCCATGAATTCCGCGTTTCTCTGTGATATTGGACGTTTTGCAACCCGCGGCAGACCCGGCGCCTGCAATCCTTCGCTTTGACACCCCGGGGCTTACGCCTTTTCCAGTTGGGCGTATTTCTCAACCAGCTTTTTCAAGCCGAACCTAGGAAATTGTACCGTAATCTTAGCGTCTTCCCCATCTCCCTCACGCTTGTACACCATTCCCTCACCGTATTTCGGGTGACGCACGCGCTGTCCGGGGCGGAATCCGGTCCGGCTTGCGGACTCAGTTGCCTGCATCTTTGGCCGCGAAAACTTCTTGCCGCGCGAGGCAAAGAATTCAGCGATGTTGTCGATTGAGTTATACGCCGGGCCGCCGTAGGAAGCTTTCGACTTAGTTGGGGGCTGGCCGTACTGCGGGCGTTGGTCTTCGTCTTCGTACGAATAATGGGTTGAAGAGTGCTGGTCGACGATCCGTGTAGATGCGAGACGCCGCGGCGTTCCCAGGTCTTGCAACAATTCCGCGGGGATTTCCTCCAGGAAGCGCGAGGGGATACTCGCCTCGGGCATGTCGGTGCCGTAGCGACGGCGGTAGCACGCGCGGGTCAGGACGAGCGTGTCCATCGCCCGTGTCATGCCCACGTAGCAAAGCCGCCGCTCTTCCTCGATGTCGTCGGGCGCAAGCAGCGTACGCGAATGCGGGAGCAGGCCCTCCTCCAATCCCACCAGAAACACCAGGGGAAATTCCAATCCCTTGGCGGCATGCAGCGTCATCAACGTGATGCGGGAATTCTCATCGTAGTCGTCGGCTTCGCTGACGAGAGCCGCATGGTCGAGGAATTCGTTCAGCGTCTCTCCTCGGTCCCGCGAATCCATGGCGGCGTTAACCAGCTCGCGCAGGTTCTCGAGACGGGCAAGCGAGTCAGGAGTGTCCTCTTCTTCGAGTTGCTTGATGTAGCCCGTGCGGGCGATAAGAAACTTCAGCAGTTCGGCGGTTGAGGCACCGTCGCCTGGGGCGCGGAAACCACCCATAACCTGGTCGCCTTCCGCCATGCCCCCGGCGGGTGGTGGGGCGAACGACGGGGGGCTGAAATCGCTCGCGTCCTCCGCCCCGAACATCTCAGCCGAAAAATCGATTGCATGTTGGAACTCTTCCTCAGCATCCGGTTGCGCCGGGCGATTTTCGATCTCGTGCGCCGCCGGGGCGGATTCCCGGAGTCGCTCCTGAAACGATCCCAGATACATGGCGCGAGCGTCATCCATCAGTTCCCTAAAGCCGTTCAGCGCCGCCAGCGCCCGAGGCTGCAGCAGGGCCCGACTGATGGTCTCGTTGATCGCGCCCCACAGCGAGAGTCCGGTTTCCAGGGCCATACGCTCCAGCGTGTCGGTCGTCGTTTTGCCGATTCCGCGGCCGGGAGTATTGATGATCCGCTGTATGGCGATTGAGTCGTCGGGATTCTGGATGGCCTTGAGATACGAGATGAGGTCCTTGATCTCGGCGCGCTCGTAAAAGCTGAAGCCTCCCACCACGTGGTACTTCAACTGGTAACGGCGCATCGCCTCTTCCATCAAGCGTGATTGCGAATTGGTGCGATACAGCACCGCGGCGCGGGAACCCTCACCGTTGTCAGCTCCCGCCTGTCGGAGAAACTTCGCGATGTAATCGGCGGCGAAGAGGGCCTCATTTTCGCCGTCCGGAGCTTCGTAGTAGCCAACCTTGGCCCCGCCCATGCGACCGGTCCAAAGGTCCTTGCCTTTGCGTCGCACGTTGTTGGACACAACCGACGAGGCAGCCTGCAAGATGTTTTGCGTGGAACGGTAGTTCTGTTCCAAGCGGACGATGCGGGCGTTGGGGAAGTCCTGTTCAAACTCCAGAATGTTGCGAAGGTCCGCGCCCCGCCACGAATAAATGCTCTGGTCCTCGTCCCCCACCGCGCACACGTTGTGATCGGTGCCGGCCAGCATTCGCATCAACTGGTATTGCGGGCGGTTGGTGTCCTGGTATTCGTCAACCAGGATGTGGCGGTAGCGGGAATTGTAACGCTCGCGGGTCTCGCCGGAAGCTTTCAGCACGCGGACGGCATAAAGAAGCAGGTCGTCGAAGTCGAGCGCGTTCGACTTCGCCATCTCCTGTTTGTAGACCTCATAAATGTGTGCCACTCGCTCCGTCTTCGGGTCCCTGGAGTTCAGGTAAACCTCCTGCGGATCGAGCATATGATTTTTGGCCCACGAGATTTGCGAGAGTACATTGCGGGGCTTCAACTGTTTGTCGTCGATCCCAAGTCGCCTCATGGCAGCTTTGACAACACTCTGCTGGTCTGCCTCGTCATAGATCACGAAGTCTTTGCGGTATCCCCTTCCGCCGATCTGAAGGGTTTCGATATCGCGGCGCAACAGGCGCACACAAAACGAGTGAAAGGTTGAAATTAAAGGCTTGGCAAGGGTACGTGCGCCGACCAGCGACTCGACGCGGCTGGCCATCTCGCTGGCGGCTTTGTTGGTGAAGGTGACAGCAAGAATGGAGTCCGGCGGCACACCGACATGGTCGATGAGATACGCAATCCGGTAAGTGATTACCCGTGTTTTGCCGCTGCCGGCGCCGGCAAGGATCAAGACTGGCCCAGTTGCCGTTTCCACGGCCTCACGCTGCTGCGGATTCAACTGCGAAAGATACGACAAATCTGCTTTCCTGGACTCTCTGTGGTGCGTTCCCGTCAAACAAATCGGCGCGGTCGGAAGGCCGCGCCGCAGGAGAACCGACTTCCGGTGCGATCAGTTCGGCTTGCTGCCTGTCGCGGTCGCGCTGATCAGGCGGCGGGCCTTGCAATCTTGGCACGGGCAATGCTCGCGGAGGAATTCCCAGGAGTAGATACCGTGCTGGTGGCCGTCGTTCCAAGTAAACCTGATGCCGTATTTGCCTACGGGCTCAACCTCGGTCGGTCGGGCCAACGCCTTAAACATCGGCAGCGTCCCAGCCACCGGTTTCAAGGGATCGCCGGGCGCGCGGCCGTCCTTGCCGCGTTCTTCTTCACACAGCGCACACGGACAGGCATCGCGAAGAAAGACGAAGCTGTACGAGCTGCGATGGCCATCCTTCCATTCGATGTCCATGCCAGTGCCGGTGGTCTTATTGACCTTAACGGACTTGGGATCGGCCACGAGTTCCATGATTGCGCTGTTCTTAACGGCCATTTCTGCGAAAGCCTACTCTCTAGTATCGCAGAAAATTAGCCCCTCGAAACGCAGCCGGTGAGATGACTCTGGTCATCACCGCGATGCCGCCTGCCAAGCTGCTAGGATGGTGACTTCGCCAACGCTTCCGATCTCAGCAAAAGGGGCAGGCGAGTAATCTGCGCAATCATATCGGGGACTTCCACATGCCGGATGTGCGTCGAGGACTAATCATGGTGAACACCGGGCCGGGCAAGGGAAAGACGACCGCTGCCATGGGAACTGCCCTGCGCGCAGTCGGCAACGGTTTGAAAGTGCTGATGCTGCAATTTCTCAAAGGCTCCTGGCATTATGGGGAACTCGACGCCGTCAAAGCATTCGGAGACAACTTCGTGATGCGACAAATGGGCCGCGGATTTGTAAAAGTCGGCGGCGCTGAAACCGATCCTGAAGATGTTCGCCTGGTCGAAGAGGCGTGGTCCGAGGCCGAAAAAGAGATCCTCTCCGGCGCATGGGACCTGGTTATCCTCGACGAAATCAACTATGCCATCAGCTACAAGATGCTGGATCCGGAGAAGGTCGTTGCCGCGTTGAAGAAAAAGCCGGAGATGGTGCACGTCATCCTCACCGGACGCAACGCACATCCCAGCATCGTGGAAGTTGCTGACACCGTCACAGAGATGAAGGAAGTGAAGCACGCCTACTCGAAGGGCATCGAAGCGCAGCGTGGGATCGAGTACTGAACGGCGACAACGATTGCTCCTGTCGGCTACACTGAGGGACGACTATGGCATGGTTTAAGCGGGAACAGGCAGAGATTGACGCCTCGGGCGAGAAGCGTGTCAAGACCGAAGGTCTTTGGGTCAAGTGCGATCAGTGTCGCCAGATCATTTGGAAGAAAGACCTTGATCAGAATCTCAACGTCTGTCCGAAGTGCGATCGCCACTTTCGCATCGACGCCCGCACCCGCCTGGCCTACCTGCTCGACGATGGCCAGTATGAAACCGAAGACGGAAATCTCGTCTCGAACGACCCGCTGAAGTTCACCGACTTGAAATCCTATGCCGACCGGCTGAAGCGGGCGAAGACCGACACCGGACTGAATGACGCGATCATCAATGCCCGCGGCAAGTTGAACGGCAAACCGATCACCGTCAGCGCGATGGAGTACTCCTTTATCGGTGGTTCGATGGGTGCGGTGGTCGGTGAGACCATCACGCGCGCGATTGAGAGGGCAACAGACGAGAAAATTCCGCTGGTCATTGTTTCGGCTTCCGGGGGAGCGCGCATGATGGAAGGGGTCGTCAGCCTGATGCAATTGGCGAAAATAGCCGCCGCACTGGCGCGGATGGACGATGCCAGGGTCCCCTACATCTCCGTCCTCACTGACCCTACGACCGGCGGAACGACTGCTTCCTTCGCCATGCTGGGTGACCTCAACATTGCTGAACCGGGTGCTCTGATTGGCTTCGCCGGGCCACGCGTGATCGAGCAAACCATCCGCCAGAAGCTGCCGGAAGGTTTCCAGCGGAGCGAGTTCCTTTTGCAACATGGGATGCTCGACGCAGTGGTGCACCGCCGGGAACTGAAGAATTACATCGCGCGCGCGCTGGACTTCATGCAGACGCCCGCCAGTGTGCCCGTGCACCCCTAAGCCCGCTTCGCCTCCCCCGTCGCTTGGAGAATCAAGACGTTATGTCCTTCCGGATCATGAAGCGCCGCCCAGGTGGGCTCGATGCGCAGAAATCGCTCGCGGCCGATATCGGCCACGGTTGATTGTAGATTCCCAGTTTCGAAGAACAAGACCGCCTTATCCTGGGACGGATAGCTCTCGGACCCCTTGCATTCCAAGCAAACGAACGCCGAACTGCAATCGAGCTTGGCGAAATGTTCAGGCTGTTCTTCGCCTACTGGAAGTCCGAGAACCCTCGTGTAAAACTCCTTCGCCCTCTCGAGGTCGCCGACGTACAGCTCCACGCCTACGAAGCGAAGTTGCGTTGCGCCCATGACGCCCTCCAGCTCTCAATTCTAGGTTGGGGAGCGAACGATCGAACAGCCAACGCATAACCGGCTCTCCAACTGCGCTAAACTGCGACTATGAAAGCTGTCGTCGTCACACGTCTTGGCGGTCCCGAAGTTCTTGAAGTCCGCGACGTGCCTGAGCCGATCGCCAAGCCAGGCGAAGTGATCATCCGGGTCGAAGCCGTGGGAGTAAACTTCGCGGACACGATGTCCACGCGCGGCTCCTACAGCAGCACTCCACCACCGCCATTCATCACCGGCAGGGAGTTCGCCGGCGTCGTCGAGGGCACGCAAGAGCGCGTCATGGGTTATGCCCAATACGGCGCTGCTGCGGAGAAGATCGCGATATCGCGGAAGATGATCTGGCCGCAACCCAAGGGCTGGTCCTCAACCCAATCAGCGGCTTTCCCCGTCAATTTCTTTACCGCTTATCTGGCCTACTGGAAGGCTGGAATGACTTCCGACGCCATCGAACCGGTTTACCTGGAGGGCGACCGCCGTCGTTGCGTGCTCATTCACGCCGTGGCCGGAGGAGTCGGAACAGCGGCCGTACAGATTGGCAAGCTCCTGCGCATCGGAACCTACGGTACTTCTTCGTCTGCGGAAAAACTGGAGCGGGTGAAGAAGCTGGGACTCGACTGCGGTATCAACTACCGCGAGGTCGATTACGAGCAGCGCATCCACGAGCTCACCAAGGGCGAAGGCGTTGACGCCGTCTTCGAAATGCTGGGCGGAGTGCATACCGCCAAGAGCCTGCGCTGTTGTCGGGATTTCGGCCGGGTCATTATTTACGGTACGGCGACCGGCGAGCGGCAGAAGTTCGATGTGGGAGCGATGATGTCCCGCAGCCTGAGCGCGCACGGCTTGTGGCTCAGCGTGTTGGCGAATGACCACCGACTGATCAACGACTGCCTGAAGGTACTGCAGCCCTGGATCGAACAGGGCAAGTTGCATCCTGAGATTGGCCACACTTTGCCCCTGGAGCAGGCCGGCGAGGCGCACCGGCTGCTGCTGCAGCGCGCCAACTACGGGAAGATTGTTCTGGTCATCAACTAGAACATGGGTTCGCCCTGCGCCTTCAGGAGTCGGCAGGAAACGAGCCGTACGGGAAGGGTCAATTCCGCTGTGGACGCGAAGCCGTGGTTGGTGCTCATCCTGTTTTTATTCGTCTGTCTGGGAGCGGGCGGAGTGGCATCATTGCTCACCGCCCGTGGCCTGCGGGAGTGGTATCCTCACCTGCGCAAACCGCCTGGTACTCCTCCAGGAATCCTCTTCGGTCCAGTCTGGACCGGGCTTTACATTTTGATGGCGATATCGGCGTGGCTGGTCTGGCGCGACTATGGCTGGCGCGGTGGCCGCGCGGCGCTGGTCGTGTTTTTCGGACAACTGGCCCTGAACCTGGCGTGGTCGGGAATTTTCTTCGGGGTGCGCCTGCCCGGTGCGGCCTTTGCAACAATTCTGATTCTCTGGATGGCCATCCTGTTTAACATCGTGATCTTCCATTGGCTTTCGCTGGTTGCGGCGATGCTGCTGGTTCCCTACCTATTGTGGGTCGCCTACGCAAGTTACTTAAACTTCGGCATTTGGCGGCTAAACCGGGAATCTATGTAACCGCGCTGCAATCTTCCGGTCCCAGGCTCAATGCTAAGCTGGTGTATGAGTTTCGTGTCTCTTGTAGGTTTTGGTGCGGGCACTTTGTGCACGCTGGCCTATCTGCCGCAGGCGCTCTATTCCTTCCGGACCAAGTCCGTACGCGACATCTCGCTCATCATGTTGGTCAGCCTGAATGTTGGGCTGCTCCTGTGGGTGGCCTACGGCTTCCTGATCCGTTCGCTTCCCATCATGCTGCCGAATGCGATCACATTCTTCCTGGCCTTTCCGCTGCTGATCATGAAGATGCGTTATCACGACGGGGTGGCCGCTTCCGCGAACGGCGAGCAGTGCAAGGGTTCCCAGAACAGCTATTAGTCTAAGTCCAGCTCTAGACTTGGCGGGCGAAGAAATAGATCGACAGCGCGAAGCCAATCACGATCACGATGGCACGGATGTGCTCGGGCTTGGTTTTCTGCGCGAAGAAGGCGCCAAAATACCCACCCAGTGTCGACCCTGCGATCATCAGGATCGTTTCGGGCCAGTACACCGCATGGGCGACGACGAACAAAAGCATGGCGACCCCGTTCGACACGGTGGTCAGTAACGCTTTTAGCGCGTTCATGGCGTGGATCTGGTCCATGCCAAGCAGCGCCAGCATGGCGAGGATGAGAATTCCGGCGCCCGCGCCGAAGTACCCGATGTAGAAGGCGATGAAAAGCTGAAGGACGACACCACGGCCGGTGGCGAATTCGTGGTGCTTGCCGCTGTTTGTTCGCTGGCGCACCCAGCGGGTTACGCGGCCACTCATGGCGAAGATCAGGGTGGCCGCCAGGATCAGCCACGGCACCAGTCGCATAAACGTCGATTGCGGCGTCTTGAGCAACGTCCATCCGCCCAAAATGCCGCCCACCACGCCGGTGATGACGAGTGGCATCACCGTGGACCACGCCAGATGCCGCAGCTGGCTGCGGTAGGCGCCGATGCTGGCGACTTGCCCA
>Ga0306926_10007682_pt1 | contig 11717 bp, 15 predicted proteins | sample flu12Cox44000178_FD_203759 | JGI IMG/M metagenome (GOLD analysis project Ga0306926, IMG submission 203759) | Lab enrichment of tropical soil microbial communities from Luquillo Experimental Forest, Puerto Rico - flux8day.12C.oxic.44.000.178 (v2)... | ecosystem: Environmental > Terrestrial >...
CCCGTCAAAAAAGCGTCCAAATCGGAGTCAGAAAGGGGCGGATTGGCAAATCTCACCGTTAGGCGTCTGCCGACGCCCGCTGGACAATCTGCCCGGCCTACCAATAGTTGGGGCCCTCTGTGCCCAGGTCATGCCGCCGCGGAAACCGCATCAAACGCCACGGCGAATCGCTTGCGATGCGACTCTGTGCCGTATACCCCAGGAATTAGCGATGATTTGGGAAAATTGCCTAGCCCGAAAATTGCCTAGCCCTACGGAGGATCCGTCATGAGCGATGAACTCCCGACCGCCGCGCGGGTATCGGACCCTGGGGTTCGTGCGCTCTATCGCCAGGAAAACCGCTGGCAGGCTTGGCTCGGCGTCGAGGCGGCACTTGCCAAGGCGCAGGCGGAACTCGGCATCATTCCGCAGCCGGCTGCGGATGCAATCGCGCGTGCCGCACGCCTGGAATTGCTCGACCGAACACGAATCGACGAAGGTTTCGCGCGCACCGGCCACACCATCGTACCGTTGGTTTGGGAGCTCAGCCGAGCCACCGGCGAACCGCATGGGGGGTGGGTGCATTGGGGAGCGACGACGCAGAATATTACGCAGACCGGGGACCTTGTGGTGTTGCGTCAAGCTCATCGGATCTTCTTTCGCTTGATCGCCGGCGCGCTAGAGGCGATGGCAGACTTGGCCGAACGCGGTGCCGAGATGCCGATCGCCGGTCGCACTCACGGCCAGCACGCGGTTCCGGCGACCTTCGGCTATAAGCCGGCGGTGTGGATCGACGAGATGATCCGTCATGTCGAGCGCCTGCGTGAGGTAGCACCGCGCCTTTTTGTCGCGATGTTGGGCGGTGGTGCCGGCACCTTTGCTTCGCTCGGCGCGCAAGGCCCGGCGGTTCAGGCTGGGATCGCCAGGGCGCTTGGCATGCGGTCGATGCAGGTGCCGGCGCGCACGATCGGCGACCATCTGGCTGAGAACATCTGCCTCCTCGGCCTGTTGTCGGCGACTTGCAGCAAGATCGCCCGCGAAATCTACACATTGATGAAGACCGAATATGGCGAGGTCGAGGAGCCGGTGCCGCCGGGCACCGTCGGCAGCTCGACAATGCCGCAAAAGCGCAATCCGAAGCTCTGTCAGGACATCATCGCTGCCGCGGCGGAGGTTCGTGCCGCCGTGCCTCTGGCCCTCGAAGCGATGCAGACCGAGCACGAGGCTGACCGTACGACAAGCCTGATCATGGAGGCGGCGGAAGCGCGCGCCTGTATCGCGACCGGTGACATGCTCGCACGGCTCGTCGAGGTGCTGAAGGGGCTGCGGCTCGATCCGGAGCGGATGCGCGAGAACCTCGATCTCGGCGGCGGGTTGATTATGGCCGAGGCAGTGATGCTCCAACTTGGTGCCATGATCGGCCGGCAGCACGCGCACGACGTCGTCTACGACGCCGCGCAGACCGCATTTGTCGAACGCCGCCAGTTCGACGCCGTGTTGGCGGAGGATCGGCGGGTGAGCGCTCACCTCGACAAGGACGCGATCGAGCGATTGCTGGACCCGACTGCCTACACCGGGCTCTGCGCCGAGATGGCGCGTGATGCAGCCGCGCGGGCGCGGACGACCGCCGCCGACATCGATCGCAACGATACGGCTGGTTAACGAGGGATCAAAGCCATGAACATCGGTGCGTCGATCTTCTTCACCGAATACTCGATCTCGCCCGCCGAGCTCGCGCCGGCGCTCGAACAGCGCGGCTTCGACACGCTGTGGGTGGCCGAGCATTCGCACATGCCGGCCAAGCGCCGGTTTACCCACCCGCAAGGCGAGGCCGCGCTGACAAAGGAGTATTTTGATGTGATGGACCCGTTCGTCACACTGAGCATGGCCGCGGCGGTCACCAAGCGCCTCAAGCTCGCCACCGGCATCTGCCTCGTCATCCAGCGCGACACGATCCAGACGGCAAAGAGCGTGGCCTCGCTCGACCAAATATCGGGCGGACGCTTCATTTTTGGCATCGGCTGCGGCTGGAATGCCGAGGAGATGGAGGACCACGGGACCGTCTACGAGACCCGCGCGTTGAAGATGCGCGAGCAGATCGAGGCGATGAAGGAGATCTGGACCAAGGACAAGCCGGAATACCACGGCGCGATCGTCGATTTCCCGCCGATGACGACATGGCCCAAGCCGGTGCAGAAGCCACACCCACCGATCATCGTCGGCGGCGCGTTCCGCCTGGCGGCGCGTCGGGCGCTGCGTTACGGCGACGGGATCATGCCGGCGGCGCCGAGCGCCGGCTCGGGCAGCCCCGCGGAGTTCATGCCGCGCTGGCGCCAAATGGCGGTGGAAGCCGGTCGCGATCCGGATAGGCTATCAGTGTATTTGGGCGGCGCGCCGGAAGACGTCGACGCCTTAAAGCGCTACCGTGACCTCGAGGTCGCCAGCATGGCGGTCCGCCTGCCGCCGACTAAGGCGGACGAGATCCTGCCGGTGTTGGACCGCTGGGCGAAACTGATCCCGCAGCTCCATTAGAGAGGAGGCCACGATATGCCTAAAATCGACCAGTACGCCGCGCGCGGCGTATACGATCCGCCGATCTATGCGCAAGCCGTCAAGGTGACCGGCGGCGAAACGATCCTCTACCTATCAGGCCAGGTAGCCTATGACGACAAAGGCGGGGTCGCGCATCCGGGCGACTTCAAGGCGCAGGCGCGTGCCGCCCTGCAGGCGGTAAAGGCTCAAGTCGAGGCCGGCGGCGGCACAATGGCCAATATCGTCAAGGTCAACACCTATCTGACCGACATCCGCCATCGCGCCGATTACGGGCCAATCCGCGAGGAGTTCTTTGGCAAGAACAAGAAGATGCCAGCGAGCACCTTGGTGGCGGTCTCCGCACTCGCGCAGCCCGAGTTCCTGATCGAGATCGAGGCGATCGCCGTGCTCTAGGTCTGCTTGAAGCAGCGCGCCGCGTTCTCCCAGAAGAGCTTGCGGCGCACTTCCGGCCCAAGGCTTCCCCATTCGAGGATCTTGTCGATCGAGTGGGGGAACCAGAATTCGTAATGTGGGTAGTCCGAGCCGAACATCAGGACTCCGTCGCCGAGCGCCCCGGTGACCATGTTGAACATCGGCTCGTGCTCATGCGCCTCGATATTGCAGAACACTCGACCGGCAGCAAAATGCTCGCTCGGGAGGTACTTGAGCTTGGCGGTGCGCCCGACATAGCTGACTTGCTCGTCCATGCGCCGCACCCAGAACGGCAGCCAGCCGAACCCGCATTCGAGCACGCAGAGCCGCAGGTTCGGATAACGGTCTAAGATGCCGCCGGCGAGAAAGCCGGCCATGAATCGGCACCGGGGTCGATATGCGTGTCGGTGTCGCAGATGCGAAAGCCCTCCTTCATGCCTCGCCTCCTTTGCAGCTGCTGAGCTTAACGCCGGTTCGGCTCATTTGAGCTGATCGGCGATCTTGTCGAGCCCGGCCTGCACACACGGCTCGTCGACACCCGGCGAACCGGAGACGCCTACCCCAGCGATGACGTCGTCGCCGACCTTGACCGGCAACCCGCCGGGAATGGCGATGACACTCGGCAACGTCACCTGCTGATGAACCACCGGGTTGTTATCGGCGTACCGCTTGGCATACTCGCTGGTCGGCGTCCGAAAGCTGCGCGCGGTATAGGCCTTGCGCCGCGCGTTCTCCATCGTATGCGGGCCAGCATTGTCGGCGCGCATCGCGACGATGACCTCGCCGTCGCGATCGACCGCAACGGCGGAGACCGCGTAGCCCTTGGCCGCGCAGCTGTCGATCGCGGTTTCTACGATGGTCTTGGCCATTGCGTAGGAGAGATCGCGGTGGGTCAGCAATTGCGCTTGCGCGAGCGGAGCAGTGTTGCTCGCCGCACCGACCAAGACGAGGTCGAACAATTTCGCACGCATGATGATCGGTTCCTCAGCTCGACAACCGCACGCCCGCGATCGTGATGCGATGCAGAAGGCGACGCTCGCCGTGGTAGTCGTTGACCGCGAAGTGCCAGGTCGACCGGTTGTCCCAGAACGCGAGAGAGCCTTCGCGCCAATGGAAGCGAATTGTGAACTCGGGCCGGGTCGCGTGCCGGTAGAGGTATTCGAGCAGGGGCCGTGATTCCTCTTCGGTCCAGCCATCGAAGCGCAACGTGAAACCCGGGTTGACGTAGAGCGCTTTGCGGCCGGCTTCCGGGTGACGAATGACGACCGGATGGACCGCATCCTGGGTGGCGAGCTCGGGATTGCCGATGCGGCCCTGGAGATCGCCGCGCCGGGCATGCGCTTCGGCGCCAAAGACATGGCGGCTCGAATGAAATGCCTTGAGCCCGTCGAGGGTTGCCTTCAGCCCGCCCGACAGCGCGTCATAGGCGGCGTACATGCTGGCGAACAAGGTGTCGCCGCCGGTCGTCGGCACCTCGCGGGCATAGAGCATCGAGCCCATCGCCGGTGCCAAATCGTAGCTGTGGTCGGTGTGCCAGCCATTGCCGATGTTACGGCGCTGCTCGGGCTCTTTGCGCACCTCGGCGATCTCCGGATAGCCGGGTACCGCAGTGAAGAATCGGTTGACGTCGACGTCACCGATGCACCGAGCAAAGGCGAGGTGCTGCTCGGGAGTCAGGTCCTGGTCGCGAAAGAAGATGACGCCGTATTCGCCGAAAGCGTGGCGGATCTCGGACAGCACAGGCTCTGCCGGCGGCACGGCGAGGTCGATGCCGCCAATCTCCGCGCCGAGGGCCGTCGAAAGCGGTTCCACCCGGATGTGGTCGTAAGTCATTTTGCCCTCCCGTTCACCGCGACCAGTCGAACTCTACCTCGGACGCCGCCAGCAGCTCGGGTAGGCAGCGCCGTGCGATCTGCGAATGTTGCACGAGCGACCGCTCGACCCGATAGCGGCGCCCGAGTGCATCCGCCAGCGGCGGCTCGACAGCGCCCAGATGGCGCGCGACCAGTTCGCCGACCCTGTGCGAGAACGGGCCGGTCTGTTGCTCGATATAGATCACTCGCAACGCCCCCTCGCGCTCCGGCTCGCGCGCCACCCGCGCGCCGAGCCATCGGTCAATCGTTTCGATGCCCCGCATCGGGTCGTCCCGGCTCGGATCTCTGCCGTAGAGCCCGTCGAACACATAAAACTCGTCGGGCGAGTGCTGCGCTCCGGCGATGACGTCGACAGCCGGCATGCCGCCACCTGAATGCGCCGCGAGGATAAAACGATCCATCGCAAGGGACCCGCGGCCCATCGCCCGGGCAAACCGCTGCAAGCCGTACTCCACCAGCCGATCGCTTCCCCCCTCGAGCAGGGCCGGGAAATCATACCACGTATACCTGAGCCAGTTGCCGCGTGGGAGCAAGGCGATGGTCGGGCGTTTCCGGTGGGACAGATCAAGACCGCTGCTCGCCACCTTCTCAGAAAGCGGCATCGCGCTGCCCTGCTGCGAAAACCCGTGGAGATGAACTACAACGTCGAGCGACGGGGTCGATAGCGGGATCCGGTTCCACCGCAAGAAGAGGTCGGGCTGAGTTCCGGCATGTGGTCGCAGCACTGGAGTGTCGGCGAGATAGGCCTCGCCCGGGGCAACGCTGTCACCCGAAGGGGTAATCGCCGGATCGTCCATCCCTGAGCTCAGGGAATAAAATCGGATTCGCCTCTAAAAGTGCCCTGCTCAAGTGCAATAAGGTCTTGTTTGGCCCTTTCCCACGTCGGCGCTGAGGGAGGCTTGCAGGGAGGAGGGGCGGCGCGCTGAGGGAGGCAGCAGGGAGCCGAGCGCGCCGTTTGTGCCGCACCGAAATATCCTCACGATACGCCTCGATTTTGGCCGCAAAATGGCGATGCGCGCGGCCGAGTCTGCTCCGATCTGAGCCCCGTCGGAGCGGCATAAGAGAGGCCGTAAGTGTCTCCGATGGCTGGTACCATCAGTTCAGGAGCTCGCCGGTCCAGCGATCCCGCCCAGCCCAGAACGGGCATGCGGGACAGGTGGACCCCTCGTAATCGACGCCTTCCTCGTGTGGACAGCCGATAATTCTGTCAACCATGGCGACCGTCTTGGCTCCGGCCGTGTCGATAAAGGCAAGTACTTCCTCCGCAACGCCCGTGTCATTGCGGATATCGCTCTCTTCGGAAAACCAGCGGCGAAGGTCCGTGACCTCGACATCCTGTGCCGGCACGATACTGACAGCAAGCTTGGTGGCTCGAGTATCGTCTGGGCCGTAGAACGCCAGCGTCGCGACCGGGTATCCGCGAAATCCTCGCCTGGCTTTTTTGCGCAACCGCTTGCGCGCCCGTTCGATCATGCGCTCGTTGTCGCTCCTCGAGTACCGTGTGTCAAAGGCCGGATCAGGCCGCTTCCTGGAATGATCGTTGACCCTCTGCGGTAACGAACGAGACGGGGGCGCCGCCCCGCTTTGAATAAGATGCCCGATTTCTCGAGCTCGAAGCCCGCTTCATTGTCAAAGCTCGACGGCGGCCGTCCTCGGCTCGATCAGGCCCTGTCTTTCGAGATGCGGGTAGAGGCCGCCCTGAGTCATCAGCTCGAGCAACATCGAGGGGATCCGCTGCGCCTTCAGCAATGCACCGGTGTCGCGGTTGCGCACCGTGAAGTCCTCGAGCGACACCTCGGCGGTTTGCCCCTCCTCAAATGCCGAATGTACCCCGGGGCATTCGAGCGCCAGAAGCCCGAAATTGACGGCGTTGCGGAAGAAGAGGCCGTTGATCGACTCGGCGAGGAGCGCCGCTACGCCAAGATTGCGCAGTGAGCGGGCAGCCGGGCGGCTCGATCCCATGCCGTAATTGAGCCCGCCGACGATGATGTCGCCGGCCCGCACCTGGTCGACCCAGCCGGGCCGGTTGGCCGAGAAGACGGCTCGTTTCTGCTCCTCCTCGGTGGCGAATAGTAGAGACCCGGGAAGCATCAAGTCGGTGTTGATGTCGTCGCCGAATTTCCAGATTTTGCCGGAGGTCAAGCCGCGTCTCCGGTAACCTCGGCGGCAGCTGCGATGTGGCCGGCGATCGCCGAGGCGGCGACGGTCGCGGGCGAGGCCATGTAGATGCGGGCGCTGGGGTCGCCCATGCGGCCCTTGAAATTGCGGGTGCTGGCGGTGATGCAGGTCTCGCCGGGGCCAAGTACGCCCATATGGCCACCGAAACAGGCACCGCAGGTGGCCGGGGTGACCACCGCACCCGCCTCCATCAAGGTTGCGACGTAGCCCCATCGTAGCGCGGCGTTGAACACCTCCTGGGTTGCCGGGGTGACAAGGAGGCGGACACCCGGGGCGATCTTCCGACCCCTGACCACCCGTGCCGCTTCGGCCAAGTCGTCCAGGGTGCCGTTGGCGCAGGATCCGATGAATGCCTGCTGGATCGGCACGCCGGCCACCTCGGCAACCGGGACGGAATTGCGGATCACCGCGTCGGGCAAGGCGACCAGCGGGCGGATATCGTCGAGGTTGACCTCGCGCCGTTCCGCGTAGCGCGCATCCGCATCGGGATATTGCGGCTCGAAGGGTGCCGGGTTGCGCTCCCGGACATAATCGATCAGCCGGTCGTCCGGCTCGAAAGTCGCGAACTCTGCGCTGAGCTCGGCACCCATCGCCGCCAGGGTGCGCCGCGCATCGATGCTGAGTTCGGGCAGTGCCGGGCCACCAAACTCGACATTCTGGTTGGTGTGGTGGCCCCAGGTGCCGGCGAGGTGGAGAAACAGATCCTTGGCCGATGCGCTCGGTGCCAACCTGCCGCTCAACTCGTAGCGAACGGTCTCGCCGACCCGGAACCATGTCTTACCGGTAGTTACCGCGGCGAGCAGATCGGGGCCGCCGACGCCGCGCGCCGCGCAGTTGAACGCGCCCGAGGCGCAGGTGTGCGAGTCGCTGCACACCAGCACCGTGCCGGGCAAAGCGTAGGCGCGGTCAGCGACAACCGCGTGGCTGATGCCCTGGGAGGGACCCACGTCGTGAAAACGCCTGATGCCAAAGCGGCGGACGAAATCGCGGCCATGGGCATGCGCTTTGGCCGATCGGTTGTCGGCCGCCGGAACCATGTGATCGAAGACGACGGCGATCTTTTCGGGATCATGCACCTTTAGAATGTTGCGGCGTTCGGTGGCGAGGAAGCTCATGTCGAGCATCACCGCGATATCAACGTCGACGATGACGATGTCGCCCGGGTCCACACGCTCCTGTCCGCTGTTGCGGGCGAAGATCTTCTCGACGATCGTCATCCCGGCCATGATCGGGCCCCTTGTCCTGAGGAGCGGCCGCCGGCGGCGTCTAAACGAGGCGCTCCTCAGCATGAAGGATACGACGATAATGTTAAGAGAATTCCTCGTTCTGAGGAAGCCATGCGAGGGTGCGTCCGCTGCCTCGGAGCCGGGAACGGTGGCGCCTTCTCAAGAATTAAGAAACTGTTCGGGCCACCCGGACCCCGATGTCGAAGTACCGGTTGACGGTGCCGTTCCAGTCGCGGCAGGCGGACCGGCAGCCCCTCGGATTGTCGTTCCAGGAGCCGCCGCGCAAAACGCAAAGGCGAGGACCTGAGCCGGTTTTGGCCTCCTTCCACGCCGATCCGTCGGCCGGTGCACCGCGGTAATTTTCGTGCCAGTCGTCCTCGACCCACTCCCAGACATTGCCGTGCATGTCTTGGAGGCCCCAGGGGTTCGCCGGGTAGGCTCCGACCTGGCTGGTCTGGCTCAAACCCGAATCGCCATAATTGGCTTTGTCCGGCGTGATCGCGTCGCCGAAGGAATACCGGGTCGTCGTGCCGGCGCGGCAGGCATATTCCCATTCCGCTTCCGAAGGGAGCCGATAGGCCCGGCCGGTCTCCTGCGACAGCCAGGCAATGTAAGCCTGCGCATCGTCCCAGGTGACGTTGATGGCCGGCCGCCGTCCTCGGCCCCAGCCCCCATCGGCAGGCTTGTCTCCCCGCTTCGCTTCGCAGAACCGGTCATACTCGTCGAAGGTTACCGGATACCGCCCGATGGCAAACCGCTGGCCGATCGTCACCCGATGCTGCGGTCCCTCGGGATCGTAGCGCCCGTCTTCGCGCTCGGGCGAGCCCATCATGAACTCACCCGTCGGGATCACGACCAGTTCCGGTGCAAACGGCACATCGCGGAAGACGGCAAGATCCGGCCTATCCGCATCTCCGCCTCGGCCGGCGCTCGCCGGTACGGGTGGTGGTGCGACTTCATCGCGCGACCCGCTGGCAGCGGGGCTCGTCGCACGTCGCTCCGGAATCTGATCGATCCCGCGAATCAGACGGTCCATATGCTGGTGGAAATCGCGCCCGGTATCGATTGGCAGCATTGAGAAAGGCTAAATTCTTCAGACTTTCGGGAAGCTGCGTAGGTTGCGGCATCCTGGCCGATCCCACGAGGACGGGGATGATCGGAACGGCGTTGCTGAGCGCCGTCTCAACCTCGAGACGGACAAAATCGGTCTCGTTGTCTATTCTTCTGGTGCCGCCTCTGCCGGCACCAAGCCAGCGCTGACCGACAATAACCAACAGGACATCGCTCTGAACGATTGTTTCAAAGATGTGGGTGCGAAAGTCCTTGCCATACGGAATATCGTCAATGTCCATAAAGACCGTGTCTCCGCCATAACGGTCGGCGAGGCGATCCCGAATACGGCCCGCCATCACCTCGGTATCGGCACGGCGGTACGAGATCGCGATCTTCGTCACTGCGGCCCCGTCAGAACGGTCGGGGCCGACGGTACCACGGGAACGCCATAGGCTCTAGACCTGCCGGATTACGGTCGCGATGCGCCACTTTGAGCTTACCGCGCAGCGACGCTCTCGCGAAGAAATTCTGGGCTCCGGAAAGGCGCGGTCAATTCCGCATCAACGCCGCCGTCTCGAGGTGTGAGCGCTGTATATACACGGATTGACACATTCCGTTAGCGCCACCATCCTGACGCGCAAATCGATTGATTTGATCTTGGAACGAGATTCGATGCCTCGGACTCGCGCATTCAAATCCGGCAACAGTCAAGCCGTTCGCATCCCCTCCGAGCTTGCCTATGCGGATACCGACATCGATCTTGAAATAACGCGACTGGGTGACGTCATCACGATTTTTCCCGCCCGCGACAGTTTGAAGGATGCGGTGGCGGCCTTGCGCCGCATGCCAAAGCCCATGCGCGTCGAAAAACGGCAGCCAATCGATGTTCCTCTGCGCCGGCGGGATTGAGGGCACGGCCCGATCTTGGCTTATCTCATCGACACCAATATCGCGATTTATGCTCGCGATGGCACCGACGCGGTTCTTGCCAAGCTCGCAGAACATGACGGCGAGGTATTGCTGTCGGCCTTGAGCCTGGCCGAGCTGCAGCGGGGTGTTTACCGGCACCCTAGCCTTACCGCGATACGGCAGGCCCGGTTAGAGGTTTTGTTGCGCGGGCTGCCGGTGCTGCCGTTTGATGCCTCAGCCGCCGTCGCCTACGGCCGGATCATTGCTCAATGCGGCTGGGCACGCAGACGCGATTACGATCGAATGATCGCCGCCCATGCCATCAGCAGCCGCTCCATTCTGGTGACGAGCAACTTGGCCGATTTCAGCGATATTCCGGGGCTGTCTATGGAAAACTGGATGGTCTAGGTTTTGCCCAGCCGATGGAGAAGGGAGTCGAATGGCTGAGACCGAGACCTTCATTTTTCGCGCGTCGCTCAAGCCAAAAATCTATCGCGCCTTCGAGATCTCCGCTGCCAGCAGCCTGTACACCCTTGCCCAGGCGATTGTCCGCTTCTTCGATTTCGACTTCGACCACGCTTTCGGTTTCTATAGCGGGCTTAAGGGAAACATTTACCAATCTTCTGCCCGGTACGAGCTGTTTGTCGATCTCGGAGAGGGCGAGGGTGGTGCTCGGAGCGTCAAGCGGACACGCGTCGTCGAGGCCTTTCCGTCGGTCGGGACCAAGATGCGCTTCCTCTTCGACTATGGCGACGAATGGGTGTTTCTCGTCGAGCTCGTCGGCCGAAAACCGAAGGAGACGAAGGTCAGACTCCCTCGGTTGCTGCTGGCGGCCGGCAAAGCGCCTGCCCAATATCCGGATCCCGAGGACGAGTAGCGCGCTCGGCGGCAACCGCCGTCGGTTATCGTTTCAGGCCGCGACAAGCGCCGGGCGCTTGCCGCGAAACGGGGACGCCTTCTCGAAAGCGTCGGCGACGCGGAACAGGGTCGGCTCCTGGAACGGCTTGCCGACGAGCTGGATCGCCACCGGCAGCCCACCGGCGCCAAAGCCGGCACAGATCGAGATCGCCGGGTAGCCGGCGACATTGAACGGCATCGTGAAGTTGGGCCGGTCGAAAAGGTCCCATTTCGGCACCGCGTCGATCTTTGCCGCTTCGGCCGGCTGCGTTGCCGTCAGCACGACATCAAGCCCGTGCATCGCCTGCTGCAATTCGGCGCGCAGCTCGCGGCGCCGGCGCACCGCCTGCACATAATCGACGCCGGAGACGAAGGCGCCCAGCATCAGCCGGCTGCGCATCCGCTCGCTGAAATCGCCGAGCCGGGTGCGTGTCCATTCCTCGTAGGCTGCCGCGCGCTCGGTGATCGAAATCAGCGAGCCACAAGCCGCCCAGTCCTGCAACGGCGAGAGCTGCGTCTCGCGCAATTCCGCGCCGAGGTCGCGGAAGGTAGCGAGGGACGCGTCGATGCCGCGCTGGGTACCCTCGCTGACCTTGTGGTCGACCTCGTGAAAATGGTGGATCACGCCGATCTTGAG
>Ga0306926_10007684_pt1 | contig 11716 bp, 11 predicted proteins | sample flu12Cox44000178_FD_203759 | JGI IMG/M metagenome (GOLD analysis project Ga0306926, IMG submission 203759) | Lab enrichment of tropical soil microbial communities from Luquillo Experimental Forest, Puerto Rico - flux8day.12C.oxic.44.000.178 (v2)... | ecosystem: Environmental > Terrestrial >...
CGATCGACCCTACACACTATTTGCTGCTCAAAAACCCAAACTATCGGTCGCGGTGTACGAGAAGGGGCCAAAAGTTGTCGTTCAAGGAAAGGAGACGGAGGACTTTGTCCGGTTCCGTCTCGAGCCCGAGATCTTGAAAGAGGCGCGACTCGGTTACGATGAAGTGCTTCAGCCGGAACAATTCGAGCCGCATTTTGGTGTTGATGAAAGCGGCAAGGGAGACTTTTTTGGACCGCTCGTTATCTCCGGCGTCTATGTGGAACGGGACATCGCCCGCCATCTTCTCGCCCTCGGCGTGATGGATAGTAAAAGGATCGGTTCTGATCATAGGATTCGCCGGTTAGCGGATGAAATTCGGAAAACGCATGGAATCGCGCTTAGCGTCGTTTTAATCGGACCGGAAAAGTACAACTCGCTCTACCAAAAATTTGGCAATTTGAACGACCTTCTGGCCTGGGGACATGCGCGAGTAATCGAAAATCTGCTGGAACAACGCCCCAACTGTGCCCGATCATTGTCTGACAAATTCGCGAATGAACGAGTCATCGAACGCGCTCTGCTGAAACGAGGCAGAAAAATTAAAATTGATCAGCGAACCAAGGCAGAAACAGACGTGGCAGTAGCCGCTGCTTCCATCCTTGCGCGTGAGAAATTCGTGGTCTGGCTGGATAACCGTTCCAAACAATTCGGTATTCCATTGCCAAAGGGCGTTTCAGGGGCTGTCAAAACCGCCGCCATCCAGATCGTTCAGAAATTTGGTGGTGACGCTCTTGGAACCGTGGCGAAGATGCATTTCCGAACCTCCGCCGAAGTACTGGGCGACAGCATGAAGGGCTAGCCTGGACAGGGTCATGTCCCAGGCGCTCTTTCTCCTACTAAATCCTTGCCTGATTTTTAATCTCGCCGATAGTGCGGAAAAGTCTCAGCGTCGGAAGGTTCAGCAGTGCCGCTGGCGTGGAGGGCTGGGGAGCGTGCATTAAATATTCGGACCTTTGAAAGGAGTCCTGATGGCTAACCTGACAAAACGGGACATCGTTGTTAAGATCAGTAACGAGACCGGCATGGTTCAACATCAAGTTTTCGAGGTTGTTCAGAGGACGCTTGATTTAGTCACTGACAGCCTCGCACGAGGCGAGGATGTCGAATTGCGCAATTTTGGCATTTTTGAAGTCCGGCTGACCAAGGAACGCGTCGGACGAAATCCCAACCAGCCTGGAAGCAGTTTCAAAATACCGGCGCGCGCCACCGTCAAGTTCAAGGCCGGAAAGATAATGCGTCAAAAGGTCTCAAAACTGTCGGCAGCGCTGAAGCAGGCGGAATCGTTGAAAGGCGCGGTGATTTAGCTGGTCCCCTTGAGGAATTGGTGTCCTGTCCCCGAAATAAGCATATCTTTCGTTGCGATCAAAATGGGCCGCCGGCAAGGCGCGAGGAGGGCGCATATCTAAATCGATACGTAACCGACGAGCAACGCAGCCGCCGGCCCATTTTCATCGCAACCCTCCGGGCCGCGGCCGGTTGGCTGTTTTTCCGCGTTGCTCGCTCCTTACGTATCGATTTAGATATGCTCGTCGCTCACGCCTTGAAAAACAGCCAACTGACCGGCGGCGAAAGGCATGCTTATTTCGGGGACAGGACACTAAGACTCCATTTTGCGTTCGATCGGGCGCAAAACATAGTGTCGAAGTTTGTCGGTTATATTCGAAGCGCTTCTTTTCCCTTTAACCTCTCGCAGCTTTTCAGCCTTCACCTGGTAGCGCCTCTTGTTTTGAAGTCGGGCCTCGAGTTCGTCTGCCAGGAGTCTGCGGGCCAGAAACCGGTTCAGGGCTTGGCTCGTCTCCCGGCAACAACGAATCCGAATGCCGGTGGCTCGATGACGGAGATCTACCCCGTTTCCCTGAAAAAAGCTTTCCTCAAGGTCTCGCTCCGAACATTGCAGGGCCGCAAGTCGGCTCCTCAACGTCCTCGCTTTCTTGTCCGAAACCGGAAAAGCAGGCACAGCCCTTTTTATACAGAGAGTTGCCTCGGAATTCAAATCATTGAGCCGCGACTGCAGAACGGGTGCTCCCGATTTATTCGAGGCCTTAGGGGACGCAAAAGTACGAGGGCTGCAATGAGTCAATTTTTTTTGGTGAGGCCATCGAACTTGGCAATGATATTGCCTTTTGTCTTCGTCGTAACAGCAGGTTAAGTTACTCTTAGACCGGCCATGGAATCATCTGAACTTCTAACGACAAATCGTAAAGCCCTGACCATCAATCTCGATCAGGCAAAATACGGCACGTTCGCTGAGATCGGTGCCGGGCAGGAAGTTGCTCGCCACTTTTTCCAAGCTGGCGGGGCGGCGGGAACCGTCGCCAAGTCGATCTCGGCCTACGACATGAAATTCAGCGACGAGATATATGGCAAAACGGCGCGTTATGTTTCCCGGGAACGATTAGGTCTCATGTTGGACCACGAGTACAATCTTTTGATGGAACGTCTTAACTCCGTTCGAGGAGACCGCACGCAGTTCTTCGTTTTCGCCGACACGGTAGCTGCAAAAAGCTTCAAGGGAACAAATGAAGCGCATGGCTGGATGGGAGTCAGGTTCCAGGACGAGCCGAATACGCCTCCCAGCGATGTGGTCCTCCATGTCAGAATGCTTGACAAGGAAAATATTCTGCAACAGCAGGCCTTGGGGATCATTGGCGTTAATCTCACTTACGGAGCGTTTTATTACATCAACGATCAGGATAAGTTTATCCGCTCTCTTGCCGATAACCTGGGTATCGATCGCATCGAGGTCGACATGATCAATTTCTCGGGACCGCTTTTTGCCAACGTCGATAATCGGCTGATGAGTCTGAAGTTGGTCGAGTATGGGCTGACGAACGCGGTCATGTTCGGCCCGAAAGGTGAAGTCTTGCAGCCTTCCGAGGTCCTGTACAAGAAGGCGATTGTTGTGGAGCGAGGAAGCTTTCGGCCGGTCACCCTCGTCAATGAAGATATGCTGCGTTGCGCGTTGGCCCAGTTCCTGCAGGAGCCTGCTCTTAAGGGAGTAGATGTGGTCGTCCTTATGGAGATTACCATGGCCAACCTGCTCGCGTCCGGAAACATTGACCACAAAGATTTTCTCGACCGGGTCGATACCCTTGCCTCCATCGGGAACAACGTTCTTATTTCCAATTACCTTGAATTCTACAGGCTGACCACCTACTTCCGCCGATACACCAAACAAATGGTCGGAGTTGCAATGGGAATCAATAATCTCCTGGAAGTCTTCAACGAGAAATATTACGAGAACCTGGATGGCGGGATTCTCGAATCGTTCGGGCGGTTATTCAAGAACCTGATCAAGTTATACATTTATCCGATGCGGAAGAGTGCTTACGACCGCTACTGTTCGGCCAATCCCACAGCGTGTCCGATTCCCGCTCTCGGCACATCGCTTCATCCGTCAGCAGCGGATGTCTGGATCAATGCGATTAACCTCCAGGTCCAAATGCATCTGCGGAACCTTTACGCCCATTTGCTTGAGAACCATTATCTTGCGCCGATCGTCGGATACGATTCTTCGATCATGGAAATCTTTTCACGAGATGTGCTGAATAGTATCAAGATCGGAAAGCCAGGCTGGGAAAACATGCTGCCTGAGAAAGCAGCCGCGGTTGTTAAGGAGCGCCGTTTGTTTGGCTATAAAGAACCGGAGGTCGCCAAGCTCGAGCCCGTGGCACCATAATACGACTGGAGCTTCTTGGTCGTTCAACTCGCGAATGGCGCGCGAGCGGAGTTCATTATTGCACCGTGACAGGATTTCAGGACACAGCATTGATGAACCCCCTGGAACAGCGGATCGGATACAAATTCCGAAATTCGCTGCTTTTAGCTGAAGCATTGACGCATCCGAGCCTCGGGCACGAAACGCAACGGCATCACTTTGATAACCAGCGTCTCGAGTTTCTTGGCGACGCCGTGCTGCAGGTCATTTTCACCGAGCATCTTTTCCGGCTGTTTCCACAATTCAGCGAAGGACAACTGACAAAATTGCGGTCGCGGCTCGTTTCACGTGAGGGGTTGAAGGTCCACGCAATGAACATTGGTCTCGGCACCTATCTAATGATGGGACGCGGCGAAGAAGCAAGCGGCGGACGCGACCGGGCATCTATTCTGGCTGACGCGTACGAGGCTCTGGTGGGAGCAATGTATCTGGATAGCAATATCGAGATCGTCCGGCGCTTTGTGCTGGAGGAAGCGCAGCAGGATATTCAGCGTCTTACCCAACAGCCTCTTGAGGTCAATCCGAAAGGGCAGCTTCAGGAGATTCTTCAAGCCATTTCCCCTAAGAGCCCGAGCTATGAAATCGTCTCACAAACCGGACCTGAACATCAAAAGCTCTTCGTCGCAAAAGTGATCTGGGACGGTCTCGAATTGGGCTCCGGTTCGGGGTCAAGCAAGAAACAGGCAGAAACAGCTGCGGCGCTCTCCGCTCTCAAGGCGGCAAAATGGGAAACGGATATGGAGGAGAGCGAAAACAAACCGGTCCTTGCAAAAGTTCAAGCCGAACCCCCGTTATCCAAACCCACACGCCGCAGGAAACGGGGCGACCAACCGCTAAAATCGTGCCCCTAGCCCGCAAAAATCACGCGTTGTGAGAAGCCACGCGCATATTGCGGGCTAGCGTATCCCGGAAATCTTCCAAAGCATTTCGCGGGAAATATCGGGTGGCACAAACCAGAACGGCGGGCTCAAGACGTTTGCCGCGACCGCAGCCACGCCGGGCGCAACTGCGTGAATCATCCCTTCCATGCGCATCCGTTTATTGAGCCACCAACGCGCTAAATCGTTCGCAAGCAGATATTCGTAATTCCGAATAACGTCCGGCGACGAATGCATCCGAACAATCTTCAACAGTTCCAGCCATCTCGCCTTTCCGCCGCTGCGGCTCTTGTGAAGGGCATGGATCCGGTATCGAGAAAGCGTTTGACCAAGCGAAACGAAGTGGCAAACCTTGCTCGCACGGATAAACCATTCCCAGTCGAACCCGTAATGCAGGGATTCGTCAAGCGGGCCAACCATCTCCCACGCCTTCCGCGTCCAGAAAGTGCTCGGCTGATCGAGGAAATCCGAGACCGCAATCAAAGCGGGATCAAAGGTAATCGCCGGACGAAGCTCGCAAGCTCCCGTCCGATCATCAAACAATTCGCATCCGCCATACAGGATCAACGGTTCGTCCACATTGCCGGCAAGAATCTTCGCAACGGTATCGAGGGTGTGCGCCAGGTAAAGATCATCGCTATTGAGCCAACAGAGAATATCTCCCGAGGAACGTTGAAAGCCTTCGTTGATTGCCGCCGCTTGGCCACTGTCCTTGCCGGAGCGCCAAAAACTCAGCTTGGCATCATATTTTTGAAGGATTGTGAACGTCCCGTCCTGGCTCCCGCCATCCAGAATCTGATATTCAAGTTCCGGATATTTCTGCTCAAGCACGCTCAGAATCGTTTGCTCGATGAATTGGCCCTGATTGTAGGAGGGAGTAACAACGGAAATTCTTGGATCGGGCACAACACACTCTGACATCGGACGCCGAAAGAAATCCAGTTTTCGTTCAGCGTTCACCGTACACTGTTCACTGTTCGAGGTTCGGAGTTCGGGGTTCGGAGTTCGAGGTTCGGAGTTCGGTTCTGAATTCTGTATTCTGTATTCTGTATTCTGCCCCCTTTCACGCTCCTCAACCGCCCCCAGCGCGAAAAGGATTAACGGCACTAATACCGCCAAAGTCTTGTTGATCCGGTCAACGGTAAACGGTGGATATATAAGAAATCAGAAGTCAGGAGAACCCCGAACGCCGAACCCCGAACCCCGAACCCTATTGGGATGCCCGCAATCATTGAAGCCGCCCGGAGCTTAGGCTGTTCCGAACTGTTGACCGAAGATCTGCAGGTAGCGAAAGACGGGCTAGCTGGTTAATTTCGAACGTGAGAAACTCCCTGGCACCAAGCTGGATCGCCGCCGCTACGATATAGCGCAGCGATCTGCGCGAACGCCAGGCGTGCAACCAAAAGGAGAAAATGCCCTGTTCGGCCGTGCCGAACTGGCCGGCTCCGGCCAGGACACCGCAACGATTGATCCAAACCGGTATCCCAAAAGAATCGGCATACTTCAAAGCTAAAGCCTCGGAGGCAAGTTTGGTTGCTCCGTAAAGCGAAACAGGAGCTGCGGTACTGAATTCTTCGCTCACACCGGCAGATGAGATTCCCGGGATCTCAATCTTTGAGAATCGTGGCGCAAATCGCTTTCCAGCGATGTCGAGGGGTAGTTCGGACAATGGCCGGATCGCATAGACCCGGCTGGTGCTCAAAAGGATGAAACCTGCATTGGAGCGCCGGCAATATTCCAGAATGTTTACCGTTCCGAGCGGATTGTGCTCCACCGATTGGCGGCTGCTGGAACGGTTGTCAAGGCCTGCCAGCACACTGGGTAGGGCCGCTGCATCTATTACCCAGTCTGCCGAAGGTAAACTCTCGAGGTCACTGGCGGAACGTATATCGCCGTGCCAGAAACGAATGCCATGGGCTGCGAGCTGCCGATTCATCTCGCTTCCAGCTCGGCTCAGGTTATCGATACCGAAGACGTCTGAATCGGGGAGAATTTCGCGGATGCGCCACGCGACTGTGCTCCCGACAAATCCGCAGATCCCGGTAACAAAATCTTCATGAGAATAGACTAAAACCAAACCCGGCCGCCGTTATTGCGGGCGGGAGACCTGCAATGCAAGTGAAGAGGCACAGATTAGGCCGGAAATCTCACGAGGCAAAGCGCTCGTGAGATTTTCGCGTTTTAAGCCAAATCCCTCTCAAACTGCACAAATTTGTCATCTTTTCTTGCCGGATTGCAGCCAGATCCAAACGGCAACCATTTCTTTTCTTGAATAAAACGCAGCAAGGTCTTCACTGGAGGGACTCACGGATTCACCTGCATATGCGAGACGCGACGCTAGCCCTGGAGTACGAATTTAGATTCGCGCGATTGGAGGAGTATAGGGCGAGAGTCTGGGTAGAGCTTTGCAACTCTTTTTTTCAGCGCTTTATTCCAAAGGACGGCACGATCCTCGATCTTGGTTGTGGGTGGGGCGAATTCATCAATGCGATTCAGGCTGGCAAAAAGTACGGGATGGATCTCAATCCGGAATCGCCCAAACATATGATTTCGGAGGTAACGTTCATCCATCAAGACTGTTCGACTCGATGGCCTTTGGAAGACGGATCGCTCGACGTTGTTTTCACGAGCAATTTTTTCGAGCATTTGCCTTCTAAGGACTGCCTGTTAGCAACGATCAAGGAGGCAAATCGATGTCTGAAAAGAGGCGGATTGCTGATCTGTATGGGTCCGAATATCAAATATGTTGGAGACGCTTACTGGGATTTTTCGGATCATTATCTGCCGCTTACCGAGGCTTCCATGGAAGAATTTCTGCGTCTGGCGGATTTCGCGAATTGAAAATCACGAAACAATTCCTACCATACACCATGGCGAAAGCTCTACAGCGGCCAATCGCGTTTCTTCGTTTGTACCTGAAGATGCCGGGGCTTTGGCGAATCTTTGGACGCCAATTCCTCATCTTCGCTCGGAAATGAGCGGTCACCATTTTCAATTCGGAGTTTGGTTTTTTTTCGCCACCGCCCGCTCGAAGCCCTGCTTTCTTCACCAACTGCCCTCGGCGTTCCTCAGCGGCTCTTGCGAGCGTTTTATCTCCGCTTTCAGTGTCATCCGCGCACGAGATTTGCCGCCTTTTTTTTATCCGACCGCCTGTTAAATTCCAACACTGTCCTTTTTCCGAATGTTCGCAACGCCGGACGCTACCACCGCCAAACTGCATTGCCTCAGCGTTATCATTCCTGCATGCGACGAAGAAGGATGCATCGCATCAACCGTCGAGCATCTGACCGTCGAGTTGCGTCTTCGTGGTGTACCCCACGAAATTGTCGTGGTTGATGACGGAAGCAGGGACCAGACCTGGGAAATCTTGCAGGACCTGAAAAACCGTCTTCCGGCACTGTCTCCGGTTCAAAATCACGGAGAACATGGTTTTGGACGAGCGGTGCTGTGCGGCCTTGACCAAATGCATGGGGACGCGGCTGTGATCATGATGGCCGACGAATCCGACGATTGCCGGGATGTCGTGCACTATTGGGAAAAACTCAATGAAGGTTGGGACTGCGTCTTCGGGAGCCGATTCATTAAAGGAGGAGGGACGATCGACTATCCTTGGACAAAGCTCGTCATTAATCGCCTGGCAAACAAATTCCTGCAATTCCTATTCAACATTGGTCTGAACGACACGACCAACGCTTTCAAAGCCTACCGAAAAACAGTGATTGACGGGTGCCGCCCCCTCATTGCTCCCCATTTCAACCTGACGGTTGAGATTCCTCTCAAAGCGATCGTTCGGGGCTACTCCTGGACGATGATCCCGATTACGTGGCGCAACAGAAGAACAGGCGAACCCAAGCTCAAAATCAAGGAAATGGGGAGCCGCTATCTGTTTATTTGCTTGTACGTCTGGTTGGAAAAATTCTTCAGCAGGGGCGACTACAGAAAGCCTGCATCCCTTCCTCTACAAAGTTCTGAATCGTTCACCGAAAGCCGGTCTGGGGTTGAATAGCAGAAGCGTTCGCCGTTCATCGTTCGGCTTCGAAGTTCGGGGTTCGAAGTTCGGAGTTTGAAGTTCGGGGTTCGGTCCGCAGCAAGCCCCATCAATCGTCTCTCGCCCTCGTCGTCGTGCTGGTCCTCGGCGTAATCGTTCACCGTTCCCGCTTTGGCGTTCATCGTTCGCCGTTCACCATTTCCGGGTGCGGCGTTTTGGAGTTCGGGGTTCTGAATCCTGAATTCTGAATCCTGCCTAGCATACCTTGAAAGGATGCCAATCCCGCGCCAACTGCCGCAATGACGACCGGCTCGGAGATCCACCCCTGCCCTGGATTGCTCACAAACCCTGCGAAGAAGCCCACGTCCCGTTTCGCTCCCTTTTCAACTCCAATTTCTTTCAGAGCCGCTTCTAAGCGGCTCTATAGCGCGAAAATCTCACGAGGGCTATGGCTCGTGAGATTTTCGCGCTAGCCACGATTCATAGATCTCGACGAATGTGGTCTTTAGATCTTTTGTGATACCCCAACGCGGATAATCCTCTTTCATTCGAGACAGATCCGAAATGTAGCAGATGTGATCTCCTTTCCTGTTCTGATCGATATACTCGTATGACATCTCGATTCCGGAAATCTCCTGAATCAAAGCGAAAGCTTCCAGGATCGAAATGGAATTTTCCCGGCCACCTCCAATATTGTAGACCGCCGCGCAACGAGGGTTCTGAATGAACAGATCCATGAACTGCACAACATCATAGGAATGAATGTTGTCCCGCACCTGTTTACCGCTGTACCCGAAAATCTTATATCTTTTCTTCTCGAGATTACACCGGATGAGGTAACTGAGAAACCCATGGAGTTCGACTCCGGAGTGGTTCGGACCGGTCAGACAACCTCCGCGCAGGCAGCAGGTAGGCATTTGGAAATACCGCCCATACTCCTGAACCAGGAGGTCCGCAGCTGCTTTCGAAGCCCCGAAAAGAGAATGCATCGATTGATCGATCGAAAATGTCTCCTTGATTCCATTTGCATATTCGGGATCCGCGTAATCCCAGCGCAACTCTTTCTCCACCAGGTTGAGGCGATTAGGAGCGTCGCCGTACACCTTATTGGTCGACATATGGACAAACGGCGATTCCGGACAGGCTATTCGTACAGCCTCAAGCAGATTCAGAGTGCCGACCGCATTGACGTCGAAATCATCAAAAGGCCGGCTGGCAGCCAGATCGTGGCTAGGCTGTGCAGCCGTATGAATGATCGCGTGCGGGACGATCTCGCGAACAGCCTCCGCAATTGCTGTCCGGTCGCGGATATCGAGTTCGCGGTGGCGAAAACTGGGAAATTCCTTTTCAAGACGTTTTCTGTTCCAAACCGTATCTCCTTGTGGCCCAAAAAAATCGCGCCGCATATTGTTATCCAACCCATGGACTTCCCATCCCTGATTCGAGAAAAAGCTAACAACTTCACTTCCGATCAGGCCACTTGATCCTGTAACGAGGCATCTCTTCACCGGTTCGCTGATTGAACGAATTACCGCGCGAGTCAAGTCACAAACGCATTTGAGGGCACAAAGGGAATTTCACCACAGAGGCACAGAGGACACGAAGGTAAGAGAAGACAGGGAAGTTGGGGCTTGTGATTTGGGAAACCCGCTTCACGGTCGTTCCACGTTACACAACCATTTCCACAAGTTCGCCGTTCACCTCACCGTTCGGCGTTTGGAGTTCGGGGTTCGCCGTTAGAATCCTTGGAAAGCAAAACTGGTTGTAAATGAGTCAAGTTTTTTAGTCTTCGCGCATTCGTCATCGGATGGTTTTGCTTTTCAAGGATTCTACCTGCCCTTTCTTCGCTTCGTGTCCTCTGTGTCTTTGTGGTGAAATTCCCTCCGTGCCCTCTTTCTCGTCCGCAACTCTTAGGAGGTATTGTCCGTAGACGCTTTTCTCGAACTTTTTTCCAAGCACCACGAACTGGTCGTGCGTAATGAAACCCTGAGTGTAGGAGATTTCCTCCGGACAAGCGATACGCAGACCCTGGCGTTTTTCCAGTGTCTGCACAAACGCGGATGCCTCAAGGAGACTGTCGTGCGTGCCCATGTCAAACCAGGCGAAACCGCGTCCCATCCGTTTAACATCGAGCTGTCCTCGCTCCAGATAAACTCGAATAAGGTCTGCGATTTCAAGTTCTCCTCGAGCGGACGGCTTGAGCCGGGCGGCAATGTCGACAGCTCCTTCATCGCAGAAATACAGACCGGTCACTGCCCAGTTTGAACGGGGCGCCTTTGGCTTCTCTTCAATCGACAAAGCCCGACCTTTTTCGTCAAATTCAACAATCCCATACCGTTGCGGATCATTCACATGGTATGCAAAAACTGTGGCGCCGGTTTCTTTTATCCTGCCGGGAGCCAACAGCTCGGCCATGCCGTTCCCATAGTAAATGTTGTCCCCCAGAATCAGCGCGGAAGGCCCGGCTTGTACAAAGTCCGCGCCGATGATAAACGCCTGGGCCAAACCGTCCGGACTTGGTTGCACCGCGTAGCGGAATTTCAACCCCCACTGTGATCCATCGCCTAACAAGCGTTCGAAATGAGGCAGGTCGTGGGGCGTCGAAATGATCAGAATCTCTCTGATCCCCGCCAGCATCAAGACGCTCAGGGGATAGTAGATCATGGGCTTATCGTAGACCGGCATCAGTTGTTTGGACGTTGCCAAAGTCAATGGATAAAGACGTGTGCCGCTTCCGCCGGCGAGGATTATGCCTTTCATAGGACAAGGACTTAGCCAGTAAATTTAGAAAGCCAAGCGCGGAAAAGCCACAAGCCAGGGTACCCGTGATATCCCCTGGCTCCCAATCCTCCTGCTTCTCCCTCATCCTACTTGGCTTGGGGGCGATTCGCGTCAAGTCATCCGGCAGCGCTAGGAAGCTCCGGCTGAGCCTTCGGTGGGTGCAAACGCGGCTCTGTGCGAACGCGGCTCGCCCTGCCATTTCATGCGCCTTGGAATTAGTGGCATAACGGATTCGAGTAACCGGAGAGCTATTTCGTGGGGCATCCGAGCACCTTGAAGAAGACGATTTTTTATGATTTGGCGCCTCTTTCA
>Ga0306926_10007693_pt1 | contig 11713 bp, 15 predicted proteins | sample flu12Cox44000178_FD_203759 | JGI IMG/M metagenome (GOLD analysis project Ga0306926, IMG submission 203759) | Lab enrichment of tropical soil microbial communities from Luquillo Experimental Forest, Puerto Rico - flux8day.12C.oxic.44.000.178 (v2)... | ecosystem: Environmental > Terrestrial >...
CGATTCGGCTGCCGTCGAAAAATCGGTCGGATAAAGTATGTTCTTGATTGAAAGAGCAGGGGCGATTTCCAAGGTTTGCATCGGCGTCCTTTGGCGAATGGCTCGCAATGAAATGGTCTTCGAGAGACCACGCCATTTATTCAAATGCAATCGGATTACCGACAAGGCTTCGATTTGTGATCCTGATCTTGGGTCGTGTTGAACTCTTTTCTTCCAACACCTTAGTGTTATATTCCTGGTCTGAAGGGGACTCGCCCCTGCGGTGTTTTCGGCTGGCGTTCAGGGTTTTGAACTTCTTGCGTCGAGCTGTTCAGGTTTTTGAACTCAAACTGAGCATCGAACATGCATCCGGACGCACAACTCTTCTTAATGCAACAGCTTATGAATTCCACGCAGATCGGCACGACAGATGCACCTGAACGCGTGGCGCACTCCGCCAAATTGAGGCGACACCAGGGGGGACATTCTCGCTATGATTCTGGAGACTCTGCATCAAAAGGTTCGACATCCGGATGCCCTGGTTGTTTTCCCTCACAACGAGAATCTGGATGGCCTGCTAGACGCAATTACTGAGACCGGAAATGTACCAGTGCTTTGCCGCTCTTTCGAAGAAGCTCAGGAAGTTATGAAGCACAAGCACATTCAAGTCATCATTTGCGAAGACCATCTTCCACCCGCTGCGCTCGATGCAATTCTGAAGCTCGCAAAGCATCGAAGGAAACCGATCCCCGTGATCATTGCCTCGCGCACGGGAGAGTGGGAGGAGTTTCTGAGGGTTCTGCGGCAGGGTGCTTTCGACTACTTGGTCCTGCCGGCAAGACCAGAGGAAGTGAAGCGCGTACTTGAGCTTGCGATGGCTGAGTCGCGCGAGGTCAACCGGTATGAATCAGAATCTACGGGACCTCGACCATTCTCCGCGGGGGAGTTTGTTTTGGGCCTTGGGGACAGGTTTGAATACGCCGCTCCCACGGATGCCTGCACGTTCGAACCACCTGCGCGTGTGTGCTCGCAGGATTAGTTGCTGAGGTGAGGCGCGTTTTCCTTGTGCGCGGACCCGGCCTGCCGAGCCAAGTTCAACTATCGCCAAGGAGCGATCTTCCGCTTTCGCAAGCAACTCATCGAAGACGGGCAACCTGCCAAGAACGATTCGTTTCAGCATTCTGGCTCTGTGCAGACTGCGCGCAATCTATCGTCTCGAATAGTTACCTGGCCGAGGAGTGTTGCTTAGGGGGGTCAGTAGAAACTCCGTGAAGAATGGGCCGCCACACCTGTCTGCTGCGTGAAGGCAAATTATCCACATAGGTGCTACGTCTAACAACTGAGCCCATGTGACACATGACATTCAAGGAGCGCCCAGAATGTGAGACATTGAGCATAGACTGGTGCACAGCTGGAGAAACATGACTACGGGCTTCAACGAACCACCAGACAGCGCCATCACTTCTTTCCGCCAACAGGCCAGCCTCTTTAGCGTCATAAACCTGTTTGTGATTGCGACGCTTCTGTTTCTGCAGGTCCTTCTGACGCCCTACTGGGGACGCCTTTCTCCATTGTTGCTTGTAGCTCTAGGCACTGGATTCTTTTTCCACGCCATCGTCTTCATGTGGATTCAAGCGCGGCCAGCGCAAATTACGTGGCCCCTCGTCGTGACGCTCACGTTTGCTTCGATCGCCGTGAACTCCGTGCTCACCTTTCTGGCAGCCGCGACCAATCATGAAGACAGCCAGTATTTCGCTTTGATGATCATTCCGATCTTGGAAGCAGCTTTTCGGCTTTCTCTTTTTTCGACTTTGATCGTTGTAGCTGTCGCGGATGCCCTCAACTTCTACTGGGTATGGGAATACTATCGAGTTCACCCGAGTCAGCACTTCAACGAATACATTGAAGCAGGAACCGTCTCGATAATTTTCACCCTCGTGGGGGTGATCGTCTGGTTGTTGGTGCGCCGGCTTAAGCAAAAGGAACTCAGTCTAGCGCGCAATGCGGACGAGCTCGCGAGAGCACGGAAACACCTCCTCGAGGAAGAGAAGCTGGCCGCCGTGGGTCGTTTGTCGAGTGCCATCGCGCATGAGATCCGCAATCCGGTCGCGATGATATGCAGTTCCCTGAGCATGGTAGATGAGAGCGAAATTACCCAGGCTGAACGCAAAGAAATGCTCGATATCGCCACGAAGGAAGCAAAGCGGTTGGAGAAACTGACCGCCGATTTCCTCGAATACGCAAGACCCCAACCGTTGGAGCCTACCGATAATTCTTCCGCAGATACGCTCTTGTACGTCGCCAGTGCCTGCAAGGCCTACGCCTCGGACGCAGGAGTCCGGTTGAATGTAGATGTACCCCAGAATTTGAACGTCCGCATGGACGCCGGCAAAGTGCAACAGGCATTGCTCAATCTCGTGAAGAACGCGATCGAAGCTTCGAACTCGGAGCAAACCGTGACTTTGCGCGGTGCGCTCACGGATAAGGGCAGCGTTTGGCTTGAGGTTCACAACGCCGGACCACCCATACCCAAGGAAGCGTTACGCCAAATCTTCGAGCCATTTTTTACAACCAAGGAGCGGGGGACGGGATTGGGGCTTGCGATCGCGCGGAACATCGCCCGTGCGCATGGGGGCGATTTGTTTCTGCGCGTCAACGAACCTGGACGAGTCTGCTTCACGCTGGAGTTGCCGGCGCCGATTCAACCAAAAGAATTGACTCAGGAGCGCACATGGGCCGCATCCTGATTGTCGATGACGAACCGCACATGCGAAGGGTTCTGGCGTCGGCTCTTGCTCTCGACCGCCATGTCACATTGGAAGCAAGCGGTGTGGCAGAGGCGAAGGCTCAACTCGGCGCCGAAGATTTCGATGCGGTGTTCACGGATCAGAAGATGGGGGATGGCGAGGGCCTTGATGTCTTGGCGGCGGTACGCGAACTTGACCCCGCCCTATCCGTGGTTTTCATAACCGCGTTCAACAGACGCACCGGTGTTGATCCTCGGAGAGACTGGCACGGGAAAGGAACTGGTCGCGCGGGCCATCCACAAAGGCAGCCCTAGGTCGGGAAAGCCGTTTGTGGCCGTAAATTGCGCGGCTTTGCCTCCTACATTGCTCGAAAGCGAACTGTTCGGGCATGAGCGTGGCGCGTTCACCGGTGCAGACCGCAGCCGCGCTGGACTCTTCGAAGCGGCACATGAGGAAACACTGTTTCTCGATGAGATTGGCGAGATGCCCCTTGAGGCTCAAGCCAAGCTGTTGCGTGTTCTGACTGATGGGCAAGTGACGCGTATCGGCTCGACCAAGCCGCGTAAGGTCGATGTCCGTGTGATCGCTGCGACGCATCGCGAACTTAAACAGCACATCCGCGATCACTTATTCCGGGAGGATTTGTACTACCGGCTGGCGGTCGTCCCGATCCCTATACCACCACTCCGGGAACGCAGCGAGGACATAGCCGACCTGTGCCAACTCTTCCTCGAACAGGCAGCGAGGGACCTTAAGGTCTCAAAACACGAGCTCAGCGAAAAGGCATTGGAACGGCTGAAACGATACTCCTTCCCGGGAAGCATCCGAGAATTGCGCAACTTGATAGAGCGAGCGTGTATTTTGTCGGCATCAGCGGTGATTGGGTCGGAAAGCTTTCCCATCGCGGCAAACTCAGACGACGTGCAAACTTACGCGTCAGACAGTTGGATCGACTTGGTTCCTGGCAACCTTAATCTCCGAGAGTTCCTGTCTGAAGCGGAGAAGAAACTAATCGAGCGAACATTGCAGGAGACGGACGGTGCCCAGGCGGAAACAGCGCGGCGCCTGGGCCTCTCACGGAGTCACTTGGCCTACAAGATTTCGAAGTATGGATTGAAACTGCCGCCGGAAGAGTAGCCAGCGCCGTTCAGCGTTCAGTCTCAGATTGCTCCGTTGTGGCCGCTTCCGGCTTCGCGCTATTGGTAGCTTCGTGCGTTGGTGCAAGTACGGAGTGGACACCAAATTCATGCACCAGTCGGCCGCCGTTGTGGGCTGTGTTCACTAGCACCACCGTTCCCGCACTGTAAAACAGTAAGAATGCAAGAGGTAGGATTCGTGCTGCAGCGGTGGTGGCCTCCCTCCGTAACAAACGTGGAACAAACAGGATGGCTGCGAAGATCACGCTTAACAGCCCGAAGATGTCACACGTAATCTCTGCCAGCTCCTGATGGCGTTCCAAAACCGCGGACACGCCTGCGCTACGATGCGCCACTTCGGCAGCGGCTTCTCCCGTAAGGACGGCCATCACGGTACCGACTGTTCCGAGAATCATCAGGGCGAGCGCAGTTACCAGGAAGGGCCGCCCCTTCTGTGGATTTATCACGATCCCGGCAACTATGAAGAGTGGTGTGACCAGTAGCAGCGCAATCGGAAAATGAATAACGAGGGGATGAAGCTCGCTCCAACTCGGGATCGGCGGCAAGGTTTGCAACGCAACTAGTTCTATCATGTCAATTCTCCCTTCCGCTCTCAGGAAGCCGCCCCGATGTTTTGAAGCAGCTTCCCGTCCAACGGAGGATCAGCTGACCGGCTTGTACCGGTCTTTCGGCTTAAGGCAGTTGGGGCACTTTTCAAAGTTCAACTCGGTCACCGTGTAGCCGCAAACCGAGCACACGTAGTAGGTTCGATGGCCAGAACCCTGCAATTTGTCGAGATCGCGAAGAGCTTCGGCGTACAGCTTCGCGTGTATCTCTTCAGTCCTCAGGGCTTCTTCGAACGTTACAATAGCCGGTACGATGGGGCCCTGCCGCGCCTGACTTATGAATTCGGGGTACATACTCCTGTACTCGTACGATTCACCCGAGACGGCCGCCTCGAGATTTTCGCGAGTCGAATTGACCACTGGCGTCTCCACCTTCACGTCTGGATTCCCGCCTAGTGCCCGCATAGCTTTCTCGTGGTTGTTGCCATGAACTTCCTCGGCCGCAGCTGCAGCCCGGAAAAGACTAGCAACCGCGCCGTAGCCCTCTTCGTCCGCCTGCTGTGCGAAAGCCAGGTATTTCGTGTGGGCGTTTCGTTCTCCGTTCAGCGCGGCATTCAAATTCCTTATTGTTTGTTTGGAATCTGCGTCCGCGGATCTTGCTGGGAGAGCCCAGCCGGCTAGACTGACCGTCAGAATGAGGGCGAGCCCTTGTTTGCTCACCCCGTAGAGCATCCTTCGAATACCTAGCATTTCGCAACCTCCGGTAATTTGATCTTGTCAGATCTTGCTCGCTCCCACTGCAAGTGCGCTTCCAGCGTCCTTAAGTCCATAACCTTATGAAGGAGCGGCTGTTAGGGCGACGCTTTCGGTGATCCGCGATAGTTTGTCCAAATGATTGAACGACGCGCTGCCGCTTTGTTCAAAATTGCCCCACTCACCGACGATTCGTTTCGACACCAGGGCTGGCCCGCCGAGCCTCCTCACGAACGAAGGTCGATAGAGCCAAAGCAGCGGCCAGGATAATAGGCTCGAGGAAAACGCCTGGCGTTGCCGCGATTACGGCCCGCGACTGAATCTTTGGATGCGAAAGTACAAACCCTTGAACAGAAATTTTGTATCGAGTTCAAAAAGCTGAACGCAGGGATCACCACAACACGGCGTTTCTCAAATTCTGGCGCGCTTTTCGGGGTTCCTCATAAGAGATTGCACGGTTGAAGATCGTCTGTCACTTCTGGCACTGAAATTGCCGGAGGGAAATGTCGACAGGCTGCAGCCCGTATTGGGAGGAGACCGTGACGACACAGATCAATGTTCGCCCAGGATCTGAGCTTTGCATCCTTGGAATTTCGGTTCGGCCAGAAGTGATTGCGCCGAAGAGCACGCCGATCCAAACAGCTGTGGCGGTTCGGGGTCTTTGCGTTAATTGCGCCAAACTTCACAGTTGCACATACACCAAGCCTGCAGAAGGAGTCTGGTTTTGCGAAGAGTATGAATGATCGAGCCGGAATACGTAAGGGTGGGCTAAAGTTTTCCTGTGGAACACCACCTGCGACGTCTTCGGGTAGTTCCTGCCTTCTTCCAGCAGGCCATACCAAAACTGGGACAGCCCATGCCTACCTGTTTCTTCGTTACGGACTTGTGTTCCACGATTTGCACCAACAGGATGTCGCGACAGTAAGAGAGCACTTTCTCTTAGACCCCGAAGCACGTACATCCCAAATTAGACTTGCCGACGCGCTATTTACGTGGTTGCGCGAATATATGGCTGTAGGAGTTGGCAGGAACTGAAACACCACTTGAGGCCCAGTGCTTCATAAAGGCCGCTCATCTAAGAGAGAAGAATGAGACCGTTTTTGGTGCTGTTTTTGGTGGTACTCTTGCTCAATATCATCCCGGCGTTTGCACCACCTACCTGGATGGTGTTCTCCTTTTTGGGATTCCGGCTTCCCACGCATATGGACTGGTCGTTTGCACTCGGGGGGCCGTTGCTGCGACGATGGGGAGGTCGCTGCTCGGAAAACTGTCCCGCATAATCATACGTAATCGGTGGCTCAGCGACGCGGCAAAGCAAAGTATTAATTCGCTCAAACCGGAGTTGGAGAAACGCCCAAATCTGACGTTTGGACTCTTTCTGTTTTATGCCTTCACGCCTCTTCCCTCGAATTACCTCTTCATCGCTTACGGATTGACGACAATGCCCCTCATCCGCCTTGTTGCCCCTTTCTTCATCGGCCGCTTCGTGAGCTACTACTTTTGGACAATGAGCGCGGCGGCCGTTTCGCGAAAGCTGGAACTAGAGGAAACCGATGCTATGGCCTACTTCAGCGTCTACTTTGTCTTGACGCAATTTGCACTTCTGGGTGTTGTTTATGTCTTTATGCGCGTCGACTGGAAACTGTTGCTGCAGAAAAGAAAATGGCGGTGGCTGCCGAAGTCCATCCCCGACCTCAAGCGCAGTTCCTCAAGATATTGACGCCCGGACTATGTCTGATGGTTTTACTTTTCGCCGCAATCCCGGACAAGGTGCCTTCCAGTACCCACACGCACCACCTCAGGCGTGATAGGCATCACTTACGTCTGCGCCGCCCCGATTCACTTTAGAGTCGACCGCCCAGACGGAGGGCTGTTATGACGAAACCAGCCGAACTCCTCGTTGATGATGCTTGCACCGACTTCGTCCATTGGCTCACCCGCATAACTCTCAAGGGGCGCGCACTGTGGGAACTGCAAACCGACGGCCTTATCAGCTACCTTCCCAGTTCTGCGTTTGCGCAATTCATCACCGATATGTCTCCACTGGGTCAATCCTGGCGTCTCTTCAGCGTCCAGGATTCCAGCGGCGAACTCCTTCGCGCCACTCCACCCACATCCGGTGTCGACACCTCTCCGCTCGCTGCCGCTGTCGAAACCCTCTTTCTCACGATCATCTGGGCCGGTGTCGCGCCTCATCCACTAACCCGGAAATCTCACAAGGAATAGCAACGAATCATTGAAAGAAGTGGAAAAAGGCCGCTTTCTCGGGAATAACTGCGGTGTCTAGACGTAGTCAGTCCGATGGAAAGAGGCCTTTTCAATGACAGAGTGCAACCAGACTTTCTTCCCATTTGAAGCGCATTTTTCACGGCAAGTGGTCGCTCAGTTCGAGGGCAGTTGGTTGACCACCGAAGGCGGTTCTCTTTTGTTTCGTCAAGTGGATCGCAAGATTGACTTGCTACGGCGCGTGGCTCGCTGCTTCACCGACTACCGGCGGCCAGAACGGATCGCACACCGTTTCGAAGAGATGCTGGCGCAGCGAATTTACGGGCTGGCGTTGGGTTACGAAGACCTGAACGATCACGAGCAACTACGGCAAGATTCGCTCCTGGGGGTATTGGCCGGGAAGCGCGATCTCTCGGAACCCCTGGCCGGCAAAAGTACGCTGAACCGGCTGGAACTGACCCCCGCCGGTTGTCCGCTGCCGAACGCTACAACAAGATCGCCTACGCTCCGAAAACGATCGATGAACTGCTGGTCAAGTTCTTTCTGGAATCGCATCGAAAAGCGCCAAAGTCTATCGTTCTGGATCTGCCGACCGAACAATGTAACGCAGTCTCACCGTATCTTGTTGATTGTGAAAGCCGGACGGAGTTTTTGCGCACTACAACCTTCGATCTGCCTGGAACAAGTGAAAAACCGTCGTCGCGCCTAAATGCATCCGGCCACTAAGGAATCGTTAGGAAACATTTTCAAAAACACAGCGGTTTCACGGGCAACACCCTACCGTAGAACGTGCGGAAGATCTCGTCAAATGTTCAGAGCCCAACACACCCAACATGGGCTTCATTGACCTGGAAGGCTCTTAGGAATACATTAGTTTCGGCCTGTTCCTGTTGTTGTTATCGACTCGGTGTGCAGCTAAGTGCCCCCCCTCGCCACCAAAAGTGCCGCACCATGAACCCCAAGGCCATCGGAAGTCTGGCAGCACTACTCCTAGTCGTCGGTAAGATCGACGCGAACGAACAACCCACCCCTTGCATTGTGTATTTTTCCGTGGTTGAAAATGACGAAGTCAGTGTGCGTCGCTCTGTGTTGGGGATGAATAACCCGCAGAGTAGTTGGTACAAGAAGCATGGCGAGCGGGACAAGTATGCGGGAATCTGTTACGTAGCGGATGGAGCCCGCGCTCCGGCCGAAGCGCCACTCTACGCGATTGTGTGGGGCGAGCATTTGGCGACTGAGCCGTATGTTTACAGTTATCAAACAGCTGTACGGGTCGACGGAGATGTGAACGCTACCGTAACGGATCAGAATGGCAACACCAGCACCGTTTCAGGCACTAATAGCAACGGTGTGTCCGTCGGTCACACAAGCTCAGGGACAAAGAATTACTATGTGGCGGATGGATGGCTGGCAGCTTGGAACCCAAAAACGAACGAGGGCAAAGGAAGTTTCGTGCCTATCGCATCCCTTCAAAATCACAACAACACTGATTTGAGTTCGGCTTCCACCTCGCTGCTTAAAGACGCAATGGAACAGATTAGACAAAGAGAGAAGGAAAGACTGGCGGTTGCTGCAAAGGAAAGAAGGGCGGTTGCTGCCAACGAGCGAAACGGTTGGGCTCTGATTACGATCAGGCCGATAAACAACGGACAACCTTCGCCAAGCGAAACTTCCTCATCAGTGGTCACCTCGACCGTCGGGGTAAGTTCCTCCCCACCTGGAGCCAACATCTTTGTCGATGAGGATTTTGTCGGTACCACTCCTTCAACTATAAATGTCAGGGCCGGGAAACACGTCGTAACTCTCAAGAAATCGGGGTTTCAAGACTGGATTTGCGCAGTGAGTCTTTCTGGCGGTTCGATCAGTTTGGATGCCGAGTTGGCCAGCGGGCCTAATGAAATGCGCACAGCAGACCCACCTACAACGTCCGACAGTACAAAGGGATCGGCCGCAGCTGGAATATCAGCAAATTCGTTACAAAGGCCCGTCGGCTGGATTGGAGCCTCTGGGAAAGATAACAATAAAGGAGCGTTGGTAACCGACGTGACCGCGGGAGGTCCGGCAGCGCGAGCGGGAATACGCGTGGGAGACACAATTCTGGAGGTCGCCGGAACCACGATCAAAGGCAAAGACTTTCAGAAAGTGGTTACCGCTCTTAAACCGGGGACACGGGTCCCAGTGAACTACACCCGTGGTTCCTCGCTTCATGAAGTCTGGATAACCGTGGCCTCGCAAAATTGAGCCTTTCCGGCCGTGCCGCACTTTCCAGGTCCAAAACAGGTGAAAGCCGGTCCGATGGCAGGCTACGACGGTTTCAGGGCTTGACGATGGTCAGCGCTGAGCACCAGTCGCGCCAGAGGCGGGAGACAGATCCAGAACAGGCGGTCGCCGGAGGTTAATTTCGGGCGTTTTGCTCTCAAGGAATCAGGTGTTAGAACGAGATAGTTGGCGGTGCCAGGAGTGTGGTTCCTTCGAAAATCTACAAGTTCATCATTTGAGACCACGGGGTAGGCTAGGCAGCGGCGCGATGACAAACCTTGTCACCCTATGGCTCCCTGCCACGGAATGCGGCACCGAAGATAAGCAAGAAGAGACGTGGCACGTCTCCTATAAACGTTCAGACAGGCCATTCGATAAACCGCTGCCTAACGAGCTTCTTGCAAAGATGGCAACGGGCCGCGTGCGAAGCGCAGCGCCTTTGTCGCGACGGAAGCGAGCAAAAGAAAAATCAGTGCGTTCGAAGGAATATGAAGGTTGAAATCCACGAAGCTGTGCAGCAGCATACCAGCACAGCCCACTAACGGCCCCGCAACAAGCGCCCGCGCGCTGCCCCCCGCCGCAACTTGAAAATTGGCAAATCCTCGGCGGAAGAGCAATCCGATGAAAAGCGCGCCGCAAACGCCACCAATTATTGCGGTATCGGCAAGTAACTCAAGGAAATCGTTGTGGGCATGGTCGACAGTCGTTCCGTTATAGAAACTCTCATAACGAGGATACACTGCGATCAACGTACCAAGCCCTGTACCCGTCAACGGATGATCCTGAAAAATCCGCCATGTATCTTTATCCATCGCCACCCGCAGTTCGCGACTGATACCTTGCTGCGCAAGTAGTTCAAAGCGCTCAAGCGCTTTGCTCACTCCCAGCCATAAGATCATGCCACCCGCAAGTAGAGCGATCGCCGTGGCTCTCACCAACCGCTTCCTTCTTCGATGTACCTGGAAAAGAAACGCCAACAACGAGAATTCCAGCACCACAACAATAATCCCTGCCCGCGACGCCGAGAGAAATACCGCCCCAATCTGCACAACTGGTTCCGGGTACTGAATCTGGATAGGAGCGATAGTCGTTAGTCTTTCGGGCCCAAATTAGACCATTCGTGGGATGCCCTACGCGAAAATTAAGAAGACACGGAGAGACGGGAGGGCAATGTACCAGCTGGACCGCTGCCCGATGGTTGGGATTCCACGAGCTGCGCGAGCATAGCACGACTTTTCAGCTGTGTCTTTTGCAGAATACGGTGCACGTGGTTCTTCACCGTCTGCAGCGAGAGGTTCAGACGCCCAGCGATTTCCTTGTTTGCGAGCCCTTGTGCAACTAACGCGGTGAGTTGATGTTCGCGAGGCGTCAGTTCGTAAATGGACTGCGGGCGTGTAGGATTTAAACGCGAGCCGTCAGCAATAAGGTTAAATAAGGCCCGTTCCAAGTGCTGTGGACACACCACTGCACCTCGCTCGAGTCGGTGCACCGCTGCAAGGATCTGTTTTGCCGACGCATCTCTCAACAGATAGCCCTCTGAGCCTGCCTGCACTGCCCGGAGAAACATCTCTTGGTCGTCTTCCATGCCGATCATGAGAATCTTCGTCCGCGGTGTAACTTGATGAATATTGCGGGTGGCCTGAAAGAACCGGTCTTCCCATTCCGGACGCAGCACCACAATTTCCGGATTGATTCGAGAGCCTTGTGTGCCAAGGAGAGGTGATGAATCAGCCGCACCCATAACCCGGAATCCCTTTTCGCTTCGGAAAAGGCGAATCAGGGATTCTCGAAAGAAGCGATTAGCGGTAATGACAAATATAGTTTCCATCGCCGGAAACTCACTGGAAACGATCTCAACTCAAAATTGGTCCGAAGGCTGCCATGGCGGGGGAAGCGAACGCCATCCTAATCGTCATGCTGCCCGGATGTCAATGTCGAAACCGCCTTGTGTCAAAGCTCTTTAGAAATGTCCCCTTCCTTACCTCAATAGAAATGTCCCCTTTTTTCGTTTTGTACCTCTTTTTTGCTTCTTTCGGTTGTTGCTCTT
>Ga0306926_10007694_pt1 | contig 11713 bp, 12 predicted proteins | sample flu12Cox44000178_FD_203759 | JGI IMG/M metagenome (GOLD analysis project Ga0306926, IMG submission 203759) | Lab enrichment of tropical soil microbial communities from Luquillo Experimental Forest, Puerto Rico - flux8day.12C.oxic.44.000.178 (v2)... | ecosystem: Environmental > Terrestrial >...
ACCACCGCAAACGAGGCCCGGGTGATCGCGCGCCAGGCCTGTTCGCTGGTCATGCGGTCCGCGACCGGTCCGCGGGTACCGCCCGGTTTCGCTTCATCATGCTTGCTCGTCGTCACCACGGTCCGCGCCTCCTTACCGGAGTGTTCACGTGGATCCCCCTCGGCTCCACGCTCCAGTCTCCCGCCCGGGGTGATCCGGGATAAGAGCCGGAAGTCCCTCAAGGGCCAGCCAAACAGGTCGCCGGCTTCCCCGGGGTCGTGCTGCTGTGTCATGTCCTCCACCGGGCCCTAGGCTGGTGCCAAGGGGCATGGATGGGGGAGTTCGTGGTGGCCTGCAGCCGTACCGCCGAGAGCTGGGCGGGCTGACGTTGCGGCCGCCGCAGCTGGCGTTCGCGTGCGAGCTGGATCCGGTCCGGCTGGCGGAGCTGTTCTCCGATCCCAGGGTGGTCAATGACCTGCTGGCGCTGAAGGCACGAGTAGCGCTCATGTGCTCGGACTACAGCGACGAGCGCGCGGCTGTGGTGCGGCGGCTGAACGCGGCCGGTGTGCCGGTCACTGGGATCCCGCTGCTGCCGCTGGCGGGGGGCTACTACTTCACCACCGACAACGCCGGCCAGGCCGCGAGCAGCTATCAGGAATTCACCGCCTGGACCCGTCGGCACGAGCTGGCGTGGGACGGCGTTGGCCTCGATATCGAGCCGGACGGCCGCATCTTCTTGCAGATCAGGGACGGCCCGTGGGGGCTGGTGCCGATGCTGGTACCGCGGCTGCTGGATCGGGCCCGGCCGGCCCGGTCGAAGGCCGCTTACCGCGAGCTGGTAGCACGGATCCGCGCTGACGGCTGGCAGGTGGAGAACTACCAGTTCCCGATGATCGCCGATGAGCGGCAGGCCGGCTCCACCGTCCTGCAGCGGCTGGCACTGGTGGACCTGGCCACCGACCGCGAGGTGTGGATGCTGTACTCCTCGTTCATGCGCGCGCTGGGGCCCGGGCTGATCTGGGCCTACGGCCCCGACGCGGCAGCGATCGCGGTCGGCACCACCGGCGGCGGTCCCGACATCCCTGATTCGCCGCAGATGCCGACCCTGACCTGGGAACAGCTGGCCGGTGATCTACGGCTAGCCCGGCACTTTTGCGACCAGATCCTGATCCACAGCCTGGAAGGATGCGTCTGGCAGGGCTTCTTGCCCCGGCTCCGCTCCTTTGAGTGGGCAGACATCGACCGGCCGCCCGACCGCGCCCGGGCCGCGGCAGCTCTGCGCCGGAGCCTGCGGGCAGCCTTGTGGGCGAGCGCGCACCCTGGGCTGGTGCTGGGCCTCACGGCCGTGGCCTGGCTCGCCTGGCGCTGCCGCCGCGCATGACGTTCCTGTCGCAGAAATCGGACGTTGTTTGGCAGCGGGGCGCGCCGTTTGCTTACGTCGTGCCTGTTGTTTCTGCGGTATCTGTGGCCCGCGGGCGGCTCCGCGCGATGATCAGGCAAAGCGTGGCCAAGGTCGCGGTGATGGGGGCGAGCAGGAAGCGCTCCCAGCCGCCGGGCGAGGCGAGGTTCACGAACGTGCCCAGAGCCAGCAGGCCGGTCAGCATCCAGGTTCCGGCACGAGAGACCTTTGCCGAGATCAGCGGCACCCGGTACCCGCCGCGGCGGAGAACCACAAGCGCAGCCAGTAGCCAGATGACCACCGCGAGGGCGCTCACGACCCGAAGCCCGGCCGGCAGGTGAGTGTGGGTGCCCCCGAAGGCGGCGTGGCCAAGAGGGGCGCCGAGGGCTAGGGCTAGCTCGAAGGCGGCCAGCCCGGCGAATCCGGCCGCGGCTGCGGCCGCCGCCCGCGAAGGGGATCGTCTTTCTTCTCTGGTGATCGGCTGGACCGCTGACATGTTCATCGTGTGTTCCTTTCCTGACCTGGGCGTGGCCCCCCGGCTGGCCGCTCCAGCTGGTCAAGGGCGGCCAGGGCTTCATCCGCCCAGTCGATGGCTGCCCGGGCCGCGTGTTCCCCGGCCGAGACGGTGAGCAGCCAGTACGGGCGGTCCTCGGCGGTTTCCTCCTCCGGGGGCTCGTGGCGGATCGCCTCGAGCTGGGCTAGGCGCATCTGGGCCTCGGCCCGGGCGGCGAGCACCAGGGACCGGCACGCTTGCGGCCCAAGCTGGCGGCCGAAGAACAGCCGGAGCATTAGCCCGTTGCGCGGCGGCACCTGCTGGATCGGCCCACCGAGGAGCTCTTTCAGCCGGGCCTGGCCCGAGGGGGTGATGGCGAACGTTGACGCGCCGGTCCGTCCCGAGCCCGTCCGCCGCACGCGGCCCTGCCGCTCGAGCTCAGCCAGGGCGGGGTAAATCTGCCCGAAGCTCTCGCTCCAGAAGTGCCCGAGCACGTCCCGGATCGCCTCGCGCAAGGCGTAGCCCGTCATCGGCATGACGCTCAAGGCGCCGAGCACGGCGGTCTCTGTCTGGCTTGCCCTCGCCACAGCCTTCCTCCTATCTTTCAGATATATCTATCAGATACTTACGCGCAGAGCAACTGCCTGCCGCAGCGACGTCCGGCAGCCACGGTGCAGGGTCCGCCCTTCGTCCTGGCGCGGGACGGACGGCCCGCGGGCAACGCTGGCACTGGAAACACCCCCGGCCGGAAGGCCCACGCCTCAATGGCCAGCGCCGCTGCCCGGCCAGGAACCGTCACCACCGACCTGGGCGGCGACAGTCGCGACCGTTCGTCGCCAGCCGCAGTGAGGGACCTTCGGTCCTAGCCGCTGCCGCCCTTCGGCCCTAGCCGCTGCCGCACGGGCAGCCGATCGTGAGCTGACGGCGACGACTGGAGGTCAGTGCGCGATGAGGACTGTCGAGCAGCAACAGGAGCGCCCGGAAGCAGCCGCGGGCATCCGGCGCGACCGGGGGAAGACCCTGTCCATCTTGTGGGTGTTCGCCACGGTCAACTACCTGTACTGCGACGTCCTGGCGCTGATGGACCACGACTACCTGCGGCAGGTGCTGGCGGGAAGCGTCGGGGGGGTGGACATGACCGGAGGGTTCCTGCTGGCGGCCTCGGTCCTGATGGAGATCCCGATGGCGATGATCGTGCTGTCGTGGGTCCTTCGCCAAGGGCCGAACCGGATCGCGAACCTCGTGGCGGGGTCGGTCATGACGGTTGTCCAGCTGGGCACGCTGTTCGCGGGCAACGCCCCGACCCCGTCGTACCTGTTCTTCAGTGCGGTCGAGATCGGCACCACCGCGTTCATCGTCTGGTACGCGTGGACCTGGCCGAAGGCCGGCCACAGCCACCTGACCGCCGGCTCTGGCACAGGTGCTGGCGCGGGGCACAGGCCCTGGGCCGACTCACCCAGCACCAGAAGTGTCGTCCCTAGCCGCGATGGAGCTCACCGTGGCGGGCTCAAGAGTTCGGTGCGGGGGCGGAGCGTTCGGCCCGGTCTCTGATCCCGCGGAGCATCTTCTGGCTCATCACGAAGCTGACCGCCTCCACAGGCTCGACCAAGACCCGGGCCCACGGCCGCAGGAAGGCATATCGTTCCCGCACCAGTAGCCGCGTGGCCCCGCCCGGCTCACCCTCGAGCACGAACGCCCAGCTGAAGTCATACGGAGGCGGGGTATCCCCCATCGCCACGCCGCCGCGCAGAACAAGGGACCGCCCCGGCTCCACCGCGGCCACAGCCAGAGCGACCTGCGGGGCGAGCCTGACCTGGTCGCCAGGGCCGACGTCTTGCCACGAAGGCACGATCCGGTCCGCGCTGTGAATATCGCAGCCGGCCAGGTTTTCCAGGAAGTCATAGCTGTAGAACCCGCCCCGCCCCTGCCCGAGCTGGGCGATCCACGGCCATACCTGCCCGGCAGGAGTGTCAATGGTGATCGCGCGGGTGGCGGTGAGGTCAGGGTTGGCGATGATGTCGTCGCCAGGCAGGGACCCGCCGGCCTCCTGGCCGGTTGCGCCCCACTGCAGCTGCCATCGCCGCACGGCGAGCCCCCCGGCGACCGCCGCGCCGCTAACAGCGGCCATACCGAGGATCTGCCGCAATCTCATCTCAGTCCCTCCCGCCCCGGTGATCCCCTCTGACCGGCCCGGCAAACTGACGTCCTCAAATGGCCGCATAGCGCACGGTAGACCCATGGCTGACATGGACGGCTGGTTGCGCAGTGCTTTCCGATCTTGGCAGGATTGCTGCCTGCACTACTTCGCGCATTTTCTCAAACTCGGTGGCCTTCCACGGGGAGAAGTAAACCCTGCCGTCCGTAGCCGGAATCGCGAACTCGATCGTGCCGTGCGTACCAAGGAAACCCTTGTTAAAGCGCACCGCACTGATCTTGCTGACCGGGATGCGGGTCACGTCCTTACCGGACATTCCCCGCCTGATGGTAACGAACGTGCCATCGAAGGTAACGACGGCTTTGTCATGGCCGAAGTGGCCTGAGTTTGCGGTCATCCGACGCGCCTGCATGGTAGCCATCTGCTTCCCCTCCTCTGGATATATCCTCCCTTTTGCCCTACTCCTTGTAGTACTCCTCGTGCGCCATGGCCGGCACGGCCGGAAGTCCCCATTGGGGCCTTAACGTCCTAGAGCCCGTGTCGGCGGAACAGGCAGCGTCCCGGGTCGATGACCAGGCAGGAATCCGGCGGGTTCAGCCACCTGTAACAGGGCTCTACGGTGACGCGTCGGGAAAGGTCAGGACGGTCTTGATGTCATCTGGCCTGCGACTGTAGGCGTCGGCCCATCGGTCGATGGGCACCTGGCGGGTGATGAGGTCGGCGAGCCAGCCCGGGTCGGCCCGGGCGAGCGCCCGGGCGGCGAGCTCGTAGTGCTGCCGGCTGGCGTTGACCGAACCGAACAACACAGAGTTCTGCAGGACCATGTTGCGGTTGAGCAGCCCAGGGTCGACGGTGGACTCGGCCCCGGCCGAGGAGACGCCGGTCAGGCAGATTATCCGGTGCCGGACGTGCTGCGGTCCTACCTCAAGCAGCATCTGGACGAAGCCGGTGCATTCGATGACGATGTCCGCTTGGCCGGCCGCTTCGCCCAGCTCTCCGCTGTGGAAATAGGTTGCCCCCAGACGGCGGACCATCTGCGGCTTGCGGCCCTCGGTGACTCGATCGAGCACGTAGGTGTCATAGCCGCGCTGCACCGACAGCAAGGCGGCCAGAAGCCCGATTGGCCTGGCGCCGGTGATGAGGACCTTTTCCGGCGCCCAGGTGGACCTGCGGCCGATCTTCTCGATGTGGTCCCATGCCTTGGCGACCACGGTGGCCGGCTCGAGCAGGACGCCCAGCATGCCCAGGGCGGGATCCACCGCGACCAGGTACTCGGGGTGGATGCGGTAACGCTGCGAGGCGTAACCGTGCCGGTCCTTGATGCCTCGCTCGGTGTACTGGCCGTTGGTGCACATGTCCCAGTCGCCGGCCGCGCAGGCCGGGCAGGGAACCGGGTCACGCCGGCGCACGATGCCGACCACCAGGTCGCCGGCGCTGAACCCGGTTCCGGGTCCGGCTTCGGCCATCCGGCCCAGCGATTCGTGGCCGATGATGAGGCGTTCCTGGCCGGGCGGGGCTGACCCGTAGTCGCCGTTGATGATCTCCAGGTCGGTCCCGCAGATGCCGATCGCCTGAGTCCGGACCACGACGGGCCCGTCGTCGAGGGGCGGCTCTGGCATCTCGGTCAGCGCGACCGAGCCTCGCCGTCCCGGGACGACCGTGATAGCGCGCATGGCCACACCGTAGCCAGTATGAGGCATCCGGCGACACGCAGCTGCCGGTTACGGGACCCCGAACCTGTCCAGCCGGCGGTCGATCTCCGCGCCCATGACGTTGCAGTCGGTCGCCGGGTGGTCGAACCGGCACCACAGCGCGGCGGCCAGCAACTCGCGGGCGTGTTGTAGCTGAGCGATCTGCTCATCGAGGGCCGCAAGGCGTTGGCCGGCGATCGCCTTCCACTCGGCCGCCGTCGCGGCATGCAGGACCCCGTGGACTTCGTCGAGGCCCAGGCCTGTGTCCTGCATCATGCCGATGAAGACCAGGCGGCGGAGCGTTGCGATCCGGTACCGGCGCTGCCCTGACTGGCGCGCATCGGCGCTCAGCAGGCCGCGTCGCTCGTAGTAGCGGATAGTGGAGGCAGGCACTTGGGCCCGGTGGGCCACCTCGCCGATCGTCATCAGTTCGGGCACGGGATCCACTTGACTTGAAGCCGGGTTCAACTGTCAAGGTCAGGACATGACCACGACGCAGCCCTCCGCGCCTAATCACCATGCCCACTATCCGGGCTTCGCCGGGCCGGCCGGACTCCTCGCCGCTGCCAGCATGGTGCCAGGCGGAGCGGGGAACGCCCGCTTGGCCGTGCGGCTCAGCGAACTCGCCGCCAGCGACACGGTGGCCGACATCGGATGCGGGCCAGGTACCGCCGCCCGCCGGGCCGCCCGGCTCGGCGCCTCGGTCGTTGCGATTGATCCCGCGCCGGTGATGCTGCGGTTTGCCCGCCTCCTCACCCGACGCTCCACACAAGCGATCCGCTACGCCGAGGGCAGCGCGGAGGCCCTGCCGTTGCCCGGCTCGTCGGCCTCGGTCGCCTGGTCCATCGCCTCGGTGCACCATTGGGCCGACCTGGACGCAGGCCTGCGCGAGGCCCGGCGCGTCCTGAAGCCCGGCGGCCGGCTGGTGGCCATCGAACGACTGTCCCGGCCGGGCGCTAAGGGTCTCGCGAGTCATGGCTGGACCCCCGAGCAGGCCAGCGCGTTCGCCGGCCACTGTCGTGTGCACGGCTTCGCCGACGCCGGGGTGAACCGGCACGGCGTCGGCCGCAGAGCAAAGGTGAGCGTCCGGGCCACCGCACCATAAGGCCTGAAGATCATCACGGCATGGTGAGGCCGCGCGCCCGGCTGCATGCCCGGCGGCCACCACTACCTGTGCCGACGCGGCAAGCTCCGAAGTTGCGATTCTGCTCCGACCACTGCGCCGCGACCTCCGACACCGACCCAGCCAGCTACGCCACCCCTGGAGTTCACCGCGCTTCGCTCAACGCAACTCTCCCACCGGCAGCCAAGCGACAACGGTTGTCCCGCTTCGCCCAGCCCCGGCAGGCCTTCACCGGCGACGGCCAAGGCACGAGCAGCAGGGTCGCCGCAGCCCTACCGGCTGTACACGCACTGCGGCATCGACGAGAAATCCGTTGGAGTATCCGGGAATCCCCGGATGCCATGCGGAGCAGGTGGGTGCCATCGTCTATGGCAGGTGCGCGCCTGGCCGCTTCTGCCCGCGCGGCGTCGGCGAGGAACCTGTGGCTTGTGCGACCGACCGTCGGCTTTACCGGGCCGAACATGACCTGCGCGACCTGCTACGGCGCAGCTGGTCAGCGTGCACCGGGCACCAAGTGAGGCGGCCCGCCGGGAGATCCAGTGAGCGAACCAGCACCCTGACAGGAGGCCTGACCACGACGCCCCGGCCGCCGCGGCGCACGGCGGAGCACCTGGCCTGCCGGGCCTCGGTTCCGCCTGAGACTAGCAACTAGGGGTGAGCAATCATGGCAAGGCAGCAGGCGGTAGCTCCGCCACCCGCGCAGAAGATGGCATCCCGCCAAGCCGGCCTGCGGCAGGCCAGCCTGGCCATTCTGATCGTGCTGATCGTCCAGTTCGCCCTCGGCATCAGCGTCAACCTGTACGTCACGCTGCCGGCCGCAGGCCATCGGGGACACGCCTCATGGTTCGGCAACGGCGCCCTGCTGGCCCTGCACGCCGCGCTCGGCATGTTCCTGGTTCTAGCCGCGATCTTCGTCCTGGTTCGGGCGATCATGGCTAGGTACGTGACGCTCATCGTCACCTCGGCGGCCGGGCTGGTAGCTATCCTGCTGGCCTTCTTCTTCGGATCCAGCTTCACCGATAAGCTCAGCAACGGCTACTCCCTCGGGATGGCGATATCCTTCGCGGCGGCGCTGGCCTGCTACATCGTCGGCCTGTACGTCCTGACCGCGCGGCGGAGAGGGTCGTCATGACCGCGCCGGGCGTACCAGCGGGATACCCGGTCCAGGGCTTTGTCGACTATCCGGACCGGCCGCTCAGCCGCCTGAGCACCGCGTTCCGTATCTTCCTGGTGATCCCGATCGCGATCGTGCTCAGCGCCGTTTCCGGCTACGTCGTCTACTCGGTCCCGTCGTCGCACACGTACGACGTCACGTACGTTCCGGCGCTCACCGGGGGCGTGCTCTTCTACGCCCCGCTGCTGATGATCTTGTTCCGGCGCAAGTACCCCCGGTGGTGGTTCGACTGGAACCTCGAGCTGCAGCGGTTCACCAACCGGGTCACGGTCTACCTGTCCTTAATGGACGACCGCTACCCCTCCACCGACGACCACCAGTCGGTTCACCTGGACTACACCTACCCCGACCGCCTGAACCGATGGCTTCCGCTGATCAAGTGGCTGCTGGCGATCCCGCACTACATCGTGCTGTTCTTCCTCAACATCGCCTCATTCTTCGTGGTGATCGCGGTGTGGTTTGTCATCTTGGTCACCGGCCACTACCCCCGGGGCGTGTTCGGCTTCGTCGAAGGGGTGATCCGTTGGAACATCCGGGTGACCGGCTACGCCCTCACCCTCGTCACCGACCGGTACCCGCCGTTCCGGCTCGCTCCATGACAAGACCGGGACTGGGGTTGGTGGCGGTCTCGGCCGGTCGCTCATGGCTCCGTTTCGGAATTGAGTTCGCTGAGGACCTGGGCGGCCTGGGTGAGGGTGTAAGCGAGGACGTGGTCCCAGTCCATGTCGGCGCCGCGGGCGCGCAGTTCCCGCGCGCGCTTCTCGCCCAGGGATGCCGTCACGGTAGAACTGAGCAGGGCGAACATCGGCGACCTGGCTCCGTAGTTTTCGGCAGCACCCTGGATGATCGCGGCAGCCTCCGGCCGGCTAGCAAGAAGAGCGCCCGCGATCATATTGAGGACCGGACCCATCCGGAAACGACCGGCCCACTGGAGCCCGCGGATGGCGCCACGGCCGAGTTCGAGAGTGGCGGCCTGGTCGCCGACAACAAACGCGATCGTGGTGGCCCAGACGAGATCGATGGCGCTCTGATAGCCGACCGCGGTGCTGAGCTCGCGGCTTTCGCGCAGGCACGCGCGGGCCTGGTCAGGGTCGGTGCCGCCGACGGCCACGCCCACGGCGAGTAGGCCGCTCGCGATGAGGGCCGGGACGCGGATCTCGCGGGCCAGCGCGAGCGCTTCCCTGGCGAGCGGGACGGCCGCGGGCGCGTTATCGATGAGCAGGTAACATCCCGCGGCGATGGTGAGCTCGACGGAGGCATCGGCGAGATCGCCGCCGGCCCGCGCGATGTCGGCGGCCTGCTTGGCGAAGCGGGCAGCGTCGGCGAACGCGCCGGAAGCGACCGCGATGTTTGTACGGGCACCGCACACGGTCGCCTCGACTCTCCAGTCCGGGGTGTCCCGGCGGGCGTTGGCTTCGGCTGCGCGGCGGCACAGCTCCTCCGCGCCCGTCACATCCGCGCGGGTAGAGGCGAACAGTGCGCTGACCGCAGCGGCCAACGGGTAGCCCGGGTGCTCAGTCGCGCCGGGCAGCCCCAGGGCCGCTTCCCCGGCCAGCACCAGCGGGTACGTGCTCCGGACCTCGACCGGAGCGAACCCGGCCAGGATCGAAAAGCAGTGCCGACGTTGCCGGTCCCGATCGCCCACGACCACGCCGCGAGCAGGTTGTCCCGCTCGGCGCTGACCCGGACCCCCCAGAACACCTCCGGGTTAGGGTCATGGGCCCGGTCGCGCACCTGGGTGAGGAGATCCGCGTAGTAACCAGCGTGGCGTGCCCGCCACCGCTCGGACTCGCTGACCTGATCGAGGCGTTCCTCGCCGTACTGGCGGATCGTCTCCAGCAACCGGTAGCGGGTCTCAGACCCGTGTTCCTCGGCCACCACCAGCGACCGTGCCACCAGGGCCGCCAGCAGCTCGAATACCGCGCCGGGATCGACCCCGTCCGTACTGCAGACCGCCTCGACCGCCGCCAAGCTGGCACCGCCCGCGAACACCGCCAGCCGGGTCAGCAGCTTCTGTTCGGATTCGGAGAGCAGCTGAAAGGACCAGTCGATAGTGGCCCGCAGCGTCTGCTGACGTGCTACCGTCCCGCGGCGGCCTGTGCCGAGGACCGCGAAACTGCGCTCCAACCTCCGGGCCAGCTCGACCGGGGTCATCGCGGGCACCCGCGCCGCCGCCAGCTCGATCGCCAATGGCACCCCATCCAGGCGCCGGACCACCGCCACTACCGCCGCTGCGTTCGCGGCGGTTACCTGGAAACCGGGCTTGACCGCGGCGGCGCGCTCGGTGAACAGCCGTACCGCCTCCGTGCCGGCGGTGGTTTCCAGAGCGACGCCAGGACCGGGCACCCCGAGCGGCGGCACCGGCACCAGCCGCTCTCCCTCGATTCCCAGGCTTTCGCGGCTGGTCGCCAGGATCACCATCCGCTCGCACGACCGGGCCAGCACCCCGGCCAGTGCCGCCGCCCCCTCGATCAGGTGCTCGCAGTTATCGAGCACCAGCAGCAGCTGCTTGCCGCGCAAGAACTCCGCCAGCGCCTCGCGGGTGACCTGGCCAGCCCGGGTGGTCACGGAGAACACCGCCGCCACGGCGTCGTCTACTCCGGCCGGGTCGCGGACCGGGGCCAGCTCGCACAGCCACGCCCCGCCGGCGAACCGCGGCGACACCTGGATGGCGGACTGCAGCGCCAGCCGCGTCTTGCCCACCCCGCCTGCACCGGTCAGCGTTACCACCCGCGCTTGGTCCAGCGCGGCCGCGGTCTGCTCCAGCTCCTGCTCGCGGCCGATGAACGAGCTCACTGGCAAGGGCAGGTTGCCGACATGGATGGTGTTAGGTGGCGGGAAGTCGGCCGGGAGATCGGCGTGGGTCAGCTGATAGATCAGCTCGGGCTCGGTGAGGTCGCGCAGCCGGAACTCCCCCAGCCGCTTCAGCCCGAACCCGCCGCCCAGCCGCCCGCCCACCAAGTCGTACGTGGCCTTGCTGACGAGCACCTGCCCGCCGTGCGCGGCCGCTTTCACGCGCACGCACCGGTTGATCGGCGCATGCTCGACATAATCGCCCTCGCGCACGCTTGCTTCCCCGGTGTGCAGCCCCATCCGCACCCGCAGCGCCGCGCCGTCAGGCCAGGCCTCGCTACCCAGCCGGCGCTGGCAGGCGCCGGCCGCCTCCACCGCGGCCACCGCGCTGGCAAAGACAGCGAAGAAACTGTCCCCCTCCCCCCGCGAGGTGACCACCACCCCGCCATGCCCCTCGATCACGTCGGTGAGCAGGCGATTGTGCCGCTCCAGCGCAACCTCCATCGCCTCCGGCACGCTCTCCCACAGCCGCGTCGACCCCTCAATGTCGGTCAACAGGAACGTGACCGTGCCGGCCGGCAGCTCCGCCGGCCCCGGCTGGCCCGCCCCGGCCGGCGCTGCGGTGCTGATCGTCGCGTCCTCAAAGCTCTCGCTCAAGAGAACGGCAAGGTCGTCGGCCAGCAGCCGCTCCAGCTCCCGCGGCGTAGCGAAGACCCGGTAGGACACCGTCCCGGCCGCGCGGATGCTATCGATCATCGCCGTCAGCCCAGGTTCCTGATCCGGGGCGGGGCGCTTGAGGTACAGCAGCATCGGCTTGCCCGCCGCCAGCCGGTACTCATCCTCCAGCCCGGAGATCTCCATCCCCGGCGCCACCCAGCCGTATCGCTGCCAGTAGATGCCCACGAA
>Ga0306926_10007695_pt1 | contig 11713 bp, 10 predicted proteins | sample flu12Cox44000178_FD_203759 | JGI IMG/M metagenome (GOLD analysis project Ga0306926, IMG submission 203759) | Lab enrichment of tropical soil microbial communities from Luquillo Experimental Forest, Puerto Rico - flux8day.12C.oxic.44.000.178 (v2)... | ecosystem: Environmental > Terrestrial >...
CTTCGAGACCCTTGACGAAAAAACCCATCGGATAGGGGACACGCAGCTCGACAATTTGCCCGCCGACCAGCGCGTGCAGCGCATCCGATTGGTTGCCAGTTTCGTACGGCACATTGGCGCCGAGCCCCAGGATGTTGAACCAATCCACCCACAGGTAATACGGGTTCTCCTGGGCGCCGGGATCACCCTGGAAGCCAGGCCCGGAGAGCGGGTAGAAGGTAAAGCCTTCGGGGCATTTCTCGCCCTTCTCGGCACCAGGACCATTGAGCGGCCCCTTGCATTTGCGCCGGTCGAAGCGGGCGATATGGCCGCTGTCGAGCGGCAGCCAAGCGACACCGTTGCGGTCCACGTCCATGCCGCGGATGCCGTAGCCGGGGAGCGGCACCTTGTAGATCTCGGTCAGCGCCGTGTCGGGCGGATTTCGCCCGGGATCGAGCCGCATGATGTAGCCGGGATGGGCCAGGCTCGAGCCCCAGAGCGTCTTGTCCGCCGGCGAATAAGCCATCGCATACATGCCGAACGGGAGGCGGGTATCCTTGCTGTAGTCGGGTAGCTCGCCGGGCTGGTTATAGCCCTCGTCGCGCTTGCCGTTACCGTTGGTGTCGACGATGAACGGCGTCCAGCCCTGTGCCTTCGCCGCGTCGCCGGTCTGCCAGAACAGCTTGGTGTTAACCCAGCCGGCGACCGCCAGCTCAGGGTTGGGTGCGCCGCCCAAACCGGTATTGTTGCTGAGCCACAATGTGTTGTTGGCATCCTCGGCGAAATTCAGGTGATGCGTGCCAAAGCACGTATCGATCGTAGTGAACTTCTTGGTCTTCGCGTCGTAAACCGTTACCTGGCGCGAGTTCTGGTAAAATCCCTCATGTGGAACATCGAGCGGGTAAAGCTGCGCCGAACGCAGCGGCGAACCCTTCTTGCAATAGGCCGGGATGTCCTTTGGCGAGCGGTTCTGCGCCGCGTAATAGACGCGCCCGGCCTGATCCATCGCCGATGTGTGCGCATTGACGTTGCTGTCCCAGGTCTGCTCCATACCCCAATAGGGCGACGGATTGACAACCTGGTTGGCGAGCGCCGAACTCGGCGTATCCGGGCGGACCGGCGGCAGGATCGTCGTCTTTACGTTGTGCACCGGGTCGAGGACCGGCTGCGCACTGCTGCTGAGCTCGGTGTCGCCGTAGATTGGGCCGTAGGCGTTGACCGTCGGATGGCGCCGATCGGTTGTTGTCAGATCGTGCAGGTAATGCTTCGGGTCGAGCCAGTCGCGCACGGTGACGACGAGGTTGCGCTCGACGCCGACGGGACGCTGCGGACTGCGGCTCGGTAGCTCGCCGGCCTGGATCCGGTCGGTCCAGTCGGCGAGCGCCTTCAGCTGGCCGCCGTCCGGGGTCATCAGCTGTGTGATAAAGTTGACCATGTCGTGCCCGGCCGGTCCGACCGACAGCCGATGCGACCACGCGTCTTCGGACGACTCGAACTTGCCGAGTTTTGCCGACAGGTACCGCGTCGCATAATTGCCGATCTGGTGGCAATTGCCGCAGCCATTGGTCTTGATGAAATTGAGCCAGTGCTGCGGGGTCTTGAAGTATTCGGGAATGCCGTTGCCCTTGTCGCCGGTGCCGGGGAAGCGGCTCTGCTCGGGGATCTTGAGCATCGAATACCAGTAGGCGGCCGGATAATATTGGGCCGCCTCGGCGAGGCTCGGAGCGGTGACGGCGGTCAAGTCGAGGATCTTGCCGGGCTCGGCCGCGACTTTCGGCGAGTCGACCAAGCCATAGCCGCGCACCCACACCCGATAGCTCGCTTTGGGGAGGTCCGGTATGACATACCGTCCGCGCTCGTCGGTGACCGCCATCTTGGCGAAGCGGGTCCCGAGACCGGTCGTCTCGGCGATCACCCAAACCCCGGCTTCGGGTCCGAACCGGCCGGCCACGACGCCGCCGATGTCGTCGGCGTCGATTGCCGGTGCCCCGGCCTGCTGGACAGGGTTCTGCTGCGCTCGCCCATCTATTGGAACTGAGGCCCCCAGCATCGCGATGCCGAGCAGTAGTCCAATGTAGAATGTCCCCTTGACGCCCATGGTGTTGCCTCCCCGATTGACCCGTTCAAGCGGTGTTGCCGAGATGGCGGATGCCGAACCCATGGCGATCGGCCAGGATCTCGGCGATGCAGCGGCGATGGCATATCCTCCAGTCGGCTTCGTAGCACAAAAGGCAGCTCGGTGCCCCTCGCGCGATCTCCGCCGCCCGACGCAGGTCGAGCTCCGCCTCGGGCCGGGCCAGTTTCTCATTGACGATGTCCCAAAACCGTTCCCATTCGCGGCGCCGGTTGGCCAGCCGTCCTTCCGGCGGTGTCCCGAGCGCCGCCAGATGAACATAGCTCATCCCGGCCTCCTCGATCTCTGCAGCCAACTGCCGTTTCGAAAAGCCGGGCCGGCGCGAAATCGGTCGGTCGCGCACGTCGAGTAACATCGCCACTCCCGCCGCAGCGAGGGTGGCGATGACGTCCCTCAGCAATGCCTTCTCGTAGCCGATCGTAAAGAGCGTCCTCGCTGTCATGTGCTGCGGTAGCGCTCTACCGCTGCCGGATCCAGCTCGATGCCGAGACCCGGACGCTCCGGCAAGCTGATCATCCCGTCATTGCCGATCCGGATCGGCTCCTTCAACAATTCGTCGCGCAGTCCGTTGGGGTTCTGGTCGAATTCGAGCACCAGCCCGTTCGGGATCGCGGCGATGAAGTGCAACGAGGCGGCCAACAGCACCGCGCCGGCAAAGGCGTGCGGCGCCACCATGCGGTGATGCGCCTGCGCAAACGCGGCGATGCGGCGGCATTCGGAGAACCCGCCGGACCAGGCGAGATCGGGCTGGACAATGTCGACGGCACCACGGGCGATCAGCTCGCGAAACCCGTCGAGCCCAACCTCGGTCTCGTAGCCGGCGACCGGGGTGGCGAGCGCGTCGGCAACCATCGCGCTGCCGGCGATGTCGTCGGTTGCCACCGGCTCCTCGATCCAATAGAGCTTATAAGGCTCCATCGCGCGGCCCATCTCGATCGCAAAGGCGGGGCTCCAGGCGCAATTGACGTCGACCATCAGCTTGTCCCGCGGGCCGAGTGCGCGGCGCACCGCGGCGACCCGCACGATATCTTCTTCGGGCTCGACCTCGCACCGCCCGGCCTGGTCCACCAGATGGCGTAGATGGGTCTGCGTCGAGGGATTGCGCCCGACCTTCATCTTCATGCCTTTGAAGCCGCGGGCGCGGTAGCCCTCGGCCTCGCCGGCGAGGTCGTCGGCCGATTTGCCCTCCTGGTAGAAGCCGCCGCTGGCATAGGCCTCGACCTTGTCGCGGCAACCACCCAGCAACCGATAAAGCGGCAGCCGGGCGACCTTGCCGGCGATGTCCCAGAGCGCGATGTCGATGCCGCTGATCGCATTGATGACGATGCCGCGGCGGCCGAACTGGCGGGTGCGCGCGAACATTTTCTGCCACAGCCCCTCGATCAGCAGCGGGTCCTCGCCGATCAGCATCGGCCGCAATACCCTTTCGACCACGTTCGCCGTGACGCTGCCGCCGACCCCGGCCTCGCCGATCCCGATGACCCGCTCGTCGGTCTCGATCTCGACCAGCAGGCTGCCGCGTCGCGCCTGCATTCCGCCGGCGCTGCCATAGGGCGGCTCACAACGGTAAGAGAGCGGTATCGTGCGGATATCGACGATCTTCATGATTTCATCCCTCGCCCGGCACCAGCCGTCGATGCTACCACGAACGAGGCCACAGCCAAGCGGAGGGATATGTGCTCACGATCCTCGATATCACTGCCGAGTTCGCCAAGCTCAAGATGTTGCGCGGGCGCACCCCGGAGACACCCGAAGCCGAGCGCCAGGGCGCCTTTGCGCGCCTGGCGCCCTACCGCGACAGCGCGATCAACGTCGCCAAATTCTCCGGCGAAGGCCCGTGGGAGCGCCATGTCAACGGGGACGAGATCGTACAGGTCGTCGACGGCTCGACGACATTTCACATCATGACCGACGACGGGCCGCAATCCCATGTGCTGAAGGCCGGGATGGTGGTGATCGTGCCGCAGGGAAAGTGGCACCGCTTCGAAGCACCGGACGGGGTCAGCCTGATGACCACGACACCGCAGCCGACCCAGCATCTGACCTTCGCGATCGACGACCCGCGGTCCATTGAATGATTTGTCGCCGGGCGAACCGGGAAAATCGCTGCGTCGGGAGCGCTTGAGGCTTCGTGCTACCAGGCTCAGGCCCTCGCCGACTTGACTCGACGGGTTACGAGGCCTTGGACCGTCTCACCGGAGATCAAGCGGCCGGGGCGGGGTGGCCGCCGCCCCGCGCCATCGCGTCGTCAGCCGATCGCGATCCGCCGCAGCAATGCCTCCTTGGCTTTTTTCAAGGTCAGGGTCAGCACGCCGTCAGCCAGCTGCGCGCTGATCTGTTGTTGGTCGATCTTGTTGGACAACGTGAACGACCGGGTGATTCGAATGTTCGATCCGGGCCTCGACCCGCAGGATGTCGTTCTCGATGTTGACATCGACGTCCGGCTTGGCGACGCCGGGGATTTCCATGACGACGGTTAGTGCGTCCTCGGTCTCGAATATATCGGTGGTCGGAACAAAGTAGCGGGAGGGAACCGTCTTCTCTTCCTTTGAGACCAACTCCTTCTTTTCTTGCACCTCTAACGCTTGCGACCTTGCCATTTTATCCTCCGTCTGTGCATTTCGGAGAGCAGTCGCACCTGTCATGTTATGGCGATCGATTTCGGCTTGTCGCGCTCGGCGCGCGGGAGATAAAGCGCCAGAATCCCATCGCGGCACTCGGCCTTCACCTGAGCCATCCGCTCGTACGGAATGCATCGAGCGATTGCTGTATTTGCAGCAAGGCGTCGAGCGGGTCGGGAAACAGCATTGGCATGATCAATTCTCCTCATGCAGAGCAAAGAAGCGATGAATGAGCATTGCACAGCGGTCAGCCTGCCGCTGGAATGCATCCGTGGTTTCGGATTGGCCCGTGCAGCTATAGACCGGGCAAAACTCTAGGCCATTGCCGCGGTGCCGGAACGACCGTGACACGATCGTCTCCAGCACAATCTCTAGGTACGGTGCGGTCGGAGCATGGTCGATCCCGGCCGCGGGTTGCGCCCGAGATGGGTACCGTCACAGCTGAAGGGATAGCTGTCGGCGGGATAGACGAAAAGTCTTGGACAGCCACTGCCACGTCCTCCGAATGAGCAACATGGAGAGCCGATTTGTCGATGGCGCCCGGCGGTTACGATTTTGGGGCGCTGCAGTCGCCGTTCAAGAGAAAACTGCTGTTCCTGACGAATACGGCGCTCCGCGCGGTTCCCGGCGAGGCAGGCGCGCACCGGTCGTGCTGTCGCAGGAGCACAGCTTGTTGTAAGCTTGGCCCTGAAAGGGCCACCCGTAATGAATACCGGGCAGCAGGAGCGGGTCGAGCGCAGGCTGGCCGCCATATTGGCCGCCGATGCCGCCGGCTATTCGCGCCTCATGGAGGAGGACGAGGAGGGCACACATGCAGCCTTGACGGCGCTGCGCCGCGAATTGACGGACCCCAAGATCAAGGAGCATCGCGGACGCATCGTGAAGACTACCGGCGACGGGTTGCTCGTCGAATTCGCCAGCGTCGTCGATGCGGTGCGCAGCGCCGTCGAGATGCAGCAGGCGATGGCGGTACGCAATGCCGCCGTTCCGGCCGGGCGGCGCATCGCGTTTCGCATCGGTATCCACCAGGGCGATATCATTGTTGAGGACGGCGATATTTTTGGCGACGGGGTAAATATTGCCGCACGGCTCGAAGCGCTCGCCGAGCCGGGCGCCATCTGCGTCTCCGGCCGCGTCCGTATCGATGTCCAAGGCAAGCTCGATGTCGCCTTCGACGATATGGGCGAACAGCAAGTCAAGAACATCGCCCGACCGGTGCGCGCCTACCACATTCGGCCCGCTGTCAAGGATGGGGGTCAAGCCGCCGTCTCGTCTGATGCGCCAGCGCCGCCGGTTCTCGTGCTGCCCGACAAGCCGTCGATCGCGGTATTGCCGTTTGCCAATCTCAGCGGCGATCCGGAACAGGAGTATTTGGCCGATGGCATGGTCGAGGAAATCATCACCGACCTCTCGCGCGTCAAGTGGCTCTTTGTGATCGCGCGCAACTCGAGCTTTGCCTATAAGGGCCGCGCAATCGACATCCGCCAGGTCGGACGCGAACTCGGTGTACGCTACGTCCTCGAAGGCAGCGTTCGCGGCGGTCGCGACCGCCTGCGCATAACCGCCCAGCTTCTCGACTCGACGAGCGGGACGCATCTGTGGGCCGAGCGTTACGACCGCGAAATCGGCGACATGTTCGCCTTGGAAGACGAGATCGCGCTGAGCGTCGTCGGCGCGATCGAGCCGAGCCTGCGGCAGACTGAGATCGAGCGCGTCAGGCGCAAGCGGCCGGAGAGCCTCGACGCCTACGACCTGGTGCTGCGCGCGACGCGCCACGCCTATATGGCGATGCCCGACGAGGCGGCGCGGGCATTGCCGTTTCTCGAACAGGCGCTGGCGTTGGAGCCTGATTACCCGGCGGCCCACGCAATGCTCGCGTGGTGCTTCCACGCGCGTTTTCAGCGCGGCGGCCACAGCGAAGCGGATCGCGCGACAGCAATCCGCCATGCCCATGTGGCGCTCAAGGAAGGCGCCGACGACGCCACCGCAATCGGCACCGCGGCATTTGTCGTTGCCTTTGACGAGCATGACCCAGCCACGGCATTCGCTGCCTTCAACCGTGCTGCGGCAATCAGCCCGAGCAACGCTTTTGTCCTAGGCTTCGGGTCTGTAGTGCTGGCCTTCAGCGGACAAGCCGAATTGGCGATCGAATGGGCCGACCGCGCACTGCGGTTGAGCCCCTTCGATCCGCTGCGCCACTTGCCGTTCAACGCGATGGCGATGGGGCATTTCACCAGAGGACGCTACGAGCAGGCGGCAGCGGCTTCGCGTAATGCCATCGAGTCGAACCCGCCGTTCAGCCTCCTCCACGCAATGCTTGCCGCATCCTTGGCCCGCTTGGAGCAGGTCGATGCGGCAAAGCTCGCTGCGGCGCGCGTGTTGGTGCTTCAGCCTTCATTCAGAGTGGGAGGGACACTGCGCGCGCTCGGCCTGCCACCGGAGGTCGCCTCGCCGATCGGCGAGGCTTGGCGCGAGGCAGGGCTGCCCGAAGAGTAAGCCTTGCGATGCCATCCTTATTCCGCGGCCGACGCCGCGGCACGACGGGCCGAGCGTGACCGACTCCAGATGTATGGCACGATCCCAATTGCGATTCCGCCGATGGCGAGGACATTGGTCGTCACATCGTAGGTCGGCACATTGCAGACAGCGATGAACAGACAGAAGCCCACGCCGAGCAATGGCCACGCGGCCAGCAGAATAAACCGACCGAGACCGGTCAGCGCCTGCTTGCGGAAATGCCAGGCGCAGGCCAGTCCAGCGAGGCTGTAGTAAAAGGCGACCTGAAAGCCGACGGCATTGACCGAATCGCCGATGACCGTCTTGATCCCCGACGTGAACAACGACAGCAGAAGCAGCAGCGCACCGAGCATGGTAATCACCAGCGTCGCGAGCCACGGCGTGCGGTAGGTCTGGTGCAGTCGCGCATAACGCGGATGCAGCACATTGTCCCTCCCCATCGCGAAGACGGTGCGGGCAAATTGCAATATCGAGGTCTCCAAGGTGCCGACCGTGCTCAGCATGACGGCGATCACTGCGACATAATCCCACGGATGCGGCATCAGCTTTTCGGCCACCGCGGAGACGATGTTGACACCGGCATTCTCGATTTCGGCGTCGCTCAGCATCCAGACGGCAGCGGCGTTGAAACCGGCCAACAACACGACGGTCATCGCCGCTGCGGCAATGCTGCCGAGCCCGGCGATGCGCGCTCCGTCGCGGGTTTCCTCGTTGAGGTTGAGGGTGACGTCCCAACCGCTGAACGCGAACAGGGCGATCCCGGCGCCGGCCGCGAATAGCGTCGGCGTAAAGCCGGCCCCGGTGAACCAAGCAGAAGAATAAGCATGGGGCGGTGAAGGGGCGCTCCCGGCTGCGAGCACGATGAGCATCACCACGACGCCGACTTCGAAGACCGTGAAAGTGATCTGCGTATAGCTGCTGAGCTTGATTCCTTTGGCGACGATCGCGCCGATGACCACGACCCATCCCACCGCGATCAGGGTCACGGCAATTTGATTGTCGACAAGACCCGGTTCGAACAATTTGAGCGTTGCCGCAGCTGCAGGCAGCGTCCCGGAGACCATAAACAAGACCGAGCTGGAGATCATCGTCCAGCCGGCAATAAACCCGATCGCCGGCGAAAAAATCGCGGTCACCCAGGAATAGGAAGCACCGGCATTCGGGTCGAGGCGGTTCAAATGGCGAAACGCGAAGACGATGCCGAACATGATCAGACCGCAATAGAGCAGGCTGGCCGGCGCCAGCACCCCGACCGACCCGATCAGCACCGCGGCGGTCGCGGCCAGACTGTAGGCCGGTCCGATCCCGGCCACTCCCATGACCACCGACTCGCCGAAGCTCAGCGCGTCGGCGCGAAGTCCCGGATCGTCTGCGGTCCGTAGGCTCGCGCTCATCCTGCGTCGTCCATTGTCTGCTATCCAGGCCGCGGGCCACGGAATTGACAGTGGTTTACCGAGTTTCCCCCGGCGAAATCGAGCGCATTCTACCGCATTCTGGTTCGCCACCGGGCGTTGCCCGCCCGCAGGGCATGAAACCGTCGGGAGCCGCTGTCCCGGCAATAGCCGGGACCCACCTATCCCGGCGCTCGTGCCGCCGACAGATGGACCCCGGCCCCCTATTCCCTGCCAGGGGCAGGCTTTCGCCGGAGAAGCGTGCATTACCGTCTCCGTCACGAACTGCGGTGTTTTAAGAACAATGGGATCAGGGAATTTTTTGGTCGATCCGGACTCGATATCGAAGGCGGCGCTATAACCGTGGTCGGTTATAGGGAGGGACGCTGATGGGCAAGCTCGACGGCAAGGTTGCGATCGTCACCGGTGCCGCACGCGGGCTCGGCCGCGCTTACGCCAAGCGGCTGGCCGGGCTCGGCGCCAAGGTAGCGGTCGCCGACCTCGATCTGAAATCCTACCGGGAGTTCGACGCCGAAGCGAAGGACATGACCGCGGAGAGCACGGTCGCCGAAATCGAGGCTTCGGGAGGTGCGGCGCTGGGGATCGAATGTGATGTCTGCGACCACCGGGCCGTCGAGGCCATGGTGGCGCGCGTCGTCGAGCAATGGAGCCGCGTCGACGTGCTGGTCGCCAACGCTGGCGGCGGCCGCGGCCGTCCGGTCGACACCAAGGCGAGCACGATCGATCCGACGCTGCTCGACCTCGTCGTCAGCATGAATTTGTTCGGCACCGTCTATAGCTGCAACGCCGTCGCCCCGGTCATGAAGCGCCTGCGCTCGGGCAAGATCGTCACGGTCAGCTCGGTGGCCGGCCTATCCGCGTCGGCCGACGGTGGCTATGCGCATTATGGTGCCGCCAAGGCGGCGATCGCCCACTACACGCGCTATCTGGCGCAGGATCTCGGCCCCTACGGCATCACCGCGAACTGCATCGCCCCGGGGGTCATCGCCACCGGGCGGATTATGGCGACGGTCCTTCCGGGCAGCAGCGACAGCAATCGCGACCGCTCGGAGCAGGTGGCGCTGCGCCGCCTCGGCACGGTCGAGGATTGCGCCAAGGTGATCGAGTTTCTCACCACCGATTTGTCCGATTACGTGACCGGAGCGGTCATCCCGATCGATGGCGGGTTGCGCCGCGGATAACCAACAGGAGGACGACATGAACTCGACGATACGATTTTCCGTCTTTGTATTGGCAGCATCGATAGTGGTCGGCGCGAGCGCCGGCGCCCCGGCGCAGCAAGCCAATATGACCTTCTTTGTGACCAGCGCCGGTTCGGGCAAGGGCGCCGATCTCGGCGGCCTGGCGGGTGCCGACCGGATCTGCCAGCAGCTGGCCCAGGCCGCCGGCGCTGGAAGCCATAGCTGGCATGCCTATCTCGGCGCCCAGGCGGCCGACGGCCAGCCGGCGGTCAACGCCCGCGACCGCATCGGCAAGGGGCCGTGGCAGAACGTCAAGGGGGTGGTCGTCTCCAAAAATCTCGACGAATTGCACGGCGACAACAACATCTCCAAGCAGACGGCATTGACCGAGAAGGGCGATGTCGTCAACGGCCGCGGCGACACCCCCAACCGCCACGACGCGCTGACCGGCTCGCAGCCCGACGGCACCGCGTTCCCGGCGGGAGACGACAAGACTTGCCATAACTGGACGAGCAGCACCCAAGGTGCGGCGATGCTTGGCCACATCGACCGGCAGGGCCTGCGCGACGACGCCGCGTCGCATTCGTGGAATTCCTCGCACCTGTCGCGGGGACCGGACGGCGGGTGCAGCCAGAACGATCTGCGCAGCACCGGTGGCGACGGTCTGTTCTATTGCTTCGCTGCCAATTAGCCTCGGCGGCGGCTAACGATATTCGTCGCCGCAGTCGCCGATCAGCTTCATCAGATCGCGCGATTTCGCCAACACCGACTCGATCGCGGCACGGTCGGTGCTGTCGAGCTCAAGGCCGAAGACTCGGGCGTTGTCGGCGATGTGCTGGGCGACGCCGAGCCGCACGCCGACAATGACGCCGGCGACCGCCGGACGGTCGAGTATGTAGCGGACGCCGACATTGGCGATGCTCACCTGATGTCTGTCGGCGATCTGTTTCAGCACCGCGAGCAGCTGCTGAAACAATGCCCAGCCGCCCCAGGCGTCGATCATGCGCTTGTATTTCTGTAGAGAGGCGGTGTCGAGCTCGGCCCGCGGCGGCTCCGGGCGGCCGAGGTATTTTTCAGACAACAGCCCGCCGAGGAGGGTGCCGTAGGCGAGCAACGTCGTGCCGCGCTCGCGGCAGAACGCCGCCATCCGAGCCTCGGGCCGGCGGTCGACGAGCGAGTATTGCACTTGGTTCGAGACGATCGGGACACCGTGCTCGGCGATGATGCGGAGCCGCGCGGTGTCGAAGTTGGTCAGCGCCAGGTGGCGGATCTTACCTTCGTGCTGGAGGTCGGCGAGGTGGTCGAGCGCCTCGAGGTAGCTCTCGTCACTGTAGTCCCACCAATGGAATTGTAGGAGATAGAGACGCTCGACACCCATCCGCCTGAGCGAGACGCCGATGGCCTCCTCGACGACGCGGCGCGTCATCCGGCCCGGATGCGGCACCCATTTGGTGAAGGCCTGGATCTCGGCAAGCCGCTCGGCACCATGGCGGCCCGCGAAGCGGCGGCGGAAGTTGCCGATAAAGTCCTCAGCCGGGCCGTAATGGTCGGCGAGGTCCCAGGTGGTGAACCCGGCGTCGTGGTAGGCGAGCATCGCGTCGACGGCGCGGTCCGGTTCGATCGCGCCATGCGCGCCGGAGACCTGCCACATCCCGTTGAGAATGCGGCAGATCGCCAGATCGTCGGTGAACCGGCAGCGGCTCGACGGAGGTAGGCTCACCGGGCTGGTCTATCCGCGCGCCTTCAAGGCCGCCAGCCGGTCGGTTAAGCTGGTCGGCACCGGCGGCTGGCCGGACGCCGCGCGGAGTGCTGCGGCGATGTTCGGGTCGTCCTCCTCGGGCCGCGTCGGCCGCAGCAGTCGCGCCTTAC